>Ga0074046_10000221_pt1 | contig 50432 bp, 38 predicted proteins | sample BogForMeECP23OM3_FD_94441 | JGI IMG/M metagenome (GOLD analysis project Ga0074046, IMG submission 94441) | Bog forest soil microbial communities from Calvert Island, British Columbia, Canada - Bog Forest MetaG ECP23OM3 | ecosystem: Environmental > Terrestrial > Soil > Wetlands ... | reverse complement strand
GCTACAATACTTTTACAACTTGATGCGCGATGGCGCGCACAAACACTCCTCAGTAGCTCAATGGCAGAGCATCCGGCTGTTAACCGGAGGGTTGTAGGTTCGAGTCCTACCTGAGGAGCCATTTTTTGCAGACGACCAGCAAAACCGCGCCACCCAACTTCTCACCCCCTTTGCTCGCTCTACCGTAGGTTGGTCTGCTGGGCCGGGGTATTGTCTGGCTCGACCTGCGAATTCCTCGCAGGCGTTTCCGATTCTGCCGCGCTCTCTTGCTTGAGAGGCTCCACGGCCGAGCCGGGCGGGTCGTTGGTGACGGTGAAAAGCTGCCCATTGTGCATGTACAGCTTTCTCATTTCCTCGAGATTGAAGGGACGCGAGCCTCTCCGACCAAAGACGGCGAGCTGATTACCGCTTTCATCCACGGCACGATCGCGGTCGATACCACGCGAGATAGCCAGCGCAGGGTCGTGGGTGTGATAGCTGGCAATAAGCTTCGGCACCGGCTTGGGGGCGAAGCCGTAGAAGTTGGGTGTGGATTGTGGCGAGAATAACTGAACCACCTGAAGACCATTGTGGCCATCGGCGACAAACGCAAACTGGCTGGAGTTGACCATGCCGATCTTGATGTCGTTGGTGTCGTTAAGCTTGCCGCCGGCATCGAACATCTGGTCAAGTTGCGGTCGCTCGGGGGTTTCCACGTTGATGATCGCCATCCCTTGCTTGCCCGCAGAGACGTACGCGTAGGTGCGGGCCACATAGATGTTCCGCGCGTCGGCCAGCGGCACGAGCGCGCCTTGGACCGGTATGGGATGTGCCAGGTCGGTGATATCGAGGACCTTCAGCCCAGCGCTATCGACCACAAATGCATAGCGGAACTGAATACCGACGGCGCGAGGCTCGAGGAGATCGGGCGCGCTGATCTGGGCGGTGATCTTAGGTGTTAGAGGATTGTCGAGGTCAACCACCACCAGGCCGCGGTCGCAAAGAATGTAGGCATAGGTGCCGGCAAAGGCGATGCGGTGGGCGCCGTTTAAGGCCCCGTCAGGATTGAAGGCCAGCGCGCGCTTGAGGAAATTGTTGGTGGGGTCGCCGTCCAGCAGAGTGCCGACTCCCGGACTTTTGGCCTTCAGGTTGGGATCCCCGACGATAACCAGGCCCTCATACTTATCGGCAACGTACAGAAATCCGTAAAACAGGTTCATCGGAATCTGTTTCTGCTCCTCATTCACCGGGTTCTGGGTACGCAAAGGATCGACTCCGAGCGTGGTAGGAGAAGCTATCGACTGGGCATACTTCGTTTTCAGGTAGAAACGCTGTCCCAGCGGCGAAACCGGGGCGGTCGTCATCCTCTCGGAGAAATCTTTGTCGTCAAGGTTTGCGATGTCATAGACACGGATGCCTGCCGCACCCTCCGCGGCGTAGAGGTACTCTCCGCGCGCCTGAAGGTCAAGGACGTCCCCTTCTAGGTGATAAGCCTCCTTCAGTTCGCCGTTATTCTTCATGTGTTTTTCGTAGTTCGAGGGGTAGGAGACCTTCTGGAAGTCGCTGCCCAGAATGGCCGGGGGCTCACTGTGCTCGGCGACGGCAACCGCGTGATAGCCCTCTTTTCCGTTTGCGACGTAAATGTAGCGGCCCATGAAATTCATGAAGCCGTTGCCCTGGATCAAGACATTCGCCATCCACGCGTTGTTGTCTTCTTTGGACGAGACATGACACTGGGTGCAGGTCTTAGTCTCTTTGGTGCGGACGGTGTGCGGCACGAACGGACTGAAGGCCTGCCCGCTGTAGCCCTCCGCGGAGATGGTCTGTTGCTGGTAGTAGATCCAGTCGCGGTCGGCGTTCTGCGAGCTGACTAGAACCGCGCAAGCCGAACGCACCGGCGCGACCCGATGTCCCGTAACTGTACCATCGATTCCCAGCATGTAAATGTCATCACGCAGAATCTGGAAGTCGTAGGAGGTATAGTTGCGCGTGGTGATGCCCTCGTTGTGCAGCATGGGCATTTTGCGATTGGCCTCCATCTCCAGATGGCAGCCGAAGCAGGTAGGAATCCATGCTGAGTGGCAGGTATAGCAGGTCATGCTCTTGTTGTTATGAGCCAAGGGATTGGCGGGATCGGCATCGGTAGTCGTGCCCCAAGTCTTGCCATCGGTGTGTACGGTTTTGGCGAAACGCGCTTTCTCGTTGTAATTGGGATTGCCCGGGGTGATGGAATCCAGCACTTGTTTCACTTCCCACGGCGGCAGGTTTTGTTCCAGCATGGAGCGCTGGAAAAGCTTGTCCCCATCCCAATAAAAGCGCCGATCTCCCCACGGTGTGCGAAGCAACTTGAGGTTCGTGCCCCCGGTAGGCGCAGCCGGTCCGGAAGTTAGCAGATTGGCGCGCGCTTGAATGGTGCCGTGACAATCAATACAGTCCACCTCCACGGCATTGCGGGTCTCGCCGTACAAGCGTCCATTGCCATGATTGTCCTGGGCGAAATGACAATCCACGCAGTGCATGCCCTTCTCCAGATGGATATCCATCAGGTGCACCGCTTTCTTGAATTTGTCAGGATCGTCCGGCGAAATGGGCATTCCATCCTTGTCGAGCATCTCGCCTTCAAGATTGCGCTTGTACACCGCCCGGTAATTCCAGCCATGACCATGAAAATCGGCGAACTGGGTTGACTTCAACCTGCTCAAGAACTCCGGACTGCCCACTTGCTCCAGAAACGGCACGCTGGCCCACTTGCCGCGTGGCGCGGCCCCTTCAGGATTGCGCACGGCAACGTCGTACGTCTCCTGAGGAGTGGGGTTGTGCTGCGTGGTGGGATACATTTTCTCGCCATCAACTTCGTTGTCCCACCAGGTGTATCCGAAGTAAGTGGTGACCATGTTCGTGCCCGGGTGCATATGGCAAACCATGCACTGGCTCGATGGTATTCCGCGAGTGAACTGGTGCTTGATCGGATGGCCTGACTGGTTCTTGGGTACCGTTGGATCAGCCGTGTCGCTGAATCCGGAATGGCCAAATCGCGCATAGGGTCCTGAGTGCGTCGGCGATTTATCGTTGGCAAAGATGACGTGGCATGCGCTGCAACCGCTATTGCGGTAATCGCCGGGTTGGTCATTCGTACCGGGTAAATACAAGAGAGGATCGAGCAATCGCGTTTTTTGCAGCCCAAGAAAGACCGGGTCAGTGCGGAGTTTCGTTCCAAAGCCACGGTCGCTGAGCTTGACGTCGGGTTTCCCCGGTTCTTCTTCCAGCTCCGGATTCCCGATTTCACCCTTCTCCCTTCCACCGCGCTCGAAGACGCGCAAAACATTGCCCGGCTCAGCAACTTCCCAACGCTCCAGCGGCTGAAGGTAGGGAAGTATGCCTTTGGTGCGGGTTTCCTCGGGAGTCGGAGGCGGCACGCTTACCAGGCGCTGCGGCTCCCCATTTTCGGAGTAACTCTCTCCGAAGTGGGGGTTCTTCAGGGGAAACGCGCCGTTGTTGTACAAGGCTGCGCCCCAGAGCATGGCGCCGTGTGACATCATGCCGGTGCGCACCTTCTGTAACTCGGAGAGATGGCATCCGGAGCGGCCACAGGTTCTGGAAGCGATGCGAAGATCGCCGGGATTAATGAAGCGAATGTAAATCGGGTCTTCCCTGAGCCACTCCGTGTAGGCGCGAACCGGCAGGGCTCCGCCGGGCGTGTTGCCGAGCACGTGGGGCTGAGGGTGGGCCTGCTTCTTGGCTGCTACGTACTCCGGCGACTCAGGAGAGGCGTGGGACGGTTCGAAGACCTTCTCGTTACCGCCGTGGCAATCGGTACAACCCAGCCGCACGGCTGGGGAGGAATGCATGGTGGCGCTGTCGGACTTCTTGTGGCAGCTCTTGCAGCCGGCAGACTTCTGGTCGGCTTCCTCCTGGCTTTCCATCAACAGAAGCTGGCTTCGCTCATCGGCCTTCTCCGGTGAGGCGCCGGATTGCGCCGCCGGCGCTTGTTGGGCGATGGCAGGCCGCACCAGACGTCCCCAGGAAGCAAAGACGAGCGCCGGCCCAGTCAGGATCCATACCAGCTTGATTACCGAGATTCGCACCCGCATCCTTTCCGTCTCCGACAATGAGCTGCTCAAAACTGGAAGCGTAATCCAGCAAAGCCTGACAACAGAGTTCGAGAGTTATAAACGTCGGTATATCCAGCGCCCGGAACCAGCGCAGAAAAGCCAGTCGTCAGCACGATGTTCTCCGACAATGGAGGACGATAGTTGATACCCACCCCGAAGTCCCATCCGATGGCGCGATGAATGTTGGGCTGAAACAGCACGATCTGCAGGGGCTGGGTATGGTCGAACTGCAAGTAGCTTGCGTTGACAACCCCGGTCAACTTCGGAGTAAGATCCGCATCCACGCCCACGTTGTAAAGCCTCAATCCAGGATTGACGAAGTTCGCCTGTCCTTGCTCTTTGCTGGAGCGCAGATCGGGAAGAAAGCTGAAAGGCGTAACCAGGGCTACGCCCGTGCTGCTGAGTGGAATACCCTCGCGGTCGAAGAAGCTGAAGGAAGTACCCGCGAAGTGCTGGTCGTCCACGATGGAATCGAAGCCGGTCGCCGTACTGGTCCTGAACGGAGGAAGCTTGTTACCGATACGATTGGAGCTATCGCCGGAGGCATAGATAACTGAGGCGCGATAGCGCAGCCAGCTCTTGTCGATGGAAAGCTCCAGCGCCCCGAATTGGGCGTTGATATCTACAGGACGGCCGGCAATGGTGTTGAAGCTGTCGTGGCCCAGCGCCTGGTAGAAGGCGTTACTCACGTTGATGCGCTTGATGTGGCCGTTGCCCGTCCAGCCCAGATAATAGGCGCTAATCCCGTGGGGAATAGGGACTCCATTTTGTATGACCACATTGCCAATCGGAGCTGGACGCACCAGGAACCCGTTAGTGTCGAAATGGATAGAGGGATGGTCCTGGTTGGCCATGAAGCTGAACTCGGTCGTGTACCCCTTGGCTAGGGAATCCTGGATATAAACGTTGGCAACCTCGACCTGCTGTTGCCGCGGCTGGAAAGTGTTGAGGCCGCTATTGGTGTCCTTCTCCAGCATGTAGAAGTAAGCCAGGTTGTAATTGATGCGATTGTTGCGCAGGTTTCCGAAGACCCTTACTCCCGGTTGCTCATCCACGAAGATGAACCCGCGGAAGTCGCTGTTAAATTCCTGGATGCCCGCCCGGATCGACACAAAATCGTAGTTCGGGCTGAGATCGTGTATTTTCACCTCGAAGAAGCCTTCCTGCAAACCCACGTGCGTGTCGAAGCGGTTGGTGCCGGCCTTGACGTTGACATTCACCAGGCCGCGCTCTTGCGTCTGGAGATAATTCAAGCTGAAAGCGGGCGTGAAATGGATCTGAAAATCGATCGGTTTGAAGCTTGTGTCCCCACGAAACAGATCGAAAGAGAGCAGGAAGACCTGATCAAGAAACGACTGCTCGTCGTGCCCGAAGAATTGTGCGCTATTGGGCCGCTCCGACCCCAGACCGCTGGGGACGGGCAGCCGGCGCAAATCAAATCCGGTGAGACTGGTGCCCGTAAAAGTGAAAAACCAATCCTGCCCGAAAACCGGGTAGTCGCCTTTCCATTTATTCCGATTGAAAGGGTCGTACCAATGTCCTTTGACATAAGGAAAATCACCCGGATGTCCGTAGCGTTGCCATGCGGGCATTTCCACCGTCCAGCGGTAAGGCTCGACCGTGAAATTCTGCTCGTCCGTTGGCACGACTTCAGGTGAGAGCACCGGCACTTCAGCCCGTTGAAGGGTGCCCAAGCTGGGATAGACGCTTGATGGGGGCCCTGGCGGAGGAAGCGGGCCGGGAATACCGGGCAATCCGCTCGGTGTATTCAAAACACGCTCGGGATTGTGCGCTACCTCGACGCGGATGCTTACCGCCTGCATCTGTCCCGCTTCCAGAGTCAATGATTGCGGCGCAGACTTCACTCCTTCCGCCTCAACCACAACCTGGTACTGGCCGGCAGGAAGATCAGTCAGGCGGAAGATACCCTCGCCATCGGTGAATACTGGGGGAGACGGCTGGTTAGTTGTCAGGTTAGTAGCGCTTACCTTGGCGCCAAATACTGCGTTTCCGAATTGGTCGTGAACGGTTCCCAACAGGGCCGCACCTCTGGGCCGTTGTCGGGGAATGCGCTGCGTTTCCTGCTCAGACCAGCAGTCGAGCGCAAGCGTAAGAATCGCCAGCCCAACCAGGCAACCCAAAACGCGCGCTTGGCAGAAATTGCTTCGAACCACGGCTCGCCCTCAGCGCCAAGACTCCTACAGGGGTGTGGCGCAGGCCCCGTTGGACGCGCCAGCCGACCAAGGTACTAGAAGTCGCTACCCCTGACCGGCTGCTGAGTTCACGTCCAAGTTGAATGCAAATGCAGCCCATCTCACTCGACGCCCTACCAATAGGCAGTTTCGAGTCGTTCCCATTTATTTATTGGAAAATGCGTTACTGATCTTCTCACCAACCCCGCAAAAGCAAAACAAAAAAATGTAGGTAATGTGGCCTCGAACACGCGCCTGCACTCCCCCGCACGCCCCGTGGCGACAGCTACAACGCGATTTCCCAACCCTCCCGTGCCACGTCGGTGTTTTCGAAGTGCTTGCGGGCCTCACGCAATATTACGTTCAGCGTTTCATCATCATGACGCGGGTCGTGGTGGAACAGAATAAGCCGTCCCACTTTGCAGTCGCGCGCCACGTTGACCGCTTCCAGCCAGGTACTATGGCCCCAACCTTTCTGGGAGACATACTCTTCAGGTGTGTACTGCGCGTCATAAATCAACACATCGGCGTTCTGGGCGTACTCGCGTAAAGTTTTGTCCAGCTTTTCATTACCGTGCTCGAAGTCGCTGGCGTGCGTAATCACAGCACCTTCAGCTTCCATTCGGTATCCGGTCGCGCCCTGGGGATGATTGAGAGGAAAGGGATGGGCGTCAATTCCAAAGTGACAAAATGGAGTACGACCAAAGTCCACGAACGTCTTCTTGGAGGGCGCATAATCGAGGCTGACCGGATAATAGGGATTCGCCATCTGCCCATCCAGGATTTTTTTCAACTCTTTCGGTGGACGGCTGGAGTGAAACACAATGTTGCTTCCGGGCGAATACAGGGGAGCGAAGTAGGGTAATCCTTGAAGGTGGTCCCAATGGAAATGCGTCATCAGAAAGTGCAGTTCGACATCCGGGTAACCGAACTCGGCCTGAATGCACCTACCCAGGTCACGAGCGCCGGTACCCGCGTCCAGAATGATGACGCCTTGGGCGGAGCGCACTTCGAGACAGGTGGTGTTCCCCCCGAAACCGAGGTGGCTCGGTACAGGGGTTGGTATGGACCCGCGAACTCCCCAAAATTTCAACTGCAAAGCTGAATCACCCTCTCTGTCGCAGTTGGTACATGCGAAGCGTCGCAAATCATCTGCACGGCTGGCCCTTTAAACGAGCCGACGCAATCTGTCAGGAACCGGCCGAGACTGGTTTCGACAGCACAGCGTCGTGACTATTAAGACGCCATTTGCGACCGTCGCGGGCCAGCATTTCATCCGATTCCTTCGGTCCCCAGGTTCCGGCCGGATAATTAGGGAAGTTGCGCGGCCGCAGGGCCTTCCACAAATCCAGAATTGGAGTCACGACGCTCCAGCCAGCCTCCACCATGTCGGCCCGTTGGAACAGCGTGGCGTCTCCTATCATGCAGTCGTGCAGCAGCCTCTCGTAGCCTGTAGCGGCCGAGCCTCCAAAATAATCCGAATAGGCGAAGCTCATATCCACAGTGCCCAGTCGCATGATCGGCCCCGGCATTTTGGCGCCAAAGCTCAGCGAGATACCCTCTTCAGGCTGAATGTTAAGCACCAGGAAGTTGGGCGCCAGGCGCTCCACCCCGGTGCCGCGGAACAGTACGAAGGGAGCGCGCCGGAACTGGATGGCCACTTCCGTGTGTCGCGTAGGTAGGCGCTTGCCGGTCCGCAGATAAAACGGCACGTCCGCCCATCGCCAATTGTCAATCTGCACTTTCATGGCGACAAAAGTCTCGGTAGAGGAGTCAGGCGCCACGCTGAACTCGGTACGGTAGGCCGGCATTACTTTCCCCTGCTCGTGGCCCTCTCCATACTGCCCACGGACGGCGCGGCTAAGCACCTCTTCCGAGGTCAGCGGTTGGATAGCATGCAGAATCTTGGCCTGTTCGTCGCGCACCGCATCTGCCTGGAAGGAGATCGGCGGCTCCATTGCTGTCAGCGAAATGAGCTGGAAGATGTGATTGGGCACCATGTCCCGCAACGTACCGGACTGATCGTAATACCCGCCTCGCTGTTCTACGCCGACGGTCTCGCCGACGGTGATCTGCACATGATCAATGTACCGCCGGTTCCAAATGGGCTCGAAAATACCATTGGCGAAGCGAAAGGCGAGAATGTTCTGGACCGTTTCCTTGCCCAGGTAGTGGTCGATCCGATAGATCTGGCTCTCGTTCAAGACTTGCAGAAGCTGAGTATTCAGGGTGCATGCCGACTCGAGATCGCGGCCGAACGGTTTTTCCACCACCACTCGCCGCCACTTGTTGTCGGCTTCGGCAACCAGATCGGCAGCTCCCAACTGCTGTACGATCGGCGCAAAGAACGTGGATGCCGTGGCCAGGTAATAGAAGTAGTTTCCTCGCGTGCCGTGCTCTTTGTCTGCTTGCAGTAAGGCGTCTTTCAGCTTGCTATAAGCCTTGGCATCGCTGAACTCGGCCGACAGGTAGTAGAGGCGCCGGACGAACCACTCGGTCAAATCGTCAGACAGCGCGCCCGTGGCGAACTGTTTGATATCCTGCCGGAACTTGTCGCGGAATTGCTCCGTGCTCATGGACTCGCGGGCCACCGCTACAATGGCAAACTCGCGCGACAGCAGGTTCTCCGTGGCGAGATTGTAGAGCGCAGGCAGAAGCTTTCGCTTTGTGAGGTCGCCGGCCCCGCCGAAAATAACCATCACGCACGGGTCACCAGCCCTTCCTCCATCAGGCTGTTCCATCGCTTCCGCCACATTTGCGCTAGTCATTGTATTTTTCTCCTCCCAGGGAATTGAGAAAATTCAGAACTCGCCTGCCTCTTAATTTGAAGCCGCCAACATACGCAACTCCGAAAAATTGGAATCCAAGGACGCGGCCAGTGCCATGAGTTTGTGAGCGGCAATTATGACTGTAATCGCGCTAAAGTCAAGTGGAAAGACGCCTTCGCGAGTATCGTATAAGCGGGCACACGGTCATGACGTTCTTGGCCGTCAAGTGTAAACCATTGGAGCCGACCATGAATCGTTGCTTTGGCATCCTTCTTCTTTTTGTTACAACTGTCGCTTTTGCGCAATCGAAAGCGCCATCGGACGTTTCTCCGAAAGTCACCTACCTGCACTGTGGGACGCTATATGACGGCAAGAGCGACAGCGCGCGCAAGAACGTGTGGATCCGCGTGGCCGGCGAGAAGATCGATCAACTCGCTGACAGTGTCCCTCAGCAAACTGGCTCAGAGATCATCGACCTTAGCCACGAGGTTTGCCTCCCCGGCCTGATTGACGCCCATACGCATGTTCTGTTGCAGGGCGATGTCACGGTCGAAGACTATAACGTCCAGATCCTGCAGTACTCCACGCCGTACCGTACCATTCTCGGCACGGTCGCGGCGCAGCGCGCCTTGGGGTACGGCTTTACGACAATTCGCGATCTTGAAACCGAGGGTGCGGGCTACGCCGATGTGGACATCAGGAAGGCCATCGATGCCGGCATTATTCCCGGGCCACGCATGCAGGTCTCCGGGCGTGCGATGGACGTGACCGGGGCGTATCCCGTCCTCGGCTACTCATGGGAGCTGAAGTGGCCCAAGGGCGTGCAGGAAGTGGACGGCGTCGAGGGCGGACGCAAAGCGGTGCGCGAGCAGATTTCCAACGGGGTGAATTGGATTAAGGTGTATTCCGACCGCAGCTACCGAGTGCGGCCCAATGGAGTGCTCGACGACATTCCGACTTTCACCCTGGACGAGTTGCGCGCCATCGTGGACGAGACCCATCGCCAGCGCCACAAGATAGCCTCCCATGCCAGCGCGTTGAACGGCGTGCACAACTCGGTCGAGGCTGGCGTTGACTCCATCGAGCACGGCTTCTACATTGCCGATGCGGACCTGAAGACTATGGTCGAGAAGGGCATTTACTACGTGCCCACGCTGCTCGTCGGCGAATACGTTGCTGAGGGGCGCGCCGCGGAAGGATCCCACGTGTGGATCGACATGGTTACCATTCATGGCGCGACCTTTAAGCGCGCACTGAACGCCGGGGTAAAGATCGCCTTCGGCACTGACGCCGGCGGATTTCCCTGGACGGTGAATCCGGCCAAAGAGTTTGTGCTGGAGGTGAAGTACGGCATGACTCCGACGCAGGCGCTGCGCTCGGCAACCATGACGGCCGCTGAACTGTTGGGAGTGCAGGACAAAATCGGCTCGCTCGAGCCCGGCAAGCTTGCCGACATCGTTGCCGTGCCCGGCGACCCCATGGCCGACGTTACGCAGTTTGAGAAGGTGAACTTCGTCATGAAGGGTGGAAAAATCTACAAGCGGATAGAGTAAGAGCAGCTCCAGGGCTGAAGCCCGCATCTGAAGCGCGACGTATTCACCGGGCTCAAGCCCGGTGCTTCCACCCGGATACCTTCATGCAGAACGGCCTATCGGTCACGCAGTTGTGCAAGAACTACGGCGAGATAGTCGCTGTCGATGGCATTTCGTTCGAGGTTGGGCGCAACGAAATCGTCGGCCTCCTGGGGCCGAACGGAGCAGGGAAGACCACTACCATCAATATGATTCTGGGCGTTCTTGCGCCGGATTCGGGCAGCATCCATATCGAAGGTGTTGATATCGCCACGCACCGCTCGCAAGCGCTGCAATGCACGAACTTCGCAGCAGTATACGCTCCCTTGCCGGGCAACCTGACGGTGCAGCAGAATCTGCGCATCTTTGGGCTGCTCTACGGCGTAAAGAGTCTCACCGGGCGTATTGAAACGCTGCTCGAGCAATTTGATCTGATGAAATTTCGCGATGTGAAGTGCGGCGTGCTTTCTTCGGGAGAGCAAACCCGGGTATCGCTTGCCAAGGCGATGCTCAATTCTCCGCAGCTCCTGCTATTCGACGAACCGACGGCGTCGCTCGATCCGTCCATCGCCCGCGACATTCGCAGCACGATCAAAGACCTTGCGGCGCAGGGCACACGCGGTGTGCTGTGGACCTCGCACAACATGTATGAAGTCGAGGAGGTTTGCAGCCGCGTGCTCTTCCTTTCGCGGGGAAGGATCCTGCTCGAAGGCGATCCGAAGACTTTGCCCGGCGAGCACAACAAGGCGACACTGGAGGAGCTTTTCATCAGCGTCGCCCGCGAACCTCTAACCCTTGAGGCAGGATAAGAGCATGTATCTCAGCCACACCGCAGCCATTGTGCTTCGTCAGTTCTATCTCATACGCGGGAGCTTCTCGCGCGTACTGCCGCTGTTCGTGTGGGCGGGCATTGACATCGTGCTCTGGGGATTCATCACCAAATATCTCAACACGGTCACATCCTCGGGCTTCAATTTCGTGTCATCGCTGCTGGGGGCTGTTCTGCTGTGGGACTTCCTCACCCGCGTGATGCACGGCGTGACCATGGCGTTTTTCGAGGACGTGTGGTCGCGCAACTTCCTCAACATTTTTGCGACACCGCTCTCCATAGCCGAGTACCTCAGCGGCCTCGTACTGTCCAGCATCGCCACCAGCTCGGTCGGGCTGGTCGTCATGGTCGTGCTGGCGACTGCGGTTTTTGGTCTTTCCTTCTTCGTTTACGGAGTGATGCTGGTGCCGTTCCTGCTGGTCCTGTTTATGTGTGGCATCGCGCTCGGCATTTTGGGCAGTGCCGCGGTACTCCGCTTGGGACCGCCGGCAGAGTGGTTCGTGTGGCCAATTCCCGCCATCCTCTCGCCGTTTGTAGGAGTGTTTTACCCGCTATCCACGCTGCCGCGATGGATGCAATACATCGCCCGCGCCTTGCCGCCATCGTACGTGTTCGAGGGCATGCGGGCCATCGTCCGCGGCGGCTCGATCTCACCTCATGGTCTGCTTTTGGGAGCGTTCCTCGCCTCTCTGTACATTCTGCTGGCCTGCTGGTTATTCACCCGCGTGTATAGATATGCGGTGCGGACGGGTCTCATCGCCCGCTACAGCGCCGAAACGTTAAGTTAAAGCGATTCGGCCTTGCCCATGGGGCTGCCTCCGATCAACCCGCGAGCCAATTTCCTTGTCACGTTGGACACGGTTATCCATCACTGACCAAAATCTATATTGGTGCGACGCTAGGAGCGGATAACTATTGTCGATCCGGAGGAGGAAGCCATGTCCTCGCCGACCGCTGCGCCCCCCAAAGAAGTCGCACTCGCCCCGACTGCCGCTCCCAAACAGCTCCGAAAATGGATTGGGCCGCTAGCCCTGGGACTTGTCCTATGGCTGATACCGGCGCCTTCCGGCTTGAGCGTGACGGCTTGGCATTACTTCGCCTTGTTCGCTGCTGTCATTGCTGCCCTGATCACAGAACCGCTTCCTGGTGCAGCCATCGGCCTTATGGGGGTTACCGTTGCAGCGGGATTGCTGTTGGTGGGGAAGACGCCGGGCGAGGCTACGAAGTGGGCGCTCTCGGGGTTCTCCAATGACGCTGTGTGGCTCATTTTTGCTGCGAACATGTTCGCATTGGGATATGAAGCAACGGGGCTGGGCCGCCGCATCGCGCTGCTCCTGGTGAAGGCGCTGGGACGCCGGACCCTTGGTCTCGGTTACGCGACCGCGCTCTCCGATCTGTGCCTTGCTCCGGTGATGCCGTCAAACACCGCGCGCAGCGGGGGCACGGTATATCCCATCGTGAAGAACATCCCGCCGCTCTATGGCTCGTTTCCCAATAACAACCCGCGGAGAATCGGCGGGTACTTGATGTGGACTGGCTTTGCCACAACCTGCGTCACCAGCTCCATGTTTCTGACCGCACTTGCACCGAACCTGCTGGCGGTGGAAATTGCCCGCAAGGTTGCGCACGTGGACATCTCCTGGGGCATGTGGGCGCTAGGCTTTCTGCCAGTCGGAATTTTGCTGTTTGCCGCGACGCCACTGCTGGCCTATTTCCTTTATCCACCCGAAATCAAGCGGGGGGACGAGGTCGCACGGTGGGCTGGCGACGAACTAGTCGCTATGGGAAGGATCACGCGGCGTGAAATAACCATGGCCTCGCTGGCCGTGGCAGCGCTGATTGGTTGGATCGGCGGCAGCCGCTGGATTAGCCCGGTGATCGTGGCTCTGGCTGTCATCTCGGCGATGCTGCTGACGAAGGTGGTTGCCTGGAATGATATCCTCGCCAACAAGCAAGCCTGGAGCGTCCTGGTCTGGTTTGCCACATTGGTCGCGATGGCTGAAGGGCTCGGCAACGTCGGTTTTCTCGCTTGGTTCGGCTCTCAGGCAGCCTCTTACATGACCCGGATCCCAATGATCCCGATGCTGATTGCGACGGTCGCGGTCTTCTTCATCATCCATTATCTTTTTGCCAGCATCACGGCGCAGACGACCGCGCTGCTTCCCGTGTTCCTGCTGGCCGTCCTGTCGGTGCCGGGCGTTCCCGCGAAGGCCGCCACTCTTATTCTGGTTTACTCGCTGGGATTGATGGGCGTCCTCACGCCTTACGCAAGTGGGCCCGCACCAATCTGGTATAGCAGCGGCTACATCCCGACCAAGGACTTCTGGAGACTCGGCGCAATCATGGGCGCGGTGTATCTGTTCGTTCTGCTTGCAGTCGGCCTGCCGATCGCAGTCAGGTTCCTGCACTGAACGGGGCGGAACAGCTTAGCCCAGCAAACTTGGGGTGCCCCACTCTTGTCGCCTGCTTTTGGCGACAGGGTGGGAGCGAAGCGTGTCGATTCGCTCAGGACCAGATTTCCAGAACCTCTTTCAGATCCCGCTTTCCGCGTAGCACGGCGACCACCTGCAACGGGACAGTTTCCGGGCGGTAGACGATCACATAATTGGGAAATTTCGTGACCGTCCAGAAGCGCACGGGTAAAGGCGTGATGTCCTGTCGCTTAGTTCCCATTCGGGGATGTTTCGCCAACCGGTGACAGGTGGCTAGAATCTCACTCTCTACCCGGTTGGCCGCGTCCCGATTGTCTTCCGCGATGACTCACCAAATCGTGTCGAGGTCTTCCGCTGCCTGCGGCGTGAACTGAATCGGCGGCTTCATCCCTGCGGTCTTGGCCGCGCGGCGCGGCGCTTCCGCAACATCTCAAGCGTGTCGTCCTCGGACTGCAATTCGCCCCGCTCGGCCTGCGCAAATCCGGTGGCGATATGCGCGGCCACTTCCTCGCGTTCCCTAAGCATCCAGTCTTCAAGATTAAGTTGTTCGCGGATGATCTCGAAAGCCTGATCGAGGACCTCCCCGGCATTCTGATATGCGCCCGAACGGACAGCTAGGTCGATCATGCGCTGCTGTTCAGGTTTCAGGTCAATCGTCATGTGCTCACCCTAATCTCGAGATTGCGTGCTGTCAAACAGATGGTGCCAGAGGAGCAGGTCATAGTCGGCTTGAAGATTCATCCAGAACTGCGCCGATCTCCAATCGCCCCTAGCAGCCAAACTGCTTCAGATGATGGTCAATGTGTTTCCACTGCAAGGCATTCCATTCCTCATTCGTCAGTGGTCCGAAGAAAGGGTGCTCGGGCCCTTGTGCAGCGGGCGCGGCAACCAGCCGATTGATCGACTCCAGCACTCGTTGCCGGTCTGCGTCGAAGTCCTTTGGGGCCGTCGAGAGGAGTTCCGGCGCCGTCGGTGCGCCTTTGGGAAAGGGAAAGACATAGAGAATCAAGTGCTTCACAGGAAAGTGATGAAACAGCTTGCGATTCATGGGTTTCGTAGAGAGCTCTCCCAGCCCCATGGCGAGCGCGTCGCCCAGGTGACAGAGCATACGAGACGAATCCATCTTTCCCATTTCGGTTCCATCGCCGGCATCAGCTTCTGCAAACGCTGAACAACTTGCTGGCGAGCGGTTTCATCACGCAGTGAAGGCATGCCCAAGCCTTTTCGCACCGGTATAGATGCTAAAGGATTTGGTGCAATGCGGGCGACTTGTATCACATGCTGGCGTGACCTGCGTCCTTGCGTCGAACCACCCCATGCCGGTATCTCTTGAATGGAGGAGGCGGTAATTGTGTGTCCGGCTGGGCCACACTCAGCGTGCGGCCGAGAAAGATCTTTGAAAAATCAGCGGTCAGGGATCAGGGGACGGGACTAGGAACCCCCAAATTGACGGCAATAGCTGATTACTGTGGCTTTTACGCTTCGTCTGCAAGGTTGCGAATCGCGGCTGAAATCCCGCGCATAAGTCACTGCGGCATAAGAAGATACAGATAAACCATTGGGACTCAATATGATGCCGGGAAAAAGTTTGTAATTCGATGATTCTAAATAACCGAGGGGGGAGGGGGGAGGTAACCGACTGATAACTAGGGATTCCCAAAACAGGAAGGAAAGCTGGTTGTTGGCGACTACCGTCAAACCGTTCACAGCACATGCCGAAGCCGCTGGTCTGTGATACACAAGTATGTGAGCCAAGCTGGCCGAAGAGCCGGCGCGAGCCAACTATGAGCCATTCCGTTGTGCGGAGCGAAGCCTCCGCTTCTCTGCCTCAACCCCCGCAAGCGCAATACTTGTTGGGGACCCCAAGCAAACGGCCCGAGGAGACGGCATGTTAAGGTCGCTCTTCATTGGGCTATCTGAAAGCCAACGACTTCGCCACTTTGCCGAGAACTCATCGCTCGGGCTGCGTTTCTCGAGCCGCTTCGTCGCCGGAATGCAACTTGAGGACGTTATCCGCGCCACCGAGGTAGTGAACGGCTGGGGCGCGAGCGTCAGCGTTGATAACCTGGGCGAGAACGTCACCAACGCCGACGAGTCCAAGCACAGTGCCGAGCTGTATCACCGTCTGTTGGATGAGATTTCGACGCGCAAGCTCAACGCGAATGTCAGCCTCAAGCTCACGCACATGGGACTTGACGTGAGCGAGGAGCTTGCTTTTGGGCTGGTTACTGAACTGGTTGACCACGCGGTGCGCATCAATAGCTTCGTCCGCGTCGACATGGAAGGTTCGCCGTACACGCAGCGCACCTTGGATTTCGTTCGACAGTTGCATCGCCTGCCCGGCCACGCAGGAAGAGTTGGCACGGTCATTCAATCGTACTTGTACCGCAGCGAGAAGGATGTGGACGAACTGTTGTCGGAGCGTATTCGCATCCGGCTGTGCAAAGGCGCTTACAAAGAGCCACCGGAGATCGCGTTTCCCAAGAAAGTTGACGTGGACGCGAACTACCTGAAGCTGGCCCAGACCTTAATGAAGAGTGGAGTGTTTCACGGTCTTGCGACCCACGACGAAAAGATCATCGCCCAGCTCAAACAGTTTGCCAGCGCGGAAAACATTCCGGCGTCAGCGTATGAGTTCCAGATGCTTTACGGCGTACGGCGCGACCTGCAACAACAACTGGTGCGCGAGGGTTACGGTCTGCGGGTGTATATTCCGTTTGGGACGGAGTGGTATCCGTACTTCATGCGTCGGCTGGCCGAGAGGCCCGCGAATGTGTTCTTTATTGCAAGGCAGATGTTGAGGAAGTGAAATGGTGCTGTGTCAACCACTAACTATGTAAAATTGACGACATCTTGTTACTAATTGGCTGCATCTTATGCAAGAGTAGCTTTTGAGCTTGCATTTAGAGGCCATAGCTGAGTAGGATAAAGACGTCCTCCAATCGCCGCACTTCCCGTGCAGGCGTTCCTCGCGCCGAAAGTTCCGGGCGCCAGATGGACGCAACTGATTCAGAGTATCTGCCGCGATTTCGCCAGCCACCCGAAAATGTACGAGTGTGCAGCCAAGCGGTTCACAAATGTGGGAGCCCGCTACCTTGCGGGTAAGAACTACAACGAGAGAAGCATGAATCAAGGATCGAATCCTCCCTCCGGACAACCCGGCGGGAAGGGACGCAGACGGCGGCGCGGCCGCCGTGGACCCGTGTCGCATACCGCCCCCCAACAAGCGGGACAACAACATCGTCAGGGACCTCCCAAGCGCCATGGCCGCAAACACGGCCCGCGCCCCGGAGGCCAGAACCAGCCCGGCGGCGGCATCTATACCGCGCCCATGGACCACAGCTATCGGGCGGCCCAGGGCAACAATAACGGCAACGCCCACAAGCCGGGCCGCGGTGGCCGTGGAGGTCCGGGCTTCGGCAAGCAGTTTATTCCGGCCGACCCTGAGCCCGTGCCCATGGCTTTGGAAGAGCAGCCAACGCGCATCTTTGCCTTCGTCGAAGACCTGTTTTTCCTGGCGAAAATTCAGGAGACGGCGCGCAAGATGAACGTGAAGGTCGAATTCGTGAAAACCGAGAAAGACCTGAATGAGCGCATGGGTGAGAATGGCGACGACAAACCGTCGCTGATTATCTTCGACCTGAACAATGCTGCGGCCAAACCGTTGAGTGTCATCCCCAAGCTGAAGTCAAAGCTGAAGAAGGCTACCAATATCATCGGCTTCGTATCGCACGTGCAGGGCGAACTGAAAATGAAGGCGCAGGAAGCCGGATGCGACATGGTGGTGCCGCGCTCGGCGTTTTCGCAGAACCTGGCGCAAATCTTGCGACGCCATGGCGCTCCTGAAGACACGAACGAGCAACCAGGCCAGCAGCCCGGGCTTTAAGCTTTGAAGTGGTTTAGGCGCCAGGTTCATTCACGTCTGCGGAATCGGGCGGCCGCCATCGCGATGGTTGCTGCGACGGTGTTTCTGCTCCTCGGCAACCGCCAGACCAAAACCTCATCTTCTGCCGGAAGTTCTGTTTTGCATCGCCCGACGTTTTACAGGGACATCTTGCCCATCCTGCAGGACCACTGTCAGGTCTGTCATCGCGAAGGCGAGATTGCGCCCATGCCGTTCGTGACCTGCGAGCAGACACGACCTTGGGCCGCGACCATCAAACAGGCAGTGCAATCGAAACAGATGCCGCCGTGGTTTGCCGATCCTCGCTTTGGAAAGTTCTCCAATGATCCATCGCTCACGCCGCAGCAGATCGCGCTTGTCGCTGCGTGGGTCGATGCTGGTGCGCCCGCAGGCTCGCCCAAAGATGCGCCTCCGCCACGTCAGTGGGTCGAAGGCTGGAACATCCCGGAGCCGGACAAGATCGTACAGATGCCACAGCCAGTGAGCCTCCCAGCGACCGGCGACGTGGAGTACACCTACGAGATTGTGGCCACAGGATTCACCCAAGACAAGTGGGTGCAGATGTCGGAGATCCGGCCAACGAGTCGCGAGCACGTGCATCACGCGGTGGTTTACATTCGTCCGCCGGACTCGAACTGGTTGCGCAAAGCGCCTGTGGGTGTGCCGTTCACACCCTCAAGTTTGTCGGACCCGAAGGAACGAACTGAAGCTCACGCGCCCACCAGCGACATGCTGCTGGTCTATGCTCCGGGAAGCGAGCCCGATCGCTGGCCGGACGGAATGGCGAAGTTCGTTCCTAAGGGATCGGACCTGGTTTTTCAGATGCATTACACGACGAACGGCCACGCCGCCTCCGACCAGACGAGCATCGGGCTGGTGTTTGCCAAGCAACCAGTGAAGCAGCGTGTGCTCACGCTGCAGCTAAACAACCATACCTTTATCATCCCGCCGCGCACGGACGATTATCGCGTGGATGTCGTGGGCACGCTGCCCAACGATGCGACCCTGCTCAGTTTCTTTCCTCACATGCACCTGCGCGGTAAGCGGTTCGAGTACGATGTCGTTCGGCCCGACGGGACGGTCGAAATTCTGTTACGGGTGAACTACGATTTTCACTGGCAAATCAGCTACCGACTTGCGGAGCCTTTGTTTCTAAAGGCTGGAACTCGGTTGCAGGCAATGGCCTGGTACGACAATTCGGATGAAAATGTGCACAACCCCGATCCGAACAAGGCCGTCACTTGGGGCGGCCAAACGTACGATGAGATGATGGTTGGTTTCTTTGACGTTGCGGTGCCAGCGGATGTGAGTAAGGAAGACTTTTTTTTCGGCACGCGGCGCCCGCAAAGTGACCTGGATCTAGAATCACATCGGCATGAACAGTGCAGCCATTCGACTGAACTCGACACGTTTGAGAAAGCTGCGGCGAGTCCTGCTGGCCTGGTATGAGCAGAACCGCCGCGAGTTGCCGTGGCGGAAGAACCGCGACCCTTACCGGGTTTGGGTATCAGAGATCATGCTGCAGCAGACGCGTGTAGTGGCGGTCCTCGACCACTACACGCGGTTTATGCTGAGATTCCCAACGGTGCAGGCGTTGGCGGCTGCTCGACACTCTTCTGTGCTGACGGTCTGGAGCGGACTGGGCTACTACCATCGCGCACGACGGATGCATCAGGCGGCGAAGGTGATAGTGGGCGAGCGCAAGGGGAAGTTTCCACGAACCGCGGAGGAGTGGCGAAACCTTCCCGGCATTGGGCGCTATACCGCTGCGGCCATCGCGAGCATCGCATTCGGAGAAGCAGCGGCGGTAGTGGACGGCAACGTGGATCGCGTTCTGGAGCGGATGTTCGGTCGGGCCGAAGGCCGTGAAACTGCTTGGTTGCGTGCGGAGGCTCTTCTGGATCGCGAACGGCCCGGCGACTTCAACCAGGCGATGATGGAGTTGGGGGCCACATTATGTACCCCGCGGTCACCGCAATGCGTGCTGTGCCCGCTGAACACATGGTGCCAGTCGCAAGGCGCCGAAACGCGCCCGCCTCAGCCTCCGCGAAGGCAGAAGCAGCTTTGGTATGCTTTGGCGCGGAAAGATGGCGCCGTCCTGTTGGTGCAGCGGGCGGCCGACGCGTCGCTCATGCCGGGAATGTGGGAGTTACCGACTGTTCCGCAAGGGCAGCACAATGGCTGCACGCCAGTGGCGAAGTTGCGACACTCTATCACCGACACCGACTATCAGATCTCGGTGATTGCCGTCTCACTTGAACAGTTGCGAGGCTTGGAGCAGAGCTGTTGGTTTACACGCAAACAGTGGGAGCGGCTTCCGCTGACGGGGCTAGCGCGGAAGGTACTGCGGAAGGTGCAGGTTGCGTCGTCGTAGACGCTGCCGCAATCTAATGAAGCGTGGTTGGAGCCGGTTCCTAACTTTTTGGAGGTCTTATTCATGGCTGCACTGGACACAGGTGTCCGCGCACCGCACTTTGAGCTTTCCACCGTCGATGGCCGGCGGGTTTCCCTGAACGAGGCTCTCCACAAGGGACCCGTTGTGCTGGCTTTTTTTAAAGTGAGCTGCCCAGTTTGTCAATATGCGTTCCCGTTCATCGAGCGCTTGTACCGCGCCAATCAGGACGTGAGCATAACGGTGCTCGGCATTTCGCAGGACAATCGAAAAGACACGCAGAAATTCCTGCGCGAATACGGAGTCACGTTTACCGTGGCGCTGGATGATCCGGCGAAGTACGCAATGTCGAACGCATACGGGCTGACCAATGTCCCTACCATCTTCTACATCGCGCCCGACGGAGAGATTGAGATTTCATCTGTCGGCTGGTCAAAGGCTGACTTGGAAGCAATCAACAAGAAGCTTGCTGAGCGTCGCCATCAACCGTCCGCTCCTTTATGGCACAAAGGCGAAGACATCCAGGATTTCCGGGCTGGTTGAGGTTCCAAGAACTGATCCGCGGTCTGCGGGTCAATGTTGACAGTTACTTAAGGAGGTTCTGCGCACTTTCAATGGCGTATCCGAGCACGCGGCCGGGAAGGACGCCGAGATAGATGGTCGCAATGAGGCACATTGCCAGTCCAACTCCGAGACTCGCGGGAATGGGCGTGACGGGAGCTTCGGTGCGCTCATCGCGCATGTACATATAGATGATAATGCGCAGGTAGTAATACGCGGCAATGGCGCTATTCATGACGCCGATGATCACCAACCCAACGAGGTTCGCCTGAAGCGCAGCAGAGAAGACGTAGAACTTAGCGAAGAACCCGCCCGTGACGGGGATGCCGATCAGAGACAGCAGGAAGATCGTGAGGATCGCGGCCAACATCGGCGAGCGGCGACCAAGTCCGGCATAGTCGTCGAGCGTAACGTATTTCTCGCCCGCCGATGCCAGGTGGCTTACTACGGCGAATGCGCCGACGTTCATCGCGGCGTAAGAAGCCGCATAAAAAATGGCAGCCGATATCCCGGCTTGTTGTGCAGCGACGAAAGCTACAAGGAGATAGCCTGCGTGAGCGATCGATGAGTACGCCAGCAGCCGTTTGACGTTCTGCTGTACCAGCGCGCCGATATTTCCCAGCGTCATGGATAGCGCGGCCGCAACCCAAACCATCCAGAACCATCCAGGAGCATCTGTGGCAAACAGCACCCGCAACAGCACTGCAAACGCAGCCGCCTTTGGGCCCGTGGACATAAAGGCAACGACCGGAGCCGGCGAGCCCTCGTAAACATCCGGAGTCCAAATATGAAACGGCGCCGCCGCAACTTTGAATCCCAGTCCGACGAACATCAGCGCCACCGCGAGATAGGCCAAAGTCGACTGCTGTGTCTGGAGAAAACGCGCGATGCCATAAACGTTAGTGGTTCCTGTGGCGCCATAAATCATCGCCACGCCATAAAGGAAGAAGGCGGTGGCGAAGGAGCCCAAGAGAAAATACTTCAGCGAGGCTTCAGCGCTTTCGGCGACTCGGCGGCGCATTCCCGCCAGAATATATGTCGAGATGGACGATATCTCCAGCGCAATGAAAACGAGGACGAGCTCGACCGCGGATGACATCAACATCATGCCAACAGTACCGAACAGGACCAGCCCGTAATATTCGCCCGAGCGTATACGCTGCACCTCGAGGTATTCAAACGAGGTGAGGCTGACGACCAGGGCGATCAGCAGCACCACGAAGTGGAAGAAGACGCTGAACGTATCCACGCGGATCGCGTTGTAGAACGCGCTACCGTAGTATCCGGTTTGATAGACGGTGGCGGCGAGACCTGCGAGCGTACCGACCAGGGCAACGGCGCCCAACGGCTTCTTGGAGCCTTGTTCAGAAATAAGCGGATCCACAATCATGACGATGATGCCGAAGAGGGTCAACATCAGCTCAGGAAGAATCCGAATGTAGTCAACGGCCGGAATCATCGTCCGATCACCTGCAAGAGAGCTTGAGTGACGTTAGTCGCGGAGGGCAGCGACGCCTGCGTCACACCTGAGAATTGCTTCAACGCGGCGACGACGGATGGATCAATCGAGTGCAGCCACAGCATCGGCGCGACACCCATTACCAGCGCAGCGATCGCCAGGGGCCATAACGAGACGCGCTCGCGAGCATCAAGATCGGCCAGGCTGGCGTTCGCCGGGTTGATCACAGCGCCATAAAACACCCGCTGATACATCCACATCAGATAACACGCGCTCCAGATGACACCCGTCGCAGCCAGGATTCCGTAAAGCTGTTTGGCCAGGAAAGCACCACTCAGTACCATGAATTCGCCAATGAAGCCGTTCAGCAGTGGCAAGCCGACGGACGACAGCATGATAAAGGCGAAGAACGTGGCATAAACCGGCATCGGCGTGGCCAATCCGCCATATTCGCTTATGTCGTAGGTGTGACGGCGGTCGTAGATCATCCCCAGCAGCATGAACAGTGCGCCAGTTGAGACGCCGTGGTTAAGCATCTGGTAGACCGCTCCGTCCACGCCGATCTGGGTGAAGCTGAAGATGCCGAGTACCACAAATCCAAGATGGCTGACTGATGTGTAAGCCACGAGCCGCTTAATGTTGGGCTGGATCATCGCCACCAGCGCGCCATAGATGATGCCGATAATGGCAAGCGCGATAATCCAGGGAGCGTTACGGCGCGCCTGATCGGGGAACAGCCCTACGTTAAACCGCAGCAGGCCGTAAGTGCCCATCTTCAGCAGCACACCCGCCAGCAGAACCGAGCCCGCGGTCGGCGCTTCCACGTGTGCGTCAGGAAGCCAAGTGTGCACTGGGAATAGGGGTACCTTGACTGCGAAGGCTACGAAGAATCCCAGGAAGAGCCACAACGCTGCTTGCGCGAAGCCTGCAACCTGTCCGTTCTGGACCAGGTTCTGGATGGTCACGAAGTCAAAACTGCCGGTGCGCGCGTACAGCCAGAGGATCGCAGCGAGCATGAACATCGACGCGATCATTGTGTACAGGAAGAATTTGACCGCTGCGTAAATTCGACGGCCGTGGCCAAAGATCCCGATGATCAGCGCCATCGGAATCAGGGTGGCTTCCCAGAAGAAATAGAAAAGAAATAGGTCGAGCGCGATGAAGACGCCGATCATTGCCGTCTCCAGCACCAGCATTAGGATGAAGAACTCCTTCACTCGGTCGTGGATGCCTTTCCACGAGATAAGCACGCACAGCGGCATCAGGAAGGTGGTCAGGACCACGAGCCACATCGAGATGCCGTCGACGCCGAGATGGTAATGAATATTCGGGTGCGGGATCCAGGGAATGTTTTGCTCGAACTGGAAGCCGCCGTTACCGCGGTGAAAGTACCAAGGGAGATGCAGGGATGCCAGCAACGTAATCAGCGACACCGCCAGCGCGAAGTAGCGGATGTCGCGGTCACGGCGCGGAAAGAACGCCAGCAAAATCGCTCCGGCGAGCGGCAGGAAGGTGACGATGGTGAGGATGTTTCCGTCGATGAAGTTCATCGCACACCTCGCCAGACCATGAAAGCGATTACGGCCGCCGCGCCCACGGCAACCCAGCCCGCGTAGGAGCGGATGTTGCCTGACTGCATATGACGCATTGCATCGGAAGTCTCGTTCGCTCCCGCGGCGGCGCCATCCACGGACCTGTCAATCAGGCCATGGTCAATGCCCTTCCAGAACACGGTTGTCGAAAGCGCAATAAGCGGTTGTATGAACACTGCACCATACAGCTCATCGATGCGGTATTTATCCAAAACGAGCCTGTAAAACCCCCCTGCCTTCTCAGCCAGCTTGCCAGGCAGGTCAGTCCGCTTGTAGTAAAGGAACCAGGCTCCCAGGAATCCGATCGCGGCAGCTCCAACGGATATTGCGCTGAACATCAACTCCGTACTGGAGTGGGTGGCTGCGGGCACCGCTTCGGTTGTGGATTGAAAGACTGGCGCAAGAAAATGCTCAAATTCTGCGTGACCGCCCATCGCCTCGGGAATGCCTACCCATCCGCCAACAAAGGAGAGAATCGCCAGCAGAACGAGAGGAATGACCATTACCATCGGGCTTTCATGTGGTGATCCGTGATTTTCTTCTCCATGAGCGTCAGGTCCATGTGCTTCTGAGCCTGAGGGCGCGCCGCGATACTCGCCAAAAAAAGTGAGGAACCACAAACGAAACATGTAAAACGCGGTCATGGCTGCGGCAATGACACCGACCAACCACAGAACGTGATTTCCGCTCGCCCAGGTCCGCCACAGAATCTCGTCCTTAGAGAAGAACGCAGCCAGGGGAGGGAAGCCGGAGATGGTGAATGTCGCAATCGTCATGCACCAGAAGGTCCAAGGCAGGTACTTGCGTAGGCCACCCATGTGGCGCATGTCCTGCTGGCCACCGAGTCCGTGAATGATGGAGCCAGCCGACAAGAACAGCAGCGCCTTGAAGAAGGCGTGGGTCATCAGGTGGAAAATGCCTGCACTGTAGGCCGCCACGCCGCAGCCCATGAACATGTAGCCGAGCTGCGAAATGGTGGAGTACGCCAGCACTTTCTTGATGTCGGTCTGAACCATGCCGATCGAGGCAGCGAAGATCGCGGTCAGTGTTCCGATGACTGCGACTGCCATCAGCGCTTCAGGCGCGCGGTCGAAGATGGGGTTGGAGCGCGCCACCATGTAAACGCCGGCCGTCACCATGGTCGCGGCATGGATGAGTGCCGACACCGGCGTCGGGCCTTCCATTGCGTCGGGCAGCCACACATAAAGCGGAATCTGGGCCGACTTGCCGGTCGCTCCCATCAGCATCAGCAGGCCAATCGCGGTCAACACGCCGGCAGCACCGGTCTCGACGGGATAGCGGCTGACCAGTTTCCATAAGCTGTCGTATTGCAGCGTCCCAAAGTGCTTGATGAGGAGGAACAATGCGATCAGGAATCCGAAGTCCCCGACTCGATTGGTGATGAATGCTTTCTTGCCGGCGTCTGCGGCCGTCTTCTTCAGGAACCAGAAACCGATCAGCAGGTACGACGCGAGTCCCACACCCTCCCATCCGACGAACATCAATAGGTAGTTGTTTGCCAGCACGAGGGTGAGCATGAAGAACATGAAGATGTTCAGATAAGCAAAATAGCGGTAGTAGCCGCCTTCGTGCGCCATGTACCCGAGGGAATAAACGTGAATGAGAAAGCCGACGCCGGTGACCACAAGCAGCATAACCAGCGATAGTTGGTCGAGATAGATGCCGAACTCAACCGTGAACGAGCCTGCACTTAGCCACGTGGCATAGCGCTCGATGTGAGGGATCTGGTCCGTGGGCAAGCCTGAGAATTGCGCCGCGACCCAGAGCGCGTAGGCAAACGCGGCTCCCGTGGAGCCGAGAGCGATCGCGTTCACCAGAGCTTTGGGGAAGCGCTTCCCCAGGAGCCCGTTAATCGCGGCTCCTGCCAGCGGCAGCAATGGAATGATCCAAAGGTGCATTTGTCTTTCTCGAGAGCAGCAGAGCGTCCGACGTCAATCGCGGAGCGGCCCCTACAGCTTCAGCAAATTCACACGGTCCACATTCAAGGTTTCGCGCGTGCGGAATACGGCGATAATGATGGCTAAACCCACTGCGGCTTCGGCTGCAGCCACCACCATCACGAAGAACACGAAGATGTGGCCGTCCAGCGATTTCAACTGGGCCGCAAAGGCAACGAACGTCAGGTTCACGCCATTCAGCATCAGCTCAATCGAAAGAAAAATCGTAATGATGTTATGCTTGATCAGAAATCCCGCAACACCACAGGCAAATAGAATTCCACTCAAGACGAGATAGTAGGAAAGAGGAACCATCTACTCCTCCCTCCGCGCCAGCACCACTGCGCCCATGATGGCGATGAGAATCAGGATCGACGTGACTTCGAAAGGCAGCAGATAGTCGCGGAACAACAGGCGTCCAACGGCCTGTGGGTTCCCAAAAAGCTCGGTACCATTCATCACAGTCGGCCCGCCGATCCGGATCTTGTCGAGTCCCGTAATGCGGCTTACGACCCAAATGCCGATGCTCAGACCGATGATCAAGCCAGGAACGCCGAGCATTGTGGCAACCCGGCTGCCGTGTGCAGTGCGCTCTTCCACGCCAGCGTTCAGCAGCATGATCACGAACACAAACAACACCATGACCGCGCCTGCATACACGATGACCTGCACCGCAGCGACAAATTCAGCGCCCAGCAGCAGGTAAATCACCGCCAGCGATCCCATCACGACGATCAGCGACAAAGCGCTGTTGATGGGGTGCTTCTGTGCCAGGAGGTTGATTGCTCCCCCGACACAGACCGCCGCGAAGATGAAGAAAAGAGCCAGATGTAACATGATTTTCATTCACCCGGCGGAGACTGCCCGCCTGGTACAACCTACGAAAACCTGCCTAGCGCAACGCCACCACAAAGGCGGTTACCACGATATTCGCGATGGCCAGCGGTAGAAGAAACTTCCAGCCGAAAGCCATGAGCTGGTCATAGCGGAAACGCGGCAGCGTACCGCGAACCCAGATATAAATGAAAATGAAAGCAAACACCCGCGCCGCGAACCAAAGGACTGGCAACAACGATTGAACGATGGGTGGGCCAAAGACCGGTCCCGACCATCCTCCCAGGAAAAGCACGGAAGCCAGGCACGCCACCGTGAACATGTTGGCGTACTCCGCCATGAAAAACATGGCGAACTTCATCGAACTGTACTCGGTGTGGTAACCGCCCACCAGTTCCGTTTCGGCTTCCGCAAGATCGAAGGGAATGCGGTTCGTTTCCGCGTAGGCCGCCATAACGTAAATAAAGAACGCAACGATCTGGCCCTTGAAGAGAAACCACTTGGGGATAAACCCCAACCATGTGCCAGACTGCGCATCGACGATGTCGCGCAAGCTGAAGCTGCCGGCCAAAATCAAGACACCTACCAGTGATAGACCAAGCGCAATCTCGTAGCTCATCATCTGCGCCGAAGCGCGCAGACTGGCCAACATCGAGTACTTGCTATTAGAGGACCAACCAGCTAGTGCTCCCCCGTAGACCCCCACGGAGGTAATCCCCAGAATGATGAGTAAGCCGATATTCACATCAGTGATCTGCAACGGGGTGTGGATAGAGCCGATGGAGATCCAAGGACCGATAGGAATGACCGCAATGGAAGTCAGCGCTGTGATCAGCGCAATGATTGGCGCCACTAAGTATAAGGGCTTGTTTGCAAAAGGAGGTGTGACGTCTTCCTTAAAGATAAACTTTAAGCCGTCGGCCAGCGGCTGCCAAATGCCAAACGGCCCCACCCGGGACGGTCCCCAGCGGTTTTGCATGTGGGCAACGACTTTGCGTTCCAGCAGCGTGGTGTAGGCGACTGCCGTCAGCAGCACAAAGACCGCGATCACGATCTTGACTATCGAAACGATGATGAAGGTCCCAATGCCCATTCAGCTAACAGTTCTCACAGTCAAAAACTTCTAAATCGGGAAACAGTTAGTAATTTCTTGCCGCCGGGTCAAAATCTGCCGCAAGCTCCAGATCCGGCGGTGAAGTGGAGTAACGCTCCATCACCGTGCTCAGCGTAGCGGAGTACCGGCCCAACGTTCCCGACGTAAACAGCGTGTCGTTCGAAGGCAGCACGAGCTCCGGATGTCCTAACCCGGTCTCGCCGGTAATCTGCACTAGCTGGGTGTGCTCATCATGGCCGGAAAGCAGTCCCAGGCGCGAAATGTCGTATCCCGGCACCAGTCGCTGAATTTCGTCCAGCATGGCTGTCGGATCGTACGGGCTCATCTTCGGTTCCAAGTTGTGCTCGGAGAGCCACACGGCGTGGCGATCAGCTTCGCCGGACTGCGCACCACGAGTCTGGCCCATATCGGCACGCGTCCCCCTGCCGCCGAATGGCACCAGTTTATGTACGTCATAACCCATTGTGGCGGCGATGCGCACGATGCACTCGAAATCATTTCTTACGCCAGCGAATTCGCCGGCTTTCTTCAGCATCTGCACGTCACCGCAGGTGTTCGTCACGGTGCCTGCCTTTTCGTAGGCATTCGCCACCGGCAACACAACGTCAGCAAGCATCGCTGTTGCCGTGAAAAACATGTCCTGCACCACGACGAAACTCTTGGCAAGCACGAAGGGATCGATGTTGTAACGCGCAATGGGATTGGAGCCGACGACATACAGCGCCTTCAGCTTGTCCTCTTTGGCTGCATCCATCATTTGCAGCAGGTTCAAGCCGGGTGTCTTGGGAATCTGGTCAGCCCAATTTTCGTGAAAGCTGGTGGCGCTCGATACCGGAGCGTAACCGGGCAGCATGTCGGGATAGAGCCCCATGTCAGCCGCGCCGCGCGAGTTGGCGTAATCGCCCAAGCAAACGAATTTGGCGTTCTGCGTAAGGCCGAAATCGATTAGTGTTTCGATATCAGGGCCGCGCAGCTCTGAGCCAAAGATGATTACCAGTCCGCGCTCGTTCTTCAGCGCATCTCGCATCTGGGAGAGGGCCTCGCGGGTCAATTGCGGAGACGCGACGGCTTCGGCTGCTCCCTCGTTCCCAGCCAGAAACTGAACGAAGCTGCCCTCTGAGCCAGGGGCGATCTGTGCGAAAGACGTTGCCTGCCGGCGTAGCTTAATCTCGGAGGAATTCACTAAGTACAGCTTGGCGCGATGCAGGCGGACGTTAGTACGAATCTGCCAGGCCAGCAACGGATGCTGCTCTGTGGGGTCGTTGCCAATCAGCAGCACAGCCGGCGCGTCGTGAACGTCGCGCATGCTAGCCGTTGCGCTCGTTTTTCCAGCCAGGGCCGAGGCAAAAGCTGGAAAGTCGGTCGTGCGATGGTGATCAATGTTATTGGTACCCAGCACCAGCCGCGCGAATTTTTGCAGCAAATAGTTTTCTTCGTTGCTGGTGCGGTTGGAACCGATGACACCAACGGAAGCAGGCCCGCTATTGGTCAGTGCCACCTTGAACTTAGAGGCGATGAGCTCGAACGCCTGCTCCCACGTCGAGGGTACAAACTTGCCTTCGCGCTTGATGAGCGGCAGTTGAACACGGTCTTCGTTGTGCGCGAAGTCGAACGCATAACGTCCCTTAATGCAAAGGAAGTCGCCGTTGATACCACTCTTGTCGCGGTTGTCGCCGCGCACAATCTGCATGCCTGTGTCCGCGCGACGAACGCCGAGCGTAGTCTTGCAACCGTCGCCACAATGTGCGCAAACCGTGCCGACATGCTTCATCTCCCAGGGACGAGTCTTATAACGGTAAGCCCCGGAAGTGAGAGCGCCGACCGGGCAAATGTCGATGCACATGCCGCATTCTTCGCACTCCAGATGATCTTGTTTATTGGGAGCGATGATCGAACTGGAGCCGCGGTTCTGAATACCCAGCGCCCAAACATCCATACCTTCGCCGCAGACGCGGATGCAGCGGTAACACAGGATGCATCGTGGACGGTCGAAGTAGACCACAGGCGACCACTGCTGCTCGTCGCGGTGGTTCTTCAGCTCAACGAACTTCGATTCCGCGGCACCGTACTTGAAAGTCATGTCCTGCAGTTCGCACTCGCCACCCGCATCGCACACCGGGCAGTCGAGCGGATGATTGCCGAGCAGTAGCTCCAGCATGGACTTTCGCGCCTGCTTGATCTTGTCGCTCTCGGTGACGACGATCATTCCTTCCGCGACAGGAGTGGTGCAGGCAGTTTGCAGCTTGGGCATTTTCTCAACTTCGACCAAACACATGCGGCAGGCGCCCTGCAGCGACAGGCCAGGGTAGTAGCAGAATGACGGCACCTCGATACCCGTGCTCTTGCAGGCCTCAATGAGGAGAGTGCCCGCGGGAACGGTGAGTCTCTTGCCGTCGACGGTGAGGGTTACATCAGCCACGATAATTCCGCTCTTTTGCCTTTCCCTATTAGCTCTCAGCAGTCAAAACGAACTACGCCAATACCGATTCTGCCGCTTTCTGGTACGGGCACGGCTTGCCGTCGAGGTGGTCCTCGAATTCCTTCCGGTATTTCTGAATGTACGAAATAATAGGCATCGCCGCCGCATCACCCAGCGGACAGAATGTGCGCCCCAGCATGTTCTCCGCGAGGTACTTCAGGTTGTCGATGTCTTTGGCTACTCCGCCGCCGGCATGCATGCGCGTCAGCGTCTTCTTCATCCAGTCTGTGCCCTCGCGGCAGGGAATGCACCAGCCACAGCTCTCATGCTGATAGAACTCCGTGACCCGCAGTGCGAACTTGACAATGCACATCTGGTCATCGAGCACGATGACGCCGCCGGATCCCAGCATCGAGCCAACCTTGAGCACCGCATCGAAATCCATCGCAACATCAATCTCGTCTGGCGTGAGAATCTGTACTGACGAACCGCCAGGGACGACGCCCTTCAAATTCTTGCCCTCTACCATGCCACCGGCGACGTCGTAGATCATCTTCTTCAGGTTGTAGCCCATGGGCAGCTCGTATACGCCAGGGCGCTGTAGTTCACCGCTCATGCAGAACAGGCGGGTACCGCCGTTCCTCGGCGTTCCCAGGTTGGCGAACCACTCGCCGCCGTTCAGAATGATGTGGGGCACGCTAGCCAGAGACTCGGCGTTGTTGATGACCGTCGGACCGCCCCACAAACCCACAACCGCGGGGAAGGGAGGGCGAATGCGCGGAATGCCGCGCTTGCCTTCCAGCGATTCCATCAGCGCCGACTCTTCGCCGACTTCGTAGGCGCCCGCGCCGGAATGAACAAAAATGTTGAGGTCGACACCTGAGTCGAAAATGTTCTTGCCGATGATGCCGCGCGCGTAGGCATCGGCCACAGCCTTCTCCATGATTTCGATCAGGTATCGGTACTCACCGCGAAGATAGATGTAACCGGTCTTTGCGCCAACCGCGACCGCAGCGATCATCACGCCCTCGATGATAGAGTGCGGATCGTGCTCAAAGATCAGGCGGTCCTTGCAGGTCCCAGGTTCGCTCTCATCGCCGTTGCATAGCACATACTTTGGTTTCTCCGATTGCTTGGGCACGAACGACCACTTCATGCCGGTCGGGAATCCCGCCCCGCCGCGGCCGCGTAGATTCGACGCCTTCACTTCATTGATGATTGCGTCAGGCGCCATCGAGAGGGCCTTCTGCAGTGCCTTGTAGCCGTCCAGTTCCAGATAGCGGTCGAGGTTGGCCGCACCCAAGCCGAAGCGCTTGGAGACGACCCTCACTTCATCGGGATGTGAAACAAGATAGGCCATGAATCTCGTCTGGCAAACAACACATATCGAACAGCCCGTTTTTATTGCTGTTCTTTTTTCTTCAATCCGTCTATTAATTCGTCAATCTTCTGCACTGTCAGGTTCTCGTGGAAATCGTAGTTCAGCATCATCGCGGGGGCCCAGGAGCATGCCCCGATACACTCGACCTCTTCCACATGAAACAGACCATCGGCTGTCGATTCTTTGTGATCGATTCCGAGCTTCTGCTTGCAGTGGTCCAGGATCTCCTCACCGCCTCGCAGCAGGCAACTCACATTTGTGCACACCTGGAAGTTGTACTTGCCGATCTTGTGTGTGCGCAGCATGGAGTAGTAGCTGATCACGTTGCGCACCTCCAGCTCTGTTAGCTCTGTGCGCTGGGCGATCTCGTGGATCGCTTCATCCGTTAGCGCGCCGATTTCGTCTTGAATGTACAGTAGCATCGGCACCAAAGCAGAACGCTTTGTCGGATAGTGCGTGACCATCGTGGCGAAGCGCTGTTCAAGTTGGTCGGAAAATTTCATCGTCTTCGCCAACTACCGGTCGACATCTCCCAGGATAATATCGATGCTGCCGATAGCTGCCACCACGTCGGCGATCAAGTTGCCTTCACACATCTTCTTCAATGTCTGCAGGTTCGCGAACGACGGCGAACGCATGTGCACACGGTATGGCTTAGCTGTACCATCGCTCACCACGTAGTAGCCCATCTCACCGCGAGGCGACTCGATAGGCATATACACTTCGCCCGCCGGCACCGTAAATCCTTCGGTCACGATCTTGAAGTGATAGATGAGCGCCTCCATCTGCGTCTTCATCTTTTCGCGGTCGGGCAGCACCACGTGCGGCGCGTCGGCCTTCACTGGTCCTTCCGGAACGCCCTCCAACGCTTGCTTGGCGATCTTCTGCGACTCCCGGAGCTCCGCCACCCGCACCAGATACCGGGCATACACGTCGCCGTCTTTGGACACCGGCACATTGAACTTGAAGTTTTCATAGCCCGTATAGGGCCTGTCGCGGCGTAGGTCTATGTCCACACCGCTTCCGCGCAGCGTGGGCCCCGTGGCACACAGCGCGATTGCATCTTCTGGCGCAAGATATGCCACGCCTTTCGTGCGCTTCACCCATATCGGGTTGTTCGTCAGCAGGCTTTCGTATTCATCGATATTCGAAGGGAAGCGGTCGAGGAAGCTCTTCACGCGATCAAAGAAGCCTAGCGGAGGCTCCAAGGCCAGTCCGCCGATGCGGAAGTACGACGTCATCATGCGCTGCCCGGAAACTGCTTCGAACAGGCGCAGCACATCTTCGCGCTCGCGGAAGCAGTACAGAAACACCGTCATGGCGCCTATGTCGAGCGCATGTGTTCCCAGCCACACCAGGTGCGAGTTGATGCGCGTAAGTTCGTTCAGCATGACACGAATCCACTGCGCACGCGGCGGAATCTCCAGTCCCAGTAACTTCTCAACAGCCAAGCAGTACGCCAGGTTATTGGTCATGGGGGCGAGATAATCAATGCGATCGGTCATCGGCACGACCTGCTGATAGAACTTGGCCTCGCAAGTCTTTTCAATGCCGGTGTGCAGGTATCCAATATCGGGCATGACGCGGATGATGGTCTCGCCGTCAATCTCAAGCAACAACCGGAGCACGCCATGGGTTGAAGGGTGTTGCGGACCCATGTTCAGGATCATCGTCTTGTCATCAGACGGATCCAGCACCGGGGTTGGAGTCATGTGGGCCATGATCAGCGATACCCCTCAACAGGATAATCCTTGCGCAACGGGTGACCTTCCCAGTTTTCCGGCATCATGATGCGCGTCAGATTGGGGTGCTGGTCAAAGCGGATCCCGAACAGGTCAAAAACCTCGCGCTCGAAAAAATTCGCGCCCGGCCAGATCGGCACCAGCGAATCAACGCTAGGGTCATTTCCGGAGAGTTTGACCTTAAGGCGAAGATATTTCTTATTTGGAATCGAAAACAACTGGTAGACCACTTCGAAGCGAGGCTGATTGGGATACCAGTCCACGCAGGTGACGTCGGAAAGTGCGTTGTATTGGAGCTGCGGATCGTTCTTTAAGGTCTGGCAGGCTTCGCGTAAGGAGGTGCGCTCAACCCAGATTGTCAGCTCGTTACGGTCAAACTTCGCGCCGGCGATTGCGCCCGCGCTCCACGCCAGCAGGCACGCCAACTCCGGGCGCTCCTTCAGTTGCTCCATGTCGGTGATCGCCGGCTCCAGCGCCATCCTCAGATCCTCTCTGCTTTGCCTTGCTTGTTCCAGTCGAGCACGCCCTTTTTCCAGACATACCAGAACCCAGCGAGGACGATGAGGATGTACACCAGCATCTCCGAAAACCAGAACATTCCCAGACCTTCAGACTTCAAGAAGTTCGACACAATCGCCCAGGGGTAGAGGAAGACAGCTTCCACGTCGAAGAGAATGAAAAGCATTGCTACCAGATAAAACTTCACTGTGAAGCGCTGCTGCGCATCGCCCACCGGCTGCATGCCGCATTCATACTGGGACATCTTGGCGGGATTGAACTTGTGCTGGCCGATGAAGTAGGAGAGAAGCACCATCGCCGTAGCCAGAATCCCGGCGACAGCCATGTGGATCAGCAGCGGCAAATACCTTGCAAAGTAAAAGTCCGGCATGATTGTGCTATCACTCGGGTAAGATCAAGCGAGTGCAGGTAAACATTCGAGTTTAGTTATCGTTAGCGCACGTGTCAACCAACGCTGAGCCGCGATTCACGCAGGTTTCACATTGCCTTGCGGGCTCGATTTGACGGACGATTGGATCTCGAAAAGTTACCGCCGCTTTTTGATCGGCAATCCTAAGGCTGTACTGCCAACGGCGCCAACTGCTTCGTTTCCACCTCGTGCCATTGCCCGATTAAAAATGTCACCGACTCATGCAACTCGGGCACTGCCACCGTCGCTTGTGTCGTTGGGGCGGCGTCAACTTCCTGAAGCGTCGTCAGCATCTCCAATAGGGAAGTGCGCACGCCAGTGAGGTTCTCTGGTTGTGGCCCACGCCGCCGCCGCCGTTCGCCCCCTTCGAGCGATTCAAGTTCCTTGCTGACTTCGTCGATCTTGGCGGCATCGGCAGCGCTCGCTTTCTCGTGCATGGTCTTGAGCTGCGCGCGAGCACTAGTCACTTTGTCAATCACCGTTTGCAAAGCGAGTAAATCCTGATATACCTGCTGCGAAAGATCGAATTGCTTTTGCAGGTCGGCCGTCGATGCGGTCACCCGCGGGTCCATCCGCACCTCCAGCGATTCCTTCCACTGTTGTCCGTTGACGGTGAGAACAAGCTTATATCGACCGGGCATCACCCAAGGCGAAGTCGGCGTCGGAACGGTGTTCCACGGCACGGCGGCAATCGGATATTCAGGCTTGATACCTGCCACCGGCGAGTAGTGCATGTCCCAGACGAAACGATGGAACCCGGCGTTGCTGGCCAACGGATGCGGCGGGCGCAACCAGTAGGCAGGTATGTCAAGGTCAGGATTGAGCTGCGGAACCGGATCGGTGGTCGAGAAGCGCCGCACCAGCTTACCCGCGCTGTCCATGATTTCCAGAGTTACCGGGCCGGTGGCCGCTGACTTCAAGTAGTAATCGAGGATCGCGCCATCAGGCGGATTCTGCCCGGCAGGTGTGTCTGGAGGCAGAGGTGTGTCGGGGTTCGTGTTCCAGCGAACTCGCAAGGCCGGCTCGGGCTGGAAGACGAACGCGCTGCTCGCGATAAGCTTGTCGTTAAGTTGCCGTAAAGGAGTGATGTCGTCGAGAATCCAGAAGCCGCGCCCGTGCGTCGCTACGGCGAGATCGTCGTCTTTGATGGTCAGGTCGCGCACGGAAGTGGCGGGCATGTTGAGCCGTAGCGATTGCCAATGATCTCCGTCGTCGAAGGAGACGGAGACGGCCCGCTCAGTTCCAGCAAACAGCAGACCTTGGCGCTTCGGATCCTCGCGCACCGCATTTACATTTTCATCCTGCGGAATGCCGCGGGTGATCTCCGTCCAGGTTTTGCCGCCATCGCGGGTGCGGTAAATGTGCGGCCGCAGGTCGTCGAGCCGCAGCGTGTTGACCGCCGCGTACGCGGTCTGCACATCGAAGTGGCTCGCTTCCAGGACCGACACCTTCTGCCAAGCCGACATCTGCGGCGGCGTGACGTTGTTCCAATTCGCTCCGCCATCGGTGGTCAGCCAGATCAGGCCGTCGTCGGTTCCAGCCCAGATGCGATTGATGTCCAGTGGCGAGGGAGCGAGCGCGTAGATTACGCCGCGCTGCTTGGGTTGTGCCGAAGCCTCAGAGCGGAAGATGCCAACAGACGATGGAATTTTCCAGGTTTTTCGTGTGAGGTCAGGGCTGATTTGCTGCCAACTTTTTCCACCGTCGTGTGTGGACCATAGCGTGTTCGAGGCAAAATATAGCCGATGTGCGTCAAGTGGCGAAAAAATGACAGGCTCGGTACGGATCACGCGGAAGTTCGGCGAACCGAGCGGTACGGGCATGATGTTCTGCGCCTGGGTGGTGCGCCGGTCGTATCGCGTCAGCTTGCCGCCGAACACGATGTCCGAATCGACGGGATCAGTCACAACATATCCATACTCTTCCGCCGCCACGGGGTGCCAATCGCGAAAGGTGATCTCGCCATCGTTGCCGCGGCTGGAGATGCAGACTGAGCCGCTCTCCTGCTGTCCTGAGCACAGACGATACGGAAATGCATTGTCGGTGCTCACATGGTAAAGCTGTGCCGTCGGCTGGTTGTACCACGAGCTCCAGGTCTGCCCGCCGTTCACGCTAACGATCGCTCCCTGATCGCTGGTCAGCACGATGACGTTGGAGTCACTGGGATTGATCCAGATGTTCTGATAATCGTCGCCGCCGGGAGCGCCACGCAGGGCACCCCACGTAACGCCGCCGTCGGTGGACTTCCACGTGACCGTACTCGTCATGTACACGACGTCAGGGTTCTTGGGGTCGATCATCGGAACCGGCAAGTCGCCGCCGCCGATGCGCCCCTTGGGACGCGAGTCTTTGGTCACAGTTGACCAGTTCGCGCCTGCATCCTCGGAACGATAGAGTTCAACCTTGCCTGGTGTCGCGACCACCGCAACGAGACGCCGTGGATTGCTGCGTGCGATCGAGACGTAGGCTTGCACGATGCCACTCGGCAGTCCACCGACAAGCGGCTGCCAGGTCTGACCGCCATCGATTGACTTGAAGATTCCGCCACCGGTGCCGCTCCAGTCGGAGTTCTCCCAAGGCCCCTCGCGCGCCTCCCACAATGTGGCATAAACGACGTTCGGGTCAGAAGGATCGATCTTCACGTCGCCAGCGCCGATGTTTTCGTCCTTATAGAGCACCTTCTGGAACGTCTGGCCGCCGTCGATGGACCGATACACACCGCGTTCAGGATTGGGACCATAGGGATGGCCTGCGACCGCAACGAACAGGCGGTTAGGATCACGTGGATCAACTGCCATCTGCGAGATTTGTTGTCCTGCGCGCAGTCCCATGTGCGTCCACGTTGCGCCGGCATCGGTTGACTTGTAAATACCGTCGCCGACCGATAAGTCAGGCCGGTGCAACCCTTCGCCGCTGCCGACATAAATGATGTTGGGATTGGAAGGCGCAACTTCGATCGCGCCGATGGACCCGGTCGGCTCGCGATCGAAGATTGGCTGCCAGGTCTGCCCGAAGTCGTTCGTCTTCCACACGCCGCCATTCACTGCTCCAACGTAGAAGACGTTCGGCTGGCTCGGAACGCCTGAGATGGCGCGAGTACGGCCTCCACGAAACGGGCCCACGTTGCGCCACTGCATCTCTCCAAGGAGTTTGATATCTATTTGTTGTGTATGGGCCGGAGGAGCGAACCCAAGGGTCAAGAAAGAGAGGAAGCAAGAAATCAGTACGGAATAAGCCTTCATCTACCAGCAAACCTCAATCCATCTTTGCCGAGTCGTGGTTCGGCATCGCGAAAGTGTAATCTATCGGGACACATCTTTGCCGGGTAGAGGACATCTGAGTTGAGACTTTCTGCAAGCCGCTGCCGATTTCTGCTGGTTCTTCTCGCAGCTTTTTTCCCCACGTTCTCCGCAAATGCGCAATCGGTTTCTCCCGATCTCTTCAGCGGCCTGCAATGGCGATTGATTGGGCCCTTCCGCGGCGGCCGCGCAGTCGCGGTGACCGGAGTTCCAGGTGACGGAACTATTTTCTACTTTGGCTCCGTGGATGGCGGAATTTGGAAGACCATCGACGCCGGGGTTACGTGGACGCCAATTTTTGATGGCCAGCCTATCGCTTCGATTGGTGCACTGGAAGTCGCGCCTTCGGATCCTAAGGTGCTTTACGCGGGAAGCGGAGAGTCCGACATCCGCGCTGCTCTCAGTTCGGGAGACGGGGTGTACAAATCAACCGACGCGGGAGTCACCTGGAAGAACGTCGGCCTGCGCGAATCGAAGCAGATTAGTCGCATTGTCGTAGATCCGCGTAACGCAGACGCCGTATACGTGGGAGTACTTGGCCATGCGTACGGCCCTAACGAACAGCGCGGCGTTTACAAGTCAACCGATGGCGGGCAGACGTGGGCTCGCGTGCTGCACCATGGGCCGGGGATCGGCGTGTGTGATCTGGCGATTGCAGCTGCTGCTCCCAACGTTCTGTTCGCGGGCACGTGGAACGCGCACCGTCCGCCGTGGAGCACCTACGCTCCGTTACAGGGGCCAGGTGGCGGGCTTTACCGCTCGGAGGACAGCGGCGCGACCTGGGTGCAACTCGCCGGTCATGGCTTGCCCGATGGCGATTGGGGCCGGGTGGGCGTAGCGGTCGTCCCGGACGGCAAGCGCGTCTACGCCATAATCGAGGCGGGTAAGAAGTCAGGGCTTTATCGCTCCAATGACGGTGGCGACACTTGGACCCTTGCCAACGGCGACCAGCGCCTGACCAGTCGGGCCTGGTACTTCAGCCGGGTCACTATAGATCCCAACAATCCCGATGTCGTCTACATTCCGAATGTCGCGCTGTACCGTTCGGAGGATGCGGGCAAGACCATCTCGATCTTGCGCGGTGCGCCCGGCGGTGACGATTACCACCAGCTTTGGGTCGATCCGAGGAATTCGTCACGATTGATTCTCGGCACCGATCAGGGAACGACCATCAGCCTCAACTACGGGAAGACCTGGTCTTCGTGGTACAACCAGCCGACGGCGCAGTTCTATCACGTCATCACCGACAATGAGTTTCCCTATCACGTTTATGGCGCGCAGCAAGATACCGGCGCCGCGGGTGTGCCGAATCGTACCGACCACGGGCAAATCACTGCGCGTGACTGGTTCATGGTCGGAGGTGGTGAAAGCGGCTGGCAGGCGCCCGATCCCAGCGATTCCAATATCCTCTTCGCGACCGGCGTTTACGGCAGCGTGGTTCGCTTCGATCGCCGCACCTCATTGAGCCAGGACATCTCGCCCTGGCCTCTGGCGAATTTTGGGAGCGAAATCAATGACCGGAAGTACCGTGGTCCCTGGACGCCCATGCTCGTCTTTTCGCCCGTCGATAAACATACGCTGTATCTCGGAACGCAATACGTGATGAAGACCACCGACGGCGGCTTGCACTGGGAGAAGATCAGCCCCGACTTGACCGGCGCTGCGCCAACTTCTGCCGGCGAAAAATTCGCCGGTCCCGTCACCGTGCAAAATGCGAAAGAACATGGCTTTGGCGTGGTATACAGCATCGCACCGTCGCCTATGAAGGCGGACCAGATTTGGGCGGGCAGCGACACCGGCCTGCTCCATCTCACTGTCGATGGCGGCAAGACCTGGCAGAACGTGACGCCGCCCGGCCTTAGTGATTGGAGCAAGATCACGATGATCGAGGCTTCACGCCTCGATCCCGCTGTGGCCTATGTAGCGGTCGATCGCCATCGCCTCGAAGACGATAAGCCGTACATCTATCGCACCCGCGATTATGGAAAGACCTGGCAGCCGATCGTCGCTGGTATTGGCGCACAATCGTTCGTGAATGCGGTTCGACAGGACACCCAGAAGAAAGGCCTGCTCTTCGCGGGAACGGAACTAGGAATTTACGTTTCCTTCGACGACGGCGACCACTGGCAGCCATTGCAGTTGAATCTGCCCGTTGCCTCGATTCGTGATATGACCATTCACGGTGATGACCTCATCGTCGCCACGTTTGGGCGCTCATTTTGGATTCTCGACAACATCACGCCCCTGCGACAGATCGACGCCCCGCTTGAGAACGAGGAAGCCCGACTCTTCCAACCAGCCACGGTAATCCGCGTTGACAACGACGTTTTCCTTGGGTCGCCGCCGCCGCCGGAAGAGCCGGCGGCGAAGAATCCGCCCGACGGAGCGATGATTGACTACTACCTCAAGTCGCCGGCAAAAGAGTTGAAGCTGGAAATACTAGGTGCGGATAACAAACTGGTACGCCGCTTTTCCGGTGGCCAGAAATCGGAAGAGAAACGTCCTCCGTTGCCCATCGTGGAGCGCTGGTTGTCCAAGCCAGTGCTGCTGGAAAACTTGGCGGGCATGCACCGCTTTGTTTGGGACCTGCGATGGAGCAGTTCGGGGACTGACGAGAGTGAGGAAGACGAAGGTTTTGGCGCCCCTCGCGGACCTAAAATAAGTCCCAGTATCTATATGGTACGACTTACAGTTGACGGTCAAACGTTCACCCAGAACTTGAAAGTTGAGATGGATCCACGATCGCACGCCACTAAGGCTGAGCTCGACGAACAGCAGCGCTTGGGATTAGAGATCTTTAGCGAGGCGCGCCGCAGTCGTCGAGCGCTAGCTGAGATCGGCGCTGTAAAGAAACATCTTGGCGAGGTGAAGACGCAACTGGCAGGAACGAAACCTGAACTTCTGGCCCAAATTACGAGTCTTGAGTCGGCAGTTACCTCGATCGAGAAGGGCAGCAAGACACCCATCGCGACCATGGGACTGGAGACTGCGAGCACAGGACTGGCGTCAGCGCTGCGCGTGGTCTCGACTAGCGATCGCACCGTGCCATCGCAAGCCATAGAACTCTACCAACAGTCCGACGAAGCGGCGAAGGCCGGAATTGCCGAGTGGACAAGACTCAAGAGCACTCAGCTCGCTCAGCTCAATGACGCTCTCCAAAAAACGGGTGTGCCGACGGTCCGGATTTCGGCGATTGAACGCGCATTGGAATACTTGATGGCGGAATAACCGCGGGCACTCCTCGTCACTCACGACTGTGACGTAGCTCGCAGCATTCCACGCGAAATGATAAGACCCTTGTCATGGACAAGGAGCTATTCATGCGTGGTGATAAGAAAGTTGTCGAGCAGTTGAACGCGGCCCTCAGTGCAGAGTTGACGGCCATTGTGCAGTACATGGTGCAAGCCGAAATGTGTGAGAGCTGGGGCTATAAACGGCTCGCCGCGCTGACCAAAACCCGCGCGATTGAGGAAATGCGTCACGCCGAGGGACTGATCGAGCGCATCATCTTCCTCGACGGCACTCCGTCGGTGGACATTCCTCTGACGCCTCAGGTAGGCGCTTCCGTGGAGCAACAGCTGCAAACGGACTATGGCGACGAAGAAGGCGCGGTACGCGAGTACAACGCCGCCGCGAAGGTCTGTAGCGAAGCAGGTGATGCCGGATCGAAGGACCTGTTCGAGAAGATGATTCAGGATGAGGAGCGACACGCCGATTTTCTTGAGGCGCAATTGCACTCCATCAAGGAAATGGGGATCGGCCCTTATCTGTCGCAGCAATTGCTGCCCTAAGCCGAATCTGGGTAGAGCTGGGGTTTCAGCAATAGCCTAAGATGGACAGGATGGTTGCCGCATCTGCAAGGCGAAATGTAGCGCATTCCCGGCACCTCGGGCACACTTCCTGCACGTCCGTCGAGTAGGTCGGAGGAACGAGCAGATCTGATCGTGAGGCTATCAACTGGCAGACGTGTGAAGCTGTCTCAGTAAACGTCGCAGGGCTGCCAGGCTTTCGGTGCTCATGCCAGACCGATTCAACTTCGTCCGTCTCGACCAACTCCAACATTCGCAAGAAATCGCGCGCATATTTCGGAGCCACGCCCTTGCCCTCTTCTAAGTCCCAGCAGAGGCGCGCATGTCGTGCAACTAGGTCGAGCACGGAGATCACCTTAAAGGGCACCGTAGCCGTTTCGATGGGGGCCGCGCGGAGCATCTCGGAACCGTAGGCCCGGAATACATCAATGCGCACCCCGGTCGCAGGATGGACGCCCTGAAAAATGGTCTTCCCGGGAGGATCGTGCGGGTGCACATGGCGCACGAGGAGCGCATCGCCCATGCTCTCCGGAATATCATCGAAACAGGAAGTCACAAAATCGATGTCATGAAGGCGTCGCATACCGGGCTCTCCCATGCGCCGCATCACGTGAAGCTCAATTGCGAGACCTCCCGTCAATGCAAGACGTGAGCTGTTGTGCCCAGATAACATGGCTATTGTTCTCGCGGCCCGGGAAGAATCAGTGGCGTCGAGGAACCGCTCGAATTCCATCAAGGCTCCGATAGTGCAGGCTTATTTGCGAATTGTAAATAAGCGCTTTGCAAAACTTATGCTTTCTTAACAGCAACGTTACGACCCGAGTGTTTAAGCTGTTATCAGGTACCCAGTGCTGGTCATGATGCCAACCCGAAGAATCACATCTTCATTCACGATCCTGATGTTCGCCTTTATTGCGGTGCTTGCTGTTGTGCCGTGCCATGCCGCGACCCAGGCGCAGGCAGCGCAACCGACGGCGCCGTCAGCCTCGAAAGTCAAAACGGTCGGCACCATCAAGACGATTTCCGGCAATACTGTCACGCTGGCGACGGATTCCGGCTCCGAGGTCACGGTGCTTCTGCAATCGTCCACACGGCTGCTTCGCATGGCTCCCGGGCAAACCGACCTGAAGCAGGCAACGCCAATCCAGTTGCAAGATTTGCAGGTTGGCGATCGATTGCTGGCCGGCGGGAGCAGCGCAGATGGTGGCAAATCGCTTACGGCTACTTCGGCTGTCGTGATGACCAAGGCCGATGTTGCCGCCAAGCAGGAGCATGATCGCGAAGATTGGCAGAAGCGTGGCGTCGGCGGTCTAGTGAAGGCAGTCGATGCCAGCACTGGAACGATCACGATATCTACAGGTGCTCTGGGAGCCAGAACTACTCTCGCAGTCAAAATTTCAAAAGCAACGGTCATTCGCCGTTACGCTCCCGACTCGGTGAAGTTCGACGATGCCAAACCCGGAACGTTGGAGCAGATCAAATCCGGCGACCAGCTTCGCGCCCGTGGGACCAAGAGCGATGACGGCAAGGAAGTGGCCGCCGCGGAAATTGTGTCGGGAGCGTTCCTCAGTGTCGCGGGTACCGTTGTTAGTACAGATCCGTCAAACAACACCGTGACCCTTACGGATCTGGCAACCAAGCGGCCAGTGACGATGAAAATAACTGGCGATTCGCAGATGCGAAAACTTCCTGCCACGATGGCACAAGGTATCGCAATGCGACTAAAGGGCGGTCCGGGTGGCGGCGGAGCTGAAGCTCCGGTTGCCGCGCCTGGCGCCTCGCGAGGCGTCGGCTCGGCATCTGCTCGGAGCGCTGAAGCTCCCGGCGGAAGCGGCGCGGGTGGCGGCGGTTTCCGGCAGGGCGGCCCGCCTGATTTCCAGCGGATGTTGACTCGACTGCCGGCCGTCACGCTGGCTGATTTGCAGAAGGGCGATGCCCTGATGATTGTTGCCACCGAAGGCAGCGCTGAGGTGCCATCAACGGCGATCATTTTGCTCAGCGGGGTGGAACCGATCCTCACCGCCGCGCCCAGCCAGGCAAGCACCATCCTCTCGCCGTGGAACCTGTCGGCGGGCGGAAATGTTGGAACGGGGGACGCTCCTTAAAGGGAAGTAGATATGACAAAACAAAGCTCATGCTGCGAGGGACTGCTGGAAGGGAAGTTGGTTTGTTGCGCAAACAGTTAAAAGTTCAGTGGCGCTCGCTCCTAAGTGTCCTATTCTTTCTCCCGTTAGCTGCACTTCTGGCGACAGCACAAACCTCGGCCGGCACCTTGCGAGGTCGCGTTACCGATCCCTCCGGCGCGGTCATCCCACAAGCGACCGTCATGGCAAATACCGCCGAGGGAAGATCGGTCACGGTTGTTACTAACAATCAGGGCGTTTACGAGTTCAAGGGACTGCCAGTCGGCAGCTACACCGTTACCACCGCAGCGAAGGGTTTTGCCACCGACCAGGAGGAAAACGTCAACATTGCCGCCGGTCAGGCACAACAGCTTGACATCGCATTGCAAATCCAAGTGGAAGAGCAGAAAGTCGAAGTCCACGAAGAGACGCCAACCCTGGACGTGAGCCCGGAGAACAGCGCCAGTACGCTGGTCATTAAAGGCAAGGACCTCGAGGCTCTCTCCGATGACCCTGATGAGTTGCAGGCAGAGCTGGAAGCGCTAGCCGGCCCGTCAGCCGGCCCTAATGGTGGCCAGATTTATGTTGACGGATTCACCGCCGGGCAGCTTCCTCCCAAATCCGCGATCCGCGAGATTCGCATCAACCAGAATCCTTTCTCGGCGGAATATGACAAGCTCGGCTACGGCCGGATCGAGATTTTCACGAAGCCGGGGACCGACAAGTTCCATGGCCAGGTGATGGTCAATGGCAATACGTCGTCCTTCAACGCTCTCAATCCGTTTGCGGAAGAGTCGAGTTATTACTCTGAAATCTTTAATGGGAATATCAGTGGTCCGATGGGCAAAAAGGCATCGTTTTTTTTCACAGTCCAGCAGAGAAACATCGATAACGAGTCCGTGGTTGCAGCGCAGACGCTGGATGCGAACAACAACATCACGTCCTACAACATGACCGTGCCCAGTCCTTCGACGGTGCTGAACATCAGTCCGCGCTTCGACTTCCAGCTCACCCCCAGCAACACTCTGACGGTCCGCTACCAATACGTGCATAGCACCCAGGACAATGGCGGCATTGGTCAGTTCTCTCTTCCTTCGGTGGGATACAACTCCAACAGTACCGAAAACACGGTGCAGATCAGCGATACCCAGGTCATCAGTCCGACGATTGTGAATGAGACCCGCCTCCAGTACATCCGGCAAAGCAGCAACCAATTTCCGCTGAGCATCGAGCCGACGTTGGTTGTGCAGGGTGCGTTTACCGACGGTGGCAGTCCGTCGGGCACAGTCATTAGCAACCAAAACCATTACGAGTTACAGAACTACACTTCGATAGCCCACGGTCACCACTTCATCAAGTTCGGCGGAAGGCTGCGAGATACGCAGTATTCCAGCAGCCAAAACTCCGGGTTCAACGGCTCCTACAATTTTTCGTCTCTCAGTGCGTACCAGATGGCTGAGGAGCAATTGATGATGGGCGCAAAGACGGCCAGCGGCGCGAGCCAATTCTCCCTTACCACGGGACAACCACTCTCGGATGTGTCCCTGCTCGACATCGGACTTTACGTTCAGGACGAGTGGAAAGTCCGTCCCAACTTCACGCTCAGCCTGGGCTTGCGCTATGAGACGCAGACCGGAATTCCTTATCACGGCGACTGGGCGCCGCGAGTCAGCCTCGCCTGGGGGCTTGGCCATGGCAAGACGGCGCCTAAGACTGTCTTGCGTGCCGGTTACGGCATCTTCTACGATCGCTTCTCCTACAACTATCTGCTTCAGGCGGAACGGCAGAATGGGATCACCCAACTGCAGTACATTGTGCCCAACCCAAATTTCTATCCGCTGATTCCTACGGCGAGCCAACTGGCGATGGCCGGTACCCTAGTATCACCCACCATATATCAAGTAGCCTCCAACATCGAGCCTGGTTATACGCTACAGACGGCCTTCAGTGTTGAGCGGCAGATCACCAAGAGCTCCACTCTTTCGGTCACCTACCTCAACGCTCGCGGACAGCATCAACTTTTCCTTCGCAACGCCAACGCACCGCTGCCTGGAACGTATCCCCCGAGTGACTTGAGGCCATACGGCGGAACGGAAAACATCTACCAATACAGTTCTGAGGGTGCCTTCATACAGAACCAGTTGATTGCCAACTATCGGGTCAACATCGGAACGCGGATTTCGTTGTTTGGCTTCTATTCGTTGAACTTCGCCAATAGCGATCTCGGGGCTGGCGCTGGCGGCGGAGGTGGCAGTTTCTTCGGCGGCGGTTCGTCCTCGGCGGCCTTCATCGCGAATTCCTACGATCCGGAAGAGGACTGGGGACGGGCCAGCTTTGATGTGCGCAACCGCTTCGTTATGGGCGGCACTATCTCTCTGAAGTACGGCTTTCGCCTGAATCCATTCATCATCGCGCAATCGGGGGCACCGTTTAACATCATCGTCGGCCAGGACCTCAATGGCGACTCGATCTTCAATGATCGGCCGGCAGTCGGGAACGTAGCAGGACCGGGCGGCATGATCTATCCCACGCCGTGGGGAACGTTTAATAGCGTGCCGCTTCCGGGCCAGCCTATCGCGCCTATAAACGCCGGAAGCGCGACCCCTCTCTTCACTCTGAATATGCGGCTGAGCAAAACCTTCGGACTGGGGCCGAAAGTGGAGCGCGCCGCGGCGAACGCAGGAAGTGGTTCCGGCTCGCACACATCTGCGGGTCACGGCGGCGGGGGCCTCGGTGGCCGCGGACTGGCCGGTGGTGGCGGCAATCCATTTAGCTTTAGCAGCGAAACCAACCACCGCTACAACCTAACCTTCACGGTCAGCGCGCGCAATCTGCTGAACAACGTGAACTACGCGCCGCCCACTGGTAATCTCGAATCGAATTTCTTCGGAGTGCCCAATGCGCTTGCTGGGGCGCCATTCTCGTCCGGTTCGGCCAACCGGCGCATCGATTTGCAGATGTTGTTTTCCTTCTAGGCGGCCTGCATCAGAACCGCGGATCAAGCTTTTTCTACGCCGGGTGTCTGGGCTTTCGAGAGCAACCTTGCAATCTCGTCGAGGAACTCCGGCGGTGTCATGCCCTTGGTGAGAAGCAGGTCGGCTTGCTCGAATCCTGGCGGCGGATCAATCAGTCCGGTCAGCAAGACAACCGGAACTTTGGGTTTGAGACGCTTCATCTCCGAGACGAGTTCTGCGCCGGTGAGATCGGGGAGCAGATACTCGGTGATGACGAGGTCCACATGGTTGCAACAGAAGAGCCGTAGGGCGATCTCAGCGCTGTTGGCGGGCAGGACCGCATAGCCCGCAATGGAAAGAAGCAGGCGGCGCGCGGTCAGTCCCGTTGGTTCATCGTCAACACAAAGAATGACGTGGTTATTTGGCAAAGCAATTCTCTCTCAATGGCGGAAGACAAGCAGTCTTGACGCTATTTCCGATTGGTTAATCAGCTTTAAGTGTGAGAGGACAAAGTCGTACGTCCTCGATGCTTAAGCCCATTCTTGCGTTGGACTGATGCCAACACGGTTGCGGCACAAGGGCCGCCCAGTCTGGGCGGCCCGGCCTTGGGTTTGCGTATCGCAGTCAGGACAAGCAGGGCAGCATCAGGTCAAGAGCGCAAGCCCAACTACTGCACCTCACTGACCTGCTTTCCGAAAAGGATGACAGGAGGTGCGAACCTTGTCGTTGTCCGGCAGCAAGTTCTTGCTTGCTCAGGAGCAATGATGGGAGGGCCAATCGGTCAGACTTCGTTGAGCAACAGCCGTTCAGGAGAGCGCAGCATTACCTTGCCGCGGCTTTTTACCACCAGGCCGGAGCGTTGCCATCCGCTCATAAGGCGGCTCGCGGTGAACGGTGTCACGTTGGCGGCGTTGGCCAAGTCTTCATTGCTGACACTTAGCTCTACGCCTGTAGGCACTTTGCGGCCTATACCACTGGCAAGGCCCACCAACACCTGGGCCAGCCTTTGTCTAGCAGTGTGACAGGTCATGGAAACGTGGACGGCAACATACCCGTCGAGATAGTCAGACACGATTGCCAGCGCATTCTCCAAGAGGCGCGGATAACGCCCAACCAGACCTCGAATAGTAGCGCGGTCCCATTCCAACGCGCAGCCGGTCTTCACCATTTCCGTGCTCGCCTTATATTCGGTAGGTCTTCGTAAGAGGGCCGCTCCACCGAAAACTTCACCGGCAGGAAGCCACCGCAGGAGGACCTTCTGTCCCTCCTCGGTCAGGTAGAAATATCTTGCGCTCCCGTGTAGCAGCAAAAAGAGATGATTGCCCGGATGCCCTTGATAGGTGATGACGGAGTTCGCCAGAAATCGCCGTTTCGTCGCGGTATCCAGGATGAGTTTGACATCCGCCGGGGCCAGTCCCTCGAAAAAACGGGGCTTCAATTCCCGTACAGTAGAGACCGAAGAGGAAGCCATGGCAGTTGTACCTTTGAGGATGCCTTCAAGCGATGCGTGCGCTCGCGCACAGCGAAAGCACACACTCATCCTCAGAAGATACTGCTATCTGGGCGGTAGGTAAACTACCAATTTCGCCCTCGGCAAGGCTTATCGGCCTACAACCTCATGTAGCGACGATGCATGACTTGGCTCACCCCTCTGGACCTGCTCATAGCCGATCGCAGCGTAGTAAAGTGCACGGTCGAAGAACTGTCCCAGCGAGCGCACCAATTCCATCTCACCAATGAGGTCTTCCGGCTCCAGCAGGCCCTCTAGCAGCAGATAATCCCACAGCACGTGCTTTGTCGTCTGGACGGCAAACATGACCTGGCTGAACGGCACGCCTTGCCGTGCCCGCCGTGCTCCCAAACCGGTGTATCTCTCTTCGACCTCCGACAGTGTCTTGGAGAGCAGCCAGTCGCTGAGGTGGCTGTAAACTTCGTAAGTCCTGTGCTTGAGCTCATGTGCCGGGACCTTGGCTACGAGTTCGGCACACTCATCAGCATTCTTCAGTTTGTGGATTAGCGCTTCAGAAAGTTTATCGGCGTGAGTTTCGATCAGGTGAACCAGCCTGACGGCGAACATAAGCTGCCTCCTGGCTTCGGCGTGGGGTGCGGCAGCACCCACAGACACGAGAGAGACTGTACCGCTATTCACACTGTAGTCTCGACGCCCGCAATATGCAGTGACGGTTCGCACACAGGGACGTGATGACCCTTCTACGCGCTCTGCTCGCTCTCCCCTCGCTCCAATTCCGTGGGAGATCTACGCCACATGGCTGATATAGTCTCGGTTGCCTTAAGTGAAGAAAATCCTATGACAACGATGTCCCTAGGCCTAAAATCGAGGCGTCTGAATGAGCGAAATTTCCGTACGAAGGGTGAGTCATGACTATAAGTCCCAAAGTCGTCTCGATAGTTTTCGGCGGAATTGTTGCCGCAGCTCTGGCGGCCTGCGTTGGCACGACGGGTCAAACGCCCGGCCCGGTAGACCCCGGGGTTCGCGGCGGCGCAGCGGGGGCCGGCGCTCCCTTGCCGGGACTAACTGCGGACGAAAGCGCGTTTTTCAAAGATGGGCTCACCAGGTTCCTGGAAATCGAATCAGTGGCTGGAGGCAGCAACAACGGCCTTGGGCCTCGCTTCAACTCAAACCAGTGCCTTTCCTGCCATTCACAGCCAGATGCCGGTGGTTCGAGTCCGGCGCAGAACCCCTTGATTGCAGTCGCCACTCTCCAGGGGGCACAGAACAAGGTGCCATGGTTCATCGCGCCGAATGGCCCCATCCGCGAACCGCGCTTTCAGCGGAATCCGGACGGAACCAACGACGGCGGCGTACACAACCTGTTTGTCATCACTGGCCGCAGTGACGCCGCGGGCTGCAACATCGCCCAACCCGACTTCCTGCCGGCGGGAAACCCGCTCACCGGCAGCGGCGGGAATGCGAACATCATCTTCCGCATCCCGACGCCGGTCTTTGGCGCCGGACTCATTGAAGCCATCCCTGACTCAGCGATCCTCGGAAACATGAGCGCCGACGCTCCTCAGAAAAGGGAGTTGGGCATCTCTGGTCACCCCAACGCCCACCTGAGCGGCAATGCCAACCGCAGTGCTAACGACGGGACCATTACCCGCTTTGGATGGAAGGCCCAGAACAAGTCACTTCTACTGTTCGCGGCCGAGGCCTACAACGTCGAGATGGGAATTTCCAACCAGATCTTCCCCCAGGAGCGCGACGAGACCCCGGGCTGCCAATTTTTCCCCACGCCCAACGACACCCTCAACTTCACAACGACACCGACCCCCGGCACGAATCCCAATACCGTTGTCGTCTCTGACATCGAGGCATTTGCCGACTTCATGCGGATGCTGGCCCCGCCCACACCGGCGCCCGCGACACCGTCCACCACAAGCGGACGGACGCTCTTCGCACAGGTCGGGTGTGTGCACTGTCACACCCCTTCGTTTACCACGGGCAAGATGATTGCCAGCGGCTCCTCGACGGTCCCGAGCAGGGCGCTCTCCAACCAGCCGGTGAACGTCTTCTCCGACATCCTCGTTCACCACATGGGCAAGGGCCTCGCAGACGGCATCACCCAAGGCGGCGCCGGCCCTGATGAGTTCCGCACCGCTCCGCTGTGGGGCGTCGGGCAACGTGTCTTCTTCCTGCATGATGGACGGACGAGCAACCTGGTGGAGGCCATAGAGTTCCACAAGAGCCCGGGCAGCGAGGCCAACAAGGTCGTCGAGCGTTTCAACGGATTGAGCACTCAGGAAAAGCAGGACATCATCAATTTCCTGCGATCGCTGTAGAACATACCGCTCCGCCGGAGTGGGACGGGACATAGATTCTTCAATGTCGTGTGAGGCCCAATTGTCAGCGCGCCAGTCACGCATCGCGGGAGGGGATAAGACACCCTCCCAAATTTCTGGGCGCCCACCCTCTCGCCAAAAGCGGGCGAGAAGAGTGGGGCACCTGTGATCTTTCAAGACGTTGTCCATTCGGAAAGAACCGGAGAAGCTGATTGTGCTGAGCAATCCAGTTTCCCAGGAGTGCCCGAATGGACATTCACAAGAATGCCCGACTTAGCT
>Ga0074046_10000219_pt1 | contig 50451 bp, 49 predicted proteins | sample BogForMeECP23OM3_FD_94441 | JGI IMG/M metagenome (GOLD analysis project Ga0074046, IMG submission 94441) | Bog forest soil microbial communities from Calvert Island, British Columbia, Canada - Bog Forest MetaG ECP23OM3 | ecosystem: Environmental > Terrestrial > Soil > Wetlands ... | reverse complement strand
CGCCCGCGGCAACGCTATGTACCCGCAGCGCGGGCGAGCGCAGGTGGATTCCTGCGATCGTGGTCTCGAAGACTCGTTCGACCTCGCCATCGACCACGAGCGATACGTCCGTCGAGGTCCCGCCCATGTCGAATGCGATCGCCTCGCGAAAACCCGCGGCTTGGGCGACGCGCGCTGCGCCCACCGCGCCACCGGCGGGGCCGGAGAGAAGTGCGGCCGGTCCCCGGAAGCGCGCAGCGTCGGTCAGTCCTCCGGAGGACTGCATGAAGCGCAGGGACGACTGAGGCAGCGCCGCCGCTTGCACAGCAGTGTAGTGCCGCAGGATCGGAGTGAGATAGGCGTCGGCGACCGCGGTCTGGCCACGCGCAAGGAGGCCAAGTTCGCGCGCAATCTCGTGGGAGGTCACGACGTGATGAAAGCCGCCTTCCCTCGCGAGCTCCTTCACCCGAGTCTCAAGCGCGGGGTAGGCGTGGGCATGGATCATCGCGATCGCGACCGAAGCGATGCCGTCCCTCCGCGCCGCCGCGAGGCCCGCGCGCAGGGCGTCTTCATGGAGTGGATCGACGGGCGTACCGTCTGCGGCGCAGCGGCCCTCGACTTCGAGGGTGCCTTCGTGGAGGGGCGGCGGCCGCTCAATCCGGAGTGCGAAGAGGTCCGGTCGTTCTTGCGTCCCGATCACGAAGGCATCGCCCAGTCCCGCGTTCGCCACAAGCAGTGTGCGCGCGCCCCGACGCGTCAGGAGTGCATTCGTCGCGAGCGTTGTGCCGATCTTCACGCTGCAAGCCGGCAAGGAATGGCCCGGCTCGATGGCCCCCACCCTTTCGAGAATCGCGCGCATGGCGACTAAGCCGGCATCGTCGGTCGAGAGCCGCTTGGCTGTGTGGACCGCACCCTCGGGCGAAACGCCAATGCAGTCGGTGAAGGTTCCCCCCCGGTCCAGCCAGAACTGCCAGGTGCCCGGCAACGCGAAACGGGTCAGCGACTCGCGCGACCGTACAGCGCGGCGCGAAGGTCGAGCGCGAGGTTCCGCCCGTCGAGCCGGAGCCTGCGAGGATTGCGACCCTCGGCGCGCACGACGACAGCGAGCTGGTCGGGCGCAAGATCGGAAGGAGTCGCGAATCCAAAGACACCCCCGGAACCAGTCCTGCCGGATGCCACACGGCGAGGCTGACCCTCCGCATGCGGAGCGTGGGCCTCCACGAGAACTTCGGCGCCCTCGATGGGTAGGCGCTGGCCGCTTGCCAGAGGGTCGTTCTCGGAAACCAGAACCCTCGCGGTGCGCCCGTCATTTGCGCGCTCCACGGTAACCGCGACATCCCGCAGCCAGATCATGGGTTCCGCAACGACGCTCGCCATCCCGATCCGCTCGACGTGGCGCGCGGGATTCGCACGCAGGGCGATGTCCTGCGGCGACATGCCGTGATCGGCCGTCACCACGAAGAGCGTTTCCTCAAGGAGACCCCGCCCTTCGATCACGTCCAACACTCGCCCGATGCGGCGATCCGTCTCATCGAGCGCGGCGACAAGGCCCGCGTCGTGGGGTCCGTAGTCGTGACCCGCACCGTCGGTGAGGGTCAGCTCATGAAACACGCAATGAGGCGGTGCAAGATCAGGGCGGCTAAACAACTCAATGACTTGCGCGACGCCGCGCGCATCGACCAACGACTCGCGGGCGACGCCGCTCTGGCCGTCGGCTTCCCAGCGCGAATCACAGTCACGCATGAGCTCGGCCGTCAGCACGCGCAGACGGGCGCGATCCGCAAGGTTGCGACCCTCGAGCACCGCGTGGTCGGCGCCGCGTCCCAGGGGCTCATGGATACTCGCGGTGAGTGCCTGCGGTCCGCGTACCCGGTGAAATGCCTCGAAGATCGTCTCCACACCCGCGTTCACGAAACATTCGGTGTGGAGCTGCTGGCCTTGGGGTGAAACGAGCTCGCCCTTCTCGCGCAGGTAATAGGAAGGGTTCACGACGTCGTGGTGACCGCACCAGGCGCCTGTCCCGATGGTCGTGTGACTGGGCCACGTGATCGAAGGGAAGTTCACGATCGAGCCTGAGTCGAGGACCGCTGCCCGCTCGTGCAGGCGCCGCAGACCGGGGAGCGCCGCGGGATCCTCCGCCAGGCGACGCTCGAGCTCCGTGTGGGAGAGGCCATCGAGCAGAAAGATGTACACGCGGGCTGCGGTGGGCGCGCGCTCATTCAGGATTTGCGCGAGCACACCGCCATCTTGGCGTTTCAGGTAGACGTCGGGAGCGACCCCGCGCTCGGACGAAGTACGCCCCGTGGCATCACAGCCGTCGATCTTTGGGAAGCCGCACGCAGCGAGGAGGGTGGGAGCGATGTCCACGGCCCTCGCCGCAACGTCGTAGTGGCCGGCGCTTACGCAGGGCCCGGCGAACCAGAGCGGCGCGCGGGATTGACGCACGTTGAGCGCGCCATGACTCCCCGGCTGGATCCCCTGCGCCCAGTCCTCGGGAGAGACCACAAGGTCAGGAGCGTGCGGCGAGTCGAAGAGTTGGGCCACGCGCTCATACGCGAACGGGTAACTCTGGTATTGGGCGCGGACAAAACGGCGCGGGGCCTCTTCCCCTGCGAAGCCCGATGCCCGGGACGCGGCGATTTCCTCCTGGATCGTGCGGAGAGCGGCGTCGTCCTGCCGGGCGAGCGGGTTTTCCCCCAAGAGCTCGACCACTTCGAACGCGAGGCGACTGTCGCGGCCGCTGCGTCGGACAAAACGGACAAGACCGCGCCGTGACCAAACCTCATAGGCAGCGGAGGAGTCGCCGTGGGCCGCACGCCAGGTAAGGACAAGGTCCACCTGGTCCCGGACCTCTGGGTCGGTGAGGAGCGCCAAGATCGCGCGGTTTCCGGACTCCTCTTGTTGCGGATCGAGCCCCTGCCCTCCCTGGCGTTCCGGGCCGAGAATCAGGGGGTCGTTTGACTGCAGAGGATTTGCTTGGTGCGCAGTCGTCATGGCCGCGAAGGTATCATGGGGGTGGGCGACGACGCAGACCGCGAAGCAGGGCATGGGATTCTGGAATGCCGAGGAGCGCCGACCCGCTGAAGTAGAGCGCGCCATAGAGCGCGAGAATCGCGATTCCCCCGAGAAGGGGTGGGAGCCCAGGGGCCGCGAGCGTTCCGCCCCGAGCCACCGCTGCGGCGACGAGTGCCACCCCCCAAAGCTGGCAGGCGAATCGCGTCCCGATCTCAACCCGCCCCACACGGGCGATCAGCGACCGGCGCAGCAGAGCCACCTCGACCCAGCCTGCGAGCCCGCTGCCGAGGGGCAGACCGGCAGCGCCCCAGCGAGGGTCCAGGCCCAGCCATCCCGGCGCCCGGAACGCAAAGACGATGCCCAAAGCCGTGCCGAGGGTGAGCCGCACGAGGGCGAAGCGCAGGGGTCGGCTTGCGTCCCGAAGCGCGTACCAGGTGGAGGCATAGAGACGCCCAAGGGTCGAAGCCAGGAGACCCACCGAAGAGGCCGCGAGGAGCGACCAGACGTAGAGAACGTCGCTCCGCCCGAAACGTCCGGTTTGGTAGATCGCGGCCGTGACCACGTCTCCCAGTGCCGCGAAGGCCACCGCGGACGGTACGATCAGAAAAGCCACCCGACGTAGCGCAGCGTGAAGCCGGTCGGAAAGCTGGCGAGCGATTTCTGACTCGGCGCCGAGCGCGCTCGACATGGCGGGGAGTTCAGCTGCCGAGATCGCCATTCCGAACAAACTGACCGGAAGTGTGTAGAGGGTCTGGGCGTAGCCCAGCGCCGCGACCGCCCCCACGGGCAACAGGCTCGCCAGCAGCTGGTCGACATAGGCGCTGATCTGCACCACGCCGCGGCTTACGAAAGCGGGCATGAAGTTCCGAAAGACCGTCCCCACTTGAGGATCACGAAACGCCAGGTTCGCGGGGCGAAGATTGCGCGCAAGCCGCAGGGTGGTCGGAAGCTGTACTGCGAGTTGGGCGGCGCTCCCGACCACGGCCCCCCAGGCGGCCGCGAGTGCGAGTCCTTCTGCGTCCCGGCGCCCGGCGAAGGCCAGGAGCGCCACCACGATCATAAGGTTCCAGACGACCGGCGCGGCGTAGGAGAGAAAGAAGCGGCGGTGGCTGTTCAGGATGCCGAGGCACCAGGCGGAGAGGACGAGGAGCCCGACGCCGGGAAAGAGAATGCGCACCATGGAAACCGTAAGCTCGCGCCGCGTGCCCTCGAAGCCCGGGGCAACCAGATCGACGAGCCAGGGTGCGAGGGTTACGCCGGCCGCGACGGCGATCGCCATCGCCAGCGCGAGGGCTGCGCCGACGCTTCCCGCCACGCGGTCCGCCTCCACTTCGTTGTCACCGGCAAGAAGGCGCGCGTAGACGGGGATGAACGACGCCGAGAGGACGCCTTCGCCGAAGAGGTTTTGCAGCAGGTTGGGAATGCGGAACGCGGCGCGCAAAGCATCGGCTACGCCTGAGTTCCCGAAGTAGTGGGCCACCACCCGCTCGCGAAGCAGGCCGGCTAGCCGCGAGAGCAAGATCCCCGCACCGACGAGGAGCGCCCAGCGCCCAGAGGGCGCGCGCACGGCCAGCGGCGTCGGCTCTTCGGGCGCCGCGGCCACGGACTACTCGGCTTCCCGGAGGCCCACGGCCGGGCGCTGCCCGAGCGCCGAAGCCCGGGTCCAAAGCGGGCCCTCGATCACTGTGGATTGGGCTCGCGCCAGAGGTGACCCTCGTACGTCTCGACCACCACGTCCTCGCCCTCGCGTCCGCGAAGATAGGGATGCAGGAGCGGGACCTTGCCATGGGGAGTATCGAGCACGTACATGGGGATAGCGAAGCCGCTTGTTCGACCGCGGAGCGCGCGGAAGATCTCCACGCCGCGTTCGATCGGTACACGAAAATGCGAAGTTCCCTCCAAGAGCTGCGCCTGGTAGACGTAGTAGGGTCGCACTCGCATTCGAACCAGACCCTCACACAGCCGCTTCATGGTGTCGACGTCGTCGTTGATTCCTCGCAAGAGCACGCTCTGGTTTCCGACCGGCACCCCTGCCCGGAGCAAGCGATCGCAGGCCCTGGCCGCCTCGGCAGTGAGCTCCTTCGGATGATTGAAGTGGGTGTTCACCCAGATTGGGTGGTAGCGCCCGAGCATGCGACAGAGGGCCGGAGTCACACGGAAGGGCAGTGTGACGGGCAGCCGCGTGCCGAGCCTAATGATCTCTACATGCGGGATCTGGCGCAGCTCGGCGATCAGCCATTCGAGGCGATCGTCCGAAAAGACCAGCGGATCTCCGCCCGTCAGCAGCACGTCGCGAATCTCGGGCGTTTCCTGGATCCACGCGAGACCTTCTTGGAGCTCGCGTTTCTTCATCGCCCATTCCTCATCGCCCACCATGCGTTTGCGCAGGCAGAAGCGACAGTAGAGCGCACACTCGTTGTTCACGCAGAACGCGATCCGGTCGGGATAGGCGCGGATCACATTCTTGACCGGAGAGTGCTCCACCTCGCGTAGCGGATCGGCCAGACCGGCGGGATCCTTCAGTTCCTCGGTGCGCGGCACCACCTGACGTCGAATCGGACACTCTGGATCGTTCGGGTCCATGAGAGACGCGTAGTAGGGCGTAATGACGAAGTGAAAGCGGTCTTCCAGAAGGGCGACGGCGCGTCTTTCGTCCGCTGTCGGTTGCACCCAGGACGAAAGCTGCTCGGCCGTACGGATGCGATGCTGCATCTGCCAAGTCCAGTCGGTCCACTCCGCGAGCTTGACGCCGGCGGGAATGCGGGTGCGCTTCCCTTTCACGGCACAAGCCCGAGGCGAGAGAGTCCGCCCTCGATCACCTCGGCCAGGAGGTCCGGCAATGAACGCCCGAGGAGCTCCGCCAGGATCCCGAACGAACCGTCCGGCGAGAAGGTGGGGAGGGGATTCATTTCCAGAAAGTGCGGGGCTCCTTCGGCGTCCAGCCGAAAGTCGGCGCGCGCAAAGTCGCGACACTCAAGGGCGTCGAAAGCGCGCGTTGCGAGCTCGGAGAGGCGTTGTTCGAGCGCGGGAGTGAGCTCGCCCGGCACGCTGTGCTGCAGCGCTCGGTTCGCGGCCTTGGCGTGGCGTTCGAGCGCATGCAGACCGATCCCGGTCTCACGCTCGAGAGCCCTTTGGAGGACGGGCAGCGCCCGAGGGGGGGAGTTCCCGATCAGAGTCACGGTGTACTCGGCACCGGACAGAAAGGGCTCGATGAGAACAGGCTGCCGGTATGCGTGCACCACCCGCTCGACTTCGTGCGCCAGGGTTTCCGGATCTTCGACCCGCGAGCTCGCTAGGATGCCCTTCGCGGTGCCCTCCCAGCGTGGCTTCACAAAAAGCGGGAATCTCCCCGGGAGCATGCGCCCCGCGAGTTCGGCCGCGGAGCGCACGGACAGATGCGACGCCACGGGCACACCCGCTCTTGCGACAACGTCCTTGGTCCAGGCCTTGTCGAGTGACAGCGAGAGCGTGAGGGCATCGGAGCCGAGCGCAGGCACCGCGAGCATCTCGAGCAGCACGGGAACCCAGGCTTCGCGATTTCGCGTGCCGAAGCCCTCGGCAATGGTCATGGCGGCGTCGAGGGTGGGCACCTCCCCTTTCCCCGCCTGGGCGAGCAGAGCGTGCGGATTGCCAAGGCGTACGGGACGGTGACCGAGCCGAGAGATCGCCGCCTGCAACACCTCGACCGTGGCTTCGGGCTCGAACTCGGCGTCCGCGTCGGGCGGTACCCCGGGCCCGCCGGGATAGCTGCCGAGGAGGTCGTAGGCGAGACCGATCGCCAGGGTGCGCATCTATGGGTGAGGATACCGAGCGCGCGCACGGGGGGCGACGATTCGAGCCAGCGGGGCACCGGGACGATAGGATGAACCGCGCGTTGTGGTGTTGGTCGGCGCGGAGGGAAGCACGGATGACTCTGGAGGCCTCCTCACGGGGAGAGTTCTGGCGCGCGTGGTTGGCCGTCGCGCTCTGGACAGCCGTGATCTGGACGCTTTCGTCGGATGGTTTTTCCGCAAGTTCCACCGCGCGGGTGATCGGGCCCATCGTGCGCTTCTTCTTCCCTGGAATCTCAGAAGAACGTTTTGAGCTCGTCCATTTCGCGATTCGCAAGAGTGCACATCTGACAGAGTACGCCGTGCTGGCTCTACTCACGCTCCGCGCGTTTCGTCGCGGGGCTCCCCGTGCCGCAAGCCGCGCGGCGCTCCTCGCCCTCGCGTTCGTCATCGCGGTCGCATCCGCCGACGAGCTGCGCCAATCCCGCTCCCGCGTTCGGACGGGCAGGCCCTTGGATGTCGCCATCGATGCCAGCGGCGGCGCGCTCGCGCTCGGCTGTGCCCTGCTCTCGGAGCGGCGTTTTGGCGTTCGCGCTAGTCGCCGTTACCGTAGTCCTGGCCTCCCCTCCGACACCCGAGGTGCGTCCGCCAATGTCGAAGACCTATGAAGAAGTCGTTGCCCAGCTCACAGGACCCGGCGGCCTGTTCGAGATCGTGAACGAGCCCGTTCGCGGGCTTCCCATGAAGAACTTCAAGCATCGCGAGAAGTCCCTGCGCGAGAAGGTCGCCAACACCGGTCTGCGCGGCGATGCGGTTTTCCTGGTGCAAGGGGATCGGCGCATCAGCTATGCGGAACACACGCGCCTTGTCTGGGGGGCGAGCCGCGCACTCAAGGAAGGGTTTGGTTTCCGCTCCGGCGATCGGCTTGCCATCCTCGCCTACAACTCGCCCGACTGGTTGATTGCAATGTTCGCGACGGCGTCGATCGGCGGGATTTCGGTGGGCCTCAACGGCTGGTGGACGCCGGAAGAGATCGAGTACGGCCTCACGGACTCGGGAAGCCGATTTCTCGTGGTGGACGAGCGGCTCTATCCGCGGGTCGAGAAGCTCGCGGGAAAGCTCCCAGGGCTGGAACGGGTCTTTTACATCGGCGAGCAGGCACCGCGCGGTACCGTACCGATCTCCGAACTCCTGACGCCGCATGACGCGATGCCGACCGATCCGATCTCCGAAGACGACCCATTCGTCATCCTCTACACCTCCGGAACCACCGGTCGGCCGAAGGGCTGCATCACCACGCATCGCGGCACGGTGACGCAGGTCCTTGGTGTGATCTTTTCCGGCGTTGTCGGTACGGCACTCGGCACGGCAAACACGATCCCTTCCGCCAACGGCCAGCTGACCAGCCTCGTCACTTCGCCGCTGTTTCACGTGGGCGGCGTTCACTCCGGGGTGTGCACCGCAATGACCGCGGGAGCGAAGCTCGTCTTTCCCATCGGCAAGTTCGATCCCGAGCAGGCGATGCGCCTGATTGAGCGCGAGAAGGTGACGATCTGGGCTGCGATTCCGACCATGCTGCACCGGGTCGTCCACCACCCGAAGGTGAAGCAGTACGACCTGTCGAGCCTGCGCTCGATCTCCTTCGGCGGGGCGCCCACACCGCCCGAGACCATCGACAAGGCTCGGGAGGTTTTGCCTGTCGAGCCGTCGTTCGCCAACGCCTACGGACTGACCGAGACCCACGGCGTTGCGACGCTAAACGCGGGCAAGGATCTGCTCGGCCGGAAGACATCGATCGGCCGGCCGATTCCCGTCCTCGAGATGAGGATCGTGGACGAGGCGGGCCACGAGCTCTCGGCTGGCAAGCTCGGCGAGCTCGTGATCTATGGGCCGACGGTGACGCCCGGGTACTGGAACCGGCCCGAGGCCACGGCGGAGACCGTACGGAAGGGTTGGCTGCACACCGGGGACCTTGGCTATCGCGACCCCGACGGCTTCTACTTCATCGTGGATCGCGCAAAGGACATGATCCTTCGTGGGGGGGAGAATGTGTACTGCGTCGAGATCGAAAACTGTCTTGCCGAGCACGCCGAGATCGACGAGGCGGCGGTGATCGGCGTTCCGGATCTCGAGCTCGGTGAACGGGTGAAGGCGATCGTGCGCCGGGTTCCCGGCTCGACGCTCTCTCAGGAGGAGATCCGCAAACACGTGGCGCTGCATCTCGCGGCCTTCAAGGTGCCGGAGTTTGTCGAGTTCACCGATCAGCCCCTGCCGCGGAACCCGGCCGGGAAACTCCTGAAGAATCTCTTGCGTGGAAGCGGAGCCGTGAGCTTCGACCCCGGATCCCTAGAGTAGAGCGGAGCCGTCCCCGGGACCGCCCTTCTTTCCTGGCGTCCAGAACCCGGCGTGCTCTACATGCACCTTCGGTTCCAGGACACGGATCACACCGAGATGCGTAATCACCGCGATCCCCTCGGCATTTGCCTGTGCGGCGATCTCCGCGAAGGCTGCGCGCACGCGCGCCTCAAGCTCGCGGAAGCTCTCCCCTCCGCCCGGGCGCAGCTCTGGATCCCCCGCGCGCATTCGGGCGAGCTCCTCGGGGAAGCGCTTCGTGATCTCTGCGTGCGCAAGTCCACTCCAGGCACCTACGTCGCGCTCGCGAAGGCGCGTTTCAAAGCGGGGCGCGACCCCAAGACGCTTGCCCGCGATCTCGGCGGTCTGCGCGGCCCGTGCGAGGTCGCTTGAGACGAGGGTGTGTACCCCGCGACTCGCGAGCCGCTCGGCGAGTGCCTGCGCCTGGCGCTCGCCAAGCCCCGAGAGCGGTGGATCCCCCTGCCCTTGCCAGCGCTCTTCGGCGTTCCACGTCGACTCGGCATGACGCGCGATCCACACCTTGGGCCCTCCTCCTTCAAGCGCAGAGATGGACGAGATCCCCTCAGATCTGCGGGAAGGCTCGGCCGATCTGGCCCATGAGCAGCCAGAGCTGAACCACGTGCAGGGAAAGGAAGGGTTTGCCCGTCGTGAGGAGTGCGATGGAAAGCGCTCGCTCGGGGTCCGCCCAGGAGAAGATGTTGGTGAAGCCGAGGTGCCCGAAGGCGCGGGGCGTATCCGGTCCGAAGAGGCTCACAAGCTCACCGCCCAGCATGAAGCCGAGCCCATAGCGCAGCGGGAGTCCCAGGGTCAGATCGAGCTCCCAGTACGACTGCTCCGCGGTCGCGTGGCGTACCGTTCTAGGCTCGAAGATCCGCACGCCGTTGAGCTCGCCCTCGTTCAGCAGGCACTCGTAGAAGGCGGAGAGCTCTTCGGCCGTGGCGACCACGTTGGCCGATGGGATAATGCCTGTCCTAAATCGCGGATCGTTTGAGAGCACCACCGCCTCGAGAAACCCGACGCCGAGCGCACGCCGCAGGAGCTGAGCGAAGGGTGGCAGGACCGGCGGTCCGGTAAAGGAGTCGCGGGCCACGAGCGGCACGTCGATGGGCGACACTCCATAGTTTAGCCAGCGAAGGCCGAGTGGCTCCTGAATCTCCTCCCGCAGAATCGTGCGGATGTCCTTCCCCGTCGCTCGCCTCACCACCTCGCCGAGCAGGAAGCCGCCGGAGACCGCGTGATAGGCCAGACTGCGCCCTGGCCGGGAGACCGGCCGTGCAGCGCACAGGATCTCGATCACATGTTCGGGGGTTTCCAGCAGATCGAGATCCATCGCCCCTGGCGGCAAGTTGGGGATTCCTGCGCGGTGACAGAGCACGTGGCGGAGCGTGATCCACTCTTTGCCGTGCCCGGAGAACTCGGGGATGTACTCACTCACGCGATCCTCGAGATGGAGCACATGGCGTTCATCGAGCTTGTGAATCACCATCGCGGTGATCGCCTTCGACGCGGAGAAGAGCAGAATCGGCGTCTGCGGAGTCACCGGGGTCTTCGGAGAATCGGTGGGTGCGCCGGGCGAGTTTCCCGCCGCATGACCAATCGCGCGGTTCAGCACCATTTCGCCGCGCCGCCGGATACAGATCTGCATCGCCGGATAAAGGCCCGTCCGATAGAGCGACTCGACGCTCCGCCAGACGCCCTCGACGGCGCCCTGGCTGATCCCGACCTCGCGCGCCGGGGTCTCGGGACCGCTCGTGGTCACCTCGCCGAGATCGCGGGGTACGTGGCAGAGCGCCTCGAAGGGCCGTGCCGGGAGCGCCAGCAAGCGGAGCAAGTCCATGCTCCGAAGGATATCGGCGTACGGGCACAGAGTCCGCGCCTCGTTCGGCGCGGGCGAGGCTCAAAACGCGACGGGAAGGGCCGTGAGACCGCGCAGCACCACGTTGGGGCGATAAGTCACGTCCGTCTTCTCAAGGCGCAGATTCGGGAACCGGTGGAGGAGCGCTTGGAACGCGATTTCGGCCTCGAGGCGGGCGAGCGGGGCCCCGAGGCAGAAGTGGGCACCAAAGCCGAAGGAGAGATGGCGATTCTCGGTGCGAGCGACGTCGAAGCGGTCGGGCTCCGGGAAAACCGCGGGATCGCGGTTCGCCGCGCCGATTCCCACGACGACGAGCGCCCCCGGCGCGATCCGCTGGCCTGCGAGCTCGATCTCCTCGATCGGGATGCGGACCGTCGCTTGGACGGGGCTGTCGTAGCGCAACATCTCCTCGATCCCGCTGCGCAGAAGAGCAGGCTCGGCGCGCAAGCGCTCGAACTCGGCGGGGTTGCGCAGCAAGGCCAGCAGGCCGTTTCCGATCAGGTTCGTGGTTGTTTCATGACCCGCCAGCAACAAGAGATTGCTGGTCGCGAGGAGCTCGCCGTCGGAGAGCGCGTCGTGAGCCTCTTGGGCCTCGATCATGGCACTGATCAGGTCGTCCTGTGGTTCTTGGCGGCGCGCGGCAATGATCTCGCGGAGGTAGCCGAGGAGGGCGTCGAGACCGCGCCGAAAGCGCGCGAGCGCGCCGTCGCGATCCATCCCTCCCGCGAGAGAAATCAGGTCGTTCGACCAGGCTTTGAACTGCGGGTAGTCGCGCCGTGGCACGCCGAGCAGCTCGGCAATCACGATGGCCGGAAGGGGCGCTGCGAAATCCGCAATCACGTCCATCCCTCCCCTTCCCACCAGGGATCCGAGGAGCTCGTCCACGAGGCCCTCGATGTGCTGGCGCAGCGAGGCGACACGACGCGGCGTGAACGCTTTGCTCACGAGAGCACGCACCCGCGTGTGGTCCGGGGGATCCATGACCAACATGGTGCGGAAGCCGCCCTGCTCACCCAGGATCTCGGGAGGAAGAATCGCGCGGTTTTGCTGGAGCACGGCCGCGCGTCGACGGTCCGCGGAAAAGCGCGGATCCCGCAGCACGTGCGCGGCGTCTTCGTGGCGCAGCAAGAGCCACTGACCAGGTCCTTCTGTCCCCGGGATCGGGATCCGGAACACCGGACTCGCGCGACGCAACATCGCGTACAGGGGATAGGGGTTCGCGAGGAGCTCCCCGCCGATCATGGGAAGGGGGCTGGGAATGGCGCTCGTGCCCGGGGCGCTAGCGGACATCGCGTCCTCCTGGCGGGCTCCACACGGGGTTTACAATGACCGACTGGTCAGTCATGATAGCACCTATGCCGCGGATGGCTGCAAAAGACCGCGATGCCCTCGGCGAGACCCGGCGCGACCAGATCCTCGAGGCCGCAATCCGCTTGTGGCTGCGGGGTGGCTTCGACGCGACAAGCGTCGAGGCAATCGCGCACGAAGCGGGCCTTGGGAAGGGCACGGTCTACCTCTACTTCCCAACCAAGGATGCCATCCTCGACGAAGCGGTGCGGCGCTATTCGCTCCTCTCCACGCTTGGCGAACTCACCCCTCTGCTCGAGGCCGCATCGCCGGAGAGGGCGATCCCGGGGATCGTATCCGGGCTTTGGACCACGCTGCGCGAGCGGGCCTCGCTGATCGGCCTCGTCCTGCGCGAGGTCCCTCTGCGACCGGACAACGCTCGGACCTTCATCGAGAAGGTCGTGCTGCCGACCAACCGTCTCCTCGCCGACTATCTCGAGGCCGGCGTGGCTTTGGGCGAGCTGCGCCCCCTGAACACCTTTGTCGCCGCCCGCGCCCTCGTCGGGATGCTCGTCGTGTTCCTCCTTACGCAGGAAGTCTTCGGGGGACGCGCCCTCTCCCCCCTCTCGGACGAAGCGATCACCGCGACCGTCAGCGATCTCTTCCTCCACGGGATGTGCGCGCCGGTGAAGAATGCCTAGGCCGGATCTTCTGCGGCTCGGCCAACGGGGCGACGCCTGCCAGGGCGCGCTGCCACCTGGGGGATCGAGGGTAGGGGTAAGGGGGCGCGGGCGCCCGCGGGCTGCCGAGCGAGCAGCGCGGTTCGAGGTCGATCCCGGCACGGGGGGTGCCTTGTGCTCGAGCTCATGATCCTGACCATCGTCCTCGTGATCGTCCTGGCGCGCTGGTTTCGGGGCTGATCCGTCGGGGCATCGAGGCTGCCCCTGCGGCCCCCGCCCTGTTCCCAACCCCATCCCCCGAGAAGGGACGGGCCTCCTCCAGTCCTCCCTCCCAGATGGGCTGACACTTTCGTCTGCTCCGCACCACTTCTCCTCTTGAGACAAGAAGCAACGGAGACGAGTGTGCGGCGGCGGTTTGATCATCTGGTCGTAGAGCTCTCGGTGGCCGTCGGCTACAGGCTCCCGCGCTACGCGCTTTGGTTGCGCATGCGCGAGGCCGGGCTCAATCCCGAGGATCTCTCGAAAGAAGAGGTGCTCGCGTTCTGCGATGCCCCCGTGACCGCCTTCCTTGAAGAACACGGCTTCTCCCTGCCGATCCGCGCTCGCCGTCGCCTCTTGCGGTCCCTTGCACAGTTCGATCCCACCGTTCTCACGCCCTACGAGCGCTTTGCTCGAATCTGAGCTCGCGCCTTTGCCGGCCCGCCACGCCCTCCCCGCGAGGCAGCTCCCACGGTCAAGCCCTTCCCTGGATGCTCCGATAGCGGGATAGGCGGTTTTCCCGAATGGCCAAGGATCGGTGTGTCCTGCTCCTTGATGGGCCTTCTGGCCGGCTGGCTGGCTTACGGGACCGTCTGTCAGGGCTCGGGCTGTCGGGAATCGTGGCCAAAGATCTGGCCGAGGCAGCTCGCGCCCTCACGGCGCGGTCGCCCGCTCGTGTAGCGCTGCTTGTACCCGAGTTCGCCGGCGCGGCGCTGCGCCAGGTACTGGCGGAGCTCGTGGCGCAGGCACCGGAGCACGAGCTCGCCTTCGTTGCCACGGGCCCGACGCCGACTCCCGAGACGCGCGTTCGACTGCGCGCGGCGGGAATTCGGCTCGCACTCTGGGAGCCCTTCGACGATGGGGCGCTGCGCTTCCAGCTCAATCGGGCTCGCCATACCAAGGGCAACGGACGTGACGAGTTGCGCATCCCGACCACACTTCTTGCGCGGATCATCACCGCAGACCGTCCGCGCGACGCAATCATCTACAACCTCTCTGCACGGGGCGCCTTTCTCGAGACCCCACGTGCCCAGCTGCGAGGAGCGCTGATCGAGATCGAGATCCCGCTTCCGTCGGGTCTGGTGCGGGTGCGCGCGCGCGTTCGCTTTCACAACGTCGCGGGAAATCTGCAGCGCTCGAATCTGCCCTTCGGTATGGGCATCGAGTTCACCGGGGTGCCGCGGGACGCCACCGAGGCCATCCGTCTTTACGTGGAGGAGCGCTCCAAGGCCTTCGAGGTCTAGAGCCGAGCCCGGATCGCGTCCTTCAGCCCGCGGAAGGCGCGCCCCCGGTGGGAAAGTCCGTTCTTGTCCTCCGCGGAGAGCTCCGCCAGCGACTTGCCGCGGCCCTCGACTTCGAAGATCGGGTCATAGTCGAAGCCACCGCGGCCACGGGGCTCTTCAAGAATCCGGCCGACGCATTCACCACGCGCCACCACGACCCGGCCATCGTGCGTCGCCAGAGCCGCGAGGCAGACGAAGCGTGCTCGGCGCGCGCTCGGCGCCATTCCAACGAGCGCCTCGAGGAGCTTCGCGTTGCGTGCACCCGGGTCGAGCCGCAGTCCGCCGAAACGCGCGGAATGCGGGCCGGGGGCGCCTCCGAGACCCTCCACCTCGAGACCGGAGTCATCGGCGAGTGCTAGCCGACCCGCTCCGCGCGCCGCCGCGCGAGCCTTCGCCACCGCATTCGCCTCGTAGTCGTCGCCTTCCTCCGGCAGGACCACCTCCGGGAAGGCCTCGAGGGAGCGAAGCGAAATGGGGAGGTCACCCAGGATCGCGCGTACTTCGAGCAACTTATGAGAGTTGGCAGTCGCGAGGAGCACCTCGCGGTAGGGACGATCGAGGGAGCTCGCTTCCGCCGGTGGGCTCATCCGACCCGACCTCCCGCGTCGGCGGTCCCCAGTGCCGCTTGTTGCAGGCGTGTCAGCTCGGTGATTCCTCGGCGCGCCAGCGTGGTCAACGCTGTGAGGTCGTCCGGTGAAAATGTCCCTTGTTCGGCGGTGCCCTGGACCTCGACGAACCGACCGCTTCCGGTCGCGACGACGTTCATGTCCACCTCCGCCCGCGAGTCTTCCTCATAGGGCAGATCGAGTACAGCGTGACCGTTCAAAATCCCGACGGAGATGGCAGCCACCGAGTCACGCAGGGGGGAGCGCTGGAACGCACCCCGCGTGAGCAGGCGCGAGATCGCAAGATGCAGCGCCACGTACGCCCCGGTGATGGAAGCGGTTCGCGTACCCCCGTCGGCTTCGAGCACGTCGCAATCCACCCAAAGCGTTCGCTCGCCCAGGCCGCCGAGCTCCGCCACGGCCCGCAGGCTTCGGCCGATCAGACGCTGGATCTCCTGGGTACGGCCCGAGGGCCGCCCGCGTGTCGCTTCACGCTCGCTGCGCCGGTCGGTCGAGCCCGGCAGCATTGAGTATTCGGCGGTGATCCAGCCCTTCCCACTCCCCTGCAGAAAGCGCGGGACGCTGGGATCTTCTGTCACGGTACAGAGCACCTTCGTGCGCCCCATTTCACAGAGCACGGAACTCAGCGGGTTCGCGGTGAAATCTAGAACGAACCGCACGGGGCGCAGCGCGTCGGGCTTACGCCCGTCGGCCCGCCCCCACCCGACATGCGCTTGCGTCACAGTCGTCTCACCCACCCGAGGAGCCCCCACTCCGTGCACTGCCTCCGCCCTGTCGCGCCACGCCGTGCCGCGCGTCGTAGCGCCGACCGAACTCGTGTACGGCGCGGGCGAGCGCGTCGGCGATCTGCTCTTGTCGCACCTTGCTCCCGAGGGCCCGCTCCTCCTGGGGATTGGTGATGAATCCAATCTCGACCAGGGTGGCGGGCATCTGGACCCCCATCAGCACATAGAAGGGGGCTTGCTTGACGCCACGCGAGGGGTGGCGGTCGATCGCCGCGAGCTGCTCGTGTGCGAGACGTGCGAACTCGTTCGATTCGATGAGGTGCTCGCTCACGGTGAGGTCCCCGAGGATCGCTGCGACCGGATCGCCTCCACCGGCCGATCCGCTCGCGGAGCGGAAGGACGAGTTCTCACGGGTTGCGACACGCTGGGCGGCCTCGTCGCTGGCATGGAGCGACACGAAGAAGGTCTCGATGCCGCGTGCCTTTGGACTCGGTGCGGCATTCGCGTGGATGGAGAGGAAGAGCTCGCCGCGCGACTCATTGGCCACGGCCGCTCGCTGCTCGAGACTTACGGCGTGGTCCGCGTCGCGTGTCATCACCACCTCAAGGCCGTCGTCACGCAGGCGCGTTGCGAGGCGGCGCGCCACATCGAGCACGATGTTCTTTTCGAGGAGGCCGTTCGGTCCACCGGCTCCTTGATCGTCGCCACCGTGCCCGGCGTCGATCACGACCCGATCAAAGCGATCTCTGGCGGGGCCTGCGGCGGCCGGCCCTGCGGCACCGGCCGGTGCGGAAGCAAACGCGAAGAGGGCGGCAATCGCCGCGCCCTTCGCGCGTTTCCGGATTCTCCGCTGAACCGCCCGTCTCACCTCTGCCCCCCGCTTCGGGACCTTACCCCGGCGCTTTCGGACAGGCGACCGCTCGGACCAAGGGCTTGGCCCCAGCGGGTGGGCAACCCGACGTCCTGCCCGAGCCCCCCTGCGCTCTCGCAGCCGGGCCCAGGCGACGATACGGTCGTCCCATGCGGGTCGAGCTGGCGTACGGAAGGGGCTTGCTGCCGGTCGAGATTCCCGAGCAGGCGTGCGGAGAGGTCTCTATCCTCGAGAAGGCGGAGGTGACTCCGCTCGCCGACCCGGATCATGCCCTGCGGACCGCACTCGAAGCTCCGATCGAGGCTCGGCCTCTGCGCGCGCTTGCACGCGGACGGCGCGATGCGGTGATCGTCATCTCCGACCGCACCCGTCCCGTACCGAACGCGTTGCTGCTTCCTCCCATCCTCGACGCGTTGCGGGAAGGCGGACTGCCCGCGGACCGCGTGACCGTGCAGGTTGCCACGGGCCTTCATCGGTCCTGCACACCGGCGGAGCTCGACGAGATGCTCGGAGCTCCCCTGGCGCGCAGTCTGCGCATCGTCCAGCACGACGCCCGCGATCGCGATTCACATCAGAATCTCGGGACAAGCCGAGCCGGGCTCCCGGTCCTGATCGACCGCTTCTTCCTGGAGCGCGACCTGCGCATCGTGACGGGGCTGATTGAGCCTCACCTCATGGCGGGCTACTCCGGCGGGCGCAAAGCCGTCTGCCCGGGTCTCGCCGCGGTGGAGACGATTCGTGTGGCACACGGCGCGGCCATGCTCGAGGGCCGAATCGGGCCGGGAATCGTCGTCGGCAACCCTCTCCATGAGGCGCTGCTCGAGGTTGTGCGAAAGATCGGCGTCGATTTTCTGGTGAACGTCGCACTGGACCGCCGGCGCAGCGTTGCCGGCGTATTCTGCGGCGACCTCGAGGCGGCTCACGCCGAGGGGATGCGCTTTGTCGAGGCCGAGTCGCACGTCGCACTCGATCGAGCTGCGGACCTCGTGATCGTGAGCGCCGGGGGCGACCCCCTCGACGCCACCTTCTATCAGGCGATCAAGGGCATTGCGGCGGCGGCTGGGGTGGTACGTCCTGGCGGCATGATCTTGCTGGCGGCGTCGCTCTCGGAGGGCATTGGGAGTCCTTCCTTCGAGAAGTGCCTGCGCGAGAGCAATGGCCCAGCAGCCTTTGAGCTTCGTCTCGGAGACGACCGCTTCTTCGCCATCGACCAGTGGATGGTCCAGCACTTGTGCCAGGCACTGCGCCGGGCGCGGGTGCTCTTGTACAGCGACGGGCTTGACCATGTGACCCAGCGCGAACTGTTCGTCGAGCCGGTCACGAGCCTTGCGGAAGGTGTCGCGCGTGCCCTCGAGCTGCTTGGGCCAAAGCCCCGCATCGTCGCGATTCCGCAGGGCCCCTACATCCTCGCGACGATTCGCGGAGAAAAGCGGGCGCTCGGACGAGCCGGCGGACCCTAGGAGATCGAATCTCTTCGCGCGCTGCCTAGGCGGGGACTGGATCCGAAGAGAGGTACCGCAGTCCGCCAGGCGGAGGCTTGAGAAGCTTTCGCACCTGGGCGGGAGTCTTGGCCTGGAGGTCAAAGAGCTCCGCCACGGTCTCGACTCCGGCCCGCGAGCGGGCGAGGTCCAGCAGGCGAAGCAATACGTCGGCGGTCGCTTCGGCATCAGCGAGGGCCCGGTGGGGCGCTCGGTTCACCACCCCGAAATGGCAGGTCAGGCGGTCGAGGCCGAGGCGCCGAAGCTCGGGCAATACCCGCTTGGCGAGTCGCCGGGTGCACAGCACGTAGCGCTCGAGCGGGGGAAGGCCAGTGGCTTCGAGGCCGCGCGCCATGAAGTTTGCGTCGAAGGACGCGTTGTGCGCGACGAAGGGCGCACAAGGAAAACGCCCGAGCCAGCGCAGGAACGCTCCGAGGGCCTCGGCCAGGCACGGCGCCCCTGCGACCATCCCGTCGTCAATCCCGGTTAGAGCGCGTACTGCAGGGGGAATGGAAACACGGGGATTCACGAGGGTCGCGAAGCAATCGCGGGCGCCGGCGCTAGCGACCCGCACTGCGCCGATCTCCAGGATGGTGCATGTCCTCGGCGAGAGGCTCGCTGTTTCGAGATCGACCACCACGAACTCGGCTTCGGAGAGTCGCAGCGTCACTTCATCCCATGTCCGGGTCTCCTCTCGACTCCCGGGACGCGGGGGGCGGGACACCCCGAAGCAACCGAGGTCGATGGGATCGGGGAGCGCTCCTGCCGCGGCCCCGACGAGCGCGGCGACCACGCGGCGCGCGATCGCCGGCGGTGGCGGAGCCCGCAGCGCCAAGAGCTTCTCGGCCAGATACCCAAGCGCCAAAGGCTCCCCCTGTGCCTTTAACGTGGCGAGCGTGCGCTCGAGGGCCGAGTCGCGACGCAAGGGGCGGACTAATCCGCTCGCGAGGTTCACCGCAGCATCACCAAGAGGAGGGGGAACAAGCGTTGCTTGGAGGGCTCGTGGCAAACGTATCTGCCGCCCCACCCCAAGGTCAAGCGTGGTGACATGACAGCGGGGAGGGGGTTTCGTATCGTCGCGGCGATGAGTCCGAGCGCCGATCACGTTGGCCGGCTCCTCACCCTTGCCATTCTCGCGCTTCTCGCACCCTTGGCCTCGCCCTCCGCGGCGCGCGCGGAGTCTCTCCCCGCGATCACGCGGCCGACCTTCCTCGTGGGGTCCGATCTGCACGCGGCAGGGACGGCGTTCTTCATCACGGTGCGGGACGAGGTGGGCGTGGCCGCCGTCGCCGCCGCCCATTCTCTCAATCTGGACGACCTCGCCAAGACCAAGGAAGTGGAGTTCCGCCTCGGCAGCACGCAGCAGCGGGTCACGGTCTCAAGCCGGTTCCTGGTCGCGCCGGGCCGCCCGTACTTTGCCGCTGGGGCCTCTCTCAGCGACGACATCCTGGTTTTTGCCCTGGATGCGGCGCCCCATGGAGTGCGCGTGCTCGAGCCCGACCCGCGGGCAGCGACCGTGGGTGAGCGCGTGCAGCTGCTCGGTCTCCCCGCGCAGGTCGCGCCGGGTGAGACTCCCCGCGACGAGGAAGCCCTGTTTGGAACCGTGACCAGCGTCGCGGCCGATCGCATCGAGGTCGACCTCGACACCAAGGCCGACCTCCGGGGGTGGGGCGGCGCGCCGGTCTTGAGCTACGACAAACGCAGCGTGATCGGCTTGCTCGAAGCCGCGGTCCCCAAGGGATTGACCCTACGCCTCCAAGTGTCTCCCATCAGCGCCGTGACCACGGCCCTCGAGACGCCGCTGGACGGTGGCTTGGGCCGGGCTTTCTCTAGCTTCCACGCCGAGGACACCGGGCAGCCGCCGCGCGTAGAGCCGCCGCAAGCCGTGCGCAATACGGCGCGAAACCTTCCTCCCGATGCGGTCCCCCTGCCCCAGAAGGGGGCGCAAAGCTCCGCCTCTGCTCCGCTCGCCAGCAACTCAGCCGTTCCCAGCCAAAGCGCTCGCCAAGCCGCTGGCGCTGCCAACCTGCCGCGTCGGGCGCTCCTCGGGAAGGCGACGGGGGGAGCGACGAACCTGCAGCTCGTGGTGGACCAGCCCAGCGAGGGCGCGATCTTCGGTGAGCAGAAGGGGGCGTTTGTGGCAGGCCGGGCGCTCGCTCTGCGCAGCGAGATGCGACACTTCGACGTGGCGATCGTGATCGATACGTCGGGCTCGACCCAGCTGTCTTCGGGCGCCGATGTGAACGGCAACGGCATCGTGGGGCGAGATCGGCCCTGGGGTATTTTCGGTCTCCCGGCGTCGACCGACCCCGGAGACTCCGTCTTGGCTGCCGAAGTCGCGGCTGCGCGTCGAATGCTGAAGGGGCTTGACCCTCGCAGCACCCGGATCGCCCTCATCACCTTCGCAGGCAGTATCCCCGGCGGACCGCAAGGGGGATTCGTCTTCGGGAATCGCGGCACCGCCCGGGCTGCGATCACGGAGGAGCCCCTGACGACCGACTACGCACGGATCGAGCGAGCGCTCACGCGTGTCGAGGAGCGGGGTTCAGACGGCGGAACCCACATGGCGGCGGCCATCGATCAGGCGACCACCGAACTCCTTGGTCTCGAAGGTGCACTTTCGCAGGCGGACAAGAAGAGCGAAAAGTTCGTGTTGTTCTTGACCGATGGACAACCCACCCTGCCCTACGGACCAGGCTTCGACGCGGACAACGTCCGCGCTGTGCTGCGTGCTGCCGATCGTGCGGAGCGTGCAGGGGTCCGCATCCATTCCTTCGCGATCGGTCCGGAGGCGATGGAGGGGCCGGTCTCCTGCATCGAGATGTCCGAGCGCACCCACGGCATCTTCACACCGGTCAAGAATCCTGGGGAGCTCACGGACGTCATCGAGCAGGTGAACTTTGCCAATATCGACGAGATTACGGTGAAGAACCTCACCACCGGGAAACCAGCGGATGTAGAGCGCGCCAAGGCCGACGGATCGTTCGGAGCGCTGGTGCCTCTCCAGTCGGGGAAGAACAAGCTTGAGGTCTATGCACGGGCGAGCGATGGAGCGGAATCCCGTGCCGACATCACGGTCGTGTATGTGCCGGGCACCCAAGATCCCGTCCTCCCTGTCGAGCTGATCGCCGTCGAGAATCAGCTGCTTGAGCAGAAGCTGATCGAGCTGCGGCGCGGGCGGGTCGAGGCCGAGCGGGCGCAGGCTGAGGAAGTGCGCAAGGAGCTCGCGCTCCAGATCGACAAGGAGCGCGCAGCGGCGCAGGAGCGAGCGGCCCAGCAGCGCAAGGAGCTCAAGATCGAAGTCGATCGCGACACGCCGCCGCCCGACGGTTCGACGCAGCCCCAGGGCTCCGCACAGCCGCAAGGCTCAGCACAGCCCCAGGGTTCCGCGCAGCCCCAAAGTTCAACCCAGCCCTGACGGGTCGTCCCAGTGCCCGCTCGGAATGTGTGCGTCGGCTGGGGGCGTACCTCTATAGAGATAGATCCAGCAGGTGATGGCTTGGCCTGAGGGGAGGGTCGCGGTACACGGGGTGCGCACGAAGAGACTCGTGTCACGAGAGGCGGGGTCAAATCCTTCGTACGCGTCGAGCTCGGGAAGCCACGACTCGAGCCCGGTGAGCTGCAGTACCTCGCCGTGCACCCGGAACTCCTGCGACGCGCCCGGCTGCGGCGCAATCGCGCCGGGATAAGAACCGAGGTCGTAGAGCTCGCCGGGAACCCAGGCTGCCCCGAGGCTCGAGGCGCGGCGCAGGATATGGGCGAGCTTGGGCGGTGCGCTGCGAGGTCGAAGAGTTCCGTATGCGAACAGGTGCTCGAGAACCCGGGTTTCGACCGAGCCGGGCCTCCCCCTCGGGCTAACGGGCTGCGACCCGCGGAGCGAGCGCCACGAGTTTTATGCGACGCAGCTCACGGCTCGTCTTGGTGCGGGTCCGCTTGCGATTCCAGGCCTGAAAGCGGCGGTAGCTCTTCGGGCGCTGCTTTGCGAACCACGTGAGGAACTGGTTCGCGCTTTCGAACAGCCACTTGTCCGGTGGGCCATCGGTCTGGTGACGTTCGCAATCCTTCCAGTCAAAGTCCTGGCAGATCGCGGGGCGCTGTTCGTAGACGCCGCACAGCCCTTGCGGGGTCAGGTGATGACAGCGCGTTTCGAACCTCACGAACCAGGCCCCGTCCCAGTCGACAAAGACGCTGACCCCCGGGTGATAGAGGTACCAGACCAGGTAGTCATACTCCCGGTTCGTGGTGGGTGCATCGATCTCAATCGCGATGTACCGGCAGCACAACGCGCATTCGAAGCAAGGATGGTCCGACGCCTTCTCAAGGATCGGCAGGAGCTCCGGCCCATGCGCGGTGGATTCACCCGTCCCCTCGTCGCCCATCACTCCCCTTCGTCCTTGGAGATCACGAAAGCTGGTCGAGATACTCCGAGAGTCCATAGCCCGTGCGGCCCTCGCACGTCCACTCCGTCATGCCCTCGCTGATACGCGTTACATGCTCGCCCCGCTGGTTGCGCAGGGGGATGAGCGAGAGCACGCGGCCCTCCACGTGGAGTGTACGGCCATCCGCACACAGGAGTTGAACCCGGAGGCGGTCGTGAACCTGTTCGGTCCCGACAAACTCGGTCTCGATCTCAAGAGATCGCACGAGCACGAGCTCATGCCCGCGATGCACGAAACCCCCGCGTGTTTCGCTCCCGTCCTTCGAGGCGACCAAGCTCCCCATGAAGCCGAAGTCGTCGCCGAAGTTCGCGGTGAGCCAGCGATACCAGGCGGGGGCCTGCCAGGAGCGCGGACCCCAGGAGTGGTCGCGGAGGCCAAGCCCGCGGAACGCGTGGCTTCGACCTTCGATCGAGACGGATCCCACAGCGCGGTGATGCTGTTCGTAGTGTCCTTTCGCGAACTCCATCTCGTGCGCAGAGGCGCCCGGGGCGACTCGCTCTCCCCCGAACATGGGCCCCACCCCCCCGATCGCAAGCTCCACGGAGATCTCGACAAACGGGTTGTTCTTGAACGCGCTGCGCGGATCCGCCATCTCGAGGGGCCGCAGCAGCCGGCACGCCTTGCCGGAATAGGCGATGCGGAGCTTCTCGAACGGGGCATCGACCTCGAAGTGGATGCCGCCGGCTTGGAAGCTCTCGTTTCCCGAGATGGGCGCTCGTTTGAAATTGAAGAGCACGGGACCCGCAGGCTCGTACAGGCAGACGGTCGTTTCGGCGTAGCCTTCGTTCGGGCGATTCCCGATGCGGAGAAAGCCGCCGAGCCGCTCGCTTTCGTCAAAGAAGTTGAAGTACATGCTCTCATTGAAATTCGGCTCGCCGGTATTGGTGTGCATGTATTCGTCCGAGGGCTCAAGCCGGAGGGTCGGAATCTGGGAGGGCGACACGGGGGCTCCTTCACGGGCGGGTTTTTCGCATTCTACCCTTCGCGCGGAAGGTCGGCTCAGGCCGCCTCTCGTCGATAGGGCCGGCCGAGGTCCTCGGGGCCGTGTGTCCTTCGCGTCGCAAAAGCCAGCACCGCGAGTGTGATCAAGTACGGGAACATCAAGAAAACCGGGTACGGGATGGGCACGCCACCGGCTTGCAGCCGGAACTGGAGCGCACTCGCCGCTCCGAAGAAGACCGCTGCCAAGGCGATCCCCGAAGCTCGCCAGCCGCCGAAGATCACGACCGCGAGCGCGATGAAGCCCCGACCCGCCGTCATGCCCTCGGTGAAGCTGTTGGACTGCGCGAGCGACAGGTTTGCCCCCGCGATCCCGGCCATGAGAGCGCCGGCCAGTACCGCACAAGCGCGCAGCGCCATCACATCGACCCCCTCCGCGTCCGCGGCGCGCGCAGACTCCCCTGCCGCGCGCAGCCGCAGTCCGAGCCGGGTGCCGCGCAAGAAGAGCGCAATCGCCACGGCAGCGAAGATCCCGCCGTAGACAAACGGAGTCTGCGCAAAAAGACTCCGCCCGAAGATCGGGAGCCTCGCCAAGCCGGGCAGGAGAAGGTCGCCGACCGTCGGTGCCGTGGGTGCGCCACCCGGATAGATTGCGCGCACACCCACTCCCGTGGCGCCGAGCGCAAGCAGATTGATGGCGGTTCCGACCACGATCTGGTCGATGCGCCGAACCACCGCGAAGTAGGCGAAGAGCGCTCCCAAGGCGCAGGCGGCCGCCCCTCCTGCCACGACCCCGACGGCAGGTGAGCCCGTGGCGACGGCGGCCACGAACGCAGCGAACGCACCGCCCAGCATCATGCCCTCGACCCCAATGTTGAGGACACCCGCGCGCTCCACCAGGAGCTCCCCCAGCGCCGCAAGCAGGAGCGGTGCGGCAAGACGAAGCGCCGAGTCGAAGAGCGCCTCCATGCTACGCGGCTCCGTCGATGGAAGCCCCGGGCAAGGGCGCCTGGCGGGCTTCGAAGGGGATGGCAACGAAAACCAGAATCACGAGTCCCTGCACGATCTGGGTCACCACCGAGGGAACTCCCGCGCTTCGCTGCATCGCCCCGGCGCCGGCCTCGAGCGCGCCGAAGAAGAGTGCGGCCGGCAGCGTCGCGAGCGGGTTCAACCGAGCGAGCAGCGCCACCGCGATGGCGGTGTAGCCGTAGCCCGGCGAGAGACCCTCGTACAGCCGCTCGGTCACCCCCGCCACCTCAAAGGCGCCGGCGAGCCCTGCCAGGGCCCCAGCGATGGAAATCGACACGAGTGCATGTCGCTCAGGCGAGATGCCGGCGAAGCGCGCGGCGACCGGCGAGAGACCGACCGCGCGCATGCGGAAGCCGAGAGCGGTGCGAAAAATCAGCAGCTGGACGGCGAAGGCCAGAGCCACGGCGATCGCGATCCCGAGGTGCAGACGGCCAAAGGCGGGGAGCAGTGCCGCAGCGGGAAGCGCATCGCTTTGAGGGTAGGCACGGGATGCCTCCTGGAGCGGGCCGTGGACCGCGAGAGCCACCGCCTGGATCGCCACGAAGTTGAGCAGAATGGTGGAGATCACCTCGGATACTCCGCGCGCAGCCCGCAGCACCCCCGCGATTGCAGCGAGCAGTGCCCCCCCCGCAGCGCCGGCCAAGCTGAGGAGCGGTGTGAGGACTACGGCCGGGGCGCCGGGCAGGAGGCGTGTCGCCACAGCGGTCGCTGCGAGTGCACCGGCGTAGAGCTGGCCCTCAGCTCCGATATTCCAGACACCGCAACGAAACGAGAGCGCGACGGCGAGGCCCGTGAACAAAAGGGGCGACGCCTTGAGCAGCGTCGCAGTCCACGCAGCGCTGCTGCCGAATGCGCCCGACGCGAGGGCCCAAAGGGCCGGAAGAGGTGCGTAGCCCAGGAGCAGGAGCAAGAGCGCGAGCATGCCGAGCGCCAGCACGACCGAGAGCACCGGCCAAAGCGCCGCGGAGGCGGCTTGTCGCGTGGTCACGCCACGGCGCTCTGCGGCGCACCCGAGAGCAGGATCGCACCCAGCGCCGCGCGGTCTGCGTCGCGCGGCACAGGGACGACGCACCCTTCGACCAGCGCCACGACGCGGTCGGCGAGGAAGAGAACTTCATCGAGCTCTGTCGAGACGAGGAGCACAGCGCCGCCCAGAGAACGGAGCGCGAGGAGCTGCTCGTTCACGAAGCGCGCGGAGCCCACGTCGAGTCCGCGCGTTGGATTCACGGCCACGAGCACGCGCGGCCGCGAATCGAGCTCGCGGGCCACGGCCACCTTCTGGGCATTCCCTCCGGAGAGCGTCGCGATGTCCAGGTCCGGGTCGGCGGGCTTTATCCCGAAGCGCTGCATCACGTCTCGCGCGTATCGACGCGCCGCCTCCCGGTCGAGCAGGCCCCCCCGCACGAATCGACGGTCGTCATACGAGCTCTTCAGAATCAGGTTTTCTGCAATCGTAAAGCCTGCGACGAGACCGCCACGCTCGCGTTCGCCAGACAGATGGGAAACGCCCGCCGCACGCAAACGCCGCACGCTCGGAGGAACGAGCCGTCCTGAAACCTCGATCCGGCCGGCAGTGATCGGGCGAACGCCCGCGAGCACTTCTTCGAGCTCGCGCTGGCCGTTTCCGTCGATCCCGGCCACTCCCACGATCTCCCCCGCTTGCACCGCGAGCGTCACACCCTTGAGTCGGCTCGCCTCGCGCAACCCAGGGGCTTCGAGATCCCGCAGCGCAAATGCGGGGGCCCCCTCCTCCCTGGGCAGCGCCGGAGGCCGCACGAGCCCGGGAAGATCTCGCCCGAGCATGAGACTCCCCAGTTCGCGGGCATCGGCTTCGCGCGCCCCTTTCACCGCCACAAGGACGCCGCGCCGAAGCACTGCGACCCGGTCCGCCAGCCCTTCGATTTCCTCGAGCTTGTGCGAGATGAAGACGATCGCGCTTCCTCCATCCCGCAGCCGGCGCAGGCCGGGAAAGAGGGCTTGCGTCTCCCCCGGCGTAAGCGCCGCCGTAGGCTCATCCAAGACAATCACTCGCGCGCCGCGGTCGAGCGTGCGCAAGATCTCCGCGCGCTGGCGCTGACCCACCGAAAGCTGGGCGACCGGCACATCGAGGGGAACGTCGAGGGCGTACTGCTCCGCAAGCCGTGCCACCCGTGCGCGCACCCGTGCCCGTCGGAACAGCGCGCTCCCCCCCACGGCACCGAAGGCAATATTCTCCGGCACCGTCATGGCGGGAACGAGGGTGGAGTGCTGGTGCACCATCCCCACCCCGGCGCGGAGCGCGTCGGCCGGGGAATAGCCCGCGAGGTCAACCCGACGCCCGGCGATCTCGAGCTGACCCGTGTCCGGCCGCACGAGGCCGAGCAGCACATGCATGAGGGTCGACTTCCCAGCGCCGTTTTCGCCGAGGAGCGCCAGGATCTCGCCCGCGCAGAGGTCGAGGGAGACCTTGAGCAGCGCGGGGCGGGCGGGTCCGAAGGCTTTCGAGATTTCGACGAAGCGAACCGCCCGGGTCGCGGTCGCGTCGGGGCGCGGACCGCCACCTCCGCCGGTTGCCGTCAGAAGTCGCCCCTCGGAACGACCAGGGAACCGGCGCGGATCTGTTCTTCGAGTTCCCCGAGCTCGACACGAACCGGCTCCGGGATCTTCGAAACCAGGGCGGGGTTCAGCACAAAGCTCACGGTTCCGTCATTCATCCCAAGGCGCAGCGGCTCGGCACGGAACGTCTTGTCCCGGACGCGGCGCGCCACCAGTACGAACGCCGAGGGGACGTCGAGCACCGCCGAGGCGATCACGACATCTGGCGCCATGTCGTTCTGGTTCTTGTTCGTTCCGAAGGCAAAGACGTGGGCACCGCTCGCCGCGCGCTCGGAGACCGCCTGGAAGACCCCCCGACCCGCGTCATTGGCTTGATGGAGCAGAAAATCCGCCCCAGCGTCGAGCAGTGCCAGAGCCGCCTCGTGAGCAGCTCCACTGTCCTGAAAGCTGCCGGTGAAGACCTCGCGCACGGAGATGGCGGGCATGGCAGATTCGGCCCCGGCGCGAAACGCCAAGAACGTGCTGCGGATCGATGGGATATCGATTCCCCCGATCATCCCGATCACCTTGCTTGCACTCATGCGCCCGGCAAGAACGCCACACAAATAGGTGGCTTGTTCGAGCTCGAACACCATCGGAGCAACGTTCGGGCGAATCGTATTGCCCGAGGTGGTGATGAAGACCGTGTCGGGGAACTGGGCAGCCACGCGGGCGGCGGCTTCCTGGTACTCGAAGCCGTGCCCGAAGATGAGTTGATAGCCGCGACTCGCATAGTCGCGAAACCCCTCCTCGAACTGACCTGGTGTCTTCGTCTCCTCGTTGTTCACCTCGGCGCCGAGCTCATCGCGGATGCGCAGCAGTCCCTCATACGCCGCTTGGTTCCAGCCACCGTCGGCGACCGAGCCAGGCGTGAGAAGAGCGACTCGAAAGGGCGGCGGTCCCTTCGGCTCCGTGCGGCCGCAGGCGACAGTCAGGGCAAGGAGGGCAAGCGCGCAGAGAGCGGTGAGATGGTTCTTCATCGGCGCCCGAGTATGGAACGCTTGGCCCTGGCGTCAACAAAGGCGACGAGGCCTTGTCATCGAGATCGCTGAGCCGCGCTAAACCCTCAGTGCGCCTGTCGTACGGCCAGGCTGCCGGGCGCGGCACTGTCGGGATGCACCGTGTATTCCACGTATTCGCTAAAGACCTTGATCGGCACCCAGGCCGTCACCTCCGAGAGGTGCGGCATCCCGCTGGTCATCGCACCCGTGGGATCGATCACCCACGGATCGTCGGGGTTCTCGAACCACAACGTCACCATATGATGCTGACCGTCCGAGGGTCGCATCACGATCGCGCGGTACACCTCGTCCGGCCGGAAACCGGCGTCGAGCAGGAAGCGGTAGGGAAGCAGCTCGAGGCCGTTACAGCTCGCCCCGTTGTTCGCGAGCGTCTCCTCCAGGGTGGCCCAGCGGGCGATCGGTCCATTCGGAATGTAGTGGTGCTTCGCCTCGCTCTGGATCCACTCCGCGACCTCGCGGGCCAACTCGCGCTTGCGCTCGGCACGGAATGCGAAGTACTCCGCCCGCAAGTCTCCGTGTGTGCCACCAGGACCGATCGTATTGCCGACTCCTTCGGAGACCCGGGCTCCCATCGACCCCTCCGCCGGGCGCAGCATCTCGGTGTCCGGGAGTGCCCGCTCCCGAGCCTGCCAGCCCCGGATGGTCGGGGTCCAAATGTCATTGGACGCCGGTGTGTCGAAGAATCGGTAGTGCGCAGGTGCGAGCGCGCTTGGCCCGGCGCCCGCGCAGCCGCAGCCGACCACAACGGAAGTGAGTGCGAAGGCACGAAAAAGCGAGAGCAACAGGGTGGAGGGAGCGCGCGGCATCTGTTAGGAAGGGTCGGCGCCAGCCGGTCCCCACTTGAGCGTGAACTCAGCGTCCTAGAAGGGATTTTGTCGCTTCCCGAGATTCCCGAATGGCTCCGGGAGAGGCCCGCTCCCTCCTGCCGGCCCGTGCGTGGGAAGCGGACCGGCAAACCCTCCGGCAGGAGTTTGGCGCGGCTTAGGCCGGGAGGTTGAACATGCGGCCGAGCACAAACAGGACGACGAAAAAGCCGACCATCGCGGGGATGCCAAGGAAAATATAGAGGTATGCGACGAGATCGAGCCTGCCGCGTGCCATCGAGGGGACCCTCCGTGTCATCCGGGAGTGAGCGGTTCGTAAACGGCCGGCGCGCAACCTAGCGACCGGGGGGATCGCAGTCGAGCCTTCGCCTCGCCGGCTAGGGCACAACGCTCACCCGCACGCCGTCTCGCGCCGGGGGCGTTCCGACCACGAGCTTCTCGTCACCCTTTAAGCCGCGGGTGATTCGCACGCGATCGCCCACCAGGCCCGCCGTCTCTACATCGCTGCGCCGGGCGCGGCCATCGTCCACCACCCACACGTAACTGCGGCCGTCGTTCTCGCGCCGCAGGGCGGCCGCCGGCACCAGAATCGCCTGGCGATTCGCGCTGCCCCCGGCAGGCACGTCGGGGAGGAATGCCACCCGCGCGCTCATGTCGGGCAAGAGCTTGCCGTCGGGCTCGAGGATCCGGACTTCCACCTTGAGTGTGCCCTTCTGTCGGTCCACCTGTGGGTAGAGCTTTACGACCTCGGCGGCGTAGTGGGCATTCGGGTCGGAGTCGGGGGTGACCTGGGCGCGCTGGTGCAGGCGGACCTGGGACAGGTCGCTCTCGTTCACGTCCACCTCGGCCCGCAGATCATGAAGGTTCGCGAGCCGCACGAGATCGCCGGATCCCGCGAAGCCACCGGGGACCGCGATCTCGCCCGCCTCCTTGAGCTTGGCCAGGACAACACCGTCGGTGGGAGCGCGCAGGATCGTGTACTCGAGGCTGACCTCTGCCTGGGCCAGCGCGGCCTCGAGCTCGTGGATCGTGGCCCGGTTCACCTCGACTTTGTTGCGGCGAATGTCCAGTTCGCTGGCTGCTAAGTAGTGGGCGTTCGCCAGTTCGGTGCCCCGAGCAAGTTCGGATTCCGCGAGCCGGAGGTTGGCACGCGCGACCTCGAGCTGCGCCCGCGTGCGATCGAGCGCGGCCCGGTATTCGCGATCGTCCAGCTGAACGAGCGCGTCGCCTGCCTTTACGATCGAACCATCGTCCACGAGGTAACGCTCGACGCGACCCGGGACCCGCGCGCCAATCGCGACGACTTTGTCGCCCGGTACGATGTAGCCCGAGCCCGTGAGCACAGGCGCATCCCCAAGGGCGGCGGTGTCGGTAAGCGTGGCGGGAGCCACCGTCACCGGTGTCGCACGGAGCGCGATCGCCCCAATCCCAAGGGCGACGGGCGTGGCGACCGCGAGCCACACGAGGGGGTTCCTTCTGCGGGCGCGCCCCTTCTTCTCCGCCGATTCGGCAGGGCGTTCTACGCGCAGGGCCGCCAAGTCGGCTCGGAGCTTCTCCTCGCTGCTCAAACTCACCGGCCTCTCCCGTGCGTGGGCGCGACGCGATCAGTTTAGCGTTCAGGCCTTGCGGAGCGCTTCGATCGGACGAAGCCGCGCCGCTCGATAGGCGGGCCCGAGACCGCCTAAGAGACCGATCAGGACGGCGAGGCCGCACGCCTGCGCCAGGTCGCCGACCCCGATCGAGAGGGTCACCAGGTTGGTGGTGAAGGTCGAAGACGTGAAGGCGATCCCGCCCTGCACGCGCCGCAGGGCCGCCGCGAGCAAGAGGGAGAGAACAACCCCCGAAAGGAAGCCTGCCAGCGAAAGCGTGAGCGCCTCCACCTCGAACGAAGTCAGAATCGCGCCACGCGAGAAGCCAAGGGCGCGGAGCGTCCCGATCTCGGCGGTGCGGGACTGCACGGCTGCATACATCGTGTTGGCCGAACCGAATCCCGCACCAACGCCGGCCAACACCGCAATGGCTACGACGAGAATGTAGAGCGAGTTCGCAGTTTCCGACTGCTTGGCGTAGTACTCCACTTCGCGCGAGGCTTCGAGCGCGTACTCCGGATCCGCATCGATGTGCGCCTTCAGGCGATCAAGCTCCGCGCCGCTGGCTGCGCGCAGTCGCACCCCCGAGTACGGCGTAGGCCGGCGAGAGTCCTCCGCGAGCTCTTCGACGTCGGCCCAGACCTCGCTCTCCAGGGAAGACCCTGCGGCGTCGAAGATCCCCACCACCTTCCAGCGGCCGCGTCCGAGATGAAGCTCCCCGCCGAGGAATGCACCTTCGTAACGACCCACCATCGCCTTGCCGACAATGACCTCATGGAGTCGCGGGCGGAACATGCGCCCTTCGACGACGCGGACTCCCGTGTGAACCTCGAGGGCGATCGGCTCGACCCCGCGCACGAGCACGTTCTCCCGGCCGCCGTTTCGGGTCTGCAAGAAAGGTTGCACGACGAGCTCGGGCGAAAAGAGCGGAACGTCCTCGGCGTTGTGCGCGATGCCATCGAGGTAGTGCAGCGACGCCGCGGCCTCTCGCGTCAGCTGGCTCGCGCCGTCGTTGTCCGAGCCCTTGCGGAGCACCACGAGATTCATGGGATCACCGCTCGAGATGAAGCTCCGGCGAAGGCTCGAGATGAGACCGAGGAAAAGACTGCACGCGACGACGACGAGCGCGATGACCGCGACGGAGAGCAGGCTCCGCAGGGGCCGTAGGGCCACGTTGCGGACCGAGTAGCTCAAGGGAAGCACTAGAACACCTCTCGCAGGGTATCCGCGACCGGGCGTCGAGCCGCACCGTAGGCCGGGGCAAAGCCCGCGAACACTCCGATCGCAAGGGAGAGCAAGAGGCCCTGGACGATCACCCCCGGAGTGACGATGAAGCCGCCGAGGGGACCGAGTGCCGCGATGCTCCCACCGAGCCGCGAAAGGGAGGTCGTCACGACAAAGGCGAGCCCCACGCCCAGCGCGCCCGCCAACCACGAGAGAACGACGGTTTCGGAGAGCAGCATGGCGAAGATTGTGCGGCGCCGGAAACCGATTGCGCGCAGCACACCGATTTCGCCCGCTCGTTCACGCACCGCCATCGATGCGGTATTCGCCGCGATGAAAACGATGCACAGAGATACCAGGCCCGTCACCATGAGAAGAATCTGGAGAAAGCCCTGCAACGAGCCCAGGAAGTTCGAGAAGAAGGTCTTCTCGGTCTGCGAGGTCGTCTCGTAGTCGGTATTGCGCGTGAGCTCGTCGATGCGCAGCATGACGGAGTTCACGCGGTCGGCCGATGGAACCCGGACCCAGACGATCATCACGATCCCAAGGCCGGGTTGACCCTGTGCCTTGATGGCTTCGTCCAAATATTCGCGATTGATCCAGACGATGGGAGAGCTGTCCCGTGGAATTTCCCCGACGATCCGCAGGTCGAGATTCACGTTCCACAGGTTGCTGCGCAACGTGACCCGATCACCCACCTTCCAGCGGTATTTGCGCATGGTCTGGCGGCCCACGATGGCACCATCCCGGTACCGGGCAAACGCCGCGAGGGCTTCGGGGGCAACGTTGTAGTCGGGATAGGTGCCGGGGATGTGATCCACCTCGACGGCGAAGCTCGGGAACGTCACTTTCCCTTGTTCCTCGAAAGCACCGCCGAACCACACCATGCCAACGGCGTCCGCCACATCCTCGAGGCCGCGGATCTTGCGCATGAGCGAGTAGGGCATCCAAAACACAAGACCGCTCTTGTTGATCACGCCCACGCGCGTGTCGCTTGCGACACGCGTGAGGAGCGCGTCGAGCCCGGCGGGCATGGTGAGAAGCAAGCACACGAGCAAGACCGCGAGTGCGATGGCGCTCCCTGTGAGCGCGCTGCGCAGCGGGTTGCGCAGGAGGTTCGCGAACACGAAGCCGGCGTAACCCATGTCTCGTCTACACCCCCGGCATCAGGGCCCGCCCGGGACTGCGCGGGGGCGGGGCGGCCTCGCCCATAAGGCTGCCCCCTCTGGCCGCCACCCGCATCGCCGCTCCCGCGCGCTCGGCCTCTTCGCCCTCGAGCAGCACCCCCTTGTCGAGGTGGAAGACCTCGTCCACGAAACGCAGTGCCCGAGGGTCGTGGGTCACCATCACGATCGTCTTGCCGAACTCCGCGCTCAGCTGTCGCAAGAGGCTCAGCACGCCCTCGGCGTTGCGCGCATCGAGGTCCCCCGTCGGTTCATCCGCCACGATCAGGTCGGGGTCGCTCACGAGGGCGCGCGCGATCGCGACCCGCTGCTGCTCGCCTCCCGAAAGAATGCGCGGCAGGTGAAGGAGACGGCTCTCGAGACCTACCACGCGCAGGGCGATCTCCGCGCGGCGCTGGCGTTCGCTGCGGCTGAAGCGAGTCAGCAGAAGAGGCAGCGCCACGTTGTCGCGCGCGGAAAGCACGGGCACAAGGTTGAAGAACTGAAAGATCAGGCCGACGTGACGCGCACGCCAGCGGGCGAGCTCGTCCTCGGTCAGCTGGTTCAGTTCTTGGCCGGCCACAAAGACCTCGCCCGAGGTCGGCCGGTCAATCCCCGACACGAGGTTGAGGAGGGTCGATTTGCCCGATCCCGACGGCCCCATGAATGCGACAAAGCGCCCGCGCTCAACGCGCAGCGAGCAGGCCTCGAGCGCGTGGATCTCATCAATGCCCCGACGATAGAGACGGGACACGCGGTGCAGCAGGATGAGGGGAGGTGCGGCCGGAGCGGATTCGAAGCTCACGAATCGATCCTAGCTGCGGCTTCGAGCCCGGGCGATACTGCCAGGCGGGGGGTGCGTGTCGCAAAAGCGTCGACTCGCGATCGTCGCCTTGCTCTACTTCGTCGAGGGATTCCCGTACGGAATCTTTCGCAGTGTCTGGCCCGTCTACTACCGGACCCACGGCGCATCGCTCGAGAGCGTGGGCTTGCTCTCAGGCTTGTATCTGGCTTGGTCGCTCAAGTTCCTCTGGTCCCCCATCGTGGGAGCGTGGGGGAGCGCGCAGCGCTGGATCGCCGGGGCGCTTTGCGTCATGGCCGCCGCGCTGATCGTGCTTGGCTCCCTCGACGCGGCAACGATCAGCGTGGCCGCGTGGACGATCCTCATGCTGTTTTGCGTAGCCTCTGCCACACAGGACATCGCGATCGACGCCTATACGATTGGCCTCGTGCCCCGCGGCGAGGAGGGCCCCGCGAACAGTGTTCGCATCACAGCCTACCGTCTCGGGCTGGTGTCGGCGGGGGGACCTCTTCTTCTGCTGGCGGGTCGAATCGGGTGGCCGGCGACCTTCACCGTCGCCTCGCTTCTGCTCCTCGTCCTGGCGGGGGCGATCTCGCGGACGCCCCGTGTGGAGCCGCCAAGGGCTCATCGATCCGCCGATCCGCGCCCGGCATTGCGCATGTGGCTCGTTCGCCCGGGCGCCCTGGGAGTGCTCGGTTTCGTGCTGCTCTATCGCCTCGCGGATCTCGCCATGGTGCCGATGTTGCAGCCTTTCTGGGTAGACCGAGGCATCTCGCTCGGTCGCATCGCCCTCGTTTCAAACACCCTCGGACCGATCGCCACGGTCGCTGGTGCAGTTTCGGGGGGTGTGTACATCGCGCGCAAGGGGATCGGAAGGAGCCTATTCGTCCTCGGCGCCCTCGCCCTGCTACCGAACCTTGCCTATGCGACGGTGGCTGCCCTGCCCGAGCTCGGCAATCCCGGCGTCTACGGGGCATCGGTCCTCGAGTCGTTCTGTGCGGGCCTCGTGTCGGCCGCATTTTTGGCCTGCCTCATGCGGATCTGCGAGCGCGAGCACGCCGCCGTTCAGTACGCGTGTCTGTCTGCCCTGTACGCGCTGCCCGGCACACTCGCGGGAGTGGTGTCGGGCTGGGCCGCCCACCGGCTGGGCTACGCGAGCTACTTTGCGCTGACAGCGCTCCTGGGACTTCCCGCCTACGCTTTCCTCCCATGGGTGCGCCCGTGGGTTCATGATGTCTCCGACGCGCTGAGCCAGGGGAAAGGAGAGCCATGAGCCGCGAAGAGCGCTCTGTGGGGTTCGTCATCGCGCGCGTTGGGGGCGGACTGGGGCTCCTTCTCGCGACGTTTTTTGTGCTCGAGCCCTTCCTTGTCCCGATGGTCTGGGCCGCCATCGTCGCCTATGTCACCTGGCCCCTCTACCGGGCCGTGCGGGCCCGCACCCATCGACCGCATCTTTCCGCAGCCACCTTCACCCTCACCGTGGCGCTTGGCCTTGGCATTCCCCTCGCCTCTATTCTGGTCGTGCTTGCGAACGAGGCCACACAGCTCGTCTCGGTTCTGCGGGAATGGCTTGCCCAGGGGGCGCCCTTCCCGAACTGGGTCGAGGCCCGGCCGTGGCTGGCAAAGCCTCTTCTGCAGCTGCGCTCCGAATCGGTTTTCGATCCCACCGCAGTCGCGCAGTACGTGGCGAAGTACGGGACCGAGGTCTCCGGTCGTCTCGTGGGGATCGCAGGAGGAATCGCAACCAACTTCTTCAAGTTCGCGATCATGCTCGTCACTCTCTACGCCTTCTACATCGACGGTGAACGGCTGATCGCGCAGGCGCGAAGGCTGGCGCCGGTCGTCTTCCCGAGTGCGGGGGAGCGCTTTCTAGACAACGTGGGGGGGGTGGTCCGAACGGTGGTGTTCGGCCTCCTGGGAACCGCCCTCGGCCAGGGCATCCTCGCGGGAATCGGGTTTGCGATCTTTGGTGTTCCTTCGGCGGTGGCCCTTGGCGCTCTCACCTTCGTGCTCTCGTTCTTGCCCGTCGGACCGCCGCTGATCTGGGGGGGTGCGGCGATCTGGCTCTACACCCAGGGACACACGGAAGCTGCAATCGGCATGGCAGTCTGGGGCTTGGCCCTGGTCAGCACGATCGATAGTGTGCTCCGCCCGGTTTTGATGAGCTCGGGGCCGACCCGCATCCCCTTCCTTCTGCTCTTCCTGGGACTGCTTGGGGGCCTTTTGGCCTTCGGGACGCTCGGTCTATTTCTTGGACCGGTGCTGCTGTCCGTTGCCTTTGCGCTGCTTGCGGACTTCCCCCAGCGCGCAGACGCGGGCAGCCGAGCGGCCTAGCTATTAGCTAGGCTACTCCCGCCAGTCCGCCGGAACCCCCGCCAGGTTCGCCTCGACCTCGAGGTCGCGCAGGTGCTTTTCCGTGCGCTTCACCTCCTCGCGTTGGTGCTTCACCTCCTGAGTCAGGGAAAAGTTCGCGGTCGACTCGGTCTGGGTGGTGGCCTGGACGCCGGGCGCCGTCATCGTCCAGGGCGACTTCTCGGCGCCGGTCTCGAGGGCCTTCTCGGCCTTCGCCAGGTCCGCCCGTGCCTTCTGGACCTCCCCGTGCGCCTGCTCGAACCGCGCGCGCCATTCCGTCTTGGTTGCTCCCCCCTTCTTCTCGACATCGAACTCGACGGAGGAGGGGAGCTTCAGCAAGCGATCGAGGTCGACGGGCTTGGCCTGCCCCGAGGGAGGAGGAGGCGGGGGCGGAGAGGTCTCGTCCGCCCAAGAGGGCTCGGAGGGTTGGATGGTGACAAGCGAGAGCCAAAGGCCCGCCGCCAGTACCCCTGCCGCCCTCCGCGAGCCGCGCCGTCGCAAGTCGCCCCCCGGGTCCTTTGGACGCAAGTGTAGCTGCGAGTTCGCGTCTCGTGCGCAGTCAAGGCAGGGGGCCGCACGCCGATACGGTCTGGGAAGGGACCCGCGGTGCCGACTCACGGCGGGCGATTGCGGGCTCGGCCGGCTCCCCGGTGCATCGGGGGCCTCGGAGGGCGTTCCGGGATGGAACGGGAGAAGGTTCATCGCCTCCTGCGCCTTGGCCTCGAGAAGGGGGCGTCCGACATCCATTTCCAGGTCGGCTACTTGCCGCTCTATCGCTTCCACGGCGACCTCGTGGAGCTTCGCTACAAGGTGCTCACGCCAACGGACACCGAGGCGATCGCAAAGCTATTGCTTGAGGGCGATCCCCGCCAGGCAAACATGAACTGGAACGAGCTCGATCTGGCGTTCGAACTGCCCGGCGAGGGTCGATTCCGTGTCAACATTTCACGACAGCGACGCTTCTTCAACATCGTGTTGCGCGTGATCCCGCTGCAGATTCGAAGCTTCGAGGATTTGAACCTTCCGAACGTGCTGCATGACCTTGCGCTCGTACAGCGTGGCTATGTGCTTGTGACGGGTGCCACCGGCATGGGCAAGTCGACTACGCTGGCGACGATGATCAACGAGATCAACCGAACCCGGAAGGCGAAGATCGTCACGGTGGAGGATCCGATCGAGTTCGTCTTTACCCACGACAAGAGCATCATCACGCAGCGCGAGATTGGCACCGATACGTCCTCCTTCCCGGACGCGCTGCGGGCTGCGCTGCGCCAGGATCCCGACGTCATCATGGTGGGCGAGATGCGCGACCTTGAGACGGTCGACACGTCGCTCAAGGCTGCGGAGACCGGTCACCTCGTGTTTTCCACGATCCACACCAATGATGTGGCTTCCACGATCAACCGCTTGGTCTCGTTCTTCCCGACCGAGGAGCAGCCGCAGGTAAGGGCGCGTCTTGCGGAGAACCTGAAAGCCGTGGTGTCCTTGCGCCTGCTCGCGAACAAGAAGCAGAACGGTCGGGTACCGGCGGTGGAAATCATGCGCAGCACGCGCACGATGCAAGAGTGCATCAAGGACCCCGCCAAGACTGCGCAGATCACGGATTTCATCGCTCGCGGGCGGCCGGAGGGGATGCAGTCCTTCGATCAGCATCTGCTGGATTTGTTGCGCGCCAACAAGATTTCGGTCGAAACGGCTCTCGCCGCGGCGTCAAACCCGACCGACTTCAAGACCAAGCTCGAACTCGAAGGCGCTGCGCCGAGCAGCGATGGCCCTGACGAGAAGCCGTTGGAGCAATACGAGATCGAGGCGGACGAGCGGTTCTAGACGGCTTGGGGCCGGCGACGGCGGAGGCGCTTCGGTGACGGGCGGTTCGGACGACGTAGCGGAAGTCGAGGGCGCAGCAAGCGCCTCGCCGACCGGCGAGCAGGGCGAGGGGCTCGCCGGCGCGCTGCGCGCGATTGCCTTGCGCGCGGCGGAGCACGCGGGCGGGGGCGTGGCACTCGTCTACGGAATGGGCACAGGCAAAGAGGGTTCGGGGTTGCGGCTGCGTGCTGCGGCGGGCTTCCCGAAGGCGGGGGAGGCGCGCAGCGCGGCGACGGACCTGCTGGGTGCCGTGCAGGAGGTGCTGCGCTCGGGCAATCACCGCACGCTGCCCGCGACACCTGGGTTCGGAGCACGTGGAATGGGCGGGACGCTCGTCATGCCCCTCGGGTTCGAAGGGCGCGTGCAGGGCGCCCTCGTGGCCGCGGGACCTCAGCCGATCAGCCTCGCTTCGGTCGAATCCCTGGCGCTCCTCGCCGCAGTGGCCGCGATCCGCATCGACCACGCCCGCGTGTCCCGGGAAAACGACGCCCTCCAGAAGCGACTGTCGGAAATCGACCGGGTCGCAGACCAAAAGAGCGACGAGATCCTGAAGCTTTCCGAGACGCTCTTTGCCCAGGATATCGAGCTGCTCCGCAACCAGGAAAAGCTCGGCAAGATCGAAAAACTCAAGAATGACTTCATCGAGAAGATGTCGCGCGAGCTGCGGACCCCGCTCAACAGCATCATCGAATCGGTGATCTCCGTCCTTGCGAACGAGAACGACGCGCTTTCGGACAGTGCCAAGGCCGGTCTCCGCTCCGCCCTGGACGACGGCACGGCGTTCCTCCGCACCTTGCAAAACATCCTGGACCTCTGGCGGATCAAGCAAGGCGAGCTCCCGGTCGAGATCCACGAGGTGAGCTTCCGCGAGGTCGTCGACGAGGCGATCTTTAGCGTGCAGGACACGCTCGGGGACAAACCCGTCGTGATCGAGAAGCATCTGACGGAGCCCTTTCCGAAGTTCCGAACAGATCTCGCGAAGCTCAACCAGATCCTCTTTCTCTTGCTCGACAACGCCGCCAAGTTCACCCCAAAGGGTCATGTCACGATCCGCGCCGCGGTGAAGGACGGCGAGCTCGCGTGCGAGCTCGAAGACACGGGCATCGGGATCTGCCCGGACGACCAGCAGTACGTGTTCGACGAGTTCTACCAGGTGGATGAACTTGAATCGACGCGCTATCGCGGTGCAGGCCTGGGGCTTGCTCTGGTGCGCGACCTGCTGGTCCTGTTGGAGGGCGGAATCTCGCTCTCGAGCGAGGTGGGGCGCGGGACCAAGGTCGCGTTCCACCTACCGGTGCAGGTGCTGCGCTGAGTGGCCGGCGCCCTTCGGCGCCCTGCCCTACTCCTCGCTTGCGCTCAGTTCGGGGTAGTCGGGAAGGATGTAGCCGGCCGCGATTTCGCGCAGCGCAATCACCACTTCTTTGTTGTCCTCGGTCTGCACGAGGGGGCGAGCGCCCTTCTTGAGCTGCTTGGTGCGAACCGACGCCATTTGAACCAGGTGGAAGCGGTTCGGCACCCGCTCGGTGCAGTCCTCAATCGTGATGCGTGCCACGAATCGCGACCTCTTTCCGGTTTGGGGGTGGCTCTTGCAGCTGCAAGAGTAGACAGCTGGGAGCGAAAAGGAAACCCCGGCCGGATTGCTCCGGCCGGGGTCCGAAGAGCCTTCCCTGAAGAAGGCCTCGAGGCGAGCACGGCTCGCCCCCCCCGCTACATGATCGGGGCTGCCGCTGCCTTGCGTCGACGACGGCGCGTGGCCTTCTTCCGACCGCCCTTCTTGCGGGCTCCCTTCTTCCGGCCACCCTTGCGTCGCGTGGCCTTCTTGCGTCCGCCCTTCTTGCGGCCGCCCTTCCTCCGCGTTCCCTTCTTACGAGCTGCCATTCTGGGTCACCCCCCTGTTGCTTGTCTCGAGCGTGGTCTCGCGCTCCGCAGTTCATCAGCGACGGTGCCGCGGGTGCATCGAGTGAGCGACGATCGCTCCGGTCGCCTTCGCGCATCACGCAAGGGAGACCGCTTTGCTCCTGCCCCCTATCGGACCCCGGAACCTGCAACTTAACGGCAGACGAGCCCGTTCCAGTCGCAAACCGCGGCTCTAGAGCCACTCTTGCCGCCCACGCTAACACTCGGTTTTCCACGCCGTCAAGTAAGAACCGCAAAAAAAACAACGCGATGGGCACCAAAGCTGCGGGCCGAGGGATGACTTCGGGGCTTGCGTGATTGCAGCGCACGGCCGGCGGAGAAAAAAGCAGGGTGGGATACGCGTAAACCGGTGCACGTGGCGCGCGCGTCTAGCGGGGGGCCGTGGCGGCGGGGAAACTAGCGCTTTCGCTTGTGGCGCGCGCGCTTAAGAAGCTTCTTCTTCTTGTGTTTGCGCATCTTCTTGCGGCGCTTCTTGATTACGCTGCCCACAGCGACACCTCGGCGGCGGGAATGCGCGAGGACGTGTAGGCCTTCGCCCTTGTGAAGTCAACGGGTCCGCCCTGCGCGCGAGGCCGCGGAGTGGCTCAGGCCGTACGCTCTTCGACCACGGGGTCGACTTCGCCACCGCCGAGGCGACGACGGACTTGGCCGAGCCAGCGATTTAGCATGTGACGCCGCGGCAAGAAGCGAAGGACCGGATCGCGTCGCTCGCCCAGGCTCCGGAGCTCGGCGCGGATCACCTGATTGCCCGGATCGATCATGAGACCGCGGCGGAGGTAGCGCATCCCCTCGGCCTTGAAACCGAAAGCGAGGTGCACGCGCGCCAGGTTGAGGTAGAGCTCGGGATTGAAAAACTCCTCCTTCACCGCCGCGCGGCACAGCTCAAGCGCCTTGTTGAAGCGGCGCTCCACGAGGGCCAGACACAAGCCGTAGTAGGAGGCATACTTGGCGTTGCTGCGCTGCAGCCCGTGGGCTGCGCGCAGGTGCTCAAAGGCTGCTTCCTCGCGTCCCGCCGCGAGCAAGCCCTTTCCGCGATCGAAGTGCTCTTCCGCCGAATAGGTCGCTTCCATGTTTCCTCCGCCCAGCCAGGGTTCGGTGATCCGGCTCACCCCCCGACCGGAAGAGCGCAAGGCGCGTGCCGAACTCTCTAACCGGCAGCAAGGCGTGCAGGAGGCGAAAGAGACACAGGGAATGGCGGGGGGCGTCGACTGGGGGGTTCCGCACACGAGAACGATCTCGTAACTCGTGGGTTCGAGTTCGTAGTTGCCGCCGAGGCGGCGGCTGCGATCAGAACCGCTCGAGCAGATCCGAACGCTCTGCCGCGACGAACTCCGCGCGCAGGCGCTCAAAGTCCTGTTCGGAGAGGGGCAAGAAGCGGATATCCCCCCGGCGCCGCCAATAGAGAGGCGCGTCTGGGAGGCGTTCTCGATGGAAGTGCTCTTTCTTCAGGTTGCGGACCAGGATCTTTTGCGTCTGCGTGAATTCGAAGTCTTCCACAATCCGCACGAAGTCGGGCATCCACTTGCGGTCCATCCCGCCCTCGCCGATCTGGCGTTCGCAGAATTCGAAGAATTCCTTGGGATCGAAGGACGCTCCCGGGCGCAGCTTGAGCGCGGCCATCACCAGCTCATCGGAAACCGGACACGGTACTCCGTAGGCCGCCGCGAGCATCACGTCCGGATGTTCCGCCAAATGACGTGCGACCTGCGCCGCCGAGAAGTTCTCCCCGTCTTTGCGGATCCAGTCATCCGTACGACCGTCGAAGAACAGGAAGCGCCGGCCGTCGCGCACAAAGACGTGGCCGAGGTCGCCGGAGTGGTAGACGCCACCCCGGTACTTCGAGCTGTTGGCCTCAGGGTTGTCGAAGTACCCCTGGAACAGCCCCGTATCCGCGGCAAGCCTGCAGATCTCCCCAACCGCCTCGGCATAATTCAGGATCTTGCCGTCCGGACCGAGGCGCGCGGGCGGGCATTCCTCGCCGCGTTCGTTCAGGATCTTCACCGCCTCCTCGGTGATTTCCCCGACGCTTCCCCGTGGGTCGGTCTTTTTGCGGAAGGTGCTGATCGCGGCCTCGGTGGAGCCGTAGAGCTCAAACATATCCTCGAGCCCGAGCCATCGGGTGAAGCGGTCGATGTCGGGCGGGGAAGCCCCGTTCCCCACCGCGTACTTCAGGCGATTACGGGGATTGCGTGCCACCTGCTCGAGGATGCGTTGCTCGTCCCCGCCGTATTCCTTCTCGATTGCGTCCAGGATGTAGTGGACGGGTTCGCCCACGTAGTTCCAGTAGGTTACGCCATGGTCGAGCACGTCTGGCACGAAGTTGCTGGCGCTAAAGCGCTCCCGCAGCGCGAGCTTCCCACCCACCCAGAACGCCGGGGAAAAACCCAGGAAGATGGCGTTGGAGTGGAAGAGCGGCATGCAGGCGTAGCCCACGGCGTCACGGCCGAGCTCGAGATTGCGTGAAACCGCCAGGCCCGTGACAAGCAGCTTGAAGTGGTTGTTGTTGATGCCTTTCGGCAAGCCCGTGGTGCCGGAGGTGTAGATCACCATGAGATTCGTCTCAGGGCTGACGGTCACGTCGGGTGCATCGAGAGAAACGCCGGCGCTCCCGATCTCCCGGACCAAGCAGGCGTCGAGGTCGTCGGCCGCCTCGCTGCTCTGCTCGGAATGGCGGCACACGAGGACGTTCTCCGCCGCAACATGCTTGAGCGAGCTGCGGACCCGCTCGAACTCAGGAAGATAACGCTCGTCGAGGACCACGAGGCGCGCACGCGAGTGGTTCAGCACTCCGGCGAGCGTGTCCCCTCGCAGCCCCGTATTCACACCGAAGAGCGTGAAGCCCAGGTATCCGCAGGCGCCACAGACCGCAAGCAGCTCGAGGTGGTTATCGAGCAAGATCGCGACATGGCCGGGTCGCGCCTCGTTACACGAGCCCAAACGCTGGCGCAGAAGGTGCGCAATCCGCACGCATTCATCGCGGTAGCGCCGATAGGTCCAGACACGCTTGCCCTCGAGCAGGAAAGGCGAGTCGCCTGCTACCGCGTGAGCGGCGCGCGCTTCAATCTGCGCGCCGACGGTGAGAGGGGCTTGGAAGGTGAGCGGACCAGAACCCACGATGGTCTCCTGCAGCCTCGATCAACGATGGACGAGAGTCCGACCTTACCAGATCAGACGACATCGAGCCGCAGCGGAGCTCCCTCGGAGTCAGTGCTCAATGATCTCGAGGATGTAACGCTTCTTCTCCTTGCCGCTCGCGGCCGCCATGATGGTGCGAATGGCGGAAGCGTGTGCTCCACCCTTTCCGATGACTTTGCCTAGGTCTTCTTTTGCGACACGCAGCTCGAGCACGTGCGCGTGCTCCCCGATGACTTCCTTGATCTGAACCTCCTCAGGCTTGTCGACCAGTGCTCGTACGACGGCTTCGATAAGCGCCTTCATGACCCCTCCACGACCGCAACTCGGAGCACAGGCGCCTCGCATCCCCTCGGCCATGCGTGCGCGAGTTCCCCGTAGGCTCCAGTCTACGCTTAACGCGTGTCCGTCGGGAAGCGAATCCGCGGGTTCTCTCAGGGCAAATCCGTACTCGCCCTCCCCTCTGCGCCGCCGCCGTGTGTGCACGCTCTACGCGGGGAATCTCCCGCGGTTCTCTTCAGCTTTTTCCCCGTCGGGCCGAACATCACCGGTATGGGGGCAATTCGACTGGATGGGCTCGTTCAGCGCTTGGGCAAGCGCGACGTCTTGCGGGCCATCTCTCTTCAGTTGCGATCCGGCGAGGTCCTGGGCCTAAGCGGGGCGAACGGGGCGGGCAAGACGACGCTCCTCAGAGTCATCGCGGGCCTGCTGCTTCCCACAGCCGGCGTGGTTCGCGTGCTGGGCAAGCCTCCCGATCGTGCTCGGCGATCCGGGTGGATCGGCTGGTGCGGGAGCGGCGACGGGTCGTGGGTCCGTAGGCTCGACCTTCGAGGCGGTCTTTCCTTCCACGCGAGGGCCGGAGGCCTTGGACGCAGCGCCGCGGCAACCCGTATTGACGAACTAGCCGAGCGACTCGGATTCCGCAGCCATCTCGACATGCCCGCGGAACGCTGCTCGGCCGGGATCCGCCAGCGCGCAGCGCTGGCGCGAGCCCTCCTGCTCCGGCCGCCCGTCTTGCTGCTCGATGAGCCGATGCGCGGAATCGACGCCGCCTCCCAGACAGAGATCCTGGGCACACTCCGGCTCGAGCTTGCCGGGCGCACCGCGATCTGGGTATCTCATTCCAAAGCGGAGCTCGCGGCCATCGGCGACCGGAGCGCCGAGCTCAGCGAGGGGCATCTACGCGAAGCGCCCCGCTTGTGGACCGCTGCATGACCCGCCTTGCGCGGCAGCTCGCGGCGGTGGCGCGCCGGGACGCACGGGTCCAACGCACGTACGGGATTTCGGTCGCTCTTGGCCTCCTCTCGAGCGGTTTCGGACTCTTCTCCTACCACTTCGTGGGTCGTCTTGTGCCTTCAGGCGGGAGCATCGGGCTCCCGGCCGGCGGCTACTTCGCTTTTGTTTGTACGGGCCTCATGCTGCACATGATGGTGATGGCGACCCTGAGTGCACTGGGCGGCGCGCTGGCCCGGGAGGCCGCTGAAGGGACACTCGAGCCCGCGTTGGCCAGCGGCGTGTCACCGGCGGCACTCGTGGCGGGCGCAACCGTCGTGCCCCTGGGGCTCGCACTGGTCCAGGCTGTGATTTACGCGGGCGCCGGGAGCTGGCTCAGTGGGATCGCCTGGTCGCAGGCCTGTGTTGCGACGGCGCTCGTTACGCTCGCCGCCACACTGGTTGCCTGCGCACCCGTCGGCCTGCTCGGTGCCGCGCTCTGGCTCCTCCTGCGGCGACCTGGCGTCGTGACGACGCTTACGGCGTTCGCCTTCGGAATCCTGGGTGGGGTCTACTTTCCCGTGGCGCTGCTGCCCGCACCCCTGCGCGCGGTTGCGGATTGGGTGCCCCTCGCCGTCGGGCTGCATGCCTTCCGCGGTGCCCTCCTGGAGGGTGCCGGACTCGCGCAGGCCGCACCGGCCCTTTTCCGCCTCGGGCTTGTGGCAACGCTTACCTTTCCTCCCGCGGTGCTTGCGCTGCGCTTCGCGTTCGACCGCGCCCGTCGTCAGGGCTCCCTCGCCCTCGCATAGCCCGAAGAGGGCCATGGATCACCGTGCCGTCTTCGCCGGATCGGTGAACGGGGCGCACCCGTCTGCGCGGAGTGTGCACTCCTTCGCGCACCCGACGGGCCCAGAGCACAAGCCGCGCAGCAACGAGCCCGTAGCAGCGGGCCAAGCCACCATCGACGCGCCGCCAGGCCGGCCCGGGCTCGCCTGTGCGGGCCCGCGCGGTGGCCACCCCAAGGATCTCATCGGCAGAGATCCACCCATCGGCGCAGCGGCGGGCGTCCCCTCGCAGGAGCCACGCCTCACCGCGGCGTCGGAGCACCCGATGCAGCACCAGGCGCTTTCCGACGATGGCGAGCACGATTTCGCCCCGTCGTGGCAACCGCGCCTCGAGTCTTACCCGGTCTCCGGGTCGAAGCGCAGGCCGCATCGACAGACCTTGCGCGACGAGTTCCAGGGGGCCCGCAGCGAGGGCAGTGCGCAAGAGCTCTACGAGCTCGGGGCGGGCCATCCGACCCGCTGCGGCTCGAGGATTTACGGAGCCGGCGGCACGCATGGGACGAGGGTGGCGGGGGCGGGTTCCCACCTGGCACGCCCCGCGCCGCCAAAGGCGAACGAAACGACGCGCTCGTCCTTGGGAAAGCCAAGTCGCACAATGGGTACCCGAGCGGCGAGTTTCGCAGCGACATCGAGGCTTCGTTCCGCCGACACAGGATCGTGAAAGGGCGCGAACGAATTGCCCAGAACCGCCGCCGCGCCGGAGGCACCTCCGAGCGGCTCCACCTCAATCCCGCGGGCGTGGTGGATCAAATGGATCGCTCGGAGCGGCGCGGAATCGGAAAGCGAAAGTGGTGCATCACCATGCCATGGCGTGCCGTAGGCACGGAACCCCGACTCGGTCGGACGGATTGCGATCCGATCGTCGGACAGCACACGCACATCGGGGGTGCCCTGCATAAGCCGTGCGATCGTTGTCTTCCCTGCCCCCGACGGTCCGCTGAAAAGGAGCGCCTCGCGACCCCGCATCACTCCGCAGGCGTGCAAGAGGAGGCCCTCCTCGCGTGCCAACCGATGCAGAAAGATGAGTTCGTCGAGTGGATAGGCGAGAGGATAGTGACGCTCTCGCGCGTAGAATGACTCGGGATCGACCACGACTTCACCGGTGCGAAACTCCGCGTCGAAGCGCGCCAAGCGTTGGAGCCGACCCTGGATTCGGAGCGCGATCACCCAGTCATGGCCAACCTGCGCGACATCAAAGATGCCGCCACCGGAGTCGTAGCGGAGCGCCTCGGCCGCCGGCGGGTGGGAGCGTCCCACACGCACGCCCACGTGCACGTGCGCAGAGTCCGCGGATGTAGCGAAGCGCCGAAGAGGGCCCGCGGGCCAGCGCCAGCGCAGCTCCGGAGGCACTTCGATGCCGATCCTCAGCTCTGCAACCGTGAGTCCGACCAGCAGCGTTCGTGCCACGGCTAGCTACCGATATTCAGGCACATAACGGTCGGCTGGCTGGATTGCTGGCACGAGCCGGCCGCACCACCGAAGCCGCCCGTGCCGACATCCATTTTGCAGTTGTCCGGGAAGCTCGCCATGACGTCGAGCTCGATCAGGCGGATCTGCGGCGGCTCGTAGGGACGCCGCCCACCCGGGTTCTCGCCTTCCCCGCCGCTCATCCTACCCCTCCGATCTGAAGGAGCGGGCTCGCGCCGTGACTCTTACAGCCCGATCCGCATCCTCCGCAGGAGCCGCCTTCGGAACCGGGCCCGCCCCCCGCATCCTCAAGCGCACCGCGATAGGTCTGCTCGCGCACCCCCGTGAGAGTGCAAAGAAAGTCGACATTGGAGTGATTGGTCTCTGTCTCCCAGAGTGCGATCCCCGGGCAGTTGTTACAGACTGCCCGGCTCTTGCAGCTTCCGCACTTCGAACTTTCCTCGCGCTTTAGGGCGAGGATCTTCGGAAATTCGTCGAAGTAGATTTCTGCAAGGTCGCGCTCGCGCAGACTGTGTTTGAAGTTCTTCACCATGAGACAGACCTGTACGTTGCCGTAGGGATCGATGTGCAGTGAGTTCTTCCCAGCGCCGCAGGAGAAGAGCGCGCTCGAATCCATCTCCGGCTGCGGCTCCTCGGTCAGGTATTTGCGCCACGCGCGGTCCTTCTCGATGTCTTTGGCTTCGAAGGCGACGATCTCCTCGGCCGAAAGCCGCAGGGTATGCGGCTTCCGTCCGCCCTCCATCGTCGCAAGGATCACCGGGTCGTAGCGGAAGTCGACGCCGAGATCCTTGGCAAGCTGCGCGATGCCCGCGATCTCATGGGCATTGTCGCGCGTCACCGGACACTTGAGTGCCAGAGGGTGGCTGCCCGCCAGAACGCGCGAGATGCCTGCCAAACACCGGTCGTAGGAACCCGGCACAGCCACGACCTTCTCGTAGACGTCTCGTGTGAGCCCATAGAGCGAGATCTCCACAAGATAAGGCGGGAGTTCCTCCCACAGTTCTGCGATGCGGTCGTCGATCAGCGTGCCGTTCGTGAAGACGGTGACGAGCATCCCGCGCTCTTTGGCGTGGCGATACAGCGCGCCAAAGTCCTTGCGCAAAAGCGGATCTCCCCCGGTCATCAGGAGAAAGAGCGTTCCGAGGTCCGCGAGGCGGTCGATCAAAGCTCGGATCTCGTCCCCGGTAAGCTCCCGGCTGCGGTCGCCGGGTGGGCAGTAGCAATGGCCGCAGTGGAGATTGCAGCGATAGGTCAGCTCGATCGAGGCGGACACGGGCGTACGGTCGGCCGCGATCCGCCGCTTGTAGTCCTTGTTGAGCGAGTCACTGGGGACCCGCTCGAGCCCCGCCGCAACGAGACCCGCACGCGCGAAGTTCATCGCACCACCTCCGCCCCCACCGTGGCGCAGCCGGCGCGTTCAAGGTCCGCTGCGAAGGTCGCGACGTCGGCCAAGGCCCGAGCCGGATCCACCTCGAAGGTGCTGGCGACGGCCCCAGCGATTTCTCGCAGCGAGCGTGTACCATCCAATGCCTTCCACACGAAGGTTCCCACTTCGTTTAGCGTAAACAGACCCATCTCTTGGGCTCGCCGTCGCACCGGAACGAGAATCGTCTCGCCGGCGATCGTTCGTGCGACGACTCCCGATGCACGGCAGAACACGCTCTCTTGTGTCATAAGGATCGCTCTCCTGCTTGCAGCCAGGTGCGCGCGGGCTGCGCAAGGCGGCGGCCAAATCCAGGCTCTTCACCCCGCGCGGCGTACCACGCCGCGCCGGGAAGCGTTGCCCATGCCGCAGTGCGTGCGACGTCCCACCAGCTCTCGCCCAAGAGGAGCTTGGCGACCCGACCGGGGCGGCGGCTCGCTTCGTCGCGCATCGAGGCCGAGAGCGAGCGGTGCAGGAGCCCGCGACGCACGGGCCCGGGTGCCAGCGTGGCGATCACTTCCTTTGGCACCGGTGTTCGGAAGAGCTCGCGAGTCGAGACAAGCCCCGCGTAGAGCGGCAAGCGCACACGCCAGGCGCAAGCCGCGCGAACCACGGACTCCCAGTCGAGGGGACCGATCGTAAGAAGTTGGTGGAGATCGTAGAGCCAGATCCAACGTTCGTAGGCGTGGCGAGCGCCATGGACGGCAGCAAAGAGCAGATTTCCAAGCTGCGTGGGCTCGAGCCGGCCGGACTCTTCGTTTCGGGCGCACAGGGTGCGCAAAAATCGCTCTCCGGAAAAGATCATCCCCCGGAGCAAACTCTCTGGACCTGCGGAGGCCCAATGCAACTCCACGAAGAGGTCGATGTCCCCCACCCGCCTGTGAAAGGCGACCTCGTGGCCCGCCGCGTAGAGACCGGTGCGAACCCGGGAGGATTGGATCGGTACGAAGCCCAGGGTCTCAAGCACCGCCGAGGCCAATCCGCGCTCATCCGCTGCCACCATGAGGTCAAGGTCGTCCATCGGTCGCGTGGCGGGGTCGGCGTACACCGCAGAGGTCCCGCCACGAGCGCGGGCCGGGCTCGTGAGGAGTGCCCATCCCTTAAGAGGTGCGGCCGCGATGCCGTGGGCACCGAGCGCTGCAAGCACCTCCTCGCCGGCGTCCAGGGCTACGACATTCTTGCGCAGCGTCGCGAAGTAGATGCCGCGGCATGCCTCGGCAAAGTCCCGCGGGAGGGGATCTCCAATCCGCCCGTCGCATTGTGCGAGATGCAAGAGGGGCGCCACCCGATGGCGCCGCGCCAGGCGCAGCACGGCCTCGGACTCGAAGATGAGATCGTCATCGAACGGGTCCCCGGCTCGGATGGCACCCGCTGCCGCCCGGACGAGATGCGCGAGCCAGCGACGGGCGGCGGACGCCTTGGGCGGCACAACGATCACCGACTCCCCTCTCTAGGTTCGGGCACGCCTTCGCGCGCGCGGGCACAGCCGTCTCTTCGGCCACTCCAGGCTTTCCTTGAGGGGGGATTTCCATCGCCAGCACAGCCCGTTGCGCGGGTCCATGCATGCCCGCGAGGCGGCAGACGCTAGGCGGAAGGGCCGGGGACCGTCCCCATGGGCACGGCGAGCTCGCGATAGGCCAGGGCGATGCGGTCGAAGACCGCGCGCTCGTCGAACAAAGCCCGGGCGCGGATCCGGGCGGCCCGGCCGAGGGCGCGGCAGCGGGCTGCATCGCCGAGCAGCGTATCCAGCGCACTCCGCAGGTCTCCCGGGCGAGCCGGCGGAACGAGCAATCCGGTCTCGCGTGACGACACGGCCTCGCGACATCCGCGGATCGCCGTCGCGACCACCGGGCGTTCCATCGCCGACGCCTCAAGCAACGTGCGTGGGAAGCCCTCCCGGTAGGACGGCAGTGCCAACACGTCCATCGCCGCGTAGAGCGGCGGCATATCCCGCTGCAGGCCCAGCCAACTCACATTTCCCACCGCCGTAAGAGCCCGGGGTTCGAGTGCGTCGCGCTTGACGCCGCGCTCGTCGGGTCCAATCAACCACAGCTTTAGTCCCCGCCGAGCACCGACCGCGCTCAGCAGCTCGAGGACACCCTTCTCCCGTACGAGCCTGCCCACAAAGCCCACGACCTGCTCTCCGGGTCGAACGCCGAGTCGCCGCCGGAGCGCAGCACGGTCTTCAGCACCAAAGCGCTCCGGTGAAAAGCGCTTCAGGTCGACTCCGTTCCCAAGGCGTCGCAGCCGCCCGTCGGGCACGATGCGACGCCAGCGCGCGGTACGCACATCCTCGGCACTCTGGCAGAGCACGAGGTCTGCAAGACGTGACGACATGGCTTCGAATGCGCGCCACACATTGCGTACGGTCGGCCGCTGGCGCTCGTGGGAGTAGAGACCATGCACGGTGGACACGATGCGCGGCACCTTGGCAAGCCGCGCGGCCAACGCCGCCAGCGCGTTCACCTTTG
>Ga0074046_10000218_pt1 | contig 50504 bp, 50 predicted proteins | sample BogForMeECP23OM3_FD_94441 | JGI IMG/M metagenome (GOLD analysis project Ga0074046, IMG submission 94441) | Bog forest soil microbial communities from Calvert Island, British Columbia, Canada - Bog Forest MetaG ECP23OM3 | ecosystem: Environmental > Terrestrial > Soil > Wetlands ... | reverse complement strand
CGGTTTCCTCCATCTCATAGGCGGAGCAAAACCCGACGATGTCAGAATAGATATGCGCGTGAAAGCCGTCTGGCTCGACCCATCACAGAGAAAAGGCTCGATCACCGATATCAAATATTTCACGCCACTCAGGTGATGCACATGAGCTCTGAACTCAGAGTTGAAGGAGATTTCCCAGTACATTTTCGTTACACTGCAGGATTGGCAGGCGAGCGGTTTCTGCGTGAGATCAAAGATAACGGACGGCTAGTTGCGGCAAGATGCCGGAAATGTGATCTTAACTATCTTCCTCCTAGGATTTACTGCGAACGTTGCATGTCAAAGCTTGAAGAGTATGTGGCGGTAGAGAACACCGGCACCGTTGATACGTTCACCGTTTGTAGACAGGACTCAGATGGAAAAGACTTACCTCAACCCGCAACGGTTGCCTTGGTAAGGTTCCCGTCCGCGCATGGCGGGTTAGTCCACAAGGTGAAAGGTCAAGTTTCGGTCGGGGACAAGGTTCGAGTTGTCTTCAGAGAAAAGTCGAAGCGAATAGGCTCCATTCTCGACATTGAGTATTTTGAAAAAACAACTTGAACAACTTCAACCTACCTACCTCTATTTCCAGCGTTCTTTCTGCACGCGGGTGACTATGTGATCAACGATCACCTTAAGGGACGTCCCGGGCCCAAAGTTTCCAGTAATGCCAAGCTTCTCCAGTTTCGGTTTATCCTCATCAGGGATAATTCCACCACCAACTAATAGAATGTCGCCGGCATGCTTCCCCCTCAACGCTCGCGCGACTTTCGGAAATGCAGTCATATGAGCTCCATTGAGAAGGCTTAACGCAACTACATCTACGTCTTCGTCCATTGCCATTTGCGCTACCTGTTCTGGGCTTGCTAGAAGCCCAGCGTAAATCACCTCCATGCCAGCGTCCCTCAAAGCTCTGCAGAGGACGAGGGCGCCACGGTCGTGCCCGTTTGGCCGTAACCTTACGCAAGCCCGGGCTTAGCGACTAGGATCCTAATCTTTCGCTGCTGTGTCTTGGTCATCGTCTTCGATCTGGAGATGATTCCACCCCCCGGCTATAGTATCGACGGCTCCTTCCATTCACCGAATACCTCCCTGCCCACCTCGACGATCTCTCCAAGTGTTGCATAAGACTTGACCGCCTTTAGCATTGGGTAAATACAGTTCGATTCAGAATCGTCAAAGGATTTGCGAAGGTGTCTTAGGGCATTTTGCACTGAGGCACTATCTCGCAGTTTCTTTACCTCACGAAGTCGTTCAATCTGCTTATTCCTTGCGCTTTCGTTGATCCTTAGCGTCTTGATTGGAGACACTTCATTCATTGAGTACGCATTTACCCCAACCATGATCCTCGACTTTTCCTCCATCTGTCTTTGATATCTATACGAGGTATCGGCGATTTCCCTTTGAATGAACCCTTTCTTAATGGCTGCTAACACGCCGCCGAGGTCTTCTATTCTGGCTAGATACTCGTAGGTTCTTTGTTCCATTTCGTCTGTAAGCCATTCGACATAGTATGATCCACCCAGAGGGTCAACCACATCACCAACTCCGGTCTCCTCAGCGATGATCTGCTGTGTTCGTAACCCTATCAATGCCGCTTGTTCCGTAGGCAAAGCCCAAGCCTCATCGTAAGCGTTTGTGTGTAAGGATTGAGTTCCACCCATAATTGCTGCTAAAGCTTCGACAGTCGTCCTAACTATGTTGTTTAGAGGTTGCTGCCAAGTTAGCGAGACACCTGAAGTTTGGGTATGGAACCTCATCAGCATTGACCTCGGATTTCTCGCCCGGTACTTTTCCTTCACCACTCTGGCCCAAATTCTCCTGGCCGCACGGAACTTCGCTATCTCCTCAAAGAAGTCCATCCCACAGTTGAAGAAGAACGAGAGTCGGGGAGCGAAGTCGTCCACTCTCAAACCTGCCCCAAGCCCCAAGTCGATGTAAGCGAAGCCATCAGCCAAAGTGAAGGCAAGTTCCTGGAGAGCACTCGATCCGGCTTCGCGGATGTGGTAGCCACTGACGCTAACGTAATTCCATTGCGGGAGATGCTTCGTTGAGTATACCATCATGTCTCGGATTATTCGAAGGTGGGCCTCGGGTGGGTAAACCCATTCCTTCTGGGCAGCGTACTCCTTCAAAATATCAGTCTGAACGGTACCACGAAGCTTCGAGGCCGAGAGCCCACGCTTCTCCGCGGTCGCCAGGTACATACACGTTAAAACCGATGCTGGGGCGTTGATAGTCATCGAAGTACTTACTTCGTCAAGCGGTATTCCATCCAGAATGACCTCCATATCTCTAAGCGAGGAAACCGAAACACCACATTTTCCAACCTCACCTTCAGACCTAGGATGATCTGCATCGACACCGTACAACGTGGGCATATCGAAAGCAATGCTGAGACCCGTTTCACCTTCCTTGAGAAGATACTTCAATCGGGAATTAGTTTGCTCAGGCGTTCCATAACCAGAGAACATTCGCATGGTCCAAAAACGACCCCTGTACATTGTTGGGTAAATTCCCCGTGTGTAGGGAAACTCGCCTGGCAACCCGGCTTCTTTCTCGTATTGGTGATGCACGATATCCAGTGGAGTGTAAACAGTCTTTACGGCGATTCCTGAAGGATCTTCGAATTTGTCTTTCCGTTCAGGCGCCCTGCCCACCCATGCATTAAGCGTAGACTTCTCCCATTTTCGCTGTAACGTCGCGATTTTACGCCTAGCCTTGATGTCGAAAAGTGTTCCAGGTTTTTTCCGCTGCCTCGAAAGATGCTGCGCCTTGATTCTCCAGTAGTTCTTCGCCTTTTGTGGCATCATATGTCACGCTTAGAGTTGGAAGGTTCACCGAAGCGGCGTTTATCATCTTTTGGGTGTAAAAACTAGCATTTGTGCGAACTATTTGGCGCTAACTGTCTGACCGTTCCGGCGCAACTGTGTGACAATTGCGCCTTAGGCTGTTGAAAGGAGCGAGTTGAGGCTTAACAATCTCTTTTCATGAGCGTTAGACCCGTCGTGAAGCAGTGGGAGACAAGACCTCTGGCCTTCTCGCTAAGCCAGGGCACCGAGTCCGATTATCGCCCCGAAACCTATGATCGCGAGGGCTATTGCTATGATGGCGAGGATAACCGTTGCCACAATCCCAACTATTGCCGCTTTGCTCCAGCTGGCCTTGAAGAAATGCTTGATCAGAGCAACCCAAACTACAAGTGTTATCAGTAACCCCAGTAACCCTTGGACTAACGCCCCAAGAACCGTGTTGATAATCACGCCGAGCACAACTATCCAGACAGCGTGCAACAGGCTTGCCGTCTTACCGATCATCGCTCTACCTACAAACCACAGAACCGGGGCAAGAATTATCACGCCAACGATTATCTCGACTATCACTGCAAGTATGCTGACCATGGACTTCCTAGCTTGTTATGAATTGACGCGCTAATATAACGATAATACAATCCGCTCATAACGGGCAAAGCGATACCTGCCTATTGATCTCGTTGCTGAGGAAGACGCCGATCACAAGCCACCCAGCTACATATCCAGCCTTGCAGAAGCTGCTGACCTTTCCACTTTCTCAGTCACGTCCCAAAGAGGTTGGTCAAAACTCTTTTTCCACCTTGGCCTTATGGGCGAATGGTTATTTTGCTATTGAGCGGTATGGCATGTCACATTGGGAGAGGAGAACGACAATTTGAGATCAGAACAAGCAACAGCCTCTGGTATCCCGGTTCATGCAGTCTATCATTCTCAAGCATCGGGTAAAGCCCATGCCGACGAGGAACTAGGTGAGCCAGGTGCCTTCCCCTTCACACGTGGCATATACCCCGCTATGTATCGGGAGAGGATCTGGACGATGCGCCAGTACTCAGGGTTCGGAAGTGCTGAAGTTACAAATGAACGATTCAAGTATCTGATATCTCAGGGACAGACAGGCCTAAGCGTCGCGTTTGACCTTCCCACTCAGCTCGGATATGACTCAGACAGTACACGAGCTGAAGGAGAAGTCGGGCGAGTGGGCGTGCCGATCAGCACGATCGACAACATGCAGGCCCTAGTTCGCGGGATTGGCCTCGATAACGTCAGCACGTCAATGACTATCAACGCAACGGCGGCAATCATGCTCGCGATGTACATCTCAGTCGGAGAGATCCAAAAAGTGCCCCTCGATCAGTTGCGGGGAACTACACAAAATGACATTCTAAAAGAATACATTGCAAGAAACACCTACATCTTCCCACCTGAGCAATCGCTTCGCCTTGCGATCGACCTAATCGAGTACTGCGCGCGGAAAATGCCGTCATGGCACCCGATCAGCATCAGCGGATACCATATCAGGGAGTCGGGAGCGACCGCAATCCAAGAGCTAGCATACGCTTTCGCGAATGCGAAAGAGTACGTAAGAGCCTGTATGCAACGCGGTTTAGACATCGACTGGTTTGCGCCTCACCTATCCTTCTTCTTTGCTTCCCACAACGACTTCATCGAGGAGATAGCTAAGTTTCGGGCTGCCCGCAGAATATGGGCACACATTATGAGAGACGAATTTCACGCTCAGAATCCTGAATCCCTGAAACTTCGCTTCCACACCCAAACTAGTGGCGAGACATTAACGGCCCAGCAACCGCTCAACAACGTCGTTCGCGTTACTCTACAAGCACTCGCAGCGGTACTCGGTGGAACACAATCTCTTCACACGAACTCAATGGATGAGGCACTTTCACTACCTACCGAGGAAGCCGTAAAGGTCGCGCTTCGCACACAACAGATCATCGCCTACGAAAGCGGAATCACTCACTCGGCCGACCCCTTGGGTGGCAGCTACTATCTGGAAAGTCTCACCGGCGATCTCGAGAAGGCGGCCCTAAGCGAAATAGAGGTGGTGGACAAGATGGGTGGCTCTGTAAAGGCGATCCAGAAAGGATACATCCAAGCCCAGGTTCGAGAAAGCGCCTTCAGGCAACAGATGGATATCGAGAATGGAATGAAAAAAACTGTAGGCGTCAATATTCTCAAAGACCCCAAGCCGTACCGAATAAAGATTCAGAGAATCGATGCGAGATCGGTACGTAGACAGATTTCCGCGACCAAGGCATTCAAGAGAAAACGGAGCAGAACTCACGTGGATCGAAGCCTAAGAAAACTGGAAAGTGCTCTGGCGGCAAGCGACAATGTAATCCCGCTCATCGTTACGGCTGTGAAAAAACGAGCCACGACTGGCGAGATAAGCGATGTTGTGAGAGAAGCTTACGGCGAATTCCATCCGAAGACCATCATCTAGACTGCACAGGGATCTCCGGAAAATGAGTAAAAGAGGAAAGAAAGCAAAACTCGACGCATTGTTGCAAAAAGCCCTCAAACACGACCGGAGGGCAATTGCACAACTTATGTCCACCGCCGAGAACGATCCCAGTTCGCGAATCAACATTCTTGCAAAACTCTATTGGCTGCGCGGCAAAGCAAATATCGTCGGAATAACCGGGCCACCAGGGTGCGGAAAAAGCACGTTAATCTCACAACTCGCAAAACATTACCGTAATTCAGGAAAAACCGTAGGCATAGTCGCCGTTGACCCGTCGAGCCAAATCACGGGCGGGGCATTACTCGGCGACCGAATAAGGATGGGAGAACTCGCGGCCGACCCACGAGTGTTCATCAGGAGCATGGCTACTCGGGGCCATTTTGGCGGGATCGCACGCGCAACGGAAGACGCCGTACGCATACTAGACGCGACCTCCACGGATCAAATAATAGTCGAGACAGCAGGTGCGGGGCAATCTGACGTAGACATAGAGGCTTTGGTGGATACGACCGTGGTTGTCACCGCTCCCGGGTTGGGTGACGAAATTCAAGCCTTGAAGGCAGGCATCATGGAGATCGGTGATATCTTTGTTGTTAACAAAGCTGACAAGGAGAGTGCCGACCAAACGGCCCAGGAGATATACTCCATGATATCCATGGCTGACCCAGTCAATGGCTGGCGAGCCCGTGTCATTAAAACTGTAGCCACTACGGGCGAGGGGATAAACGCCCTCGCAGAAGCAATTAACCAGCATGCCAGGGTTGGAGGTAGAAGGGAACCAACTCTCATGAGCAAAGACGCTTTGCGCTCCCAAATTCTCGAGGCGGCCAGGATGTATTTTGATGATGTTTCTCTTCAAGAGTTAGCTACCACCAAGAAGTTCAATGCCCTATTGAACCAAGTTGAATCACGTAAGCTCGATCCCTTTACGGCGGGGCGTAGGCTGACTCGCGTTAGACCGTAGATAGAGAAAAGAGTTTAGAATCGAACTCGTAAACGGTCGTCTGGCTCAAATCTCTTAACGAATTTCGTTCGGAAATGGCGGTTACATGAAAAATGTTAAGAGACCTCGTCCATGACGGCTGATTTAGGAGTTTGTGCAAAATGGAAGACAATAACGAGGAAGTACGATTCTGGGATCCGCCGCACCCCTGGTAAGAACTTGGATTGACGGGTCGACACGATCCCACTTTTTCCTTTTTTTGCGTCCCTTCAGGCTCGCGATGACGCGAGCGAGAGGTATTTTTTTTCATCGAAAACCCAAGTACCTTTGTCACCGGATAGGTCACTTGGGTAAGGCTCGACGGGTAGCCACCTTGCAATGATCCACTCGCCTACGGAGTTCAGGCAAGGAGCCTGAGCGGAACCTGTCTTGATGAGTCTGTCGTCAATTGCTTTGAATAATTGTTTCAACTCGCCGCTGGGGGCCCACACTATCGACAGCAAACCATTAACATCACCCCTAACGAGACCACCTCTCCACGCGGGAAGCTTCGACAACTGTTCAGCGAAGATCGAAGCAATTTGTCTCGTGCAAGAGAGTACTACAATGCCCCAGTCCTCCGCTCCTATTTTCAATGGCCATATCGCATACCTGAAAACATTCTCGCGCAACATTCGATCGACTTTCTTTCCGATATATGCCCCGGAAACGCCCAAAGTCCGGCCTAACGAAGAAAAAGGAGTTCTGCAATCAGTGTGAAGGCGCGAAAGTATTTGGAGATCGAGTTTGTCGAATTGAAACTTTTCGCCTTGTCCAGAGTTTTCTGCGGTGAGCGTTTTCTTGCCCGATATGCGTTCTCGAAGGTCAATCCCCCAAGTATCCCAGTGAACTGACCACCGGCCCAAAACGGCGTCATAACGGTCGAAATTCACAGATTGAAAGTCATGTTCAAGTTCCAATAGCTTGTAATGGGTGACCAGACCTCGATCCTTCATAAGATCCAATAGGTTACGCAAGAAATTCGAATTCTCGTATGGTATGTCGAATACACAGAAACAGTCGTAGGACCCGTATGTGCGGAAGATCTGTCTGCAATAAGGAATGCGATTGAACATGGTAATTACCTCGGCCTGCTTAGCGGTATTAAGAAGGAGCAGGTATTCCACCAAGCCGAGTTTCCGCATATCGACAATAATTGTGAAGAGCAGTCCGGCTTTCTTTGAAAGATCACGAATAATCTTCATCGCGGTGGGAATGCTGATACCTAGTGCTCGCCCAGCCTCACCGCTTCTCACGTCAGGCCTTTTGGCGAGGAGGTTCAAGAGTCGCATTTCGTTGTCGTCGAACTTTTGTACAACTGGCCGCGCGGCTAGAGTATTGAATATAATGTAGTAGTCTGCAACTGTCAACGCTGCGTTTCCGAATTCCTTAAGTCTTCCCCAGACTTCCTGATAGAGAGATTCACCGACCAGCATTTCGTAATATTGAAAGAAGTCTAACAGATCTTGGCCCCCCGGCCTTGTGGATTTTCTAAGACCGTGTCGCGCATGCGACCAAAGCTCCTTCTCGTTCTTGCGTTCAAACAGTTTGTAGGCTAAGTACTCGGATTGCTCACAAAGAACTCTGGGTGCATGCTGCATCCCGTCTAAGATTCGCGGGGAGAGGAGAATCGCTGCTTCGCGGGCCAAGACCCCTCTCCTGAAAGTATCCAGAAATAGAATAGGAGGGTTGATGTTTAACACCCCATCCTCTGGGTACCACTGGCTTCCCCATCTCCAAGTTTGCTCGTCTTCATACAGGCCCGGAGGGAAGAACGATCTTAGGGTCAGTGTCCTCTGAAATCGTTCACTATCTTGCCATCTAACACCCACGATTCCTTCCAACATCCTGATAGATGATCGAAATTCTACACGCGCGCTGTTTAGTTTGGAAGCATACTCTGAGCTAAGATCAATTCGCGCCTGTATGAGGCGATCCGCTTCAGCTTGTACCATCGCGAGTACCGTTCCTTGCTCAGACGATGAATGCAGTGCAGTGCGACAATCATTCGTCTTGGTAAGATGGCATGCTTCGGCTACTCCAACTAATTGGCCGAAGAATTGCTTTCTCGCTGCTTCATTCCGGTACTTTGGAGTGATGCTCCGATAGACTTCGCCAATTGCCTTTGCTAAGAGACACCTTAGGTAATCGTCCGACGCGGCTTCGCATAACTGTTTGTCAGGGTCGTTGAAAGCTGGAAACCCAGCTTGAACCTGGTTTGGCGAGATCCTCTCGTTTAGCAGAAGGTTGAGTGCTTCTGGCACTCTTCCCGATCGGATAGATTCATGCCGCAGCAATAGACTGGTGTTTAGCATGCCCTGACTAAGCCAAGTAAGAGGAATGGAACTACCCTGTTTGAGTCGGGTTTGTGATCTAGGCATGAGCGAGTTCCTTTCGTTCGGCAGAGACTAGTCCTAAGGTTTTCTTCTTATTAGGATTCCAACTTAGGAGCGACATGCCCACTAATTGATGCGATATTTGGTCGATAAATGCGTTATATTTTTCACATATTGAAAACAATAGGGGTGATTTGGTGGAATTTTTCGTTGTAAGGTTCTATGACTTGCTTCACTGGTACTAATTGTTGTCTCTCAGCGTTTGTTGCAGTGATTCTCTGAGTACACGTAGATTGTATCCGAATGGGAGTAGGAGGTTGGTGGTTGAGGAGAGTAGTAGGTCAACGTATCGTTTAGAGTCGAAGTTAGAGTCTTCGTTCGTTAACTCAGTCGGTAGAGCCCGGTTCTGAGTTATCCGTGACTTATCGTACGTTAGAATGTAGTTCATTGTTTGACCCGCATGGGCTTTCATGCCCTCTCGAACGAGGTGTTGAGCAGCGATGCTTTGCGGAACCATGTTCCGGTATTCGTTGGGGTTTTTGCTGAGTCGTTTCTCAATCGTCAAATCCTCCACGGGTACCCCCCCATGTTGGAGCAGGTTAACGTAAGATTTGACGATGGTGAGAGCTTCTGGTATGAGCGCCTTGAAATGTTCGGAGTTCTCTGCTTTAGCGAGCAGGGTTAACATATCGGACTGGCAGCGCCTGACAATTCCGGGCGTGTCGTGCTTTCTGAGGTCGATACCTCTGAGTTTGGTTTTCCCGTTTTGAAAGACGCCATAGTACCGGTTGAGGACCGGGATGCGTGAATCGGTTCGCGAGTTCAGAAAAACAATCCACTTGTAGAGTCCCTCAAATTCAATCGGGAAATGTAGTTGAAATTCAATTTGACGGCAAAGATCCTCGTACTCGACTGGGGTTGCTCCTGGTTTCTTAAGCCACATCGAATCAACGATTCCGTGTAGTAGCGTGAAGCCCTTAGATTCGGCGATTGCAACAGCCTTTCTGAGGATTTGACGGGAAAAAGCGCACGTTGCAATGTGTGCATCTATTCGCCCAAACCTCGCGTTCTTGAATCCCAAGTAGCCGAACGAGCAGACTAGGATCCATTTGAGAGCGGCTTGACGTTGGTCATAGCGCAGTCGAATAGGTGGGTCGAAGGTTTCTTTCTTGTACTTTTTGTAAAGCGCTCTCTTCCGGAGCAGTATATCCAATGATCGTGACACGATGCCCTCCCATTGCTCGCAAATGTTCCATCCGAGTTCGGGGACTCGGTTGGTTGAGTTAGGGCAGCATGTGCAGCGTACGGTTTCGCCACTTAGATTCATGTTGCGCATTATTGTTGGGTAGAGGGAAGAGAAGTCTAGTTCTCCGACTGAGTCGTGTATGCCAAAGTGTGGTTCATAGATGAACCCGCCGCGGTCAGCGACTATTAGTTCATTCCCATTCTTCCACTCTTCAGGCTCATTCTTGTTCCAAGGTATTAGCACCTCGGCTTTCACCGCGTGGTAGAGTTGAAGCGAAGTCATGCTAGTGCCAATCGTCGTTCGTGATGCTTTTTGTAGCGGTATGATGCATGTACGAGCCACCTCGAAGAGGCCCTCAAGACCACAGTCACTGCTGATGAAGCCATTCGCCTCATCCACATGCAAACGTCCTAGTAGTCGCGCGGCAGTTTGCTTGAATAATATCTTCCCATACGAGAAGTAACTGTGCCCCTGCACTTCATAGACGCGAAGTGGGGCCTTCTCTCTGCCTAGAATCATCTCGTGGAGAATATGCTGATGCTCCGCTCTCCGTGCGAGGTACGGGAAGATGAATGAATCTCCGCCTTCGGTCAAAACCACATCGGGATTGATTGTGCGGAAAGCCTCTACGAGTTGGGTGAGCTTATCGAGTTCGCTACCCGAGTTGATGGTGATGGTTTCATTGTCGGTTTGAAGAGCAATCGAACCTAACTCATCTTTGAAAGTCGGAATTCTGCGTGTTTTTTTGGTGGTTATTTTGAGACGGAGTATACAAAGCCTGGGCAGTTCATAGTCTAATCGTTCACGTGAATCTTTGAGGACCCATTCAATGTGGTCAAGCGTGTCGTTTGCTTCGACAAATGCGAGTGGGAATAGGTCGTTGCGGTATAGGTACATTTGCGTTGACGGAATATCCACATCGTAAAGCCGATACTTTGAATATCCGCCGTAGCGGAAGATTTGTCTCGCAAGGCTTTGGGCTTCGGACTCACTGTCTACTTCAACCTCGAGAACCTTACTTCGCGTCTTGGCGCCCGCCCTCTCAAATTTCTCTACAAACGTGCAGGTTGGGATGAACGGTTGGAGGTTTAGTAGGTCGTTTACCTCCCCTCCAATTCGAATGCGCGGCTTCCACCCGTCAACTAGACGGACGCAGGATCCATCTGGTTGCTTTAGCCAAATAATCATCTGTCCAGGTTTTGGGTAGAGATCTAGTATCCAACCTCGATGCGTCAAAGACCATGCGCTTCTAGGCGTTTCTCTAGTTCGACGAGTTTCTTGTGGTGGGCGAACAACATGGAAATGATTAGTGGGACTTGTTTTATTGGCGACGCCATGACGCTGGCAGCGGACGCGAGCAGTCTACATTGATTGAGCATATCCTCGAAGACGGCCTTGTCTTCTTGCCTGAGAAATTCTTGGAAACGTTTCAGTTTCTCAACTTCGGCTTCGACAACCATCCGCCAAGATGGAATCGTGCGTCCCATTACAGGTACCCCTCCAGAGCCTTAACGCTAGGCGCGAATGCGATCGCGGTGCGGGATGGGAGGTGTGGAGGTTTCAGTGAGAATTGAGTGAGACCAGCTTTTTGCTCAACATTCACTAACACATGCGCAGCACGCGTTAGGGCGCGTTCCATTAGAAAGTTTCTTGGTTCAAAGTTCGTGGTAACGATTAGACACTCGTATTGTCTGGCGAACATCCGGAGAACTCGTGCGGTTTTAGCGAAGATTCGTGATGCGTCTTCCTTATCGTCGTCGCGTACGTCTGGGTCACAGTACAGTTGGGTTATGTCGGAGACAACGACAAGCTTCGCACTGAATTTCCTTATGGCAATTGGAAGTTTGTCTGTAATAATGCATGCGAGTTGATGGTGAGTGAATGCCCTGCTTACGTGTAACCTTTCAAGGACTTTCTCTGCGTCGAGGCCTTGTTCAACCGAATTATCAGATATAGTGTAGGGATCGAAATTGTTGCCTCCATCGACGAATATAACGTCACAATCCGGGCCCAGAGGATTCGGAAGCATAGCCCGTACGCAAAGCAACGCACACATCGCATGAGCTGGTTTGCCTTGAAACGCGATAAGCTGACCGAAATTAAGACACAGAGCGCTGTCTAACGCTTCAATCCCGAAAGTTAGATCAGGTTGCGGCGGCGCTTGGCGCGCGTTTATGAGAAAGCTGTCAACTTTGACGAAATCTTGAACGACTAACGCAGAGGTAAATTCGACCATAGCTTGCCGTAAACAATGCAACCAGATAATTCCAGTAAGCACATTGAGCTATGGCTGTCAGAGACAAGTGAAAATGCGCATGAGTGGAATATGCTAAGCGATTATCTGGCTTAAGATCTCCTTATGCTGCTCTTCATTAATCGTACCCAAGTTCAGAAGTTTGTCGGCTATGCGTCGCATCGTTGTGAATGAGTGAAGTTTCACTCGTTTCTTCTGCAAGTTTTCTCCTGCGCCTTGCTGCCTATCGAGCAAGACCACGGCGTCGTCCACGATACCCCCTTCAGCCCTAATGATTTCAGCCGCCTCAAGGAGACTCTTACCAGTCGTAACCACATCATCCAAAAGCAAAACCTTGTCGCCTGGCTGCAAGAGGCCTTCGACCCTCTTATCGCGGCCGTGCTCCTTTTGCTCCTTCCGGACGTAGAGCAATGGTTTGGTTAGGTTAAGTGCTATCACCGCAGCATAGGCGATTCCGGCAGTCGGTATACCCGCCAAACGTTGAACGCGTTTGACTAGATCGGGCTCGATAACACTGCGGTACATATCGATCATTTGTTGAAATGCCTCTGGATAACTGGGTATCAAACGAAGGTCTACGTAATACGGACTAAGGATGCCGCTTGCTAACTTAAATGTGCCAAACTTTAGGCTCCCTGTCCTAAGCAGAATATTACAGAACTCATCTAACCTTGCGCTGACCAGCAATAACACCCAAACCATTAACATGAGCCTACAGGTTTATTCTTTTGCACGAGCATCCGCATGATCTCAGAAACAGCCTATCCGAAATTTCAACCTCTCAAGCTTTTACGACTCGACTAGTACCGTAACAGCCTGTGCTCATACGTTGGTCGAAATATGGTTACAATACGGGCGCTCCGAAATACCTGTCAGAGTGCCCGAAGAGACGTTGCTGGATATTCTCAAAGCCGAGAGCGCGAGCCCTATAGAAGATCCAGTAGCGGAGGCCGAGCGTCATCTCCAGTCAAACGAAACATTTCAAGATGCCGCGGGTAAAGCAATGAGCGCTACCATTGTACTTGGTTCGTGTGGAAACCAACAGCTTGCGACGGACCTAACCCAGACGGTTCTCAAGCATCTTTCTCAATCGCAGGACTCGCGAACGATCATTCTTACCGAGGACGCAATCGAAGCGGGTGCAGGTATATTCGGCGACGCTAAAGTCTTGAAGCACACGAGCAAGTCCGAGTCGACGCCGTTTACGGATTTTCATGGTGCATTCACCCCCGACATCGACTCGGTGTTCGTCAAATCCGACCTCAAAATCCTCATTGGCGAACTTAGACCACACCACTTTCTTGGGTACTCGGGACTTAGTGACCTGGTTTTTCCCAAATTGGCAACAGATGCTTCGATTCGTCGTCAACTGGTCGACCGACCGGGGGTGTCTCTCGACAACATTCACAAAGAGAGGGTAGAAATCGCGACATCGTTCCACGACCTTTTCGCGCTAGGCCTAGCATTCGACGCCGAGATGCGTCCGGCAAGCATGGCTTTCGGAGGCATCATTGATTGCCTAACGAACCTCACTTTTTCCGTTGATAAGTTGTGTTCGAGGCCGATTACAAAGCGAGCTGACATCGTAGTGATGGGAGCGGGAGGAGCCCCCTTTGATGATTCACTTCTCGCGACCGTTGAGACACTTCCCGCCGGGTTACACGCATTGAAGAAGGGAGGGACATTGATCGTGGCCGCGGAGTGTGGCAAGGGACATGGCGACACAGAATTTTACGAATGGTCTTCAGAACACAAAGAACCTCGATACCTCGAGACCCGACTACGTCACCGTTTCAACTATAACGGCTTCAAAGCCGCATTCCTAAGCAGGACATTGGAAGCACACAGAGTATGCTTGGTCTCAACGATTCCCGATTACTACGTGGAGAACACGTTCCACATGAAATCCGCGACCACCGTCAACGAAGCCTTGCATAACGCACAGCGAACGCAAGGCTCAGATTCCACAATCACAGTGATTCCTAACGCCTGCAGAGTCGTTCCGAAAATGCTCGAACCCGCAAAACAGTAGCACGGTAACTTCCGAGCGAACTGTCACTACCCGTCACTCAGGGTTTATCACCCCGCTCAGACAGGATGAAGTGAGACTGCCATGGCGATACAAGAACGATGGCTCCTCGCTCTCCTCCTCCTCAACTTGATTTCGATCGCTTCGCCGCTACCCCAAACTAATGCGACATTCAAAGTCGGTGCGTGGGGAGATGACGCCTCGCGAAACAATTTGGGCGTTCAGGCGCAAATCCAGACGCATCTCTACGATTCACTTCCGGGCACACTACAATATTTCTGGGTTGGAGACGATTTGGCCGACGGTTCATTCATTCAATTTGGATACTCATTGGAACCCGGAACATATTGCCTCAAAGGAGCATCAATCGAAGGAAAGTTCACCTGCTCCGGGTCGACAGAGCTGATCCAGAGTGACGCTGCTCGGTGGCAATGGCAGTATTGGCCGAACCGTTTCAAATCTGACTACTACTACGGGATAGGTCCCGCAGGTTCAGCCGGAAACAATGAAACATGGCATCTATACACAATTAGCCCGAACCTTCCGAATTCATGGAGCTTCATATTGGACGGGCGAGTCGTTTCGAACTCAAGTTTTACCGTTAGCCATTCTGCAGATCCTGCATTCATCATCGCTGAGGGAAACGCCGCCCAAAATGTTTCTACAACATTAGGTCCAGTAAAATTCAGTCAGTTATCTTACTTCGATGGCACGCGCTGGAACTCGGTCAATTCCCTCGTAGCGCTAAGCTATTGCGGAACAAGCGTAGCATGTTTCGCGAACTCCTACGGAGCTGCTGCTATTGGCCCAAACCTGCTTCTGGCTGGCTCGAATGTGCCAAGATCCCAAGATGGATCACTACTGTGGACCAGCGGATATGTTAACCTCGATGTTGTGGTGCATCCTGGAGCCCAATTCTTCATAACATCCGCTCTTGGAACAGAAGGGTACAACGGTAGCGCGCAAGTAGGCATTCCGAAGGGTATGTACGCTTATGTAGCAGTTTCAGACACGGTCACCAGTACCCCTGGAGTATTGGGGTTGATCGGCGGGCAAGACCGCTTTCAACAGTGGTCTGGAGCCGTAAGTTCGAAAAATCTTACGGTTCAACTTCTGATGAGCTCAAACAAGACCATCACCGCAAATTGGGAAACGGATGCAACCATACCGTTGATTGTCGTCGCTTTCGCATCGATCATACTTGTCACTTTTGCAATCGGGGCCACCCGGAAGCGATTAAGCGAGACCAAGCTAAGAGAAATGCCAGCTTAGTGATGTGACGAGGAGGATGCAGGAATGGTGGATCAATGTTACAGATTCCCTTTTGGCGTTCTAATGGTACCCTTGCGATTGATGATGTGAGGGACCCTTCAAATGGCGTTGAAGCAACTTACGATAATTCTTCTAATGGCTTTGATTCTGGGAAGCTATCCGGCTGGAACTGCTCTCCCACAAGAGCCTAGCAATCGGTTAGGGACAGCGCAAGTAGATGCTGGCGATTGTTCAGTTCTCCAGAAAACCAATGCGACAAGCGCCATGATCATTCTCTGTTCAATAGCGCCAACGGACGATACCTATGTTGACAATCTCATTCCCACGAAAACTTTTGGTGATTTGGGGGTTCTAATTGTACAAAACATCCCGAGCGTGCCCATATCTAAGACTTACGCGTTCATGAAATTCGACTTGACGAAGACGCTGCCGGCGCAGGTGGCACAGTCAGGGGCGATACCGCTGAATGCGAGCTTACGAATGTACGTTCGGTTGATGAACTTTTTCTACAATGCTACCGTGGAGGTACACAATGTCCAGGCCGAGAATTGGACCGAGAATACTCTGACATGGAATAACATGCCCCAGTTCGATGCAAACCAGTATGTTTCTACAAACATAATACAAAATGGCACTTGGGCCCGCTGGAACCTTACAGATCTTGTCCAGCAACGGTTCAATTCCAGCGCCCAGATCACTTTTGCAGCTATAGCATCAGAAACTAGTTGGAGAAACTTAGTTTGGTTCGATTCCAAGGAGCACGCGTTTTCGAACGGCTCTACTGCCCCAACTCTTGAATTGGCCTTTGTCGAACCATACTTGACTATCGAAACATCATATCCAAACCTAGCAGTCTCGGTGGGAGACAGAGAAGTTGTTACGAACTCTAATGGGACAGCACAACTGTTGCTTCCCTGGGGAGACTACTCCGTCTCTGTTCCAGATGCAATAACGATACGGAACGGAACGAGGGCTCGTTTTGTCGATTGGAACGACAACACTAACAGTTCCATTCGACTAGTCTCTGTTGGCAATAACCTGACGCTCAAAGCCAACTACGGCATTCAGCATGAGCTGGACGTTTACTCGCCTTTCGGAAACGTGACTGGCGGAGGGTGGTACTTTGAGAACACTGACGCCACGATCACAATTGCTCCAACCGCCTTCCCACTCGAAGGATTGATGGGTTGGTTCGGAGGTCGGTACGTCTTCGACCATTGGTCAGGCGGCTGCACTACCACAACATCGCAATGCAATGTCTTAATGGATAGCCCGAAAAATGCGGTAGCTCTGTGGAGAGTTGATTGGACTCTAACGATAATTCTTGCCATTATTTTGGTGGTCGCAACAGCATGTGTTGCGGTACTCAGAAAACAGAGGCACTACACGGGCAAAAAGATCAAGAGGTCGAAGAAAAAGAGGGTGCCACCACCCCACCGCCGCCGTTAATACGAGGTTTTGTTAATAATCACACATTGCTGATCGCGTGTTTGGATTAACATCGCACCGCGGGGGTCGCTGTACTATTGACATCTCGAGTTTCAATGTTCACAATTTGCGGCTTAATTCTTCTCGTTCTAGTCTTCACCGTACCCAATGTGAAGGCTCAATCAACCACAATCACCAACGTCTCCTACACTCGCACCGCGCTCTTCGACATTGACACTCAGTCAACGAATTCTCCCCTGGTGCTTAACGCTACGGTGAATTATGCGGATGCTAAGTCAGGCTACTACTTGGCAGCTGGAGTATTCGACTTAGAGGACGGAAACCTTGTTAGCGGATTGGGTAGCTCTAGTCCGCAATCCTGCGCCACCACAACTCAGTTTGCTGGATGCGACATACCATTAGTCAGCACTGATGGTTCGGAGAGGTTGCAGTTCCTGCTTACTCATCCTAAGAGTGTTTGGAACCTGGCGCTTGAGGTAGGTCTCTTAGACAAGGTACAAAATATTATTTCCAACTCTTTTAGCGACTACACTTTCACAATAAACGTGAGCAGCGCCCTTACCCTAGAGGTCGACGTACCAAATTCTGTGGCAGTTTCGGTTGACGGAGTTAACGGGTCCGGCGGAAGCATCCAATTAGTTCTCGCCACGGGAATACACACAGTTTCAGTACCCGAGATAGTCCAAATCGACAACGTAACGAGAATTGAGTTTACAACCTGGTCTGACGGATCCGCAGATGAAAACAGATCCGTGGCATTGAATCACGATATCGTCCTTCACGCAAATTACGTGACTCAGTATAGACTTCAATTGATTAGCCCGGTCAGTGTGGGGGAAGGGGGCTGGTACGACGCTGGTTCGAACGCGACGTTATCGATTCCTTCACAAATAACGCCAATGAATGGAGTCCTTGGCATACTCGGGGCAAAGTGGGTTTTCCAAGGATGGACTGAAGACGGACACAGAGTGTCTGGATCAACAATTGCCCAAATAACCATGGACGCCCCTCACATAGTTGGCGTGATTTTGACGGCCGACTTTAACCTGCCTATAACAATTCTGGGAACTCTTTCGATCCTACTGGCGTTCACTATACTGTATTCCAAGCGGCGATCTCAAAAACGGAACCGCCCGAGACGTGGCAGGACGCACAAGACCGCTTCTTCACGACGCAGAAAGAGTAGGCGCAGAACTCACCGGAGCGCAGACAATTGAGTTCATGGTTCAACCATGTTTCTCAATCCAACCGGGTGGGTCGAGCAGAATTTGTCATCGACCGATGAACACACTTAGTTTTGTCCGCTCTTCTCCAGAGAAGTGAGGCGGTTATTCGGCCAGCTGCAAAGTCAGCTGATCTAAGCGTTCTTGATTCCTCGGAGGGCTTCCTCTTCCATCTGTTCCCTCTTTTCCATTATCTCATCATAGTAAATCATGACTAATCCGAGAGGTAAGAGGCCAAAAGCATAGATCGTGAGGTTTCTCAATCCATAGAAGGGTGACCATACAGAAGTGAGGTAGAAGATATATGAGCTATTGTAGCTTGTGATGGTGAGAAGATATGGTCCAGACCTATCCGCCTTCGTAAAGACGGAGAGGCCCTTTTCGTCGGGGCTGAATATAACGCTGATCAGTGTCGGCGCAACTATGCTCTGTCGCGCCTCGTCGTAATAAGCCAAAACAACCGTAGTTGCTCCTTCTCGGTCACTGATCACCGTCAGACTAATCGGTTGACCCCTATCGATGGGCGGTATGAAGTACGACTTGATCCAATAGGGACGCGACGGAGTGAACTCGATCCCAGGTCCGATCCCTTCCAGCCTCTGGGGGGACTTGTAGTGAGGCATGATCGTTCCGACGAAGAGGAAAAGCAGACCAAGAGTGAAGAGAACGACTCCCGCAGCTTTCGCTCTTCGAACATGCAACCTTATAGCCTAAACGAACTTGTCTGCGTGATGACAGGCTACGAAATGCCCTTGAATTAGCCTATCTTCGAATTTTGGAGCCACCTGCTTGCAAATATCGGTAGCATGCGGACAACGTGGGTGAAATCTGCAGGCTTGCGGTGGGTTGATCGGACTCGGGACCTCGCCGGGAAGGATGATTCGGATGGTTTTGTGGTCGACGTCGGGGACCGGAACAGCTGAAATTAATGCCTGAGTGTAGGGGTGCAATGGTTTGTCAAAGATTTCCCCCGCCCTTGCTAACTCGACAATCTCCCCCAGGTACATTACGGCGACCCGTTGACTGATCTGGCGAACGGAGCTGAGGTCGTGCGAGATGTAAAGATAGGACAGGTGCTTCTCATTCTGCAAGTCTATGAGCAGGTTTAGGATTTGAGCCCTGATGGATACATCTAAGGATGAAACGGGTTCATCGAGGATTACGAACTTCGGGTCAACCGCCAGAGCGCGTGCGATCGCGATTCTCTGCCTTTGCCCTCCGCTAAATTCGTGCGGATACCGTTCAGCGTGATACTCCTCAAGGTTCACCATTCTAAGTAGTTCGTAGACGCGATCAGTCCATTGGCTCTTCGGTATATTCCGATGAATAACGAATGCTTCGCTGATAATGTCATACACCGTCATACGTGGGTCGAGAGAGTTGTAAGGGTTCTGAAAAACCATCTGCATTCTACGACGGAGTAGTTTCCGATCTGTCTGATTCCCGTTTTCGAAAGTTTCAAAAACATTCATACCGTCGAAGAATACAGAGCCTGAAGTTGGTTTCTCAAGGTACAGAATCACCTTGCCAGCAGTAGTCTTCCCGCAGCCACTCTCGCCCACTAGCCCGAGCGTTTCACCTCCTGAGATGTGAAAAGACACGTTGTCGACAGCGTGCACGTCGCCGATTTTTTTCTTTCGGAAAATTCCACGCTCTAGAACGTCGAAATATTCTACGAGGGAGTTTACTTCGAGAATCCGACGTCCTTCGTCAACTGTCGTTTGCATCTCAGCCAGCTCTGCCTTCAAGTGTCAATTCCCGCCAAAAGTGGCAAGCCACGTAGTGCCCTTCCTCTACCTTTTCTAGGGGAGGCTCCTGCTTCGTGCAAATGTCCTTCGCGTACTTGCACCTAGGATTGAATACGCACCCGGAAGGGGGTTCAATGAGATTCGGTATATTCCCAGGGATAACTTCGAGGGCCCGCGTTTGTTTGACGCTTGGTACAGCTTTGAGCAGCGCCTCGGTGTAGGGATGCTTCGGAGAGTGGAACAAGGTTGGCGTATCTGCAACTTCCATCACTTTGCCTGCGTAAAGAACCGTGACACGTTCGGTCATGTCAGCAATTATACCCATGTCATGGGTAATCATCACCATCGTCATGTTCAATTCCTTCTGTAACTGCTTCAACAATTCCAAGACCTGAGCTTGGATAGTGACATCTAGGTTGGTGGTAGGTTCATCGGCGAACAGTAACACCGGCTCGCAAGATAAGGCCCGGGCAATCGCAATGCGCTGTTTCATTCCGCCACTTAGCTCGTGAGGGTACGCCTTCAACCTCTTTTCGGGCTCTTGAATTCCTACGTGTTCAAGAAGGGAAAGGGCTCGCTTAGAAGCAGCTTCCTTCGTCAAGTCTCGGTGAAGCATCAAGATGTCAGTTAATTGTTTCTCAACTGTGAACACTGGGTTAAGAGATGTCGTGGGGTCCTGAAATACGATCGCCATCTTCGGACCTCGAAGTTTGCGCATGTCGTCGTCCGATTTCGAAAGCAGGTCCTCGCCCTCGAACTTTATGGACCCATGAACTATGCGGCCCGGCCGTGGTACGATGCGGAGCACGGACTGTGCCGTAACAGACTTGCCTGAGCCTGATTCTCCTACGAGGCCAACTGCTTGTCCCTTGTTAACTTCGAGGGACATCCCATCCAACGCTTTGACTACACCAGCTTCAGTGAAAAAGTAGGTTCTGAGATTTGAAACCTCTAGGAGTTTTTCTGGCAATCGATGAGCCCACTCATTCGCGGAGTCGTGGATTCAGGGCGTCAGATAATCCGTCACCCATGAGATTGAAACCCAAGACGCAAAAGACTACGGCCAAACCCGGAAAGAGCGAAACCCACCAAGAGGTTCTCACGTAACCGAACCCTTCGTTAAGCAAAAGCCCCCATGTCGAAGTATTCGGATCACCGAAACCGAGGAAACTCACGACAACCTCAGTCAATATGAAACCTGCTATGTTGAGTGTTGCAATCACGATGACGGGTGAAAGAATGTTCGGCACAATGTGACGAAAGAGAAGCCTGTAAGATCCTGCTCCCAACGATCGCGCAGCTTGAACAAACTCCATTTCCTTCAACCTGAACGTCTCCCCTCTGACAATGAAGGCGATGCCCGACCAGCCAAAGAACGCGAGTATGAGAACAATGAGCGTAAGCCCTAGGCCCTTGAAAACTAAGACCGAGAACACTCTTGCAAATAGAAGAATCAGAAGTAGGACCGGAATCACAAAGAACATTTGTATGACTCCGAGCAATACGTCCGACACAACGCCTTTGAAGTACCCGGCACACGCTCCTACCAGAACACCAATCAGCGTCGTGATGAGAGTCGCCGCGAGTCCAACGTATAAGTCATTATGTGCCGCGTTAACGGTTTCACTGAACACATCTATTCCTGAATCCTCAACTCCGAACGGATGCTTGAATGATGGTGGAGTTCCGGCGTCCCCCTCATACAAAGACAGATAGCTTCGAGCAGGGTACGCAACAACAAATGGGCCTACCAAAGCGACGAAGACGAAGAATATTACAATGGCACCACCGAGTAGGCCGGATTTGTTTCTTCTAAATCGACGCCAAGCAACGGCCCATTGACTCGCTCCTCGCTTAGGGCGACTCTCGGACAACCAGCCACACTCACTGTACCGTGACGCGTGGGTCGATCACAGCGTACACGAGATCGGTTATCAGATTTGCTATCAATACCATCACCGTTATGACGATTGTTATCCCCTCGACAAGAGGTATGTCTAATGTGAGCGCGGCTTGTGTGAACGCTAAGCCGAGTCCCGGCCATGAGAAGGTCGTCTCTGTAGCAGGCGCACCAGCAAGTGCCGCGCCAAATCCAAGCCCAATGATTGTGACTACCGGACTGATAGCATTTCTCAGAGCGTACCGATAAGTGACAGTCCGTTCACTAAGCCCGCTCGCACGTGCGGCTAGAATGTAATCCTGCCGCATAACCTCAAGCATATTGGCCCGTACGAGACGAACAAACGTTGCCAACTCTACGTAAGTTAGCACAAGCGTGGGCAGAATTAAATGCGCAATGGGATCTAGAAAACTAATTCCCCACCACGGGCGATTCACACTAACAGCTCCGCTACTGGGCAACCAACCGAGCCACAACGAGAAAATTACGATGAGCATAATTCCGAACCAGAAAACTGGCATCGAATATCCGAAAATCGCTGTGGTCGTTATAGCGTAATCGGTCTTGGAGTATTGATGCTTGGAAGAGAACACACCGACTGGTACCCCTATGACAACTGCCAATATCAATGCCAGAATCTGCAGCTCTAAGGTGGTAAATGTCCACGGCCCTATCTGAGAGATAACTGGTCTTCCCGATAGCGACACGCCCAAGTTTCCATGCATGAGATCCCATAGCCAATACAGGAAACGTTCCCAAACCGGTCGGTCTAAGTGATAGTAAGCCGTTAGGGCCCTCAGTACTGCTGGGTTGGGATTCCTAAGTCCAGCACGGATCAGATCTATCGGGTTCCCTGCCGCATTTCCCACAGCGAAAGTCAGAATCGCAACTCCAAGGAAAACAGGGATCATAAAGAGCAAGCGGCGAATTATGTAACGGATTAGGCTCGCCATGTCCTATCCTTACATTGCCAATGCGCGACTGTCAAGCAATTAACGTTTGCGTTTCAGAAGACTCGTGAGGAAATCAAGTCGCTGGATAGAGTCGTTCAAGAATAGAGGACGCTGGACCCTTTCGTCGCGTCGAGGTGCTTTCTTAGAGTGTTACGTTCACGGGTGAACTTGTGGAAGCTTTTGTGGGAAAGCCTAAATAGAGTTCTTACTCTGCCTTAAACTACGTGAAATGAAAATGTCTAACAAATCTCTAAAGTACATCGTTCAAGGCATATCCTTAGCACTTCTAATCTATGTTACTGCATCGACCGCAGTTCCGGTTATGTTCAGCAACGCGTATGCGCAGACTCCGACCCTGTTTTCGGTTACTTTGATTGCCCCTACTAGCAATCCTGTGCGAAGACAGTACGCTAGTATCATAAGCGCCAACATGATAGCTGTAGGAATCGACGCGAAACTGTTCTACGTCAACTTCGATCAGCTGGCGAACCGAATGTTCGCCGCCACAGCCGCGCCTGGATCATCCTTCGATCAAGGGGGATACGACATGGGGTTCATCGGATGGGGTTACACGGCCTACGTTCCCGATTTTCGGGGTAACCTTGACGGAAGACCAGCGTACCTTCCACCTAGTGGAAGCAATTACGCGTATTACAACAGTCCGACTGTGGAAGGTCTTTTTGACAAGCTCTACAGCTCAACCGACACCGCGACACAGGTTCAATTAACGCACCAAGTCGAAGAGCAGGTGTTCAACGACGCTCCATACAACTACATATACGAGTCTATTGACCCGGTTCCGAGAGCGTCAAAGTTCACTGCTTGGGGTAACTCGACCCAATACAGTGAAGTCACCTTCCCCGACATTCAGCATTGGGGCGGCGCAGACAGCCTAACAATGGCTGAATCAGCCAACATCTTCCCAGGCAACAACCTAAACCCAGCAATCACAACAGCCTCAAACAGCTTCTACGCGCTCTACGTGTACGGCGCCATTATCGGCGGATCACTTCAGGAACCTGATCCTCGCTGTAGTTGTTACATACCAGGTACTGCTCAGAACATCACTTCGAGCCCGGACGGAACCACTTGGACCGTCAACATAAAGCCGGGTGTGATGTTCCAGGACGGTGTTGAAGCTACTGCGGACGACTTCGTATTTACGCAGTACGCGCTGACCTACCCAAGCACAGCTAGTGTAGGCTTGGGCAGCAACGTAGCCTATTTAGGCAGCAAAGTCTCGTTCAAATTCCTGAACGGCACTGTGCGCGTTGACAACAACATTGGCCCGGGAGTTCCGGAGACTGATGGTTGGTGGAATGCGACTAGCAGATACCAATTCCAATTCCACCTGCCTGCAGTCTACGCTTTCACTAGTGACGTCTACGCGGCTTTTGCTCCGTTGCCCATGCACATTATGGAGAAGTTTCCGTTCTCCACGTGGGATAGCTCACCATTCAGCACCGCTAGCGGACCGTACACTTACACTTGGAATACGCAGCAGTATGGAGGCTCAGGCAGCTATACTGCCACTGGTCCAGTGGGTGCAGGTCCTTACGTGTTGCAGAGCTACGACTTTACCAACAACATTGCAACCCTAACCAAGTTCCCAGGATACTGGAACGCGACTGGATTGCAATCCATGGGACAGTTCTCAATCAACACATACAAAGTCCAATGGATTAGCAGCAAAGATGCCGCAATCGCCGCTCTAAAGAACGGACAGGTGGACCTGTTGGACTACAACTACGCTCTCCAAAAAGACAAGGCAACTCTTCAAGCCATCCCCAATGTCAACGTCATCGAGGCCAGCGAGTTGGGTTGGCAGGAGATGGGATTCAACATGAACAACCCCGTCTTCGGCACCGGAACAGCCACACCAGCCGGAACCAGCAACCCATCTAACGCTGCTGGAGCGGCACGTGATATTCGTAAGGCGATCAGCCACTTGATTCCACGTGACTTGATCGTAAGCTCACTCCTGGACGGAGCCGCATATCCGCTCGCCGCCTGGGCAGGCCCGGGATGGGGCGTATGGTACGATCCAACCCTTGCGCCTGACAGCTACGACCTCAACGCAGCAGCCTCACTCCTACAACAAGCCGGCTACACAGTCAACGTCGCACCGCCCGCACCAATAGCGTACGCCGGAAGCCCAATGCTGGGAAGTGGTTCAGTAACCATATCCGGAACAGGCCCCGCAGCCAACATGCTAGTGATGGTTCAGCAGAGCACTGACGGCGGTAACACGTGGACTGATTTCGCTCCACTCTTAACCGACAACTCCAGCAAGTACCAAACCGCAGCACCAGCCCCACCCGCGTTCGGCACTGTATGGTACCGAGCGAACTTCACCGGCATCGTCCCATCACCCGGAATCGTAGCGGGAATCCAGAACGGCACCATCAAACTTGACGAAATGGAATATCAACAAATAACCTCAAACACCGCCAATTGGCTTGCCGGCCATGTTGTCTGGACGCCAATACCCGGTCAATCGCAGACCACCGATCCCATCGCCGTCTCGTCCGCGTCTACTGACGCAATGGTTGTAGCTGTACCGATCGTCGTAATCATTGCAATCGTAGGCGCAGCCCTCTGGATGCGAAGCCGTAAGAAGAAATCGACATCTGCAAAGTAAAGAATATGCGCCGAGAGGAAACCCTCCGGCGCTCCCCTGTTTTTCTCAGTTTTTGTACTCGGTTAGGATCCAGCATAAAGCGCGAGGACTACCAAGCTAAAGAGTAGGATGACACCACCAAGAAAGAACACTGACGCCTTCCTTTCAGCTTCTTTGTGCGCCGACGAGGAATACTCCTGTTTAGAACCTAGGATCGTCTTCCTGAATTGAACGGCCCCAACTGACGAAGAGAAATCCAACAGTCCCGCTATGATGAATAGGATCGCAACTTCGATGAGCATCAAGTCCCCAATAATCTCGATAAAGCTGTAGCCCAGAAAAGTAAGACCGTACGCTGCTACGCTATCTGCGACAAGAAGACCACTGGCAATTCGCAGCGACCTACCTAAGATCGTAAGAAACGTTAACATAACCGTCGTTCCAGAACAAATATTCCACCCTAGGAATTAAGCTCGTGCTCAAGAGTTGGCATCAAGAAAGCGAAACGAGTCAAAGAAGTCGGACCCACGCCGACTGCGGACATACTCATTCCTTGCCACGTTCGCAGTGATCATCATAATCATAGGCGCCTCTTACTACCAGACGCTTCCCACGGTGGAACACATTCCAGACACCTTCGTATTCAACTCCCAAGAATGGATGCCATATGTTCCCGCGAACGCCGAGTTCGTGGGGTACATAAATTATAAGCAAGCCTACTTCGTAACTGGTAACTCATCTCTATTTGGTGAGAGCGCACTAGTACAATTGCCCCAGTTAGGGTTCTCAATCATTCCTGTAGACATAACGTACGAAGTGGCAATTCAGCTGCCCGAACCTAAGTACAGCGGCTCTGCGATATTGGTTCAAGTATCTGAAAGCAAACAAGCAAGCCTATCGCAAGAACTTGCTTCGGCTAACCTCACGAAGGTCCATCCGCCCCTCATCTATGATGGATTTGCGTTGTATACCTTGCTCATGCAAGAAATCGGAGATAAGAGCGCTAGCCTTGGTTACTTGGCGGTTGTGAATCATCACATCCTTCTTAGTAATGACCAAACTACGGGTCTGCAGAACGTGCAGGCGATTCTGGATCAGATAAGCTCGCGTGGGGGAAGCCTATTCGACGACGTCACGGTGAGACGAAGCGTGTACGCGACTGGTGTTACCGACCAGAGTTATGTAGCGTTATTTGTTGGCCGATTTCCAACGCAGCTTAACGATACTGTGATGGCAACGAAGTCGATAATCGGGAACGGAGCTTCCATCCAAGTCTCACGAGCACTGCTCTTCCCATCGTCGGACATCGCCCTACAACGATGGGACCAAGCTCATAAAGTCTACAGGAACGCCGACCGCTACCAAATACTCGATTCGTGGCTTGTCGTGACCTATAATTACCCCCCTACGAAAATCCCGACCGAATTAGTCGGCATCTAAATACACGTGTACACGCGAAACGACACGTTCTTAATGTGAAGCCTACACGAATAGCAATGAGCTGTCCAGATGCCCAAGGCGTTTGTCGCCCTACTCGCGTTAACCGTTGCTCTGTTAACCACGGTTCCGGTCGCAGTCGGAGCGCAGGGCTACCTAAGGGTCTCAGGGACGACTTCATCGAGCGACTTGCAGACGAAAGTGTTCCAGGACACGAATGGAAACGTCCATGTGCTATGGCTCGTTCCAGCGCTGAACAACTCACTAGCTGGGCCGGGTATATGGTACAGTAAGTACAGTCCAAACGGGACTGATGCTATCCCGCCCACTAGGATCACGAACAGTACAACTATTCAATCAGCTGACTTAGCCGTAGACAATCGAAATAACGCCATCATTGTGTGGGCTGATGAAATCACCTCTACTCCCACAGTGTCCTCGGCCCTTTACCTTCTACACTTCAACTCAACTTCTCCTCAGAGAGTCCAGATTCTGGCCACGCATGGATCGCTCATACTATGGCCTTCCTTGGCATCGGACAATAACGGCACAATTTACATGACGTGGACTGAATACGATCCAAACACAGCGCGCGCACTTGTTGAATACGGTTGGATATCATCGAACACCTTTGCGCATTTCGAACCTATCGCGTCGTACAACCAAGTAAATGCATTCCCTCCGAAAGCAAGAGTTGTCTTCGATAATTCCTCTAGACATCTGCAGGTGGCTTGGGGAGAGAGCCAGGCCGATGGTCAGCTCGGTTCGACGATCAACTACGCTAAACTTGGGTCGAATGGCACGCTCCTAACAAGGCTGCAAGTCGCTCGTTTCGAGGAAACTCTGCGTGACGTGTCCATCACACCTTTGTCGGGACAGGATGGAGCTTTCGTCGTGTGGCAAACACAAAGATCCAATGAGTCAGTATATGTCTCCCAAGTATCCGCGCGCGGCCAACTCGTATACTTGAAGCAACTGAATTACACGGCCGGACAATCAAGGTATCTCACGATATCCACGGACTCAGAAGACAATTTGTGCGTTGTTTGGTACGGATCATCAATGAACACACAACCGAAGGCGTCAACAACATCGTCCGCCACAAATGTGAGTTATCTTCGAATGAACATTAACGGTGTCATTGTACAGACTGGGAATGCCGTGTTTAAAATACCCATATTCGGAGCCACAATATTAGACGACGGGAGCTTGTACGGAGTTTCCCCAGATGGGCTGGTGAAAGTGGTAACACCATCAAACCAGAACAGCAACCCATTCGAATGGGTTGCTGCCGTCGCTCTTGCGAGTAGCGTCGGAGTTGCTGGGTCAGCTTGGATTGAAGAAGGCCGTTACAAATGGCTCTCACTTTGTTCTGCTGTCGCGACTGCTTCTCACATAAGAAAGCCAAATACCACACATGAAGAAGTTGTCCGTCTCTTAGCGCGAAAGCCCGGTCTCAACGCAGGCGAGATTAACCGGCTCGGTGAGAACAATAGGATTGGGATGATGACGTTGATAGACTTGGAAAAGGCTGGCTCAATATCATCCTTCAGAAACGGGTTGTCTCGCAGATTCTACGTTAAGCCGACTGAAGGTGGTTCGATTGATACCTTGCGGACCAGGATTATGCTCTGGGTTCTTGATCACCCAGGAATATGGGAGGCGCAACTCGCGAAAGACTTGGGGCTAAGCCAGCAAATAGTCCATTACCATCTAAAGAACCTCAGAGACTCGAAATTGATCACCACGGTCACTGACTCGGATGGTGAGCGCAAGCTATACCGCTTTGCCGGCAGTGCTACAGGCAAACATCCGTCCTCAGACTTGTAAAATACTTCCCAAAGCTCTCTTACTACGAAATGACCCATCTATCAAGAACGAGCTTTGCCCAATGTGCTCCCGATCAGACACCTATTCCGATTCAACCTAGCGAATTTGCTGCGGCCGGAATTATTCAACGCCACGCGTGCACCGCGGATCAATACAGCTCCTACTCGCTCTGCTCCTTCGCCCATCAACAAATGAGCCATGGCCGCTAAGTCGTCCGCCAAATTCGTCTGGGTGACCTTGATGGTCCGTCCGAACAAATCCGGTGTTTTCCGACTATCGAGGACTGGTAGGAACCCGGACACCCCAATGGCCAAACCGACTGTTCCTAAACGTAAGGGTGCTAGATGACTGTCTACTATTTCGACGCCAACTTGTGTATTATATTTCCGTTCCAGACGTGACCGCAATTTTTGAGCGGACCTATCTGGGTCGACCGGCCAGAGGGTCGCTGATCCTGGTGGAGAGTTCTTCAGGTCTACGCCTGCGTTCGGCGTCAAGGTTCCGCTCTTGATGGTTAGCAGAAATCCGGGAACGCCTCCAAGAATCTCGTCGGCCTCACTCAATACAACCGCGGCTAGGCATCTATCCATCTTCCACTTACGCGCTAATCGCTTCGCATTAGATGACACCCGGACGTCCCGGAGTTTCACTATTCGCCCTTCGCAAGTGGATACTACCTTGCTTGCTACGGCAATGACGTCTCCATGTCGTAGTGACAGTCCGGAATTCTTGATTGAGGTTGCTACGACCGAGCTTAAGTCTTGGCCGACGCCTACGATTGGGAAACGAACTGGGATCAGGCTTAAGGGAAGATGGTGGACCAAATTAGGTCAAGGATCACTGAAAGTTCCTGAGAGAGCGCTGGGGTTCTAGGTTTTCAAACCATTCGGTTGAGCAAGGCTCTGATTGCGGGTCCTCGGTTTCCCAGCTCGCCCCGGCTAGTGTACGTTCGTTTTATGGTTCCTTCAAAACCTCCCGAAGGCGGATGCAACCTAAACACTGGATTCAGCCCTCCTTGCCGTAGAGCTCGAAGATTTACTCGACCCTTCATCAAGGCCGACGCCAAATCCTGGACCGACGCTTCGCCGAACTTTTTCTTTACCGTCTCGTCAGTCATAGGCGCGCCTCCCGAGAACTCGCCTCGCTCTTTCAGCAACATCGCAACATCATTTGTGGTTACGTCGCCCCATGTTACATAGTCTTTCACTCGCCTGAGCATTCCAATGCTTTCAGGGTTATTTTCAATTAGGACCGCGTTGAATTTTCCTTTCAGATGTAGGGTCGTCAAAGCTGTTCCAAGACTCCACGGTGTTCCGAATTCTCCCTTGAGCCTAATCGCCAGGAAGTAAGTTTTCTCAGCCGCTAAACTTTCTTTCTTCAATGGGGGTGGCGGCGATGGAGTTTCTATTGGTTTCTTGGTTGGCGGAAGACGCTTTTTCGCAGTACGAGGTTTTGTGGGTGTCTTGCGTGTAGCCTTCGGCTTGGCTTTTCTTTTCGTGGTCGTGCTCAATTAGCAGGCGCCTCTGTTTTTCCTTTTATTTTGGCTTGAACCTGTTCGAAATGGGTCGACAGGTCTTCGGGTTTCAACTTCTGTTTTAGATACGTTGAGAAGATTTTCTTGTAGCGATCGGTGTCTGAACTCAGTTTTTTCGAGTAGTCAACGACGTGTTTCCCTTGTACGCGTTCTTTGCTTGTGAAGGCTTTTTCGTCATGGGGTACGTTTAACCCCGCTTCAACTGCTCCCTTTGCGACTGCGAATAATCGGGAACCGGGGCCTTTTGAGTGAAGCCCAATATCTAAAATGGCTTCGGATACGCCGCTTGCCTTAGCTCTTTGCCCTGCCAACAGTCCTGTCAAATATGCGGCGGGTAGGTTCCCGCATGGGGCCTTCCAACCGAATTCTTTCAGTTGGGATGAGTGTGCACTCGCAAGTATTCGATCCCCATCTACCTGCGCTCGCACCAATTGGGCTGCGATATGCTTGTTTGAGGGGCGTACCACTAGCCTTGTCATCCCGGATGTGACAAGCTTCCTACGTTTTCCGTAGTTAGTCCTACCTTCACGTCGACGTCGGAATGGAAGATTGTATTGGGGGCCTTTCGCCATTTTTCCTTTTAGCTCTCCTTCACTTAACCGAACTATATGCCACCGGCAGATGTGAAATAAAGGGTTTCCAAATGCACTCAGTCAGAATACGTAAGCTAGGAGCCGCCCGCCGGTCTTAGCTGTCCTCGCGTCGCCGTGTGAAACTACACCCTTGGGTGTGCTTACGATCAAAACGCCAACTTCGCGGGATGGAAGATATCGCTCCTCCCATCGCTCGATCTCTGGAATTCTCATGGCGTAGCGTGGCTTGATTACTCCGCACTTGTTCACTCTCCCTAGGAGTTGAATTCTGTATTTTCCTGCACGGCCGTCGTCGATAAATTCGAATTCTCCAATGTACCCATTTTTCTGCATCACGCGAAGTACTTGCCCCATGAGTTTCGAAGCGGGCCAGACTATGCACTCGCGCTTGTGGCGTCTCTCGTTGTTGTATATCGTGTTCAAGGCATTTGACAAGGGATCAGTAAGTGTCAAATCTTCATCCCAGCCCTGTTTATGTTCTTATGGCGCGCTTAGCCCGCCCGGTCTGGCGCGCAGCGATCATTCCTACTTTCCTTCCAGGCGGTGTATTGCGACCTACTGTCGTGGGTTTGCCGGCATGTTTGTGCCGTCCCCCGCCGTGTGGATGTGAGGCTGAAATCATCTTCTGTCCACTAACCATTGGCCAGTATCTGCCACGGGTTCGCATTAATTTCCATACTGTTCCGGCTTTCAGAAATGGTTTCTCAATCCTTCCCGCCCCGGCAACAACTCCCACCATTGCTCTACACTGGTCGTTCATGTACAGCGATTTGCCAGATGGAAGCCGCAGTTCTGTACCCTGCGGAGTGTGGGATACAACGAGACAATATGTTCCTGACGACTTGGCTAGGCGACCGCCGTCGCCGGGGTGAAGCTCTACACTAGAAATCAGAGTCCCTTCTGGAATGCGACCCAGGTGAAGTATGTTTCCGACATCAGGTGACGCGTCGCGTCCGACGATTATGCCTTGGTTTATGAATAGCCCTTCCGTTGCCGGGAGGCAGCATGATGTCCCATCAGTGAATTCTATAAGCGCGAGAGGAGCCCCGCGCGCTGGCTCGTGCATAATCTCCCTAACAGTGCCCTTGAGTGATGGATCAGTCGTTCTGACTACCGGGAACCTAGTGGGTGCAATTCGCCTAAAGGTGTGGGCCCTGAAATTCGAACCGCCCCTACCTCGACGTTGTACCCGAATCTGCTTACCCATGGGCTATCATTTTCTTTGGTGCCAAGCTCGCGTGCGCGTTGCCGCGGTTGACAAACGGGCGATTGGCCTAACCTAACTTAAACCTTTTTGGTGCTTCAGTCCTAAGGTTGCACGTTGACTATGGCCCTGTCGATCGAGTATAGCAAGGGCACTCTGAATGATGTTTCGCAACTCAAGTTTGCGGAAGGGTTGTCCGTTTTAGGGGAAAGTATTGAGTTCAATGTGCTGGGAATGGGTCACGAATACTGGGTAGCAGTTGAATCAGACACGGTTGTCGGCATTATTGTCCTTGGTAAGGGGAACCAGAACGAGTTGAGAATAATGCTTCTTAAGGTTGCCCCGGAGCGCAAGAACGAGGGTGTAGGTTCTGCTTTACTTCGGTCAGTGATAGAAAACTATCCAGAGTACAAACTTTACGTCATACCGTTCGAGGGAGCTGAGGATTTCTACCGCCACCTAGGGTTTCAGAAGGTGAGTCGTTGGGAGATGCGCCGGGCGCCCTGATAGGGTGTAGAAACGGACGGCTATTCGAATCGTCGTTTGGCGACACACGCTCGCATTAGTAATGCGCATGAGCCTAGATAATCTGGGCTCAGGTCTGGTTTCTTCGATCACCGGATCTCCAATACCAGCTCTCGTCATTGCCCATGCGTCAGTGCTCTTCGGAGCTTAATCGTGCTTCCGGAGTCGGTCAGGTTCCTACAAAAAGCGCCGTCGCAGAACCTTTCTTTCCGCTTCCATAATGGCCTCAAAGAGGCGGTCTGAAACCTTTGAGGTTCGCCTGAGAACCACTCTGGCCTCAGAGGGCCGAATTCTTCTACCAGCCATCACGAACGCCGCAACTTTACCGTATTTCCGGAGAAGCAGTGCACTGCCCCGGAGATCGTCGACAATTCTCTCTTCGTGTTGAGACAATTTGCGTGATTTCTTAAGGCAGATCTTTTCAATGCTTTCTGGCAATTCGGCGGTGATCCCGAGACATGCCTTCTTGCATTTTGGGCAAGTGAAATCGTCAGGCACGTCCTTCAATCGTTGCATCTGTGCGTAGGCAAAACATTTCGGGCATGCTAATGTCCGAAATTCGTTAAGGATTCTCACCTTCGTTGACTCGATGAGGATCCGCTTCATCTTCTCAGGTGGGATTAGATCCGTCTTTCTGCTTATTCTTTCAATCCCGATCCTCGCGATTGGGCTCGCCTCCGGTGAATGCGGGGCAACTAGCAGTTCCACATTGTTCCCTATCTGCTGCAGAACTCTTACAGTGTTGGCGACATCTAGATCCTTCTCTAATGTTTCCTTGAAAGCTTCATCCATGATGACTGTTCCTTCGAAACTCTTCATTAACTGGCGGAGGTTCACGCTTCCAGACTGCACCCATCTTGTTATTGCACCAAACCGTTTGGCGACGTGAATTAAACGACGTTTGAATAGACCCGTTTTCTTGGTCGATTCGAGAACTAAGTTCTGGATCTCCATTTTCCCAAGCTGCCTAAGCGTATCTGCAACTTTCGCGGCCCCTGCCGACCCGGAAGTCTGTATCAATATTCGGTAAGGATCCTGCTGTACTCCTATGGTGACACCGATCTCTTCCGACAGTATATGTCCTACTAGCCGTGCGAGTGTTCTGTTGACTAACAGCCCGAAGTGTGCGTGTATGATGACAAAGTCGTCCCACTCCTCGACTATGACACGCCTATCGGTTGGGACTTTGATTCCCAGTGATATCTGTTCGAAGGTTTCGCTCAGTGATCGACGCATCGTCTCAGCGTCAACCGGATAATCCCCACATAGTTCTTCGATTAGTTCGCGGTCCTCTCCGCTATCTCGAATTGATTCTTCCGCCCGCCGTCTTATTGACCCGACTTCCTGACCAATCTCATAGGGGACGGGGATTTCTTCTCCTATCCAGCTTGGAATCGACCCCGTCGGATCTCGTATTTGTTTCACGTAGATTTTATCCCCTCTAATGCTTATCATTTTCCAGGGAGTTCCGCGGACGATGAATTTTCGCCCAGGTTCACCGTACTCTGCCACGAAAGCTTCGTCGAGAACGCCGACCGCTTGATCGTCGGATTCGTCTATGATCAGGTACTGTTTTTCGTCCGGAATCATCGAGAGCTTGCCAAAGTAGTAGGTGTAGAGGGAGTTGATTCTCCTCGGTCGGAGCATCACCTTATCCAATTCGGAGTACCAAGCTAGACGTGGAAAACGAGAGTGCATGTAGTTAATCACCCCAAGCAATTCCTGCTCTGTTAGATCTTTGTACGGGTAGGCTTTGGTGACGAGCTCCATGATCTCGTTAAGGTACCATCTACCCTTCTGAATCAGTAACCCCACTAATTGATGGGCAAGGACGTCGAGGGGCTTGTCTGGGATGGAGACGGGCTCCAGCTCTTCTTCGAGCGCACGTCTGGCTATGACCATGGATTCGAGGGTGTCGTCGGAATCGAGTGCAACGATGACTCCGTCAGCTACTCTGCCGATGCTGTGTCCGCTTCTTCCCACCCTTTGAATTAATCGAGTCACCTGCCGCGGGCTCATGTACTGAATTACAAAGTCTACGCGCCCAACGTCAATTCCAAGCTCTAGAGATGAGGTAGCTACGAGACCTCGAAGCTGACCGCTCTTCAGCCCGCGCTCCGCGCTAATCCTAGAGGGTTTAGCTAGGGAGCCGTGGTGGATTGATACAGGGAAGTCTACGTCCCAGACTTTCAATCGACTCGCAAGAATTTCGGCAATGGAACGTGTGTTCGTGAATAATATGACAGATCGATGATCTTCAATCATTTTGCGCATAACGCTTAGACGCGCGGCGACTTCTGGGTGAGTATATAGCCTGGAAGCCAGGGCAACATCTTTCGCTGTAGGTTTCGGGCAGATTACGTTTAAGCGAATTTCACGTCCGACGGGAACTTGAATAATCGTAGCTTCCCTACCATTTCCAACCAAGAATTTCACAACTTTTTCTGGAGTGCCAATGGTTGCAGAGAGGCCGATCATTTGAAATTCATGGGTAGCCATCGCTCTTAGTCGCTCGATCGCTATTGTAAGTTGACTACCTCGCTTGTCCTCCGCCAATTCATGAACTTCATCGATGATAAGATACCTCACAGCTTGGAGGTGACGCTTCATCACTCTCCCAGTCAATATGGCTTGAAGAGTTTCAGGAGTTATGATTAGCATGTCAGGAGGATTCTTTGCTTGGAAACTTCGTTCCTTAACTTCCGTATCGCCGTGCCTAACTGCAATCCGGACATCTAGCCGCCTACCCCACCACTCAAACCGATCCAGCATGTCTCGGTTTAGGGCACGCAACGGCGTGATGTACAGAATCTTGATCCCACGCTCCTCTCCACGATCAACGATATACTTGCTGAGAACAGGAAGAACCGCCGCCTCAGTCTTTCCGGAAGCAGTTGGAGAGATCAATAGAACGTTTCTGCCGGCTAGGATTTCGGGAATAGCTTGAAGCTGTGGGTCTGTGGGGGAAACGAATCCGCGTTCCACTATGGCGTCGCGTAATGGTTTGGCGAGTTCGTCGAAAACGTTGAATTGTTGCAGTCCTATTGCCTCGTAGAACCCCGTGACGAAGGCTACCCCGTCCTGTGTAAAAACATCGTGCACATTTCTAGCGTCTATCTCAAAGAGTCCATGCCAACACTTCGTCTACGGTTTGACATGGTCGCGCGTGTCGTTCTGGACCGTAGATTAGACGAATCTATCGGTTTATCCAGTTGCGTTCCTGCCACGCTACTCGGACCCGGTCACCCACTCACCTATCGTCGACGCTTGAACTGACGAATGCCGTGGCTGCAGCTGGGAACGCTCATCAGATTAGGCTATATACCAACTTTCTCTATCCTCCCCTCCAGGATAGGATATGGCATCCCACAAGAGAGAGGATGTAGCCAAGAGGATCGCACGAATCCATGGCCATGTGCACGGAATAATGGAAATGCTTGAACAGGGGAGATCTTATTCCGAGATTGTCCAGCAGATCTCTGCTGTACAAGCTGGCCTGGACAGTGCGGTGCAGACAATCGTTGAGGATTTGGTAGAAGACTGCATTGCAAAATCGGGGAAAAACAAGTCGGCTTCTCAGGCTGCCCTCGAACTCCAGGAAGTCATCGCTAGAACCCGATGATCCGTGTACCTCATGAGAAGAAGACGAGGATTTTAGTCCATGAACAGTAAACAGCAAAAACCTGTAGAAAGCAAGGAAGACAATCAGGCAGAGGAAGAACACCAGGAGAACACGTCCAGAGAGCTGCTACGGCTTGCGCTCATGGCCATTGCGGCCCTGCTCAGCTGGATCGGAATATGGCATGTGTTCCTATCGATCGACTTCATTGCCATACTCGCGGCTCTAGTGGGTGGTTATCCTGTCTACAGAGAAACTTTCGGAGCACTTAGACACGGTCACGTGAATATGGAAGTGTCCATGACTGTTGCGATCTTTGCTTCTCTCGCTATCGGCCAATATACCGTGTCTGTTGTAATCACGTTCTTTGTCCTACTATCAGAATACATCGAGACTTACGCAGTCGATAAGGGACGGCAAACCATAGTCCTGCTCGAAAAGTCAGCCCCAAAGAGGGCCCTCGTTAGGCGTAACGGTACTGAAATTGAAGTTGACATACAATCGCTCCAACCGAAAGATATCGTCATTGTGAGAAATGGCGAACGCATTCCTGTGGACGGAACGATCGTCGTTGGGTCTGCATTTGTTAATCAATCAGCAATGACTGGCGAATCAGCAAGACTTGAGAAGAATAGCGGTGATTTGGTTTACGCTGGAAGCATAAATGAATCAGGCATTATCGAGGTGCGAACAGACAAAGTCGGTAACGAGACCCTATTCGGAAAGATCATCAAACTTGTAGAGGAAGCGGAAAACAAGAAAGCCCCCATACAGAAGACCTCAGACAGGCTTGCTACGTGGCTCGTTGAATTTGCGATCGGGTTCTCTGTACTCACCTTTTTGCTCACGAGAAACCTAACCTCAACGCTCTCGGTTATTGTGGTGGCGGGTGCCTGTGGAGTTGCGGCTGGAACCCCGCTTGCCATAGTTGCGATCATGGGCAAGGCTGCAAAGAAAGGGGCTATCATCAAGGGAGGAGTCTACGTCGAGGAAATGAGCCGGGTAGACACGGTTGTAATTGACAAAACCGGAACGTTGACTTTTGGCATGCCAGTTGTTACGGATGTGACGGCGGTTGACAATTGTGACACCCACCAGGTTCTTGAATTTGCAGTAACAGCAGAAAGATACTTGAATCACCCCATTGCCGGTGCAATAGTCGAAAAAGCCTCTGAGCTTGGCGTCAGGGGGATCGCACACTCCACATTCAGTTACACGCCTGGCAAGGGAGTTGCCGTAGAAAGTCACGGGAAGACCATCCTAGTCGGCAATAGCACCTTACTGCGTGAGAAAGGCATTGCAATCTCGCGGGAAGCCCTATCCATATCGGCGGCGCAAGCGGCTCAAGGAAAAACTGCGGTCTACGTTGCCCATGAAAACAGGATATGTGGACTCATTGCCGTCGCTGACAGAATTAGGGACGAGAGCAGAAAGGCAATGGCAGATTTGAGAAACATGAGAATCAAAACGATTATGCTGACAGGTGACAACAAAGTCGCAGCGCAAATCGTCGCAAACGAAGTAGGGATAGATGAAGTATACGCGGAATTGCTCCCGGGGGATAAGGTTGCTTTCGTCGAAAAACTGGTCGCCGAAGGCCACAGAGTCGCGATGGTCGGTGATGGTATCAACGACGCGCCCGCACTAGCGCGGGCTAGTGTCGGAATCGGAATGGGAGCGGGAACTGACGTTGCAATTGAAGAGGCGGACATAGTTCTGATGACGAATGACCTGCAAAAGATTGCAGATGTTGCGAGGCTGAGTAAGAAAGCCTATCGTGCAATAATGACAAACTTCTATGGAACAATCGCGGTAGATGGAATAGGCGTCACTCTTGCATTTCTAGGGTTCCTTAGCCCTCTCTTGGCTGCGGGAATACACGTTGTTTCGGAGCTAGTCTTCATTCTCAACTCTGCTAGGCTGATCAGATGAAAAGTGGCTCATATGTTTCTTCCAGTCGATTTTCTGGTGGTAGGTAGGGTGGTACGGGCAACTGAATTTGACCCTTTCACTTTGACGCGATGAGTTCTGAACCTCGATGGTTGACGGTCCGTATTTGGAAGACCCAGACGTTAAAGTGCAAGCCACCGAGAAGCTTTGAGAATACTCACGACCCATTCGTGCAAAGTTTAAGGGCAAAACTACCTCTACGAAGGTGTGAAAATATCATCAGTGCGTGACAGGTTTGCCAATACGTCAACCAATCGTCGTAGTGCTTGGCCATGTGGACCATGGAAAAACTACCTTACTGGACAAGCTGAGAGGCACAACTGTCGCCAAGCATGAGCCTGGGCAAATCACCCAGTTGATCGGCGCCAGCCTGCTTCCGAGTGAGACGATTCGGCAAATCTGCGGCGACCTCCTGCAGCAGTTTCATTTCGAGCTGAAAGTACCCGGGCTTCTTTTCATCGACACACCAGGGCATGAGACTTTCTCAAATTTGCGAAGGAGAGGAGGCTCGGCAGCCGATATCGCGATTCTCGTTGTCGACGTCACGAAGGGTATAGAACCTCAGACGGTAGAATCCATAAACATCCTCAAGAGTAGAAAAACACCATTCATTGTTGCTGCCAACAAGATCGATGCGATCCCGGGATGGAAATCGCAAAGCGACTCTTCGTTTCTCCGCTCGCTCAAGGATCAGTTTCCAGAAGTGCAAACCGAGCTGGACAATCGAGTATACACGATTCTTGGGACACTATCTAGGCTCGGATTTCGCGCGGAACGGTTTGATAGAATAGCAGATTTCAAACAAAACGTGGCGATAATTCCAGTGAGCGCGAAAACGGGTGAAGGAATTCCAGAATTGCTCGCCATTCTCACTGGCCTAACACAAGCTTACCTTGAGAACGAACTCCAAGTCACCTCGGGCCCAGCACGTGGAACGGTACTAGAGGTAAAAGATGAACCAGGGCTCGGGACTACGGTCAACGCTATAGTCTACGACGGATCGTTGAAGGTTCACGATACAATTGTTCTGGGTGGGCGTGACCGACCGATAGTGACGGAGGTCCGGGCCATACTCGTGCCCAAACCTCTTGACGAGATCAGGGATCCGAAGGATCGATTCACTAGCGTGCGTAGAGTTACAGCGGCTTCCGGAGTTAAAATCGCTGCACCCTCCTTGGAGAGCGCACTTGCTGGTTCAACCATCTACGCTGTGCCGAAAGGAAAGAACACTAAAGAATACGTTCGAATCATCGAGGATGAGGTAGAGAAGCTTCGAATAAAGACTGAGCGCTCTGGAATTGTCCTGAAGACTGACACACTGGGGTCTCTGGAAGCGATTACCGAAGAGCTTTCACGACATGACATTCCAATCCACTTGGCGGATATTGGTGACGTTTCGAAGCGCGACGTTGTCGAGGCTGAAACAGCTAGCCAAGAAGACCGTTTGCTGAGGGTGCTTCTCGCTTTCAATGTCAAGGTTCTACCTGACGCTGAGGAGGAGTCGAGAATTAGCCAGACACCGATCTTTCAGTCGGACGTTATCTACCATATGATGGAGGATTATTTGAGGTGGAATGAGGAACAACGAAGCGCAGGAGTCAAGGCCGAACTAGACGCGTTAGTAAGACCCTGCAAAGCCAGGTTTCTTTCAGGGTTCATTTTTAGACGAAGCAAACCCGCAATTGTAGGTCTCGAGATTGTTTCAGGCCGTCTAAAACCCAAGTATCCGCTCATATCTTCATCTGGGAAGAAGCTAGGCCAAGTTCAGAGGATTCAGGATCAGGGCAAGGACGTACAAGAAGCCGTTGTCGGCGGTCAAGTGGCCGTTTCCATTGAAAATGGTGTGGTTGGCCGGAACCTCTCGGAGGGCGACACGATTTATGTGGATGTACCTGAAAGGCACTTGAAGACGCTTATGACGAAATTCCCAGGCGAACTAGTTGAGAGCGATCACGAAACGGTAAAGGAGTTAATTCAACTCAAGAGAAGAGAGAATCCTGTCTGGGGCTTCTAAGTCATTTTAGCAAGAATTCTCGTTCCGTCGGTTTGGAATATTTCGTAAACTCGCTGCTTGGGAAGAAGATCAACATTTCCCGTTCCGCATTTTCCGGCGAATCAGCTCCATGAATGGCATTTGGGGTGACTTGAAGAGCAAAGTCCCCCCGAATCGTTCCGGCCGCAGCGTTGAGAGGATTCGTGGCCCCCACTAGATTTCTAACAACCGTGACAGCGTTCGGACCCTCCCAGACCATCAAGAACACTGGTCCGGACGTTACGTGCGACACAAGCTCATTGAAGAATGGTTTGCCCTTGTGAACGCCGTATAGTCTTTCGGCCTGATCATGGGACATTTGCATCAACTTTGCCCCAACCAAGAGGAGACCTTTTCTCTCGAACCGAGAGACTATTTCGCCAATTAACCCTCTCATGACACTTTCAGGCTTCAGAAAAGAAAACGTCCGCTCCGTTTCCAATGCTAACGGGCCTACTTGCCTCTTTCCTTCTTTCCATAGTAAAGGGTCCACTTTAGCTTCCGCGGATCCCTCTTGTAGACCATCATGCTCTTCCTGCATTTGGTCGAACAGAAGTAGAAAATCGACCCGTCATTTTGTATGAACATGATGCCTGTTCCTTGGTGGAAGTCCTTTCCACAAAAGGAGCATGTATAGGTTCTCGGCAATTCTCAGACGCGTCTCCCTACCTGATCTTCTTGGCTTCCCTCTCTGTTTCCCTAAGCATCAAGATATCTCCCTCTCGTATCGGGCCCTTGATGTTTCTAGTAATGACTCGGCCCTTGTCCCGGCCCTCCAAGATTCTGACTCGTACCTGGATGACCTCCCCGGTCACGCCTGTTCTCCCGATTATCTGAGTAACTTCAGCGGGCGTAATGGCTTCCTCGGAACGCTCCTTGGCCGAACTCATGCCTAAGTTTTAGCCCCAGTTTTCTTCAGTTGATCGATTGAGTCGGTAACTTCCTTAAGCGATTTGGCACCTTCGCCAGCTTCGAGGACGGTCACCGCCGCACAGCCAACATCGATACCCGCAGCCCGGCCTAGGTCAAGTTTGCTCGGAACGAAAAGGTAAGGAATCTTGCGTTCCTCGCACAGTATCGGAATGTGTGCGACTACTTGGGGTGGGTCCACATCCTCAGCGATGAGAACAAGCCTCGCGACCGCCCTTTCAACCGCCTTTGTACTCTCGTTTGTTCCCTTCCTAAGCTTCCCAGAATCCTTAGCGACCTGTACAACCTGCAGAGCCTTCTCCGAAAGCTCCTTAGGCACTTCGAACTTAACGTAGAACGATTTTGGCATTCGCTTTCACCGCACATTTGCCAATTAATAGCGTAACGTCATGTGTGCCTTTTAAGAACGTTTCTGCCATGAAATTTGGTTCACCAGCTTGTGAATTAGAGGCCTCCGGGTTCTCTCGTTATGAAAAGAGAGGCGATTGGCTGACCTGTTATGAAACTTGAATAGGCACTACGCCCAGTTGCGACAGGTTGTCGTCGGGAGATGGACTCTGATTCCGATGATCTCCGCGAGTGACGTACTTCAAGCGATCAGCGAGATTCATCAGTACTCGATGCTCTTGATCGAATTCAAGGATTCAACAACGGTGGGTATTCTACACTCCGAAAGCGATTCGATGAGTTACTTCAAACTCCAAGGCGGTCTCAAACCCTCCGAAAGGGTGGCGCTGGTTCGTGGCGTCGAAGAAGGCAATCCCCCTAGCGCCCTGAAGTCATTAACCGTGGAAGAACTGATTCGCGAGGTGGAGGGTCGGAAGGCAAAACACATTTGGCTAGAAGCAGTCGGAGACGAGAAGAGAGAACATGGATTCCTCAGCATCTCGGAACTAAAGTTGTTCCTCCGAAACAATCCCAGCCGGCAATCGCATCAGCACCACTAGGTATCCATTCACTTCGATCGACGCTGGGGGCATAGATTCAACCTTCTTCTGAACTTGGTCAATCACTGTTTCTACCTCTCTTAGCTTGTTTGGTCGCAGTTCGGGCAACGCTAGGGCTTTGGAAAAACCCTCTTCATAACTCGCATTAGAGATGCGGCTTAAACAATGTAATGTTAATAAAAGGCCCTCAGTCGGTAGTACCGTTCCAAACTTTCAAGGAGATCATCGTATTGGCAAAATTCAAACTGATAGTCTCCGATCCAGCAAACGGTAAGTCCTCGGCTAGCGAGCTCGAAGGAGCTAGAGCCCAGGCTCTGATAGGCCGTTCACTAGGTGAGACGATAGACGGCTCGCCATTGGGAATCGCACAGTCAAAACTTCGCATAACAGGCGGATGTGACAAGAATGGAATACCAATGCGAGCGGACGTGCACGGTGGGGTGAAGAAATACATCGTCCTCTCAGCCGGTCCGGGATTCAAGCCCACGCGACACGGCGAAAGAAGAAGAAAGCTGGTACGTGGGAGAACGATAACTGACGAAACCTACCAAATCAACTTCGCGCTTACTAAGGAGGGGCCCGCTGAACCAAAGCGGCCCATTGAGGCGAAACCGGCTGCCATGCCTTCGAAGGCACCCCCGGTGAAGCAGTCAGAGAAGACACGGCCGAAGACTGTAGCGAAGAAGCCAGCAAAGAAAGGAAGATAGGCGGAAATTAGCATGGATTTCAAAGTCAAGCAGGACACGTATAATCCGCTTCTCAAGCGGAAAGAAGTGAACATCGAAGTCGACCATGAACGCCAAGGGACCCCGTCTAGATTGGAGTTACGGAAGGCGGTTGCGTCAAAATACAACACCAAACCCGAGAATGTGTACGTAGTAGATATGGAAACGAGGACCGGGACACAAAATTCCCTATGCGTAGTAGAAGTTTATGACGACGCTGAAATTGCGAAGCAAACGGTCCCAAAATACATCCAGACCCGCAATCTTCCTCCTGAGGAACGGAAGAAAGTAAGGGAGCAAGAAGCGAAGAAGGAGGAACCAAAGCCGAAGCCCGAGAAACCTAAGGCCGGAAAGCCCGCCGCCGAGGCTAAGCCAGAGAAACCTGCGGAGGAAGGGAAGGAGGCTAAACCAAAAGCGGAAGCTAAACCCACAGGTGAGCCTGCAAAGAAAGGTAAAGACGGTGAGGCAAAGTGAGCGAAACCAAAGTGAGTGAGAGCAAACCGAGCGAGAAGAAACAACCCAAGGCGAGGCTAGGTGGCCTCTACGAAGTTGATTCCGAAAAGGGAACGATAAAACTCAAGAACCGTAAATGCCCACGTTGTGGAAACATAATGGCATATCATAAGAGCCCAGTAGAGCGTTGGACCTGCGGATCCTGTAGCTTCACAGATTTCGTTAAGGCTAAGTAATTCTAGCTTTTTTTTCCATCTGATCGAGGATCGCTTGGGCCTCGGCCTTCTTTGCCTCTGAGACCCTGACGAGAACTATCCCCTTGCCCGGCTGCCCATAGACTACTAAAGAACCAATGGGTGCAGTCTGAACCGCGACAATCGCAAGCAAGTCCTCCTCGCCGTCCACTTCTATTAGATCACCACGACCGAGAACGGCCTGCTCGACGGCATCGCGCGCTTGGACCTCAATCATTCCGGCATGGTTAGTAGTTTTGATCTTCACCTTCGCTTCAAAAGCGTAGGGCTTTGCTCTAGCCCTCTTTTCGAGGTTATCGATAATCATGATATCTGCCCTGATGCCGTTCTGAGCAGCATTTCTAGAAACGGTATCTCCTACCAGAATCACCTTGGTAGGGTTTTCTTTGGCAATGACTTGCTTCAAGATTAGGTTGCATTCTTCCTCGTCTCCTGGCACGAGAACGCCAAGGGGACGACTGAGCGTTTTTCTCAGTTTTGCGGTTAGTACGTAACTTGTCACATGAAACAGCTTGCCGCTAAGAGTCGTCAGCGGACACGTACGGCGTATCGTCCTGCAGCCTTGATACCCATTCTTTTCGCCACGTCGGACGCGCTAGCATCCACTATAACAACGAGTCCGCTCCAGTCGTCGCTGAGGTTCGTGGACTTACAATTCGGACAAATGGGGCCGTTGCTGATGTACCTGCAATTCTTGCAGGCCTTATCCGTCAAGAGGCCTTCTCCTCACGAACGACCTTTGTCCGCTTGATATCGCCTTCAATCCAATCGAGTTTGCCGAGGAAAGGCTGGCGCATAGTGATTCCGATCTTGCCTCCCGCTCCGCCTCGCGGGAAACTTACGGCGATAATTCGCCCTCTTACCATGTCACCTTTACCTAGCTTCCTTTGAGATTCCTTGCCTACAAGTACCCCGTGTTTCTCATCGAAGGATATGTAATCGTCCATGATCTGTGAAACGTGAAGCAGTGCATCTTCGGGTCCGATCCTGACGAAAGCTCCAAAGTCGGTAACCTCTACGACTTCGCCCTCGACGACCTCATGCATTTCAGGGTAGAACGACAACAGTTTGAAACTGACCTTATGATACGTTGAACCATCTCCTGGCAAAATCTTGCCGACTGCGTCCACGTCAACGTCTACAACGAGGATTACATATCCCAGTTCTTCGTCGACGACGTTTTCGTACTTTAATTTGATCTGATCCTTCGCGGCCTTGTCAATGGGATGCCCGAAGCTTTGCGGCGGAATCCTAACTATATCCTCTACTGTTACTAATCTGAACATTTTTCCTTAACCTCGAGTAAACCTCATACTAGTCTAGAAGTAGGCAGGCTCGATCCCTTCGACTTCTAGTTTTGATTTATCTCTCAGGTACACAACCGGGATGTTAATAGCTCTTAGCTTCTTTTTCAGTTCGATGTCGTTCGTCGCGACAACGGCCCCAAGCTTTTGGGACGCCTTAACTATTGCATCGTCGACTGTCTCGCCTTGACTGAGTGCCACTTCGACTACGCGGCAGCGTGATGCAAGCTGGAGCGCCAAAGAGGCTTCGGCAGCGCCCTCCCCTCCTCGTGCTGAGATCTGTGTAAGTTCATTCTTAACGGCTGAGGGAACTACAAGATCAACTTTCTTCTGGAATAGGTATTCCAGCTCTTGAAAAATATCAAGATGAAACTGGAACGGTATCATCAGAAAGTTGGAATCGAGAATGACTTTGACAGGCATTTCTAGGCCTTCAATGAACCGAAACCGATCAGCCGCCAGCTGTCTGAGATCCTGCGGCTTATGGCCACCTTCGCCCCGGGCTCGGCGCACACCGGTTTCTTGAGCCCTACATCAATCAAAGATTCTCGAGCTGAACTCACTAACCCTGAAGTGACCGTCGTGCCTACGTTCAACACGAGAGCCTCGTTTGTTCTGATCTTCTCAACTGGAACGGCCAATTCAGTCCCTACGACCTTCTCGAAAAGGCTGACTTCGAGGGTTATCTTCCCCACAGTGGGTGGCAGCGTGTCAACTTTTCCGGCGACGCTCCCGACAAGCCCGTCGGACTTTGTGAGTGAAGGATCCAAGTCAGTCCCGACGCCCACCAGTCCTCCGCTTTTCGCTTCTGGCACCTGTCCTCTGCTAACGCTAAGGCTTCTTACGGTCGTGAGTAACCTCTCGTACCTGGTCTTGCCCCCTTCTTGAATTGGAATGCCAGGTCTTATTTCGATCTGATCGCCGACACGAAAGAGACCCTGCACGATCGAACCTCCGATCACTCCTCCAACCAGATCATCGATTTCGGTGCCCGGCTTGTTTACCTCGAAAGAACGCAAGACGTACAATCGAGGCGGAGCCGTAAGATCACGTTTCGGAGTAGGAATATTATCCTCGATCTCCTTCAGCAGCACGTCAATGTTGGTGCCGTGCTGAGCAGAAATCGGGACAATGGGGGCTCCATCCGCGATGGTCCCTTTAACAAACGCCCGAATCTCCTTGTAATTCTCCTGCGCTCTCTCTTTCGTGACCACGTCAATCTTGTTTTGCACAATCACGAGCTTCTTAATACCAACGCTCTCTGCGGCAAGCAAGTGTTCTCTGTCTTGAGCCTGTGGACATTTTGCGCTGCTTGCCAAGACAAACAATGCGCCGTCCATCAGTGCCGAACCTGAGAGCATGGTGACCATGAGGCTATGGTGTCCGGGGCAGTCGACAAAACTCACTGCACGCATGAGTTTTGCCTCGCTACCACAGTTGGGACATTTCGGCTGCACCGTGTAGTTGCTTGGGGATCGACATTTTGGGCACTTGTAGATGAAGGCGTCAGCATATCCTATTCTAATCGTAATACCTCGTCGCAGTTCTTCAGAGTGGCGAGCGGTCCATTCTCCGGTCAGAGCCTGAACAAGCGTGCTCTTGCCGTTGTCAACGTGCCCAAGCGTCCCGATGTTCACTTCGGGTTGCACTGCTTCCTCTGTTTTCTTCTCAGTTTTGAGAATCGCTTGAGCCATATGATAATCATCCATTTTTGCAGATTGGAACCGATCGGTTCAATATATGTGTGAGGGTAAACGAGTACCAGTAATCATCGCACGTCGAGCTGACCGACCTCCGATTATCTCCCGAATCGCAATTTGCTTAGAGTCCCTTAGATTCCAGTTTGATCATAAGATTAATTAGATCTCCTTGAACCAATCGCAACTAGTGAGGAAAAATGGGTGACCGGATTTGCTCACGAACCCTTTTCCCTGCGACTAGCTAAGGCGAAGTTGCATACCCCGCCTGTCCTTCTTAGACGAGAGGTTGTTTGACATGGGCCTCAGAATATACAACACCAAGACGCGAACCGTCGAGGAATTCAGACCTGAGCACGGAAATAGAGTCCAGATGTTCGTATGCGGTCCTACGGTCTACGACCACAGTCACATCGGTCACGCGCGCACATATCTTGCTTACGACATAATTGCTCGATACCTTCGAGCTAAAGGATACAGTCTGTTTTACCTCATGAACGTCACGGACGTTGAAGACAAGATCATCAACCGAGCAAATGCTTCGGGTGAGGACCCACTGAGGATGGCTGACAAGTTCACGAAGGAATTCATGAGTGACATGGGAGCCCTGGGAATTACAAGCGTTAACCTATACGCGAAAGCGTCTGAGCATATTCCAGAAATTATTGCACAGATCTCCACACTCATCGCTAAAGGCTTCGCATACCAAGTCGACGACGACGTCTACTATGACGTCTCCAAATTCCCTGACTACGGCAAACTCTCTGGCCAGAAAGTTCAACAACTCGTCATACACAGAATCGACCCCGACCCGCGGAAGAAGAACCACGTCGATTTCGCGTTGTGGAAAAGCGCGAAACCAGGAGAACCTTGGTGGGATAGTCCATGGGGAAAAGGCAGACCTGGATGGCATATCGAGGATACGGCGATAACTACCAACTACTTTGGGCCAACTTACGACATCCACGGAGGCGGCCTCGACTTGATCTTTCCCCACCACGAGGCCGAAATTGCTCAGGCTGAAGCAGCTACTGGAGTCTCTCCCCTAGTTCGATTCTGGGTACATGGTGGGCTCCTCACGATAAGCGGAGAACGCATGGGCCATTCACTGGGCAACTTCATTACAATTGCAGACACGCTTCGAAAGCATGACGCAGAAGCTCTTCGCTTGTATTACGGAATGAGGCACTACCGATCCCAACTCAGCTTCGACGAAGCTGACATCCAACAAGCAGAAGAAGTTCTTGACAAACTAAGATCCGTTTACAACCAATTTAGGATGAAAGCGGAATCGAATGAACACGAAGAACAGGAGGCCGCGGAGCCTATCGAGAAGTTATCCACGAAGGCAATCGTTGAATTCAATGGCGCGATGGACGACGACTTCAATACACCGCGTGCTTTGGCCACGATGATCACCTACGCAAAGGATGCCGAGGCATATGCGGCTCACAAAATTAGCCGGGCTTCTGCTGAGCTGGTCTCCAAGACGCTTGGCTACTTCGGCAGCATCTTCGGAATTCTCACCTCCAACCAAGTCCACCAACACAATGTCATCGATGACCTGTTGAACATCGTCCTGCAACTGCGAGAGGACGCTAGAAAACGGGGCGAATGGACCACGGCGGATCGGTTGAGAGAAGAAATCACCAAGTCGGGGATTGGACTTGAAGACACTCCCACAGGAACACGCTGGTATCTCACGTCTGCTGATCGGAAGAAATCAAGCTGAAAGTTTGTAACCAATTTTCCTAAGGAAATCTTTCCTATCTCGTGCGTCCTTTTCCGTCTCGACACCCTTAGATGAGAAACCGTCGACGACCCCTAAGATCCCTCGTCCCTGGCTCGTTTCGGCTAAGATGACTTGGAAAGGATTTGCAGTGGCCAAGTAGATGTTACAAACCTCCGGGACAGACTTCACCTTGTCGAGGACGTTTATTGGAAACACGTTGCGCATGAATATTATGAAACTATGCCCAGCCGAGAGCTGAAGCGCAGTCTTCGAGGCCAGTTGCTTAAGGTCGGAGTCATTTCCCTCTGATCGAATCAGGCAGGGCCCACTCGATTCACAGAACGCGATTCCGAATTTCGCGCTCGGAACGGCATTCACCATGGCCTCATGAAGGTCTTCCACAGTTTTGATGAAATGGCTCTGCCCAAGGATAACATTGCAGCCGTCAGGAACCGTTACATCAACGATCAGGGTGTTTAAGGGAGAACACCTGGATTAGTTAAAGCTCCAACTCCTTTTCAACCTTCGCGAGGATCTCCACGCCCTTCGACTTGACCGCAACAGTGTCCTCGATGCGAACGCCACCGTAGCCGGGCAAATAGACGCCTGGCTCGACGGTGACGACCTCTCGGCTCTGCAGGGAGTCTTTGATCCCTAGGCTAAGGTAGGGGCTTTCCCCAATAGTAAGCCCAACCCCGTGCCCCAGAGAATGAATGAAGCCTGTCGATAGGCTCTTTGCCTTACCTTGAAAAATCTCCCTCACTGTTCTGTACCCAGCCCGTTCTATGACCTCGCAAGAAACTTCCATTGCGGACTCGCCCGTTACGCCAGCGGTCAAGAAATCAACCGAGGCCATTTGCGCGCCTTTGACGGCGTCGAACATTTTCCTTGCTCTTGCATCGGCCCTCCCCACTACAAAACTTCGAGTCATGTCGAACCAGTACCCACTCATAGCCTGAGGGAAGATGTCAAAGACAATCAGCTTGCCCTTTCTAATCTCGGCCGCGTCGACCCCTGCGTTGTGGGGATCTGCTCCTGATGCACCAATCGCAAATATCGTGCCCTCCGGCGCAATTAGCTTTTCACGCGCCAGCTTCGATGCGATCATGAATTTGATCAATCCAACTGTCGCCCGTTTCCTGTCAATCTGCAAGTGGCCGCGTTTTTCCTTGGCATTCCGGAGAGCATGGAGCACTTCATTGACTACTTTCGCTGTTTTGGCTCCAACCCCTCTGATTTCTTCAAGTTCGTTGAGATCCTTCCTGTCTCGTGCGGCCTCGAGAATCGTAGGGGATTGCTGTCCGATGACCCTGACGCCTAATCTCTCCAGCTTCTCGGCTAAATGTAAACCGTTAGCTAAGTCGTTCCTGCCGAAAAGAACTACCTTTCCTCTCACTCCTTCAGTCCTCAGTATTTGCAGGATGAGGTGTGGGAATGCACTGCCTCTATTCTCGAATCGTCTGAGGAGCCTTTCGTATCCCCACTGTGTTAGAGTTTGGATTCTCTTGACTTTACCTGCCCTCTTAGCCGACCCGTAGTCCAAATTGCTGACAACGAGCAGGGGTGGTCTGCCGAGTTTCTTGAAATACGTACCACCTCGAGGAAGTACGCCTCCCACGACGTAGGTAAGGTCGGGGTCTGCGAGGGTGGTATTTCCAAACACGATAATTCCATCGATGCCTTTCGACCGCATCGCGGCGTCTATGTCGTCAATCATCCGACATCACATCAATTCCTAGAACTCATTGCGTGAGCCCGTTTGGAGGTATAATTGATTTCTAATCCTAGGACCGATCTCGAAACATTGACAGCAGTCCCCAACAACCTGAGATATGAAGTCAATATTGCTCTCAATGCGCCAGAATCTCTCGCCTCGAATTGCAGTTTGAGCGTTCTTCCTCTCATTGTGATTCTTGCGTTCGCCTTTTCGCCTGCCGGGTAAAACATTTCAGGACGTAGTGCTTCGGCGATTGCTTCCATTTGTTGGCGCGACTTGAACCGGGCGGTGATTCTGGCTTCAGCGCTACGCTTGAGTCGTTTCATTTCTACGACTTTACGTTCTCGTTGTGCGTCAAGTCTTGCCTGCGAGGTCACATGATTAGCTTCGTTGACCCGGATTGATGCTTTACTCGGTCTTCTCTTCGGCAGTTTTATCCGGTTCTTTTTCTGTTTTGGCTTTTCTGCGCCTTCGCTTTGCTATCTTGGCCTTGGTTTCGGCTTCCATCTGCCGTGCTTTCTCAGCCTTAAGCTCGGCCACCGCACTGCTGGCGACGCCGGCACGGGCTGCTCTTTCAGCCACTTGACCGAGCTTGGTGGTCGGGGAATAGGCGCCGCCTGCGAACTTGAACCCACAGCTACGGCAGAGCCAAATTCCGACTGAAAGGCGTTTGACTGTGGTGATATGGCATTGGGG
>Ga0074046_10000217_pt1 | contig 50528 bp, 45 predicted proteins | sample BogForMeECP23OM3_FD_94441 | JGI IMG/M metagenome (GOLD analysis project Ga0074046, IMG submission 94441) | Bog forest soil microbial communities from Calvert Island, British Columbia, Canada - Bog Forest MetaG ECP23OM3 | ecosystem: Environmental > Terrestrial > Soil > Wetlands ... | reverse complement strand
GTTGCGGAACCGCTGGTGGGGCAGGGTCTGTGGAAATTGCATCTTTATTTTGGGTCTGTTTGCCAGTAGAAGTTTCTCTCTCACACAAGAGTTTTCAAAAAAACAATCATCAAGGCAAGAATTAGAACTTAAAAGGAATTTAAAACCCTTGTTGTGATGATGACTGCTGTGGATTGGTGGAAAAGTGCATAAAATGAATTCCTGGTTGCGTTTTTTATGACAGCTGTTCAGTGAATTTTTCTGCGACGCTTCTGATAACAGCGGTGAAGAGAACATTCGAGAGAACTCTAGAACATTCATAAACAGATTGTCCGCAAGAAACACAGTGGTTGTTCACAAATTCCCCACAGGTTTAGCGAACAACACTCTGAGTAGAGCCGCCTCGAACGGGCGGTCTAGAGTGCCGCTTTCCACAGAATGTTCACTGGTCTATCGCTCAGAGCGGTTGTCTATGCGGTCGTGATGCCCAAAGATAGTATCTAGGGAATGCACCAAACGCGGGCGGGAATCTGACGGCCCGATCGGGAAAATTTTTCGGGCTAGACCGGTGGCTGCAACCGCGTTAAAGGATGGGACAAGTGCGGGGCCAGATGGCGCTCGGTCAGAGCCCGGGCGCGAGCTAAACTTCTGTCTTCCGCGTGCAGCTCGAAGGTAGAGGGCGTTATCGAAACAAATTCAACGAAGACAGCCAACCGGTTTGACGGGATCGACGTATTGCGCGGTTTATCGATCGTGGTGGTGGTGCTACATCACATCAACCTGCGGTTCTTAATCAACGATGTCCCACTCGAACCGGAGCTTCCGAAGCAACTCGGTAAGATTCTGTTCTGGAATGGGGCGAATGGCGTCACCGTGTTCTTTGCCATCTCCGGATTTCTGATCACTACCATGACTCTGCGGCGTTGGGGTTCGTTGCGCGCCGTTGATCTACTGGAGTTTTACAAATTGCGGTTTGCGCGAATCGCCCCGTTGCTGCTGGCCCTTCTGGTCTTTCTCAGCGTACTACATCTTTCCCACGTGCAAGGTTTTGTCATTCCACCAGAACGGGCGAGCCTCGGGCGGGCGCTATTTGCAGCGCTCACATTTCATATCAACCGATTGGAGGCGGTCCGGGGATATTTGCCGGCAAGCTGGGACGTGCTGTGGTCGCTTTCCATCGAGGAAGTTTTCTATCTATTCTTTCCGGTGATCTGCCGACTCGCGAAAGGGCCGCTAGCCCTCATCTTGATTCTAGTGGGGTTTGTCGCGATCGGGCCATTCGCGCGGACAGTTTTGACGAAAAACGAATTGTGGGCGGATTACGGATATCTGTCGTGCATGGACGGGATTGCTTGGGGATGTTTAACAGCACTGCTAGCGAGGGTGTGGCGCGCCGGTCGATGGCCATCGATCGCGCTAAAAATCAGCGGCACATTGCTGATCATGCTGGTGATGTTGGCGCGGCCGCTGGTTGCGGGGCTGCATTTATATCAATTTGGACTCAATTTTACGGTACTGGCGCTAGGCACGTGCTTCCTGATACTGACTGTAGCGCAAGAAAACAAAGTTGGGCGATGGCCAACGGGCTTGCTGCGATGGTTTGGCAGGCACAGCTACGAGGTGTATCTGACGCATTGCTTCATCATGATATGGGGAATACAGAGTTATTTGGTGCTGGGGCTTTCCTCTGGATGGGCACCGGTTTGGTACCTGATCATGTTCGTGTTGTCGGGGATTTTAGGTTGGATCGTCGCGAACTGGTATTCGGAGCCGATCAATCGGTGGTTGCGAACCAGAGGAAAGCTTGGGGCCAGGCGAGATCGTACAGACCAAGCTGCCCCAACCGGGGCCTAAAATCTAATAGGAAGATTACTGTAAGGCGTCCATCAAGCGGGTGATAGTGCGGTTAAGTTCTTTGTCAGAGCGGCGGAGTTCTTCGATCTTGTTGATCGAGTGCAGGACGGTGGTGTGATGTTTGCCGCCGAATTGCCGCCCGATTTCTGGAAGCGAAGCAGTGGTCAGTTGCTTCACGATGTACATCGCAACCTGGCGCGGAAAAGCGATGGCGCGGGTATTGCTGCGAATCTTGAGATCCTGCTCACGAAGATTGAAATGCTCGCTGACGCGCTTCTGGATTAAGTCGATGGTTACACGCTTTTCCTGCGAAGCGATGATGTTACGCAATACCTGCTGAGCTGTCGCGAGCGATATGGAAGTGCCGGTCAGCGAAGCGTAGGCCATCAAGCGGGTGAGAGCGCCTTCAAGTTCGCGCACATTCGATTTGATTGCGCGAGCAATGTATTCCGCGACTTCATCAGGCAGGTTAAAACGATCGTTCTCGGCTTTCTTCTGCAAGATGGCAATCTTGGTTTCAAGATCGGGCGGCTGAATGTCTGCTATCAAGCCCCATTCGAAACGCGAACGAAGGCGTTCTTCGATCGAGTTGATGTCTTTTGGCAAGCAGTCTGAAGAAATCACGATCTGCTTCTGCTGTTCATACAAGGCATTGAAGGTGTGGAAGAACTCTTCCTGGGTCCTCTCCTTGCCGGCGATGAACTGAATATCGTCAACCAGCAAAACATCGACCGTGTGAAAGCGATCGCGGAAACTGATCATGCGATCGAAACGCAGCGAGTTGATCACTTCAATGGTGAACTTTTCGGCACTCACGTAACTGAGGCGCATGGCCGGATTGCGCTTCTTGATGGTGTGCCCGATGGCATGCATCAAGTGGGTCTTGCCCATGCCCACACCGCCGTAGAGGAAAAGCGGGTTATAGGATTTGGATGGCTGCTCGGCAACGGCCCGGGATGCGGCGTGCGCAAACTCGTTGGACTTGCCGACGACGAACGAATCAAAGGTGTAGCGCGTGTTCAGTTGATGATCGCTGCTCTCAAAGTCGAGCTTAGACTGCTTGGCCGAGGAGATCGCAGGAGTACCCTGAACGGGCTCTTCTTCCGTGCAGACGTATTGCACTTTGGTGTTGGGAGTCCCCATCTGGTGGAAGACAGCCTTCACAATCTCGCCGTATGTGCGCGTAAGGACCTGACGGAAGACCGCGCTGGGAATCTGAACAAATAGCGTATCGCCTTCGCCGCGGTTCAGCCGAGTAGGTTGGAACCAGGTGTTGTAGGTGTTGATGCTGACGCGGGACTTGATCAAATCAAGAAATTTGTCCCAAGTGTTTTGAATTTCGTGTTCTCTGCCAAGTTGGGTAGCGGTCGTCATCGTATTGAAAAAAACCAAATCCCGGCCATTTTCCACAGATGTGAATATGCTGTGGAAAGCCGTATCGCCCTAAAGCTTCTCGCTTTGGAGTTCAAGCTCGCGCCGGGAATGAATCGTTTTGCCCCGTGGATCCCCGTGCAGCCCCTTCAGAGTTGCTGGACCAAATCTCGCACCACAAACTGCGAGAATTCTCGCGCACTGTTGGTTTGGGGGCAAGCGAAAAGTGAGAGAGACCAGGTAGCAACGTTCACATAACATTCACAACTTTTCCACAAGCACAAGAATTGTGCAAGTACCCGCGAAACCGCACAGATTCCCATATATTTCGTAGTGTTAAAAGTTTCCAAAAACGAGATTGCCCAATTGTGGTGCAGTTGAGCCTGAGGAAAACTTGAACAGTTTTCTAGTGATTTCGGTCGGGACGGCGGAATTCGAAGATGCCTAACGGGTCGGAACCGATTAGAAGACGATCTTCCTCGACCAGAATGACATTGGCTTCAAGCCGGGCGTTGTCGGAAGTGTAGATTTGATACTCGGAACGGCGGTTCCCGTCCTTATCGAAGTGCAGCAAAGTGTTGTGCAAGCACATCCAGAGGTCGCCATTGACAGGATCGACCCCGAAAGCGGTGAGGATCGGATGAAGCGTTGGCGGCTCATCACGTTTATCCTGACGGTCGATTTCGCGACGTGCCGCGCGCCCTTCAGACCACGCACCGAGGCCCGTGAACTCGAAATCAACTCCGCCATAGCCAAAGCGGTCGTACTGGCGAACACGTGGCTCGGGGAGATAGGTGTAGCCGTAATACATGTGGCCTTCAGAGTCGGAAGCGAGGCTACCCTGGCTCAAATAGCGATTCAGCTCGGGGCGGGAAGAGAGCTCTTCCGGATCGCCCACTTCGTGCACCGGGTGGCCGGCGGCGTTGTAGACCGTCACAAGATGCGCCCCGCGAGAAGTAGCAACAGCCACTTCGCCATCCTCTAGCGCAAGGACGGAAAGGGGGGCGTTGACCGGAATGGAGCGGAGAAGCTTTCCGTCCGGGGCAAATTCGCTGATCAGGTTGGAGCCGCGATCTGCGACATAGATGTTGCCCTTGGTGTCGACATCGCAGTCTTCGCCAAAAGAGATCGCAGACCGGCCTGCCTTGTTGCTAACGGACTCGGGTGAGGAAGCACCGATTACGATCAGTTGCCTTTGCTGAGAGTCGAACACGACCAACCCAGTGTTGGGCGTCGCCAAAATATAATATTTGCCATCCGCGCCCCGGCGAAGAGCGCGCAGGCCGGGCCCGATGGGTTTGAACAGGCGTTTGTTGGCGGTGAGCTGGTCGTCGACCTCTTGAGCGGCCGTGGCAAGGACGATTCCTACAGGACATAGAAATGCAGCAGCAAGGAAAAGCTTGGCCAAGGATCTTTGCATGGTCTTTCAGATTGCAGAGAAGCCCTCCCGGTTGCCCGGAAAATTCACCCGGCGAGCGGATGGGGCAGCTTCTGGGCCAAACCTGAGAGAGCAAACTGCACTGGCCCCCGGTCAATTGGGGAGATTAGTCAATGAGCAGGCGGACGCGTTCGATGGATTTTGCACGGAGACGCCCGGAATCGTTGCGCGGTAGTGTGTCGTCGGTTTCGATAACGACCGAGTTCATCTGCACGTCACCGGTGGCAACCTCGAACCTCGAGGGAAGAACCTCGATAAATTTTTTTAGGACACCAGAACGTTCCATGCCGATTACCCCGTCGTGCGGACCGGTCATGCCTACGTCAGTGATATACGCAGTGCCGTTAGGGAGAACCCGTTCATCGGCTGTGGTGACATGAGTGTGCGTGCCGACGACGGCGGTGACGCGACCATCGAGATACCAGCCTAGGGCGATTTTCTCGCTGGTAGTTTCCGCGTGAATATCAACAAGGACAAATTCAACATCCGCGGGGATTTTTTCAAGAACAGCGTCGGCTTTTTTGAAGGGATCATCAATGGCGGGGAGAAAGACCCGTCCCTGCAAATTCAGCACCGCGAATTTCACGCCATTTTTTGCCGTGCCTGCGTATAAACCTGAACCGGGATTTTGATCCGGAAAATTTGCCGGCCGGAGAAGCCGGGGCTCATGCGGCATAAAGTCTATGATTTCCTTTCGATCCCAACTGTGGTTGCCCCCAGAAATCACGGCGATATTGAGGGCCAGCAGTTCTTGGGCGATGCGCGGAGTAATGCCGAAGCCCGAGGCGGAATTTTCCCCGTTGGCGATGACCAGGTCGATGCCCCGTTGCTCGACGAGGTCGGCGAGACGGTCATGGACGATCCGGCGGCCCGGCGAGCCAACGATGTCACCAATAAAAAGAACCTTCATCGAGGAGAACTCGGCCTTTCAAGCCGGGCCTTAGCAAGCAGATCTCTCGGCTCGGGATGACGGCTACAAAAATAAAGGAGCGGGACTGCTTGGCCGTGAGAGGCTAGGCCGTGAACCTCTGAAATAGGTGGGCACCGCGAGCCAACCATTAGGCTTTCCTGCCCCGCTCGCGGCTCCTTGAGAGAACCCGCCAACGGGACAGGCCGTGCACACAAGCTGACTTTGCGCAGCACCCCAGAGATTCGTTACGGTTCAAACGGCTTTCGCTTCACACCTGCTTCGAAGTACCGCTCGAGAGATATTATCCTACCTGCAGCGGTTCGCGTCCAACTGCTCAGCCAGTGTCGATTGTGGCGGCGCGACGGCTTTGTGTGCTTCCCTTGAGCAGCGGCGGGCCGCTACAATGTCGTGTCGAGGTCAGGAGAATTCGATGAATTATCGGCGATTTGGACGAACCGGATGGCGGGTCAGCGAAATTGGGTACGGAATGTGGGGACTAGCCGAGTGGAGCGGGTCGGACGACACCGAGACCCTACAGTCGCTCTACCGAGCGATCGAATTGGGTTGCAACTTTTTCGACACCGCTTGGGCGTATGGAGACGGTAAAAGCGAGCAGATCCTGGCAAAGGTGTTGCGCGAAAAAAAGTATAGTCCGAGTTCCGGTGGGCCGGATCGACACTTGTATGTCGCGACAAAAATTCCGCCGCGAAACCGGAGATGGCCGAGTACTCGTGAATTTACATTGGACGATTGCTATCCCCCGGACTATGTCGAGGAATACATCGAGAGAAGCTTGAAGAATCTGGGGGTGGACACAATCGACCTGATGCAATTCCACACTTGGGAAGACCGTTGGCTGAATGACGAGCGTTTGCCACGTTCGATTGAGAACATGAAGAAGAGTGGGAAGGTGCGGGCGGTTGGGCCCAGCATCAATCGATGGGAACCCGCCAACGGATTACGCATGGTGCTCGAAGGCTATGCCGATGCGGTGCAAGCGATATACAACATTTTTGACCAGAATCCGGAAGATGCGTTACTGCCGATTTGCGCCATGAAAGAAGTGGGATTCATTGCGCGAGTGCCGTTTGATGAAGGAACCCTGACCGGGACATTGACTTTGGATTCGAAATGGTCGGCCGACGATTGGCGCAGCACGTATTTCGTCCCGGAAAATCTGAACTCGAGCGTGGAGCATGCGGAAGCGCTGCGGCCGGTGATTCCTTCGGGAATGACCATGGCGGAATTGGCGCTGCGATTCATTTTGTCGAATAAGAATGTGAGCACGATTATTCCGGGTATGCGCAAAATGAAGAATGTGCAAGCGAATGTGGCGGCCAGCGATGCCGGCCCGTTGCCGGCGGAATTGCATAGAAAGCTGCGAGCGCACCGTTGGGATCGCAATCCGACTCCCTGGTCGCAGTGATCGAGGCGTAAATGAGTAGGGGAATTAAAGTGCAAATCTTCGGGCAGACCTACACGATCAACGGCGATCTGGATGAAGCCTACGTGCGCGATCTGGCGGCTTATGTCGACGGAAAGATGCAAGCGATTTCAGAGAATACCTCCACGATTGATACACAGAAGGCCGCGGTACTCGCGGCGCTATCGATTGCCGATGAGTTGTACAGTGTGCGGAATGAGCGCGGGAATCGGGAGGAACTGTTGAAAGAGCAGGCGGAGCGCTGCTTGACGCTGGTGGAGAGAGCGATTAAACAGACAGAGTAGGTGAACGCCCGGAGGCATCGCCCCAGTTCGAGGCGGCATACCAAACGACAGCTTCGCTTTAGGTGGTGCGCAGTGAGGCGTTTAGTTTTTTTTCCACGGCGCTGATGATTCTGGCGCAAAAATCACTCAGCTGAGAATCGGTGAATGTTGCTTCGCGGCTCTGGAACGTGATTCGGACGAGCAAGGAATATTTTCCCGCCGGCACGTTTTTCCCGCGGAAAAGATCGGCGGCTTCGACAGAAGCGATCTCTGGAATATTCAGAGAGGCGATTGTGTCACGAACTTGCGCGAAGGTTACGCCATCTAGAAGAAACAGAGAGAAATCGCGTTCAACCCCCGGGAAACGCGGGAGTGGATCGTAACGGCGACTATTTCTAACGCCATAGAACATGCAATAGACCGGGCCGAGTTCAAGCTCGGCAAGAAAAACATCCTGACGGAATTTAAATTTGTCGGCGACGCGCTTGGCAAGTTGACCGGCAGCACCAAGAGGCTGCTTGCTTTCTTTGCCAAGATAAATTGTGCCGCGTTTTGCAGAGTGCAGCCACTCTGGACCGCCCGGCTGCCAGCAGAATCCCCCAGAGAGCGCGCCGGCTAGGTCGAGATCCCCTTTTAAGTCCGCGAAATCATATTCTCGTGCGGGATCATAAAGACCTTCAAGACGAGCGAGGCCGGTTGACCCGATTGTAAGCACGCGGGTTTCTACGGATTTTCCTCGAGCAACGAGATAGCGATGAGCGATTTCAAAGAGACGAACGTTGCGCTGCCCGTGATTGAGATTCCATTCAAGCGCGGCAGCCATGGTGATCGCGCCGGTCGATCTCAGGACACCTGCTTGCTCCGAAAGAGGGTTAGAAAGCTTTGCGGGTGCGACCTCGGGAGGGCGGAACAAATCATTGCGTTCTTCGGCCACGTGCGGGATGGTGACGATTTCGTGATAGCCGAGGCCAATGAGGCGCTCGCGTAAAGCTGTTTCCGCTTCGTACTGGGGGAGGCGCGCGGCGGGGATCTGTGCCGCAGGCAAACGAGGAGGAAATTTATCCAAGCCATAGATGCGGGCGACCTCTTCGATGAGGTCAATTTCGCGATCGACGTCGGCGCGCCAGGATGGTTTTGTGCATTCCCAGGCAGCAAGCAGAGAATTTTCCGCGCCGCGATTGTCATCGGCACGTTGCGGGGCGAAGCCCAAAGCACAGAGAATCGATTCCACTTCCTTGTCGGGAACATCGGCGCCAAGAATGCGAAGCATTTCGGCGCGGGTGAGTGCGATTTTTTTCCGTTCGCGCTTTCCAGGATAAACATCAACCACGCCGGCAAGCAATTCACCGCCCGCCAGTTGCAGAATCAATTCGGCGCATCGGCGCGAGGCGAATTCTGCCATTTCCGGATCAGCTCCACGGCCGAAGCGCGTGCTCGCTTCGGTGTGGAGTTTTAAAAGACGACTAGCACGACGGATGGCGATCGGATCGAACCAAGCGCACTCGATGAGCACATTCTTGGTGGAAAAGGAGATCTCAGTTTCCGCGCCGCCCATAATGCCGCCAATACCGACGGCACGACTACCGTCACCGTCAGAAACCGCACAGATGGCTGGATCGAGCGTGCGTTCTATGCCATCGAGTGTTTTTATTTTCTCAGCGGGCTTGGCGCGGCGAATCACCAGACTGTGATTGCTCACTGTGTCGTAATCGAATGCGTGCAACGGATGACCGAGCTCGAGCATGACGTAGTTGCTGATGTCTACGACGTTGCTGATGCTGGCCACGCCTGCGGCTTCCAATCGGCCTTTCAGCCAAGCAGGAGAAGGTTGAATTTTTACACCGCGAATCGCACGAGCGGTGAATCGCCCGCAGAGTTCCGGCGCTTCGATCCTCACACTGGCTCCGTCCGTTACTCCGGCAGAGGTGGTTTCCGCTAGTTTCGGTGAAATATTTTTTAACGGCAGGCGATAAATAGCGGCAACTTCGCGAGCAATACCTAGCATGCCGAGACAATCAGGGCGATTGGAGGTGACTTCCGCATCGATTACCGCTCCGTGAGGACCCTTTTCAACGCCTGCGATATTGGTGCCGGAAAGAGCCAAGCGCGACGCGAGCTCATCGGGCGATGCGGGAAAATCGACAAACTCTTTGAGCCAATTGCAAGAGACTTTCATGCGCCAATCCCTGTCGAGGGTAAATTGCCGGCGAAAATCCGGGTGCGATATTCGAAGCGAACAAGGCCGTTACACTGGTAAGCGGTGAAGATGTGCTCTAGCTCATTCATCATCTGCGGAAAGCCTGACTGATCGGGCGTAGGAGCATAGGAACTGCTGTGCAAACGGCCGCTGAGGCCCGCAAAATCAAAATCCTGAAAGTTGGGCACGTCGTGCGAAACAAAGGCGTCGGTGCCGAAAAAAGAGAGTATGTCCTGAGATTGCGGATAGCTGTCACTCACGCGGGCGTAATCGGTCCCGAAGCGGCGAAGCAGCGCTTCGTAGTCCCGAAGAAAGGGGGTGGTATCCGACTGGCGTTCGTTGTTGACGATTACCACCCAACCGCCCGGCTTCAGGATGCGCGAGAATTCTTGGCGAGTGCTTGCCGGGTCGAACCAGTGGAACGCCTGAGCTGCGGTCACAAAATCCACGCTCTGGTCGGCGAGAGTGGTGGCTTCCGCTGATCCCGTGATACTGGCAAAGCCTGGATAGGCGCGGAGGAAGTCTTCCCCGGCCGCCTGCATTTCGGCATTGGGCTCAATCCCGTATACGTGATTGCCGTTTTGCAGAAATAGTTTGCTGAAAAGGCCTGTGCCGGAACCGATGTCAGCAATGATGTGGCCGGGATGCAGTCCGCAGTTCAGAGCGAGGAAAGTAATGACCTCTGGTGGGTAGCCGGGGCGATAGCGGGCATAATCGTCTACGCGATTAGAGAAGCGCTGTTTGGCATTGGCGAACGTCATTGATTTAGCATCCGTTCTCTAGAAGCCTCTGCAATCGACAAGAGATCCCTCGACTGGGCACCGGCAAACTTCCTCGGCGCTCCTCTCAGCATGACACAGGAGTCGCTCATGCCACCTCAATTACGGAAACTGGCGCAGGAAACGTACATCGTTCTGGAAAAATATCTGAATGTCGTCAATGCCGTATTTCAGCATGGCCAGACGATCGATGCCGATGCCGAAGGCGAAGCCAGTTACTTTTTTCGGATCGTAATTCACGAAGCCGTAGATTGCAGGATCAACCATGCCGGCGCCGAATAATTCGATCCAACCGGAGCCTTTGCACTTGCCGCAGGTGCCACCGGATTTAGCTGCGCCGCTGCCGCCACAGAAAATGCAGGAGGCGTCGAACTCGACCGACGGTTCGGTAAACGGAAAATAGCTGGGGCGAAAACGGCTCTTCACATTTTCACCAAAAAACTTTTTGATGAAATAATCGATCGTGCCGGTGAAATCGCAAAAAGTAATGTCAGCATCGACGGCCAGACCTTCGATCTGGTGGAACATGAAGGAGTGCGTGGCGTCGGGATTGTCTCGGCGATAAACCTTGCCGGGCGCGATGACCCGAACGGGAGGCTGACGCTTTTCCATGGTGCGGATTTGCACAGGCGAAGTGTGCGTGCGGAGAAGCAATTGTTCCGCAGTGCCTTTCGGCAGTTCGAGATAGAACGTGTCCATGTCGTCGCGGACAGGATGATACTCGGGAATGTTTAACGCTTCGAAATTGTAATAAGGAGTTTCAATTTCGGGGCCCTCGGCAACGGAAAAGCCGATCGAGAAGAAAATATCTTCGATTTCCTGCATGACCTGGCGAAGCAGATGACGGGTCCCGATCGGGCGAGCCACCCCGGGGAGCGAAAGGTCGATGCCACGCTTGGCGCTTGCTTCGGTTCCCGCGGCAGCTTCGAGGGAGGATAGACGTTCGCTCATCTGCGAATCGACATGCTTGCGCAACTCGTTTAGCGCAGCGCCGACAGCGCGTTTCAATTCCGGTGTGGCGGGTTTCAGCCAATGATCGGTGACCAGGCTAAGGACGCCTGACTTACGTCCAAGCCAGGTATCGCGGAAACTTTTGAATGTAGCTTCGTTCTTAACGGCGGTAATTTCGGCGTCAAAACGCGAGCGGATTTCCGCGAACAGCGATTGAACCTCCCGGGCGGAGTGGATGTTTAAGGACGCGAGAGTTTGCGCGAGTTTCGATTCTGAAGTCGTCATGGTGATCAGCGATTCAGGATACAACACGGGGCACGCACCGTCGTGCCCCGGCTAGGGAAATCCTCCTGTGAGCTACAGATAAATTACGTTCTGCGTGGCTTCTTGTTGGTTTTGACTTGTGGCGGAGCGGCGGCTTTTGCTTTTTCAGCAATTTGTGCGAAGCCTGGAGCGTCCTTCACAGCCATGTCGGCAAGAACTTTGCGGTCAATCGTGATGCCCGCGACTTTCATGCCATTGATCAGCTGTCCGTACGTCAGGCCACACAAACGAGCGGCAGCGCCGACACGCTGAATCCACAGGCGGCGGTACTGGCGCTTCTTCACGCGGCGATCGCGGAACGCATAGCGATCCGCGCGATTGGCGGCTTCCTGAGCGGATTGGTAAAGCTTGCTCTTGGTGAGGAAGAAGCCCTTGGTCCTCTTCAGATATTTCTTACGCCGGGCCCGGCGTTTCGTGCTGCGTTTTACGCGTGGCATGGGTTTTCTCCTTCAAATTTATGGTACCCGGTGATCAGGGATGAAGGTTCGCGCTGCCAGCCTAGAAACCCTCTGGCCTGAAGGCCCGAGCTACCGCTTTATTCGAGAAACATCAGGTTGCGGAGAAACGCAGAGATGCACAATGCGATTCACGCAACGGGTTTGTTTCCGGTGAGATTTGTAGTTGGCGGCGCAAACCACCTCTACATTCGTTTTCCTCGAGCTTGCGCCGAGGAAAACAGACTCCGCAATCGGGAGCCAACAGCCGGCAGGCACCCGTGAAGCGCTGCCTGGCACGTTTTGCGGATTCGAATCCGCAACTTCATTATGAAGGCGCGATGAATTGCGCATCCACGAAGATCGAAAAACTAGAAGCTGTAGGGCATCATCTGCCGAACGGCATTGACGTCGGTCTTGTCGACCTTCGTCAGTTTCTTGAGCTTGCGCATACGCTTGGCGGCTTTGGTGCCGAGTAGGTGGCGCTTACCGGAATGCATGCGAACGATTTTGCCATTGGCGGTAATCTTGAAACGCTTGCGAGCGCCGCGATGAGTCTTCAACTTCAGTTTTGGTTTCAGCGAATTGCGTGGCATTGCTTCTAATCCTCTCCCTACGGACCGAGTGAACCCGGCCACTTCTAAGATTTCAGGGAACAACAGTCTTCTCTGAGTCCGTCAAGTCCCCAATCGTACCGCTTTATGCGTTCTGCTGGGCCGATGTTGTCGGCTTGCTTACAGGCGTGCCACCCTTTTTGGGAGCCAGCAGCGCGACCAGAACGTTGCCTTCCATACGCGGCATCGTCTCGATCTGACCCTGTTCGCCAATCTCCGCCAACAAACGCGTCATCTTGGCACGACCAACTTCCTGGTGGGCCATTTCGCGGCCACGATGGAAAATCATGGCGCGAACTTTGTGGCCTTCACCGAGAAACTTCAAGATCTGATTCTTGCGAACTTGAAAATCGTGCTCCGCGGTCGCCGGACGAAACTTTACTTCTTTCAACTGCGAACCACGGCTGCTTTTCCGCTGTTCGTGGGCTTTCTTGTTCTGCTGGTAAAGAAACTTGCCGTAGTCGGTGATCTTACAAACCGGTGGATCCGCCGTTGGCGAAATTTCCACCAGATCGAGACCCCTTTCACGTGCCATACGTACGGCTTCAAAGGGCTGCATTACCCCAAGCTGGCCACCTGCATCATCAATTACCCGGACTTCTCGAGCGCGTATTCGCTCGTTAATACGAATACGGTCGGCTTGCCGAAAATTCCGCTCAGCGATAAATCCCCCTAGACATAAGAAAGGCACCCATGAAGAACCGGGACGCACTCCGTTTTTACAACCACGCCTCAGCTAGTTAAGCACCAGAGGCAGGCTATAAAGTATAGCATGGCAAAGTGGTGGCACAAGGTAGAGAAGCCAGGGTGAGACCTTCATTTTTTTGTTTAGCTCGTGGCCACCCAAGCCTCAGATGAGACCGCCCGGGAGAGCAATTCGAATTCGCCTAGAGCACCTCGTAGGCGGGCGCGCAGTTGCACCGGTTTCTCGGGCATCGAAACGAGCCGTGTCCCCGGAGGAGGCGTAGTCTCCTCCACCAGATGGCCGCTACGGGCATAGGTAATCAGAGCGATCGATCCGGGCGCGTCGCTTGCAGGATGAGCGGAACGTTCGTCCCAATCAATGTAGAAGGGCAATAGGCCTTCCCGGTCATCCACGTAGGAGAGCGTTTTCCAACTGAGAAGTTGGCCGTCCGGACGCCGGCGGGAGCCGGCAATCGGCCCTTGGCAGCGAATTCCCCTTTGCCGCAGGGTTGCTGCAAACTGCTCCAGGCACTTCTGGCGAATGGCGTAGCCCACAAGCAACGGTTCAAAGAGGGTTCTGATTTCTTTGTGCCAGGCCAATTCGCTTTGTGCCGGATCGGGGGCAAGAATTTCCAGATACGAGGTCCGACCAATCTTGAGAAGCGCATTGCGGGTGCCACGACCGGGATGCGAACCGCCAAGGGCCGCCTTATATCCGGAAAGCTTTTCAAGATGAGCGATCCCTCGACCGAGATCGCTGCAACCAAGAATTAGGTGATCGAGGATTTCCGTCACAGCCAGCGCTCAAAACAGCGAACAGGAAAGCTATAGAATGGTTCGCGACGAAATTTCAGTCTGTAAATTTGTAACTAATTCCGCGATGGGGCGCGGGCCGAGGTCACCCTTGGTGCGATGACGAACGCTGACAGTACCGGCTTCGGCTTCTTTGGGGCCGAGCACGAGCATGTAGGGAATTTTCTGGAGCTGAGCGTCGCGAATTTTTGCCGGCAGCTTTTCGTTGCGTTCGTCCAGATGCACGCGGATCGCGTGACTCTTTAGCGTGTCGAAAATGTGGCGGGCGTAATCCTGCACTTTTTCGCTGACCGGGCAAATCTCGACTTGTACCGGAGCAAGCCAAAGAGGAAACGCCCCGGCGTAGTGCTCAATGAGAATGCCGAAGAAGCGCTCAACGGAGCCGAGCAACGCCCGGTGAACCATTAAGGGTTGATGGCGCGCACCGTCTTCACCGACAAATTCCAGAGCGAAGCGCGCCGGCAAGTTGAAATCGAACTGAACGGTGCCGAGTTGCCAGGGCCGCCCGATGGCATCGATGATCTTGATATCGATTTTGGGCCCGTAAAACGCGGCTTCGCCTTCGATGCGCTTGTAGGGAATATTCATGCGGTTCACAGTGTTGGCCAGAGCGTTGGTGGCTCGGGCCCAGTCTTCGGGTTTGCCGGTGTAATTTTCCGGATGCTGGGGATCCCAATCGGAAAGTTCGACTTCGAATTTGTCGAAGCCAAAGTTCCTCATGACCGCGAATGCAAAGTCGACGCAGCCTTCAACCTCCGATTCGATCTGATCTGGCGTGCAGAATATGTGAGCGTCGTCCTGGGTGAAACCGCGAACGCGCAACAGACCGTGGAGAACGCCGCTGCGCTCGTAGCGATAAACGGTGCCGAGTTCGGCAAGGCGAACAGGTAGATCGCGATAGCTGCGCAACTTCGATTTGTAAATCAGGATATGGCCCGGGCAATTCATGGGCTTTAGCTGATACTCGGCGTTTTCGACTTCTACCGGCCCGAACATGTTGTCTTTGTAATAGCCGGTGTGGCCGGAGGTTTTCCAGAGGTCCAGGCGCATGATGTGCGGAGTAAAAACCATATCATAGCCGCGCTTCTGCAATTCTTCGCGAAGCCAGTTTTCCATGATCGTGCGGATCAAGCCGCCTTTGGGATGCCAGAAAATCAGACCCGGACCGGCTTCTTCCTGAACGCTAAACAGATCGAGTTCCGCGCCAAGTTTGCGATGATCGCGACGCTTCGCTTCTTCCAAACGATGGAGATATTCGTCGAGCTGTTTCTGGTTGTAAAACGCCGCGGCATAGATCCGCTGCAGTTGGGGATTCCCTTCCTGACCCTTCCAGTAGGCCCCGGCAACGCTCATTAATTTGAATGCCTCAATGCGTTTTGTAGAAGGGATATGCGGGCCGCGGCAGAAATCGATAAATTTGCCGGTGGTGTAAAACGAAACCATCGGTTCATCGGCTTTTTCCTGGATCAATTCACATTTGAAAAGCTGCTTGGAATCTTGATAGAGCCTCAGAGCTTCGTCTTTGGGAAGCAGTTTGCGCTCGTTTGGCAGATCTTTGGCCGCGAGCTCGTGCATTTTCCGTTCGATTTTCTCGAGGTCTTCGGGGACGAAAGGCTGCTCGCGCAGGAATTCATAGAAAAATCCATTTTCAACTGGTGGGCCAATGCCGAGCTTCACTTCGGGATAAAGTTCCATAACCGCTGCAGCGAGAAGGTGCGAGGCGGAATGGCGAAACACGAACAGGGCATCCGGATCTTTCTCGGTGAGGATTTGAAGTTTGACATCTTGCTCAAGCGGGCGGCGAAGGTCAAACAATAAACTACCGTCTTCGGCGGGATCGACGGAATTAGAGAAAATGCCCGACTTTTCCTCTCTGCCGTCTGCGCCAGTGGCAAACACCTTAGCGACGAGCGCCGCATCGGCAAGGCGCGGAGAGATTGATTTGGCGATCTCGAGGGGTGTCGTGCCTTTGGGTACTTCCTTTACGCTGCCATCGGGGAGAGTTACGTGAATCTGATCCATTAGACGTTGTCCTGACAGGCTAAGTATCTGCCGCGTATTTTAACTATTTAGAGTATCGGCGGGTGGGGTGCTGGTCAAGCCACAGATGCCATCAGAGGATCATGACTTGAAGCAGTTCCTTCAACTGAAAATGGGTATGATGATTCCAGTCGCGATCTGTGGCGTGCGCATTCACGAGCGTTCAGTTCAAAGCTCTAGTTCAAACAGAGGGTATGGATGAGTCCAAAAAACCTGAGTTGGTTCGTTCTGTGGGGAACACTTCTCTGTGTTGCAAACCTCAGACTGGGGAGAGAGTTCGTTGCCGGGGCCGATGATCGGTACAAGGTGGATATTCTGGTTGTGGTGGCCCATCCGGATGACGAAGCAGGAGTGAGTCCGTATCTCGCAAGGGCGATTTACGACGAGCACAAGCGAGTCGCGGTTGTGTATGCAACGCGGGGTGGGAGTGGCGGAAATGATTATTCGCGGGAACACGGGAATGCCCTAGCCAATATAAGGGAGATTGAAGCGCGGGAAGCTTGCGCCAAGCTGGGAATTACAGATGTATGGTTTCTGGATGGTAAAGACACGGCTTCACAGGATGTACTGAATTCGCTGTCGAATTGGGGACATGGGGCCAATCTGGAGAAGCTGGTGGGAATTTTCCGGCTGACTCGGCCTGAAGTTGTCATCACCTGGCTGCCAAGCATTTTCATCGGTGAAAACCACGGAGACCATCAGGCTTCCGGTGTGCTGTCATCCGAGGCGTTTGATCTTTCCGGCGATCCTGAAGTATTTCCGGCGCAGGTTGCCGGTGCATCGAAACGGCTTGAACCCTATTTGGAAAATCTAACACCCTGGCAGGCCAAGAAGATTTATTTCTTCAGTGATGCCAATGATGAAAAGCAGTTCGCCGAGAAAGGTCCCAGCTATTCGATCAAAGAGATTTCGCCTTCGCAGAAAAAACCGTATTGGCGATTGGCTTTGGACGCGGCTACTCCCCACAAAACGCAATTCCCGAAAGAGATTGACGAGATCCTCAAAGCCAGCGACGAGCAGATCGAAAAAATGATGAATGATCCAAACACCGGGTGGTGGCGAGACCCGGAGATATTGATTTTTGGAAAATCGCAAGTGCCCGCCGCGCCGACCGACGACGTATTCGCGGGAATAAAACCAGGACCGCTCAAGCCCGAGAAGCACGCGGCGAACTACGAAGGTCTGGTTTGGGCAAAAGAAGACCACGTTTCAATTGCTGGACCATGGCTATACTACGCATACTTCCGTGGCAAACATCAGCTGGAAGGCATCCCTTTCGCGCGAACTCCGGAAATCGCCATCAAAGCGGGATCGCTACTGGGGGTTCCTATCGTTTTGCAGCATGCCGACGCACTGGTTCCCATGCGGACGACATTCAGCGTGGAAGCCCCTGCCGGATGGAAGGTCGCGTCGGGACAAGGCGAATTCAACTTGCCCGCCGAAGCGTCCACGGAGTTGCGCGTCGAAATTGAGACACCTTCGCTCGCTGCAGATGAGCTGAAGACGGTTCAGACACAGGAAATCGTTGTGAGAGCGGCGACAAACGGCAAGCTCATCGGTGAAGTGCACTTGAGAGTGCGATTGCGAGCGAATGCCTTGCCGCAATAGTGGCAATGGTAGAGGGCCGACGCTTTCCTTGGAAGATAATTCGGCTATTTTTTCGCGCGAGCAGCTTCCCACTGCTCCCACATCGCCTCCGGCAACAAAGCTAGGTCGTTGAATTCGCCGGCGCCTCGCAGCCACTGGCCTCCGTCAATCACTACGCACTCTCCGTTAATGTACTCCGCCATGTCGCTCAGCAGAAAAGCAGCAAGGTTCGCAAGTTCTTCATGTTTGCCAAATCGCTTCATTGGAATTTTGTTGATGGCGTGTTCCTCAAACTGTTTGTTGGGAATCAACCGGGACCATGCTCCTTCGGTTGGAAATGGTCCCGGAGCAATCGCGTTTACGCGGATGTGATATTTCGCCCATTCCACGGCGAGGGAAGTAGTCATTGCCAGGACTCCAGCTTTGGCGCAGGCGGAAGGCACCACAAACCCTGAGCCGGAGTTCGCCGCGGCGTAGGTCGTGGTGATGTTGAGAATGTTGCCTCCGAGCTTTTTCGCGATACGCCGATTTGCGAAGGCCTGTGTGCAATGAAACGTCCCGTTCAAAACGATCCCCACAACGGCATTGAACGCGTTCGGAGAAAGTGTTTCGGTCCGCGCCATGAAATTGCCGGCGGCGTTGTTGACTAGCGTATCGATCTCGCCGAATTGCTGTTCCGCAGCATGAAAAGCGGCTTCCACCGCAGAAAAATCACGCACGTCACAGAGAGCAAACGCTGCTGCGCCACCATTTTTGTGAATTTCATCGCAGGTTTCTTTGAGCGGTTGTTCTCTGCGGCCGACGACGAACAAGCGCGCTCCGAGTCGCGCAAACTGAATGGCCATCGAACGGCCAAGACCCGTGCCGCCTCCGGTAAGAAAAATCCCGCGCCCCTTCAAGAGACCAGGCTCGAACATCTGGCACCGCCTTTCAAAAAAGCACGAGCATTGTAGCAGCCCGGTGCTCGGAAGGGGAAAGCGGGAACCAGGATGACCCGGAAAAGGGGAAAAGCGCAGAGACCGGCACAGCGGAAAGGAAGGGAAGCTCTAAAACACCGCTCGGAATAGGGACCTGACGCGGTTCCAGAGAATTCGGACTGGCAAGAATTTGGCGCGCTTTTCTAGCGCTGTTGGTTTGCCGCACGTGGCAGGTAGAACCCTTAAGGAAGTGCAGCCAGGAGCGTATCGACTGCGTGGACTAAATCTTTCCACGCAAGCTCGACCGCTTCCTGGAATTTTTCGAGTTCGCCCTCATCCGCGAATTCAAGATCCTGAATACAGCGCTTAAATTCTGCAAAACCCGTGCGGACGTACTCGAGCTCCCAAGAATGCTGCAATTTGACACTCACGCGCTGCCGGGCAAAGCGACCTTTCAGTTCAGCTACACGAGTGGCCAAGTCCTCGACTTCCTCAATGACCCGTTCCAGCGCCGCTTCTTTCTGTTCCAGTGGCATAGACCCTCGCTCTTGACGAAATTCCCAGGGGAAGACCAACTGCGCTACGGAAGGGAGAAAGCAGGTAGCGAACCAAAGGCAGAGACACACATCATATTGAAAAGAAGTAACTTAAATCCGTAAACGAGCAGCGTACCGCTGCTCGCTGGGTGGGAAAACACAGTTTTCCCCAGAGCGGCCTAGAAAAATGACCCAGTCGGGACTCAGTTTGCCGGGACCAGAATTGCCGGGATCGGCCGGCCCATGGCCTTGGCATATTCCGCGTCATAGACACTGTTCCCGGGAAATTCCTCGGTTAATTCCTTGAGGTTTTTGCGGGCGAGTGCTTCGTTTTTTTCGCGACGAGCAGAGAGCGCCAGCAAGATTTTTGCGAAGGGCCGCAAGTAATTCCCCTGCTCGGCGGTCTTCTGCACATCGTGCATCCCCAGGGCTTTATCACCGTGAATGCCCCCAAACCAGAGCATCACGCGCGCCGAGGAGGACAATGAGCCGATCACATAGTTGGCGATGCCCGGGGCGACATACGCATCGTAGGCATCCGGTCGAGCGGCAATCAGCAATTCTGCATTCGAGTTCGCTTCTTTGAGGTGTTTCAGGGCATCCAGGTGTTTCTTGAGGAGCATGCTGTCCGCGTCAGATTGCATACCAGCACAAAGAGTCAGCGCGAAAAGTCCCTCCGGGTCGCGCGGGTGCTTCTTCAGGCGATCAAAGGCCAATTGACGGGCCTTCGCGATCGAGGTGTTGAATTTAGCGATCCGAGTGTGATCCGGGGAACCCTCGATGCCGCCGGTAAACCGTTTGTCGTTCAGGAAATAATCGCTGGTCAGAACGCGCTGAATAAAAAATTCTTCGAAAAGATAACTGGCGGCAAGGGAAACCTGACCAAAAGGTTGCGCCGGATTGGCCGCTGCCCATTTTTCAAATACCTGGCGGGCGTCTGAGAATTTCTGTTCGTAAAGAAGTTGATAGCCGCTCTGCAATTCGGCAACTTCCGAGAGGCCAGGTGTATCTGTTTGTGCGAGAGAACTGGGGCAGGCAAAGAAAACATTCATCGCGACGAGAGATATCAGGAGCGAAAAGCGCATCTTCAATCCTCAAAAAAGTCCCGGCAAGAATCGTGGCTTGCCTGCCATGGCGGCGCGGTACTTAGCATCGGAAAAGAGTACGCGTTCTTCCGTCGCCAGTCGTTGAGAGAGTACCAAAATGTGGGCGAGGGAACCTGCGATGGCGGTGATCCAGGCGGTGTGAATCAGAGGCAAAACCAGCATCTCGACAAATACGGCCGCGTAGTTCGGGTGGCGCACGTACCGGAATGGACCACTGGTAATCACACCGAGCGAGGTGGAATTGATGACTTGTACGTTCCAGTGATTTCCTAGCGTGCGAATGACCCACCAACGAACGGCATTGGCGGCCAGGAAAATTACAAAGCAAATGCCGCCCAAAATTGGATAGAACGGGCGATCTAGCAACACCACTTCGAGCGCCGCGCCGATAAGAACCGAGGTATGCACCACGACCATCCAACGGAACCGAGGCTCAGCTACTTTCAATGCGCCTCTGGCGACCATTTGCAGCTGGTGCTGGCGGGAAATGTGCAATTCGTAGAAACGCAAAAGCGCCACGACAACGAGCAAGGCGAGATAAAGCTTTACGCTCAGTTCCATTGAAGCAGTAAGAATTCGGCACTAAAACCGGGGCCGAATGCGGCAGCCATGGCGTGCTCGCCGCTCTTCAGAGGGCGCTTCTCCAGCCATTCTTGAAGAATAAAAAGAATGGTAGCGCTTGAAAGATTGCCAACGTTACCGAGAATGTCCCATGAAGGTTGCGTATCGCACTTGCAAAGCCCAAGTTCCTGTTCCACGTTCCCAAGCAGACGTGCGCCGCCGGGATGAAGAATCCAGCCCTTAATGTCACTTTGGGTCTTACCGTTGCGGGAGAGGAAGCCGTCGACCAGCCCGCGAATCTTGCCGCCAATCATTTCCGGAACGTCCTTGGCGAGGAGAATGTGAAAGCCGGAGTCACGGAGATCAAACCCCATCGCGCCCAGAGAATCAGGAAACGTATAAGTCTCAGTAACCAGAATTTGCGGTCCGGGAACTTTTCTGCCGGTAACGACCACGGCTGCCGCGCCATCTCCAAAGAGAATAGAGGAAATCAAATTCGCCTGGGTGATATCCTTACGTTGGAAGGTGAGCGAAGGAAGCTCGACCGAGATAATAAGAACATTGCCGCCAGGATGGGCCATCAGATAATCCGCCGCGCGGGACAGTGACATCGCGCCAGCCGCACAGCCCAGTTCAGTGAAAGGCATGCGGTGAACGTTTGAGCGGAAGCCCATCAGCTTGATCAAGTGCGCGTCAAGAGACGGAATCATGAAGCCGGTGCAGGAAACGGTGATGATCAAATCAATTTCGTCTGCACGGAGCTGCGCTCGTTCCAGACACTTCTCCGCCGCCTCGCGCCCGAGCTTTACGGCATGTTCAATATACTCGTTGTTGGTCTGGGCGAGCGGCCGAGGCTCGATGGTGTACTGAATCGGGAAAATGGAATGGCGCTGGTGAACCTGGGCATTGTCGACGATGGACATCATAGCTTCGAGGCGCCGGTCGGGAATGTCAAACACACGGCCCATGTAATACTTCACGTCATCCCTGGTTATAAGATAGGGAGGGAGTGCCGTGGCAGTCGCGGCAATTATGCCGTGCGGGGCGTGGTCACTTAAAGAACCTGGAACAGAATTATTCACAAACACCGTCCTAACCATCTAGAAGTCAACTTCATCCATTTACAGTGAAACAACCAGCATAAGAGATTTTTGGGCTAAAAGCTATGTAATCGCTACTCTACAACAGAATGAGTTTCGTGGAAATGACGAGGAGCAATGAAGAAAGCAATTCTAGCGATCGCACTACTGCTGGCGATGATCGATTGGAGCAGCCCAAGGAAACCCCTGGTACAGGCAAAAGATGGCCCTGTGCTGATCGTTGTTTCCATTGATGGACTCCGGCCCGACTATGTCACCCGAGCCGACGCCCATGGGGCCAAACTACCAAACTTGAGGCGCTTTCTCGCGGAAGGCGCTTTTGCCGAGGGAGTGATCGGAGTGATTCCGACGGTTACCTATCCGAGTCACACCACGCTCGTGACCGGTGTCTGGCCAGCCAAGCACGGGATCTTCGCCAACACCACCTTCGACCCACTGCAGAAGAATTATCAGGGCTGGTATTGGTATGCGGAAGATATTCAGGTGCCAACGCTCTGGGATGCCGCTCGAGCGGCGGGACGAACCACGGCGAGTCTGCAGTGGCCGGTAACGGTAGGAGCAAAGATTGACTGGAATATTCCCGAACTATGGCGGGCCGGAACGCCTGAAGATGCAAAACTTCTGCACGTGGTTTCTACGACCGGACTGCTGGAGGAGGCGAGCAAAGAGATCGGTGAATATCGGGGAGGAATCGATACTTCTGGGGATGCCGATGAAGTTCGAGGAAGGTATGCGATCTGGATTCTCGAGCACAAAAAGCCGGGGTTGTTGACACTGCATTTAACGGCTTTGGATCACACGGAACACGAAACGGGAGTTTTTAGCCCAGAGGCCTTTCGGATCTTGGAACGACTCGATTCAGTCATCGGGAGCGTGCGTGCGGCCGCCGAGACAATGGCCCCGGGTAGAGTGTACCTAGCAGTGGTATCGGATCATGGCTTCACCAATTACGACCAACAACTCAATTTATTCCCTGCATTTCGAGATGCAAAACTAATTTGGGCCGATGAGCGCGGAACAATTACCGATTGGAGAGCCATGCCATGGGTAACCGGCGGATCGGCCGCGATTGTGCTGAAAGATCCTCGGGATACCGCCACACTTGAAGAAGTGCGTGCGTTGCTGGCAAAACTTCAGAGCGACCCGGCCAATGGAATTGACCGGGTGCTCGAAGCCGACGAACTGCATAAACGCGGAGGTTTCCCTACGGCGTCCTTCTTTGTCAATTTGAAGCCAGGATGGCGGACTGGATCTTCTTTAATTGGGCCAGTCAGTTCCCAGGTGAAACCAGGCGCGACCCATGGCGAACTGCCTGATGTCCCCGAATTGCGAGCGGCATTTTTTGTGGTTGGGCCAAACGTGCCTGCCGGGAGAGATCTTGGGGTGATCGATATGCGAGATATAGCACCCACGTTAGCGAAAGAAGCCAGGTTATCGCTGCCGAGCGCAGAAGGTAAGGCCTTGCTGCCGTAAGGCAACTAGGACGGACCGGGTCCCTCGGCCGGAAGCCGCAACGAATCGGCTGGAGTTGCCTACTTCGCAGATTCCTGACTGGCACGAATTTCCTGCCAGCGGCGCGGGCGCTTGTTGTATTGCAAGACTTTCTTCCGTAAGCGAATGGATTTAGGAGTGATTTCCACGCACTCGTCGTCAGCGATGAATTCGATGGCTTGCTCCAGGCTGAGCACGCGATGCGGAACCAGGCGAATCGCTTCGTCGGCGGAAGAGGAGCGCATGTTGGTGAGCTTCTTCTCCTTCGTTACGTTCACTTCCATGTCTTGTTCCCGCGAATTTTCGCCGATCACCATGCCTTCATAGACTTCCGTGGCCGGGCCAATGAAAAGTTCGCCACGTTCCTGAGTGCCCCAAAGCGCATACGCCGTCGAGACGCCGGGCCGATCGGCAACCAGAGCGCCCGTGGGACGCAGCGCCATGTCGCCGCCGTATTCCATCCAACCTTCAAAGATGGAGTGAATGAGAGCGGTACCACGGGTATCGGTGAGCAACTGACTGCGAAGACCGATCAAGCCTCGCGACGGGATTTTGAAATCAAGCCGAACGCGACCGGAGCCGTGATTGCTCATCTTGACCATTTCGCCGCGACGACTTCCGAGCGTTTCCATGATGATGCCGATGAAGTTGTCGGGAATATCGATGACCAGCCGTTCAAGCGGCTCCAGCTTTTTGCCGTTTTCCGTGCGAACCACGATTTCCGGTTTGCCGACCATGAGCTCGAATCCTTCGCGACGCATGGTTTCAATGAGTATGGCGAGTTGCAATTCGCCGCGGCCCAGAACGCGAAACGATTCGGGCGTGTCGGTGTCTTCCACGCGAATGGAAACGTTGGTGAGGAGTTCTTTGGCCAGACGATCGCGGAGGTCGCGTGAAGTCAGATAATTGCCTTCGCGGCCAGAGAGTGGGCTGGAGTTCACGCTGAAAATCATTGCGAGGGTCGGTTCGTCGATTGTCAGGGGCTCAAGCGGAGAAGGAGTCTCAAGCGAAGTGATACTTTCCCCGATCTGAATGCCTTCCACGCCGGCAATGGCAACGATATCGCCTGCGACAACGGCTTCTGCTTCGTCTCGATCGAGCCCGCGGAACGTGTACAGCTTTGTAATCTTGGTAGAGACTAATTTTCCGTCGAGCTTGCTGATACCGACTTCCTCGCCGCGATGCAAGGTGCCATTGAAGACGCGGGCAATCGCAATGCGACCTAGGAATTCGCTGTAATCAAGATTGGTGACTTGCAGTTGCAGGGTGCCATTCGGATCCCCAGTCGGGCTAGGAATTTTGTTGACGATTGCTTCAAAGAGCGGAAGCAAATCCTTTGAATCATCACCAATTTGGCGATGGGCGACGCCGGCGCGGGCATTGGTATAGACGACGGGGAAATCGAGCTGCTCTTCGGTTGCGTCGAGATCAATGAACAGATCGTAGATTTCGTTGAGAACTTCTTCGGCGCGGGCATCAGGGCGATCGATCTTATTGAGTACCACGACCGGAGGAAGTTTGGAGGCCAGGGCCTTCTGCAAAACATAACGAGTTTGCGGCAGGGGACCTTCGCTGGCGTCGACCAGCAGCACAACACCGTCAACCATGCGCAGTGCGCGCTCCACTTCACCGCCAAAATCGCTGTGGCCCGGAGTGTCGACAATGTTGATTTTGGTATCGTGAAAAAACAGGGCGGTGTTCTTGGCAAGAATGGTGATGCCTCGTTCGCGTTCAAGGTCGTTGGAATCCATAACCCGTTCGACAACTTCCTGATTGGCGCGAAAAATACCGCTTTGCCGGAGCATGGTGTCGACAAGAGTGGTTTTGCCATGATCAACGTGAGCGATGATGGCGATGTTACGAATAGCGGTGGTCATGAGTTTTAAAGCGTCTTCAGACAAAAATGGCTGCTGATACAACCAGCAGCCCGGAAGAACCCCTTCTTCAGTGAATTCAGGTGCGGTCAAAGGAAGTTTAAGTTTAACAGAGGTGGCGTGTTCCGGCCAGAAAAACCATAAAAAGCCACAGAAAGAGAGGGTGACGACAGGGGTGTGGTATTCTCACGAAACTTTGGCAAGTAAGCAAGAGGGAGAAACATGAGGAAAGTGCGAAGAGCAGTCCTGGTTTGGATGGTCTTGTTGCCTTGGGTCAACAGGAGCAGAGCGCAAGAATCCCAACCTGCACGGCCAGAGCTGACCAAATTATTTGCTAAACAGGATGTGATGATTCCGATGCGGGACGGAGTCAAGCTGCATACCGAAATTTACACGCCGATCGGTGCTAAACCACCTCTGCCACTTTTCATCGAGCGATCACCTTACGGGATTTCGGCCGCCGACAAAGGGCCCAGCCCAATCCTATTTCGTTATTCGGACATGTGGGCCGACGGGTACATCTTCGTATTTCAGGATATTCGCGGACGATACGGGTCGCAGGGCAAGTTTGAGATGAACCGACCAGTGCACCAGGCCAATGATCCCAATGGAGTAGATGAGAGCACCGACACCTACGACACGATCGAATGGCTGACCAAGAATGTTGCGAACAACAATGGGCGCGCCGGTATCGCCGGAATTTCCTACGGAGGCTTTTTGGCGGCGATGGCCATGGTGAATCCGCATCCGGCGCTTAAGGCGGTATCTGAGCAGGCGTGCATGGGCGATGCGTGGCGAGGCGACGATTTTTTTCACAATGGTGCGTTTCGCCTGAGCTACGGATTCGAATATGCGGCGCTGATGGAAACGTCGAAGGAAAATTATAGCTTTTCATTTGACTCCTTCGATTTGTACGAATGGTATCTAAAACTGGGCGTGCTGAGAAACGTCAACGAGAAATATTTCCACGGAAAAATTCCGACTTGGAACAATTTTGTGAGCCACCCCACGTACGACGATTTCTGGCAGAGGCATGCCATTGCCGCTGCATTGAAACAGACCCCTGTGCCGAATTTGAATGTGGCCGGCTGGTGGGATCAGGAAGATTATTTCGGGCCGATGACGACCTATGCGAACCTGGAGAAAGCGGATGACAAACACTTGAATTATCTTGTTGTCGGGCCCTGGAATCACGGCGGCTGGGCCTATGGACCAGGGAACTCTCTGGGTGAGATTCCATTCGATTCAGACACCGGAACTTTCTATCGGCAAAAAGTGGAAGCGGCGTGGTTCGCCTACTGGCTACACGGTCAAGGCAAGCTGCCTCTCACAGAAGCTCTGACCTTCCAGACCGGAAGCAACGTGTGGACGAAGTTCGATGCGTGGCCCCCCAAGGAAGCGCAGCAGAAGAGTCTTTATTTCGCCGGGGACGGAAAACTTTCCTGGGAGCCACCGAGTTCAGATCTAGTAGAAGCGTTTGATTCCTATACCAGCGATCCGGCGCATCCCGTGCCGTATCGTCACATTCCCGTTGATATGACTTACCCGAACGATCACCCGGGGGGCTGGTTCACCTGGTTGGTAGAAGACCAACGCTTTATTGAAGCCCGGCCGGATGTGCTGACATGGGCAACCGATGCACTGACCGAGGATGTGACCGTTGCCGGCCAGGTGACCGCAAAATTGTTTGCCTCGACGACCGGAACGGACGCGGATTGGGTGGTGAAACTCGTCGATGTATATCCCGAGAAAGTGGAAAAGGACTGGAAGCTTTCTGGATTTGAACTGATGGTGGCCGATGAGATATTTCGGGGCCGCTATCGCAACTCGTATGAGAAGCCCGAAGCAATTGTGGCAGGACAGGTGACCCCGTACTCGATTGATTTGCACACAACCAATCACGTGTTTAAGAAGGGACATCGCATCATGGTGCAAGTGCAAAGCACATGGTTCCCACTTTACGACCGGAATCCACAAAAATTTGTGCCGAACATATTCGAAGCGAAGGAATCGGATTACCAGAAGGCCACCGACAAAGTGTACAGAACGAGGACCTATCCTTCGAATGTAGAGGTTTCCATTGTGCCAAACGGAAGCGGTGCGATGAATTGATCCGTTGGGCCATTTAGCTCATAGGTTGCGTGCTCTGGGCTGGGCGTAAATTAAGAACCACTTGAAACCACCAATTCGGCTGATAGCGAATTTGCAACGGGACCCCGCGTTCTTTTCCCTGGGTTCCGATGAAAATCGTGAAATAAACCTCCTTGCCGGTCTCCTTGTGGGTTGTGACAAAGTCCAACTGCAATAAATCGTGGTAGTCGGTGTCCAATAAGGTTGTGCTGTTCGGGCCGTGGAGCTGCACGGGGAAATTTGTGACCGGGGAAATTTTCTCCAAGGTGAGGGTATTTTCCTGAGAGTTGTGCACGTAACACCGGGAGACCATCTCTTTCTGGCCCTTGATTGCTGCATCCATAAGTTCAGCTACGGTTGCCATGAACCCGCTGCCACTGGGGCACCTGGTCGGGGCCTGCAAAGTTTTTACGGGCTCTTCGGAAACCCTGATCCGTTGAAACATCACCGGTTCGGCAACAGCGTATTGATGCAGGTTATAATCTGTCACGGACTGCATGGGAACCACGATGGACATTGCTCGGGTTGGTTCAACTCGGCTGAGGATGCCGGTGAAGGAATGTTCTCCCTGCTCACTTTCCTTCTTCAGTTCTGCTTGCATTTCCGACACAGATTTTCCGCGGGATGATTTCATGAATCCAAAAAAAGCGCTTGAAACGACATCGCCTTCAGTTGACTGAGGGGTCACCGGCGACGTATGCCAGGCGACTTCTGTGCCGGCGCCCCAGCGATTAACGGAATGAGCCTTATCGGGATCGCTGCCAAAAAGTACTTGAAAGAACTCTAGATGGACATCTTTCTGGGAAACTCCACGGCGAATGTATCCGCTGCCAACATCATCCTTGCTGGTCCAGAAAAATAGAAGATGGAGACGGACCGTCATGATGTAGTCGTACTCGGCAAGGGTCTCTGGCGTGGCTTCGACCCAGCGGAGTGCTTCCGAAAGAGGTTGCCGATCGAGTGGCGTCGATGCCCATGAAAGACGAGCGAGCAAGAGAATGACGAGCAGGGGCAGTCGACAACCAGGCTGGTTTCTCAACCGATTGGTCCTCTGTTGAAACAACAATCGGCGCTGGTACGCCACGCAGATTGATCGACAGTTGTTACGAGCAGGCTAAGAAGGTCTCACAAGAGTAACACTTCGCGAAACAGGATGTTCTATCAGTTACTGAACCCATTAATGTTGATATCAGGTTCACAGATGAGTAACAGCTCCTTCTTACGCTCGAACCAGAACGAAAAGCACAGCGGACGAGGAGCGTGCCATGAGCAGCTGCTTCACTCGCATTCAGAAGTTTTTGCCGTTTCTCCACGCCTTGGAAGTGAATGGCATGCGCTCACGACGAGAAAACCGTGAGGTAGTTGTGCTCGCAGAAGAAGTAAATCTTCCCGTGGTTGCCGGAGGAGATCGCCACGGATTTGAGCCGAACGCTGTTCTAAATCTTTCGTGTGCAGGTAGTTTTGAAGAATTTATTTGGGAGTGCCACAATTTTCAGAGCCCCTGCAGTTGCGTCTCCTAGAGAATGCATGGCATGCTCTTGCCGAGGCGCTCGGCCAATATGGCAGGCGACACTGGATGAGTCGAATATTTTGTATCGAGAACGGGGAAGCCAGGCCGCTGTCAAAGTACACGGGAACGCGCTCCCAAAGAGTCATCGATCAGTGCCGGTGGTGGATAGCGCTATTGGCTAGTCCGGTTTTGAAGCCAGCTTTGAAATTGCCGTTTTTGGGAAATGAACAAGGGGGGCTATGAGCCGCGAGCCACGCGTGGCCTTATTTTGTGAAACATTTCACGAAATAAACGGCGTTGCTCTGACAGTGCGGCAGTTGGTGGCCTTCGCGAAACGACACAATCTGCCTTTGCTCGCGATTCATGGTGGCAAAAACCCGGTGGTAGAGGAGCAAGGAAGCGTCCGGCGCATTGAATTGCGGCGGGCGCGGATGAGCATCCCCATCGAAAGCGATCTCGAATATGATTTATTTTTCTGGAGATATCAAAACCAGATTCGCAAGGAAATCGAAGCGTTCCAGCCTGATGTAATTCACATCACCAGCCCAGGAGAATTTGGACAGATCGGGGCGTATTTGGCCCACGGGTCGAAAGTTCCCCTAGTGGCTTCCTGGCACACGAATTTTCATCAGTTTGTAGCGCGAAGGCTGCAGAAAGTGCTAGGTCTTTTCCCCAAGAAGGTTTCTCAACCGACCGTGGCGTGGTCCGAGGATGGCGCTCTGAGGCTTCTACTCTGGTTCTATGGTCGAGCAACGGTTACGCTGGCGCCGACGGCCGCGCAGGTTGCATGGTTGGAGGGAATGCTTCATCGGCCGTCATTTTTGATGCCGCGGGGTGTCGATGGCCAGCTCTTTCACCCCAAGAAAAGAACCTTTCGCGATGGCCTATTGCGCCTGGGATTTGTGGGCAGGATCACCCCAGAGAAAGGGGTGCGCCGGTTTCAAGAAATTGAAAGGGCCCTCGAAGCAGCTGGCCATCGAGAGTTTCGAATTCTCTTTGTGGGCGCCGGAAGCGAAGTCAATTGGCTCAAGGCGAATCTGAAGCATGGGGAATTCTTGGGAGTCTTGCGTGGAGAGGAATTGGCGAGTGCATATGCCAATATGGATTTGTTTGTGTTTCCTTCCAAAACAGATACCTTCGGCAATGTAATCCAGGAATCGGCGGCTTCGCAGGTCGCGTCGCTCGTGACGAATGAAGGCGGTCCGCAGTACTTGGTTGTGGATGGCGTGACCGGAGAAATTGCGTCCTCCGATGAAGATTTCCTAGGTAAAGTTGTGGCGATGTGTGGAGACAGAGGCCGATTGCGAACGATGGGAAACGCGGCACGTGAAAAAGTTTACGGAGCATCTTGGGACAACGCGTTTGAACTGACCTATCGCGCTTACCGGCACTGCTTAAATTCTTGATTTCTCGCGAAGCGCTAAATCCGTTCAGGCATTATTTCTGAACGGCGGAGGATTCGTTGGATGAAAAGGTAGTCCAGGGACCGGCCCTCATGTCGCGAAGAAACGGTTCCTGATACGCGAATTCCGGATGGGCTGCGAGAAATGGTTTGGCGAGAAAATCCTGCCCGCAGGGATGGCCCATCCGAGCGGTGAGCCGCATTGCCTTAGCCATAGTAGAGTCCGCGGCTTTTCCTTGCACGGCGCCGCCGGGATAAGACGGTCCCCAAGTCCAGATGGCAACACCGCGCGTCGAGGTATCGACGTGCCCGCAAAGCGTTCGTTCGTTGGGCTGCTCTTTTTTCTCGAAAGAATCCATATGGTCGCCAAGCATTTGTTGCGCCAGGGCGACGTCTATCTGTCCTTTGTTTAGATTCAGCAGTTGTTCCCAACGAACACGACGCGCGTTCGGGGAAGTTTCTAGATTGCTCGAATCGAATTGCGGAGTGTCCTCCTTCAGCACTTTTGGATCGCGCGCCCAGTTTGAGCCTGCCATGACCCCATCCTTCGTTCGCCACAATTTATACGCTTTCAATCCCAATTCGAGTTGTGCGATTTCTCCGGTCTTCGAATCACCGAGCAGCCAATCGTTTGCGTATCCCCCGTTATTCCCGTCGAGCATGATTTTCGTGTACTCATCGATTGAGCCTGCGTATTGCAGAGCCTTTCGGGCGCGCATGAATTCTGGTTTGCCGTTGGAATCCCAGCCTTCGAACTGGGTGATAGTTGTTTCCGTAACCATCAGTCCATCACCGTTGATGCCGAAATCATCGTCGCTGGCAATGACGCCAGGAAAGCCATCCATCAGAATCCGATATCCATTCTTCGGTTGAATATCGAAAATGATGCGCCAACGTTCGCCGTTCATGTAACTGGTCCAATTATTGTGCGCGATAACGATCTGGCCATCTTTGGTCCAACTTCCGGTGGCGACAAATGCGCTGCAATTACCGGGGCTTTTCAAATTTGGCGCGTTGGCAACTTTTTGTTGTTTATCGAACCAAGGGACATAGTAATCCGGAACTTCTTCAAAGGAATTCAACGCCACGATGTCGTAGACGTCGAGCGGAGACCCCGTGCGAGCGTTCAGGCCTTCCGCAATTCCTTCAAGTTCCTGCTGATACTCAGGGTCGATTTTTGGCCAGAGAATTTCGCGCGCAACTCCGCGAAAAAAAGGCCAATCCCGTTTGGTGGAATGCATCATATTGGTACTGACGGCGGTGAATCCATCTTCGATTTCGGGGGCAAGCATATATCCATGCTGAAATCCGATTTGCGCCGGATCGCCTTCCAGATGCGCGTAAACCCAACCGCCGCGTTCGAAGCGGTACGTCCCAGCCAGGCGAGGATCATTCGAAGCCGCGCGTTCGCGAGCATACGCAACTGTGGAATCTAGCTCAGATTTGGCCGCGTCCGCTTCTTTGTCGGCATCCCGGGCGAGCCAGAGGAGCACGGCTCCGGCAATGAGAACGACAACCGCAACGATCCTGCGAACTTCCTTCGACATGAAACGCTCCCCCACGCACCCAGATCAATCAATCGCAAGCAATCTTAGCGCAACGAAATGCTTGCTGAGTTTACTGAGAAAAGTAGGGCCTCACAAGCCGGTCGAAAACACCACGGGGAATGCCATTGGCTGATGTTCTTTGCTACAGTCGATCCATGCTGACTGCCATTACCCGCGCCGTGAGTTCGGCGCTAGTGAACTGTGAATTGAACTTTATCGAGAGGAGACCCATCGACCTCGAAACGGCGAGGGCTCAGCATTACGCCTACGAGCGATTGCTAGGGAAATTGGGGGCGAGGGTCATTTCGTTGCCTGAAGAGCCGGCATTGCCGGACTCCATGTTTGTCGAGGACCCAGCGATCGTACTCGAAGAGCTCGCCATCCTCTGTCCTTTGGGAACGGAAACGCGGCGAAAGGAAGCGGCTTCGATTGCCGCGGCTTTAGAAAAATACCGTAAACTCGAGTACATCAAATTGCCGGGGACACTCGAAGGTGGAGACGTCTTGCGGGTCGGCAAGCAGATTTATGTGGGAGTTACGCGAAGGTCGAATCCCGAAGGTATACGGCAGTTGGGTGTAGTCGTGGCTCGGTACGGATATGAACTGACCGCGGTGCCCGTCACCGGGTGTTTGCATCTGAAGTCAGCCGTAACTTTTCTCGGCAAAAATACGCTACTCGGAAATCGTGCCTGGTTTGAATCGAAGCGGCTTTCCGCGTTTGAGTGGATCGATGTCGACCCAACGGAGCCGCATGCGGGGAATGCACTTGCGATCGGGGATAGGGTGATCTTTCCAGCCTCGTTCCCGCACACGGCCAGCCGGATCAAAGGAAAGGGATTTAGAGTGGAACTCCTGGACATTTCGGAATTGCAGAAAGCCGAGTCCGGACTGACTTGTTCGAGCCTGCTGTTTGAGGCGAGCGTATAGACCTGTCACAGAGGGAACCAGAGGAAAACGGCCGCTCCCGATGGAGGAAGCGGCCGTTTTCTGGATGTGCGATATTGAAGCAGCTCAGTTGGTGGAGCTAACTCCGGTATAGTAGAGCACCACATATCCCTTAACGGAACCGTTGGCTTGCGGTACGCCAAACACTTTGACGGGGGTGTTGGCAACGAGGTTCGTTTGGATTGTGGTTTGCCCTGCTGGCGTCGTGATATCAACGGGGCTAACAGTGACGATCCCACCGGTCCGATCCACTTGATAGACCAAAGCGGCAGAACCGGAAGTCGTGCCCAGAGTGACTGTCGGAGCATTTACTCCGCCCTGAACCAGGAACGTGAACGTGGAGCTAGTTGGGGAATAGCCGTAGGCCACGGTTCCGATCGGAAGGCTCGTTGGCAGCAAAACGGTCCAAGGCGCAGTCCAAGAAGTTGGGGCTGCAGGATCATTCCACCATCCGTAGGTTTCACCCCACGCGTTGACCGGGCCGACAGAGCCGCCAAAGTTGGCCGTTCCGTTGGTCGCATTGATGAAATCTCCGATGGCATCTTTGCCGGTATCGGCCAGCGTTGGGAACGTGAAATTCCACCACTTGAAACCCACGATGGGATTGCCGAGGGAATCTTTGCCATTCGCGGAACTGCTGGAGATGTAATCGAGCGTGTTGGTGTAGTCGTCGCTGGCCGTGTGGAAGTCACGGGTGTAGGTAAACGCAGTGTTCGTTGGATTTGAAAGCGTGCCGTCAAAGCGCGCAATTTCAATGTCGATGGATTGGGCGACCAATGGAACAGCAAGTGGATCGACAACGCTCGCGTGAACTTTAAATCCACGCACAAAATTGTCTGACGTGAGGAATCCAGTGCCGGTGGCGATCGGAGTAGCGTCGCTGACGGCATCCCACGGAGTGCGGAAGAAGAATTGAGTTTGTGAATTTACCAACAAGGGTATGCCGCTGCCGGTTTCGCTGGCGACGGTGATGATGTCCGTACCGGTATTGACATGCAGGACGTGGCCCTCCGGGCTGATCCATACACTGTTAAAGGTGGAACTCGCCCAAATGCGGACGGCTGTCAGAGTGCCGTTCTCCTGGTAGCGAGCGGCAATGCGGACAAATTTCCCCGTAAGAGTGCTGGCCAAAGAGGAGAAGTCCTTGATGCTGGTGCTGGTCTTTGCGTCAACATCATAGAAAAGTGTCCCGTTGGTTGCATCCGCAAGAATCGACAGAGACTGGGCGGAAGCAATCGAAGTTTCCGGATTCGTCGGGTGCTCGACGGGAAAAAGTTTGGTGATGGTGATCGAAGTGTTGTCAGAGGAAACGGAACTCACGCTGCCATACATGTGGCGCAGAACGAGCCTGGTGATGTCCTCGAGGCGATGTTGGCGCACGGGGCCGTTGAAATTTACGGCCCAAAGCGTGTTGCCTCCGCTAGCCAGGGGAACATGGCCAATGATGAAGGCGGGGTGCGCCAGGTCGAATTCTATATCTAGCGCGTTGCTCTGATTGGCCGTAACCACAAGGGAAGAAGCAAATTTCACATTCACCGCAACCGTCAAGCTGCCTGCCCCGCCGGTCGTGCCTTGAATTTGAATCTGATTGGAAGGAATCGTTGTGCCGGGAGCTGCAGCAAATCCTGTTTCCGGATCAGCAGAAACGACTAAAGAAACATCTCCGGGATTGCCGCCGATTGTTAATTGCGCACCCGAGTAGCTCCCCGCCGGCACCGGGACATTTCCCAAGATCTCGCCCAGCTGATCCAACTGAACGAGGTTGATGCCGGGCGCCGGATTCGGACAAGTGTATATGGTGACATTCGATCCGCCACCTTGGGGAACCAAAGCAATGCTCAAGATTTTGACATTTATGCCAGCCCAATCTTCACTAGAGGCATCACTCAGAATCAAACTGACGGTGCCACTTTGCGGTTGCGGGGTTGGATTCGGATCTGCCACACTACCGGAACTCGAACCAGTTCCACAACCAGTCGACAAAACCACGAACGCGAGCGAGAGTATCGCACCAGACCACTTCTTGGATTGCATACAAGATGTTCCTTTCGAATTTGAATTCGTTTTGGACATCCCCCGGAAGCCCACAGCCGCTTCCCATCCCTTGCCGTACCTTAACCCGGGGAAGTGCGCTAAGTTGCGCAAGTTAAGTTACGTATTTTCTATTACTTGGTGTGCCTGTACTGGAACTGGAATGGAAGCTGCACCTGTTTCTAGATTGCGCGAATAGCTGCTGCATTCGTCCCTTTTTCATGCTGATTTTCTAGGGGGTGTGCTATGCTCAGCGGCATGTCGCTCCTCTTGAATAAGCGAAGTATTAGAGCGCTTGCCGCGCGGGTTCCCACGGTAACATGCAGCACGACTGCCAAGCTCACTCGAACGGCTTCAGGCGACGGGAGAAACGGTTAAAACGCAGCAAAAAGTTTCCAACCCACCGCTAGAGGCGAATCTGGCGGTGGGTTTTTTAGTTTACGGCTGCTCGAGAATCGCTCCGCCGGAATAGGAGTAGCGGGGACAGGAACCAGCAAGGTCAGAATGCCCAGCAAAGAGAGAGGATGTGGAGGTGTGGCGTGAGTGGTCTGGAGGATCCCAAACAAAAGTGGCGTGCCGGCGTCTTAGGCGCTACAGGAATGGTTGGACAGAGAATCGTCAAGATGTTGGCGGAACATCCTTGGTTTGCTTTGACAGAAGTGGTAGCGTCGGAGCGCTCGTCGGGGAAGCGTTATGTTGAGGCGATGCGCTGGCACTTGGAGCAGCCCGTGCCGGAAGCGGCCTGTTCGCTGGTTGTAAAAGATTTGGAAGCGGCGTTGGATTGCGATTTTTTATTTTCGGCTTTGGATTCTTCAGTGGCTGGACCGGCAGAAGAGGCCTATGCGCGCGCTGGGTATCCGGTGGTAAGTAATGCGAAGAATCACCGCATGGATCTAGATGTGCCGCTGCTGATTCCCGAAGTGAACGCTGCTCACCTGAGTTCAATTCCGCTTCAACAGAAAAATCGTGGATACGACACTGGATTTATCGTAACCAATCCGAACTGTTCCACTGCAGGGCTCGTTGTGGTGTTGAAACCGCTGGCCGATGCCTTTGGGATCGAGAAATTGTTTGTGGTGACCATGCAGGCAGTCTCCGGAGCAGGATATCCGGGAGTTGCATCGATGGATATTCTGGGAAACGTCGTTCCGTTTATCAGTGGCGAAGAAGAAAAGATGGAAGAGGAACCGCAGAAATTACTTGGAAAATGGGACGGCTCGCGATTCATCGGGGCCGGGCTTGGAATCAGCGCGCACTGCAATCGTGTTGCGGTAACAGACGGTCATCTTGAGTGTGTCTCCGTGCGGCTGAAGAAAACGGCAACCCTCGAGGAAGTTCATGAAGCGCTGCGAAATTTTCAGGTTTCGGAGGAGCTAGCCTCCTTGCCCACAGCAGTAAAGAATCCGGTCGTGCTGCTGGATGAACCGGACCGGCCGCAACCGCGCAAAGATGTCAACGCCGGCAACGGGATGGCTGCGGTGGTGGGCCGGGTACGCGAGTGTCCGTTGCTTGATGTGAAGCTTACCTTGTTGTCCCACAATTTAGTGCGTGGCGCGTCAGGTGCGGCCTTACTGAACGCGGAGTTGCTCGCGGCTCAAGGTTATTTGAAAACACGACTAACGGCGAGTAAGCCTGTGGGAGAAGTGGTTTCGCGGTAGAAATGGTTAGCGGTTGAAATAAAAGCGCACCACGTGGAAAAAGATCGGCGCAGCGAAACAGAAAGAATCAATTCGGTCCAGGATGCCGACATCTCCTTCTATGACTACGCCAAAATCTTTAATGCCAATATCCCGTTTGATGGCATTCATAACCAAGCTACCGGCAAATCCCAAAATGCAGATAATGAATGACATTCCCGCGGACTGTGCGGGAGTGAAGGGAGTCACCCACCAAAGTCCGGCGCCGATGACTGTCGCGCTTACAACGCCTCCGAGAAACCCTTCCCAGGTTTTGTTGGGGCTGACTCGCCATGCAATCTTACGTTTGCCGATCAGTTTTCCCCAGATGAACTGCAGCACATCACTCAGCTGATCGACAATTACTAGATACAACAAGAGGCGTCCATCGCGTCCGTCTAAGCTCGGGATGCTAAGAAAAAGCAATGCGGGCAGATGACTGAGGCAATACACACACACCATGATCCCAAATTGAATCTTTGCCACTCGTTCCAAAAAATGAGAGGTATCTCCTTCGATGGCGATGCTCGTCGGGATAAACGCAAAAGCGAAAAATGGCAGCACCACCACGAACGCGACCAACCACTGCATTCCCAGCAAGAAATACTGTAGCGGCATAATGACGAAGAAACTCCAGAAGAGGGTTAAGTGATCGCTGCGGTGCGTTGGTACCAGGGTCATGTATTCACGCATGGCCAGGAACGAGATCACCCCAAAGACTACGAGGGCAGCGACGCGCCCGAAGAGCAGACAAAGAACGAAGACCACGCACATTTTCCACCAGGCGCGGATACGTGAATTCAGATCGTCGACAGTGGCTCGCGCCGAATCAGTCTCTGCGCGCAGTTTCAGAAAATTGGCGATCAGTCTCAGGACGATCAACAAGGCGATCGTGGCCCCAAAAAGGAACAGCATCTTCTGATCGCGAAATGCCTGAAACATCATGAGGATCCGATCCGGCGCAGCGAACTGACTGCTTCCCTTGCGCGTTCCAGAAAACGCTCTCTCTCTTCGCGGGCTTCGAGATGAATCGGTTTGCCAAAAGTGAGCAGGCTCAGCATCGGTACGGGCAAGACTTCACCCTTCGGTAAGATGCGATTCAGATTATCGAGATAAGCCGGAACAAGTTCGATTTCCGGCCGTCGTAGCGCGAGATGATAAAGGCCTGGCCGAAATGTCCCGACTTTGTCTCCTGTGCCGCGGGTCCCTTCCGGGAAAAGAATCAGTGAGCTCGACCTGTCAAGTGTTCGAGACAAGTCTTCAATCAATGAGCGGCTGGCGGATCTAGCATTTTCAGGTGCTTTGGTTTTGCCCATTATTCCGCGATCGACCAACAAAGCGTTGAACACGTTTTCGGCGAGATAGCGCCGCAGAGGAGTTTCTTCCCAATAATCCCGCGCCGCAATTGGTCTTGTCTTTGCGCGGATTTCCGAGGGCAGTGCAGACCACAGAACAACAAAATCAAGATGGCTCGTATGGTTGGCAAAATAAATTCGCTGCTTTTCGCTGGGCTGGCAGCCTGCCCATTGAACTTGAATGCCGCTGATGCCGCGGGCCACGGCGGCCAGTAAGTTCGCGAGCGGATGGATGCCGTTGCTCATGTGTTTGGGAAGTCTATGACACAACCGCACACTGAATGGCTGTGCCAGCCGCATACTGTTTGAGAAGATCCGCCATTCTTTGCGCGGGAATTTCTAATCCTTTGCTGCCTCCAAAAGACACCAGGATTGCGGCGATATTTGTGGTGGCAGACGTTACCATGGTGCGCTCGGAATCGCTGGTGGGACTGCCATGAGGGCCGGTCTCATCAGAGAAAACGGGGAGGCCCTCCAGATTCAGATCGTATTTGCCGATGCCCTTGTAAGATTCGGCTGCGCGGCCCACGCGGAAAATGACATCGCCAGTTACATGGTCGAGATCGTAGAGTCCGATGGGCAAACGCCACTCCACTGAAACGAGATTGCTGATGTCCACGACGTTATTGATTTGCGGTAGTGATTTTCCGCTTAAGATGCGGCGAAGCAGGGCTTCGGCCGAACCGCGGTAACGGGACGGATCTTTTCCCAAAGCCTTGTAGCCGGCACGAGTAGCGACGATATTTGAAGATTCCAGAACGGATTTTGGCTCAGGTAAATTCCGGATTTCGTTTTCGCAGGCCTTCAGTTTGCCGAGAAGCTCCGGTGCAGCTTCCCCGGTCACAACATGTGCAGTCACCAGGCCGAGTGACGTGCGAGGCGTTCTCTTCTTCAGTTCGGGATCAATTCTGATTTGCATGGGAGTTTAGACTGTAATTGGTTTCAGACGCGCGCTGAAATGTCGCAAGAACGGTGCCTGATGTTCGATTCGATAGCCAGTAATTTGTTCACGCCGCCGCCAAACATCGAGAATCACCTCGACAACATACTCAATGTGGCTCTGGGTATAAACACGGCGAGGAATGGCCAGACGAACGAGGTCCATGGTGGCGTGCTCACCAAACATGAGCCCGCCGATTTCCACCGAACGAATTCCGCCTTCCAGATAAAGCTCCACGGCCAGTGCCACGCCGGGAAAGGCCGAAACCGGAATGTGTGGCAAGAAAGCACGCGCGTCAATATAGATTGCATGGCCGCCGGGAGGCTGCACGATGGGCACGCCTTCTTTGGCAATGTGATTGCCAAGAAATGCCGTCGAAGCAATGCGGTAGCGCAGATAGTCTTCGTCGAGTGCTTCGTTTAATCCAACAGCGATGGCTTCGAGATCGCGGCCTGCCAATCCACCATAGGTAGGAAAGCCCTCCGTCAAAATCAATAGGTCCTTTTCCTGTTGCGCAAGAACGTCGTCATTGGTGCACAGAAAACCCCCGATATTTGCCAAGCCATCCTTTTTCGCAGACATAGTGCAGCCATCGGCGTAGGAAAAAACCTCTTGCGCAATCGCACGCGGAGATTTATCGGCGTACCCCGCCTCGCGCAATTTGATGAAGTAGGCGTTTTCCGCGAAGCGGCAGGCATCGATATATAGCGGGATGCCATGGTTCCTACAAATCTGCTTCACTTCGGCGATGTTGGCTATAGAAACTGGCTGGCCACCACCGGAATTGTTGGTGATCGTTAGCATGACCAGCGGAATCTTCTTTGCACCTTCGCGCCGGATCAGCCGCTCAAGGCCATTTACATCCATATTGCCCTTGAAGGGATGCAATTGCGCAGGGAGTTTTGCCTCCGGAATAGGTAAGTCGAGCGCAGTAGCGCCAACAAATTCGCAATTGGCGCGCGTGGTATCGAAATGCGCGTTATTCGGAACCGTATCACCCTTCTTGCACATCACATTGAATAGGATACGTTCGGCGGCGCGACCTTGGTGCGTGGGGATGACGTGACGAAACCCAAAAATGGCGTGCACGGAATCACGAAAACGCGTAAAGCTTGGGGAACCAGCATACGATTCATCGCCGCGCATCATCGCCGCCCATTGCTCGGTGGACATGGCGGAGGTGCCTGAATCAGTAAGCAGGTCGATTAGAATCGCTTCGGAAGCAATGAGGAATAGATTGTAGCCTGCAGCTTCGAGAAGTGTTTGGCGTTCCTGACGGGTGGTGGTACGGATCGGCTCCACGCTCTTGATGCGAAATGGTTCGATGATGGTGCGGATGGGCATGGCAGGCGCGAACTCTCCTTGCAGACACTAACATAGTATCGTAAGGCGGCGTACGGATGCCCCCGGCCAATGGTGCCCCAACTGCATGCGCAGGCGGTGCTTCTATAATTTGATTTCTGCGCAAACAATAGAGTAGTGAATGCTCTGTTTGAAGCGTCAATCATCGCCGCCAGCTGCTTCTGGTTTTGGTATCGGCCGAGCAAGTTCCCCCGGCCTCTCTGGGTCTTCCACCAGGCCATCGCGTTTGAGTTGCCGGTAGTATGCCAGGCGCGAGTGGCGATAGTGATCGGCGGAGATTTTTCCGTCGAGCCAGGCAGTGTCCATGGGATAAACCGTGGGATCGAAAATTACCAGGTAAAAGTGCCAGAGTAAGATGGAGAAGGTGGCGAGGAGTGCTTCATACCAGTGCACAGCAGTCGCCGCATCGCTCACCCATTTTGGAAGGTGCCGCAGAGTAAAATTGTTGAACCACAGCAGGAAACCAGAGACTGCCATGACTGCCGTGCCCCATAGGAAGGCCAGGTATTCGATTTTTTCGGCGTAATTGAATTTGGCGAACTGGGGTTGTTTATCGGTTCGTCCAAGATTGAAACGGAATACATCGATCATATCGGTAGCGTCTTTGATGGTCGGAATCATGGCTCTAAGCAAAGAACGATCGCGTTTCCTTACGCCCAGATGGACGAAGTGGAATACCGTGGCGGCGATCATCACGACAGCTGCGGTACGGTGCAAGCCCCCTCGTACGCCTGTGCTGGATTCCCAGAGGAGCAAAGGCTTGGCCCACCAACTCCCCGGATATTTCAGGGCGAAGCCGGTGACCACAAGAGTTGGGAAGCTGGCCATTATTCCCCAATGAGCGATGCGGAACCACAAGTTCATCCGCAAGACGAGTTCGCCAGTTTCATGGCGTGGGCGGCGGCGGACGAGCTTGCTGAAAAGATCGAGCAGGTTGTGAAGCAGCATGAAGCCCAGCGTCGCGGGGATTAGCACCCAGTAGGTCCAACGAATCCACCGCACCACGGGATGGTTCGGCCCTGCGCCGGTTTGCACATGAATGGGGCCAACAACGTAGCGCGATTCCGTCGCGCCCTGATGACACTGCCCGCAAGTCTTTCCCAGATTTGCCGCACTGACGGTTGAACGCGGATCGCCGGATTTAAATATGTTGTGCACTCCGTGGCAGGAGGCGCAGTTTGCAGCCGTAAGCTTTCCGGCCTTCAGCGCAAGCCCATGATAGCTGTCGGCATAGGAAGGAACGCGATTCGCCGGCAAGTCGTAGAGCTCAGCGATCCGCGCGCTGCTGTGGCAACGACCACAGGTTTCCGACGAGACCTTGGCCGCGTTTATCGGCGACTGTGGATTTTTCGGACCAAGGATCAGGTGTTCTCCGTGGCAATCGACGCACACAGGAGCATCTTTCACGCCCGCCTTCACCGCCTCCCCATGCACGCTTTGGTTGTAAACCTTGGCGATTTCCCTGTGACAGGCGCCGCAGGTGTCGGCGATCCTCCAGCGATTTACTGCAGAACGCGAATCTCTCGCGGGATAGATATTGTGATCGCCGTGGCAACTGTTGCAATTGGCTGCCTTATCGCTTCCTGAGGCAATCGCTCGTCCGTGTACGCTCATCTTGTAAGATTCGACAGGATGAGCAACGGGAATTTCATGCCGAGCCAGAAAACCGGGATCGCTGTGGCACTTTGCACAGGTGTCGGCCAGTTTTTTCTCCGTGATCAAGGAATTGGGATCGCTACCGGGCTTGATCGCGTGGATCGAACCGTGGCAGGAGAAGCACGTTGGCGCGTCGGGATCCCCGTTTTTCGCTGCGGTCCCGTGAATACTGGAGGCGAACTCGCTCTCTTCCCGGGCGTGGCATTCGGTACATTTTTTGGGAATCAGGGCTTGTGCCGCCGTTACTTCGTGGGCACTGCCATGACAATTTGAGCAAGCCGTGTCGCCAAGCAGAGAATGTGCGCTTGAGGCAAAAGAGGTTACGACCGCTTCATGGCAGGTCTTGCACTGAACCATGGCGATGTGAGCGCGATGAGGAAAATCCTGGATGTCGCTATGGCAATCCGTGCAGCCAAGAATGCCGTGAGAGCTGGCGGTGTATTTTGCGGGCTCGACGGAGATGTTCTTGCCCGTGTCGGACTTCATGCCAGCCGTACCATGGCATGCCAGGCAAGCTTCGTCGTGCTTTTGTGGTTGGGCTTTTTTCACATCGGCGGCAGTGAGAGTGGGAACGAGCACCCACGTCAGCGCAATGAGCAACCCAGAAATTGGCTTCCGGAACTGCCTATGCGCTCGATTGGAGCTCATAAAGCGCTACCTCCGGGCCGGATCAGGCCCCCGAAATTTTCAACTACCTGCTTATTTCAACCCCAGCTCCGTAAGTACCTTGGGATTTTCCTCCTGAACTGCGAGCAGATTGTGACAAGCGGTGCAATCGTTGGAAATGGTTTGTCCGTCGGCGCTCGCATGCGAGCCGTCGTGACACCGGAAACAGCCGGGAAAATCATTGTGGCCGATATTGTTGGGGTGAACGCCCCAGCCCACCTTCATATCGGGGAAAATGTTGCGCATGTAGATTGCCGCCGTGGCATCGGCTGACTGTTCGACCAGGGTACGCTTGGTGTTATAGATTTCCGGGTAACTGGTGCGATAAAAACTCACGATGCCTTGTTCGATCCGAGATTTCGCAGTGTCGCGATCTGGATAGTCCGCTTTGAGCAGCTCTACGGCCTTCTTGCGGATGAAAGGCAGTTCCGGGCTGATAACCCCGCGCGACATCCTTAGATCCACGGCATTTTCCGGCAATTCAAATGCATGGGTCGGACGATTGTGGCAATCGATGCAATCCATCATGCGTTCCTGGCCCTTTTCCAATTGTTCTTTGGAGACTTTGCTGTCTGTCGAGACGTATTCGACCGTCTTGCCCTGGTCGTCGGTGTAGTACACCACGGGGATAACTTGCCGCTGTTCATCGGTGGAGATATAGCGGATACGAGAACGGTCACTGAGGTGGCGCCCGTGAATACCGAACGAGCCATCTCTTGTATGTCCACCGATTTTCAGGATAAGCGCAGTGGTCAAAGGAGTGTTCTTTTCGTCGTCTTTGTAATCTGTTCGCACGACAAATTTATCGCCAGAGAACCGCTGCGGCCAGTGACACTGCTCACAGGTGTCTCTAGCCGGACGCAAGTATTTCACCGGAGTAGGAATCGGCCTGGGATAGGTTTTGAAGGTTACCGCATAGACTTGCCGCAGTCCGGAAAGTTTGGATCTCACAAACCAACCGGCACCCGGGCCAATGTGGCATTGAACGCACTCAACCCGGGAATGGGGTGAATTCTGGTAGGCGGAAAACTCAGGTTGCATTACGGTGTGGCAGGTCTGCCCGCAAAAAGTGGTGCCATCCATGTACGACACTCCGCGATAGGAAGCGAAAGCAAAAATCAAAACGTTCAGAAAGGAAGCGACCGCGATAAATAGGAAACTGTTGCGAACCATTGGCAACTTAAGATCGATTTCCGGATAAGTCGAGGGCACCGCGCCGGTCGCCTGCAATTTCCTGCGTCGTAGCAAAATTCCGATAGGAATGAGCAGCAATCCAAGGATAAAAAGGCTCGGCAGAACCAAGAACAGAAGGATGCCCACGTAAGGATGAGGAGGACCCGGCAAAATAAAATCGTAAACCCAAAAAGCAATTAGAGTAACGGCGCTGCTGGTGGTAATGACTGCGCCCACGAGGCTGATGAAATTCTGGCCGAAAAAATAGAGTAGCCGCGCCCAATCGCGGATTGTATTCCGCTCACTCATCTCTCAATGAACCCCACGATTCCTAAGATTTTTCCGAAATGCAAAAAACAAGCCCCAGCGGAGGACCGCCGGGGCCTGTTGAACTGCTCCATTTGCGTGAGCCTGGAAGGTTACCAACAGGCACACCGGCGATAGATTACTTGATAAGAGTACGCATGTAGGCGATGACGTCTTTTACCTCAGCGTCTGAAATCTTCTTATCGTAAGGCGGCATCTTGTTCTTGCCCTTAGTGATGATGTCTGCCCAGGTAGCGTCGGATTCTTTTTTCACCTCGTCGGAGGAAAGGTCCCGAGTCTTAGTGGCTTTACCGGCTGCCGTATCACCCTTACCGTCCGGGCCATGGCAACTGACACACTTTGCCTTGAACACTTTTTCTCCGTTAGCAACATCTTGCGCACGCACCACGCCAGCAGCTAGAAACAGAGCTGCGAGCACTGCCATCCCTAGAAGCAACTTCTTCATTTGAATCCTCCTATCTGTTATTAACTGCACGGAAGGCGAAGGAGCGTACGCATTCCGTGCCAGACCGTTCAAATCCGCTGCGATCACTTTTTGAGCGAACGGATGTAGGAAACCAGATCCTTCACCTGGTCCGCGGACAACGTCTTGTAAGGCGGCATCTTGCCCTTGCCATTGGCGATGATGCCTGACAGATCCGCGTCACTCTGTTTCTGGACATCGGCGGAGCCAAGATCGCGAGTTTTCATCGCATCCTTGCCAGCTCCATCCGCGCCATGACAGCCTGCGCACTTCGCTTTAAAAGTCGCCGCGCCTGCAGCGGCGTCAGCCCTCGCCATGCTGCTGAACAGGCCTGTGCCTGCCAACAAGATGGCGGCGCAGGTTACTGCACCGAGGTGCTTCTTTGTGATCTTCATATTATTTTGTCTCCTGAGCGATTTTCCGGATTGAGAAACAAATTCATTCCCCTTCCCGGTGATTCAGAACGCATAATGCACAGAATGCTAAACCAGGCCGCCCTGTCCTGCTGGCGTTTTCATGGTAACCGTGATAATCCCGCATGCCACGCCTTGTCCAGTGTTTTGCGATACTTGGAGCACGCATGGAAGCTTTCATGCCATTCCTTCTTCGTTTACCAACGAGGGCTTACGCCAGTCGTCGTTTTACGACGTTCTGCCGCGCACCCCAGTTTTGACATTTAGTGAGCGAGAGGGTGGGAGATACGAAGGACCCATCTGACGCTAAAATGTCAGGTGAAGGTCGAAAGGATAGCTTAAAACTACAACAATCAGCTGTGAAATTAAACAAAAATCGCCACGCAGACAGTGCCATACCGGAATGTCAAACACGACTGAATTAGTCGGAGGTCTGGGCAGGTTTAAGTTTGGAGGCAGGGACAAGTACTAAAACCCTCCTCTACCACCTATCGTGAATCCGCACAGGCGATAGAGACCAACCGGTCTAGACAGTTGCTACTTGCTGCCTACCGTGTGGTGATCGGAAAGCTTTAGACCTGGGCATAAATTCCAGCGATCCGCTGTTCTTCCTTCTGTCTTGCAGCAAGAAGGCTAGATTCCTTTGGACGGCTCGCCGAGATTGCCGGACTGGAGCGCTTGTGATACGGTTTCAGCATTTTGCGGACAAGGGAGGTGAACGATGTGTGAGAAGCTACACCACTCTGGTCCTATCCATAGCAAGCCTGACGCGGCTTCTCGCCGGGCATTTCTCTCCTCGCTCGTATCAGCATTCGTATTCCTTCCGATGGCCTATGGACAGGAAAAAACTCCAGTCGACATGGCTGAGCAATTTCGTCAAATGTCCGAGAATTATGAAAAAGAAGGCCTTGCCGAACCGTTCCGCGGCATTACAACCAATCATAAGGTGATGCCTGGACTGTTCCAAATTGGCCCCAGTGGGGTTTCTACCGAGCCTGTCCGAAATGCTGCGGAGAAGTTCATTGCATCGCTAAACAACGTGCAACTTGCGAAGACTATGTTCCCGATCGACGATATTCAATGGCGAAAATGGATGAATCAGCATTTTTATGTGCGACAAGGGATCAGCATGCAAGAAATGACCGAAGCGCAGCGTGATTTGGCTTTCGGCCTGATGCGCGCTTCGCTGAGCACCCGAGGTTTCGAGCTTACGCGGAATGTGATGCGTTTGAACGAGACTCTCGCTGAACTTGCTCGGGACCCCGTATTTCTCGGCGAATGGTTGTATTTCATCACCATCCTGGGCAGGCCGTCGGCAACAGAACCGTGGGGCTGGCAGTTCAGCGGTCATCACGCCATCATCAATTTTTTTGTGTTGGGCGACCAAGTGGTGATGACGCCACTTTTCCTAGGTTCAGAACCAGTGCGGGCTACCTCGGGGAAATACAAGGGAGTGGAGGTTCTTCAGCAGGAACAGAAAGATGGTTTGGGGTTCGTGAGAGCGTTGCCAGGGGTGCAACAGCAGAAAGCGATTTTAAGTTTCTCGAAGACCGGGAATAACAACTTGACAGAAGCGTTCAAGGACAACGTGGTACTCGACTATGCGGGTATCCGAGCGAAGGATTTGGAAAGTCCGGCGTGCAAGCAGCTGCGCGATCTTGTCCAATTGTATGTGAGTAACATGGACGATGGGCACGCGCAGGTAAAAATGAGCGAGGTGGAGAAGCACATCGAGAATACCTGGTTCGCATGGGTCGGCGGCACAGAAGCGGACAGTGTGTTCTACTATCGGATTCAGAGCCCGGTAATTCTGATTGAGTTCGATCACCAGAGGCCCGCAAACCTGCAAAAGTTTGCGAAAGACCCCAAAATGCCGACGCAGCAACATATCCATTGCGTGGTGCGCACACCCAACGGAAACGATTATGGGAAGGACTTGCTGCGGCAGCACTACTTATCGAACTCGCACGAGAGCTGAGGGCAGCCTCACAAGCGCGCTCGGATCATTGCAACGCCCGTGGGTACCTGCTAATTCAGATGCCCGGGAAGTTCGCACGTACACGAGCGCTAAGCTACAGATTTCCACCCGCCAGTATTTTCCGCCGTTCCGTATCTTTGTCGTCGCGGAGCTGCTGGCCGTCAAAGTAAGTGCGCTTGTGCCGGTTGCAGGGTTCGGGCGAAACGCAGCGGTCACCCCGCTGCCTTGGCCGGTCGTTGTCAAGCTGACGCTGCCGCTGAAGCCGTTGGTGGGAGTGATCGTAATCGTTGCCGTGCCTTGCGACGAGCGAGTGATGGTCAAGCTGGTCGGCGACGCGGACAGGGAGAAGTCGGCCGAGGCCACAGCAGTCACCGTCAAAGTGACCGTAGTCGTTTGCGTAACATTTCCGCCAGTGCCGGTGACAGTGATCGGGTAAGTGCCGGTCGCGGTTGTCGAGGCGACTGTCAAAGTCATCGTCGAACTGCCAGCGCCGGGCGCGGCGATCGGTGTGGGAGTGAAGCTGACAGTGACACCCGTCGGCTGGCCTCTCGCGGTCAAAGCAACCGCCGAGTCAAAGCCGCCGGAAACGGTCGTCGTGATCGTAGAACTGCTGCCGTTGCCCTGCACCACGGTGAGGGAAGAGGGCGAGGCGGAGAGAGGTGAAGGCAGGGCTGGTACTGGTCGGAGCGAGCGCGTTGATCAGGCCGGTTCCATTGGGACTGCCCCAGCCGGTCACAAGATCATAACCGACCACAGCCGAATAGCTGCCCGAGCTACCGCTAGAGATGTCGTGAAAATCTGTCTGGTAGTTGGAGGTCACATTCTGCGACCCACTGTTGACTGGGAATTTCCGATCTGGGCTAAACCGACGGGACCCGCTAAAGAATCAATTACATCCGGCCTTTCGAACTACTTCGAGGATGCCAGATTACGGCGGATGCTAGCGCAGCCAGCGGTGACATTCAAGAATTATCTGCCCTGTAAATTAGGTGAAATTGCAGGTGAGAAATTTCCGCTGGGAACCCAATTCGCAATTGCATCAGGTCTCCAGTATCAGGAATGAAGAGAGAACCTGGACGGGGCGTGGATGAATCAGGATGCTTTGCGCGTTCCGAATCACCTAACGTAGGAAGACAATTGCAGGATACGGAGACCGGGTATGGCCGGAAGGTTGCGATCATTCGTAAGAAAGGCTGTGCAACCAAATGCCAATGCCGCCACCACCTGGAGTGAATCAGGCGTCTTGGCTCCCGTTGCGGCTCTCAGTTGTGCGGCGGCCCGCAAATGATCACGAGAAATATCTGCAACGTGAACACCGCGACTCTGCGTGAGAAGAGCTTCATATCGCCCGGCCAGCAGATGGTCTCCAGAACGGTAGGGCACGACCAGGACTTCGAGCAAGGTTAGCGCCGATGTAACCAACTCCTTGCGGCCCGCATTCACTTCTCTGAAAAGGGACTCGACCAACGGAAGAAACCGGGGATGTTCTTCGATGAAGTAGATGAAGATGGCCGTGTCCACTCCTACAGGGCCACCACCGAGATCGGCCATCAATCCCATGAGGCGCGTTCTCGCTCAACATGTTGCGATGGTTCAACTCCTCTCCAGTGCTCTTTGCCCAATCCCTTGAGGTCAAGAATCGACAGGGGTTTTGGCGACTCAAGAGCATCGCTGAGAAGATGGGTAACCTCCTGAGCGACCGACCGGTGCTGGCGCTTGGCTCTTGCCTGCAGCTTCCTGTAGAGAGAATCGGGAAGGTTCTTTATGTTCAGCACTGCCATCGCGTTACTCCTAAACTCCTCCATAATGGAGGAACCACCAGCGATGTGTCAAGGCCCTATTCCTCCTGTAAAATCACCTGTCAGAAGGCCATCTTCGGCGTAGCTAGACATACCGAGGCCGCCCCTGACGGTCTCTAAGTTGTTGGTAAATGGAGAACCACAAAAGCGTGTCAAGACGGCGTTATTATGCACTTTAGGTACGTGGAAGTCCGCGTAAATCCGATGACCAGGAAGGTTCTCACGGAATATGCAAGCTGGGTGTTTGATGTCGGGGATTTACAACTCATCCCGGGCTTCGGTCTGTTCAACAAACTCCAGCGCTACCAGCTCTACGGAGTCGTCGTTCTCGTCTGGGCCGTACTTCTCCTCCTCAGTCCTCTGTGGCTCCGCCAATTTCGCTTTGGCCCGCTCGAGTGGGTCTGGGACTGGAAAAAACAACCCTTCCGCATCACAGGAAGCGACTGAGTCCGACTACGGCGTTATCAGATCCTCGCATCCTGTTTGCTCGCTTGGGATTTCAGAAAGTGAAAAACTGCAAGTGAGCAGGAGTAATGTGAAGCCTCATCTCCCTCAATGAAATGGCGGTTCTTTCAAAGTCCTGCAAAATCAAGATAGCGTTCTAGGGAAGCTCCTGGCACTAGCGACGCGTCGAAGACGCACTCAGGGCTTACCATATGGAGGTGAGGGATTGCGCTCGGATGGCTGCCAGCGGGTAGAAGTTCCCGCCAAGCACGACAGCATAGATTTTCCGCGTGTGGCTGATATCTTCGAGCGGATTCGCGTTCAGTAAAATCAGATCAGCCCTACGCCCCACCGGTATCGTTCCAAAAGTGTCCGTCTTGCCCAAGAACTTTGCAGGGTTCAGCGTCGCGGCCTGTAACGCCTCCATCGGACTGAAACCAGCTTCCACCAGTAAAGCTAGCTCATTGTGAAGATCGACGCCCGGCACCAGGGCCCAATCAGAGAAGTCCGACCCTGCCATAATCGGAACGCCGGCCTTGTGCATCATCCGGACGAGCTCGATTTGCTTTTCGTGAACATCCAACCGCGGTTTCAGTGACTCCGGATCATTGCTCCAAAGCACGAAACCTCGTTCATAGGCGGCTAGAGTTGGCACGTACCAGGTTCCGTTTTTGGCCAAGCGCTGGAATAGTTCCTGTCCGGCGGGACCTAAATTCTCGTCCACCGCTTGCTCAACGGTCTTGGCCGTTGCTCCTCTGCGCCAGAGAGCGCTCTCATTGATGGTTTCTATATGTTCAAGGCTAGCCACGCCAGCCTCCGATGCCTCGGCGGAACTCACACCCTTGGGCAAGTGGACAGCAACGGGTATGTGTTCCTTGCGAGCCTCATCCATCAATTCAAAGAACGCGTCAGGCGGGAGCGTATTGTGGATTTTGATGAAATCAACCCCCTTCGCCTTTAGATTGTGAACTGCTTGCCGTGCCTCTTCAGCCGTGCGCACGGTGAGCCGGTTCGAAACTCCTTCTTTGGGGCCGTCCACGAAAGGACCAGCGCGGATGATGTGGGGCCCGACGCGCAAACCCTTATCAATCTCAGAGCGCCAGCGATCGATTTGGGTTAGATCTCCGCCCATGTCGCGCACGCCCGTCACCCCATTCATGATCAGCAATGGGAAAGCTTCTTCCGTCGCATCGGTCAGGTGACCGTGCATATCCCAGAAGCCAGGGATCAAAAATTTCCCGCTGCCATCGATCACGCGAACGCCAGCCGGAATTAGGACGCGATCACTAGGCCCAACCACGCTGATATAACCATTACCGATAATCAGTAGTGTCCCAACGTTTTGCTTCTTGGCTTCCGTAAATTATTGATGAGAAACGCATAATCGGCAAATTCGCTTGGTCTCGATTTGAACCGCGAATACCGATTCTGCCACCCTGCGAAGC
>Ga0074046_10000216_pt1 | contig 50560 bp, 41 predicted proteins | sample BogForMeECP23OM3_FD_94441 | JGI IMG/M metagenome (GOLD analysis project Ga0074046, IMG submission 94441) | Bog forest soil microbial communities from Calvert Island, British Columbia, Canada - Bog Forest MetaG ECP23OM3 | ecosystem: Environmental > Terrestrial > Soil > Wetlands ... | reverse complement strand
GGCGGCCCGTGGAACCCGAACGATCCAACCACATATACCATCGTCTCCTGGCGTGGGTTCGACAACCCGACTTACTACGAACTTACTACGGACATGCAATCTTCTTATGACAACACGGGCGTGGGTGGCAATTACAACACTTATAACCCAGTCGCACAAACCCTCATCGTCGATTCGCTCGCCTATTGGCGCGACACTATGGGAGTAGACGGTTTCCGTTTCGACCTCGCCTCGGTGCTGGGCAACACCTGCACTGTCGGCTGCTTCACCTTCAGCAGTACCGATCCCAACACGGCGATCAACCGTATCCTGCGGGAGCTGCCGCCACGTCCGGCCACCGGCGGCAGTGGCGTTGACCTTTACGCCGAGCCCTGGGCGATCGGTGGCAACTCCTTCCAGTTGGGCGGCTTTCCGGCAGGCTGGTCGGAATGGAACGGCAGTTATCGCGACACGCTGCGGCAGGCGCAAAACAATCTCGGCGTCGCCACCATCACCACTGGCCAGTTGGCGACGCGCTTCGCCGGTTCGTCCGACCTGTTCGGCAGCCGCAGTCCGTGGAACTCAACCAATTTCATGGTCGTGCACGATGGCTTCACGCTCGATGACCTGTACAGCTGCAACGGCCCCAACAATAATCAGGCATGGCCCTACGGTCCCTCGGACGGCGGCAGTTCGACGAACTACAGTTGGGACCAGGGCGGTGCCGCTGCCGACGAGCGCGCCGCCGCGCGCGTAGGCTTTGCCCTCATGATGCTGAGTGCAGGCACACCGTTAATGACGGGCGGGGACGAATATCTGCGCAGTCTCCACTGCAATAACAATGCCTACGACGTCGACTCGGTAGCCAACTGGCTCAGCTACAGTTGGACCAGCGACCAAAACAACTTCGACGCCTTTGTCCAGGGCATGATCGCCTTCCGCAAGGCCCATGCCGCGCTGCGCCCGCTCAACTTCTATTCGAGCACGCAGTTGGTTTGGTGGACGCCTGCCGGTACGACGCCGGATGCGACCTACTTCAACAGCGGCAGCAACCACGCCATCGCTTATCAGTTCAACGGCAGCGCGCTAGGCGACAGCTATTCGTCCATCTATGTCGCCTACAACGGTTGGAGCGGCAACGTGAATTTCACTCTGCCGTCGCCGGGCAATGGCACGAACTGGTACCGCGTCACGGATACCTGCGGCTGGGCCGAAGGCCCGAAGCAGGTACGCGCTCCCGGAGCAGAAGATTCTATCGGCGGGCAAGGCTATGTGTATGGCTTATGCGGTCGTGGGCTGGTGTTGTTGATCGCAAAGTAAAGTAAGGAGACTACGAAATCGTGCGGGGTGACTGCGGTTGGACGAAGTTGCGGCCGTTCTCTTTCTGGGTTCCTGCCTCGCCTCACTGTGTTCTGGAGTTCAGTTGTCCTCGCCTGACTTTCTCGGGGCGACAAGAAGAAAATACCGATCCATGGCTGTGTGCATCTCTCCCGTCTTGCCGAAGGTACCAAGCATTTCCACACCTGCAAGGTTGATCTAAGTCGAGATCCTTCGATCGATTTCCGCATCGCGATTGTTCGCCAATAACCCGGAAAGGTTGCAGGGCAGGAGCTGCGTCCATCTACGGCACTTGTAATGTGGAGCAATTCCAGCCGAAGAGCGCTCCTGAAACGTTTCTGAGTCTGACCACACTATCTACACGATGGCAGCTGTTCCGTTGAGAAGCGGTGCGTAGCAATTCCACCACGATTAGCGGTTCATCCGTCCGAATTCGATCTAGAGGAGAACTCAAAATGACCGCGAAAAAGCAAACAGTCACCCAGCCGGCTCCTGATAAAGTTCCGCTCACCGCGTCACAGGCAACCATGCTGGCAGCTCTCACTGGAATTGATGCGTCAAAATTCAAGGGTCTTTCCGTAGCGGAGATATCCTCGGAATTCCGCTGGCAGATTGACCCCAATTTTTTCCTGTTCGTTCGCGTGTGCGGCCAGGTCGTCCAACCGAATCCGGCCACAGGCGCTCAGGATCCCGTCCCTTACGCCACCGTATATGCCGAAGAAACAACCTGCAATCTGCTCGGACGGTTCCCTGTGGGTCTTCCTTGGGGCTGGTTCTTTCCCTTCGGATGTGAGACCGAAGTCGTTGCCCAGACCACAACGGATGGCTGCGGCAACTTTTGTTTCTGGGTGCCGCGCTTCGAAATTGAGTGGATTCTCCGCTTCCGCCTCGAGCGTATCTGCTACCTCCAGCTCTTCACCAAGCCAACCGTCGGCAGCATCCTTTCTTATCTCCAGGGCAATCCAGTCACCTCTGGCACCGCCTCTACGGCTACTCTGAAGCCCGGGACCGCGCTCTACACCAAGGCGGAGCAGTTGCTCGGCACACAGGTTGCGCGCCAACTGGCCGCACAGGGAGCCAACAGGGCCTTTGGCAGCGCCAATACAGGTCAACAATCGCTTTTGGCTCGTCCGGCTTTCCCCAAGCCGCTACCTCCCCCATTGCCCAGGGAGCTCAGAAAGTCTTCAAAGCTTAGCTCGGAAAAGCACCGCAGCGCCGTAAAGAGCACGCTCGCCAATAACCTCGGCATCGATGTGAATCAGTTCGAGGGACTCGACCTGAACCGATACTGCGGACCTTTTCTGCGCTGCTTCGACATCTTTATTCCGGAGTGGATACCGATCTTCGAAGTGCCCGATATCTCCTTCCGCGTCACCCAGGAAGTGAACGCAAGCGGCGTCCCGGTGGTCATCTATAGCGGCGGCCTGTTCGACGTGCCGTGGAACTTGGAGGGGGTTTGCAACGTGACCCTGCTCGCCTCTCCCATCGCCATCTCCACCGCTAACTGCAATGCCCCAGACGTGCCCTGCGGCAATGTGCCTTCGCTTGAGTATGTCGGGCTGATGCCGTTAGTCAACCCGCCTTTACCGACCGCGCCCTATATCGATCCAGTCGCCGGATATGCAACTCGTCCGAACCCGCCGCACCCGGGTGGCACCTTGACCGAGGCCGGCGTTCCACCGTCCACTGCGCCCTACACGAGAACCCTCGAACTCTACGGATGTACGCAGGTCGACGGTGCTGTCTACTACCGCCTGCAATTCACTTTTACCGCCCCCGGCTCCACAACTCCGTCGGCCCTGACGCCATTCACCGGTATCACGTGGCCGCTCAATCGCACGACTGCCCCTTACGAAATGTGGACCTCCGCCGATCCCGACGGCTGGTACCCAACTTCGGTCCTTGCGCCCGCCGAAGACTGGTTTCCCAACCCCGTGGTCCTCGAGTGGGACACCATAAACTCCGCGTTCAATGCCGACGGTCTCTACACCATTCAGCTCGAAGTGGCCGACGGCAGCAAGAACCTGCTGGCTACTTCTGCGCCGGTCGGATTCGTCATCGATAACTCAGCCCCTCAGGTCACCACGCTGGAAGCCAGTTGGAGCTTCAACTCGGATATGTCGGGCGCCCAAACCTTGCCCATCAACGACTGTGTGGTAATCGACCGTGGAGCTGTCCCCCAAAATGTTTACATCCAACTGACTTATTCCGTTACCGCGAGTCACCTGAGGTCTGTCCAGGTAAGCAGCGGTGGGTGCGCCGGGGGAGCCACGCTTACCTCCGCCTTGTCCACCGTCCAACATTGGTACGAGGATTCCAGCGACAATACCGTCTCCAATGTTGCGACTTACACGATCCTGGCCTCTCAGCCACCGGGCGTCTATGGCTTCGATGTATATGCCGACACGCGCGCCTTCAACCCGGCCGGCGGCGATGCCGGACCATTGGACGATTGGAATTACAGTCCTCCGGATTACTACTATAACTGGACAGATCCGTCCTTCGCGTTTGCGATTGTGAACGCATGATCTGCCCTGACTCGAAGCGGCCCACGGCGATCACGGCGTGGGCCGCTTCACACCTGAACCTCGCATGAGGAGTCCGCCGATGGACCAGGAACGATGGTTCCGTCTTGTTCTAGCCGTGCTGGCAACCTGGCGCTTGACCCACCTGCTGGCCTCCGAGGACGGGCCGGGAGATTTAATCGCAGCCCTGCGCCAATGGCTCGGCAACGGCTTCTTCGGCAAACTGATGGACTGCTTCTTCTGCATGAGCCTGTGGATTGCAGCTCCCGTAGCGTGCCTGCTGATGAACAAATGGAGCGAATGGCCTCTGCTCTGGCTTGCTCTTTCAGGAGCGGCGTGCCTGCTAGAGAGGCCAGGCGATCACCCACAGGCCCCTCAACAATCTCACCCGGAGAGGCCGGAGAGGAATGAAATGATATGAGCTGCTGTGGCAAGAAGCGCCAGGAGATCCGGCAACGGCAGGTAATCTCCGGCCCAATCTCCGTACCACCCAGTCCAACCGCAACGTTACCCGTGCAACCGCACACAGCGATCGTCTTCCAGGGCGCCGGATCCTATCTCGTAACCGGCGAGTATTCCCGACGTGTGTATCACTTTTCTTCAGAGCAGCCGGAGCAGTGGATCGACTCCAAGGATGCTGTGGGTCTGCTCAGAACAGGGCTCTTTCACGCAGGGAGCTAACGCATCGGGGCTTGAGCGAATTTTTTCACGATTAAACGTGCTGCGCCGCATCGGTGCGTAAAGTGGTAGCAGGACTCCTCAGCCTAACCGCGCGTAGAGTTGAAAGGGTGCCCAGTAAAAGGGATTGTGGAATTCTCTGCCCCGAAGCAAGGACAATTTGGCGGTGCGCAGAGCGGCATCCGGGCTCGCCCCCTTGTTCAGCTCATCGTAAAACTTGTCCATGAGTTGCACGGTGGACGCGTCCGACACGTCCCACAAGGCCGCGACCACGTTGTGGGCGCCGGCTCTGAGGAAAGCCCACGAGAGCCCGACCAGGCCCTCGCCCGAGTAGGAGCGCTCGCCGGCGCTGTAGCACGCCGAGATAGTTACGAGGTCGGCCCGCAACCTTTCGTGAATGATGTCGCGAGCATAGAGCTTGAAGGAGTTGTCTTGTGAGTTGTCCTTTGACAGCACGATTGCCGAGTCGAGCGGACTCAGCTGGCTGGCAGTTCCGTGCGCGACAAAATGGATATAGGAAAACTGCTCTGGACTGCTGGCCAGATACGCTGAAGGCGTCGCATTTTCACGAGTAAGTATTTTCTTGGCCGCAGAAAAATGGCTCTCAACGCTTTTCATCTGCGCTCCGGCTAGCGGCAGTTCGCGATATTCATCGTTCGGCGCAACGCTATCACCGACGATAAGCAGGGTACGATCGCGTTTTTGTTTGCCCGCGCGTACAGCGGCTAGCACGCGCAACGAGCTGGCATTCGCAATCGTCACGTCTTCGATCCAATAGTGTACCTTTGGTTCGGGCGCATTCGGTTCAGACAGCATTGGCCTGGAGACGAGAAGAGTTTCGAAATTCAGGTTGTTCAGGCTGCCGTCGGGGATGACGAAGACCTTCGCATCCTTCTTCAACAACTCTCTTGCCGGCCCGACCAGAGTTTGATAAAGGGATTCGCCATCTCTGTCGGCCGATGCAAGAACATCTTGCACTTTGAGAGCCTCCCTATACCGTTGCACAGCATCGTCGATTTCCTTGCCGGGAGGAAGCGTAAACAAGGTGGTCTTCTGCGGCGTGATCGCCCACAAATATGATTGCTTCTTCCCCAGCCAATAAAAAAGAAGCGTACCGCCGGCGCTCCGGGCGATTTGCCGGGCGTCCAACGGCGGAGGCCCCTCGGAACCTCCCTTCGGCACCAATCCCAATCCCTCATTCAGAGTGCGAGCGCGACTGAAGTCGGCCCAGCGCAACGCGTCGTCAGTCTTTTTACTTGCCACCAGGAAATGGACGTAGTCGTCGTAGACGCTGGCGGCGTTGGTGAGAAAAGAGATCTGCGAATCTTCATGCCGCACATCGTCGCGCGCGGCTTCGAAGGTGGCAAGCGCGGTGCGATATTCATCGTCCGCCGCGTCTGGGTGCTGCTCGTCTTCGTAAAGCTGGGCCAACGAGTGCTCAGCCTCCCACTTTAGAAAAACGGGACAGATCTTGTCGTGCTCGACTTGCAGAAACGTCATCTCGGCTTCCGCCGTGTTGCCGCGACGACCCGCGATCTGCCCCTGCAAAAGCATGGGATAGAGTTCATCGAGATGGTTCCCTCTCTTTTGCGCAGATTCCAGAGCTTGCTGTGAATACTGGCTTGCATTCGCCAAATCGCCTTTCATGAGCGAGAGGCGCGCCAGCGCTCGCAATGCGTTATAGACGTTCTCATTGCTGTTAATGTGTTGCTCGATTCCGAGCGCCTCTCGGAGAGATTGCGCGGCGAGTTCGACCTTACCGACACCCATGTAGACATACGCGGCATCCATCAGCCATGCACCTTGGTCGTCAAAGTCGCCCAGTTCGCTGGCGAGCTTTCCTGCTTCAAGGAACAGACCGAGCGCCTTGCTCAAATCGCCAAGTTTGTAATACGCCCATCCTATGTTGCCTTCGGCGGCGGGCTCGAGTCTCCTGGCGTCGATAGCCTTCGCAATCTGGAACGCAGCTTCCGATCTGTCAATCGCTTCGTCGAAACGCCCTTCCGCGAGCGACTCATTCCCGAGGTCGAGAAGCGAATCGGATTCGAGGAATGAGTCGCCATGCGAGCGCGCAAAGGCAAGGCTAGATTCATAGAACCGCTCCGCGGATTCCGGCTGGTTCAGTTCGGTGGCCAGGTTACCGCGCACCAGGGAAACATATCCGCAACTCGCCCATGCAGAGATACCGCAGAGCTTCGCTGCGTCGTTAAGCGATCCCTCCGCTTCGGGAAAGTCCTGCATATAGACGTTGGCTGCGCCAGCAAGCGTCAAGACAGGGATCACCAGATCCGGCCGGTTAGGAGGCAGCGGCACTGATCTGAGCAGCCTTAGGCCGTCCGCGTAAAGACCTTGATGGATCTCCGCTCTAGCTTCGAGGGTTCGGAACTTCCAGGCCCAATCCGAGTTCGAACTAAACCATTGGCATTCTCGGTGGGCTTCGTCCTGGGCCTGCTTCAGATCGCCGTGCAGCAAAGCCTTGGAAGCGCGATCATAAACGGCCTGCGGGTTGTCGTGGCGGCTGCACGCCAAAACGCAGACCAGGAGCAAGGATGTGCCCATGGCCAACTCGGGCCGCACAATGTGGCCGGAGCGGATTGCCCCACGCTGTTGACCGACGAGCATTCGATCTTGCACTTTTTACGCGGCTGCGGAAGAGTCCCAATAGTACCGCTGGCAATCCGAATCGGAAAGGCCCGGAGAACTTCACTTTTCATCATATCGCTCGGATACAGGACTGGGCGGCAGAGTTAAGCCCAAAGGCGGGAAACACTTTAACAACTTAGTCGCAAACATGTAAGGTTAGAAGCCACGCAAAACATCGCTCTCGGATCATTCGCCGAGAGCGATGGTCAAGACACAATTGCGCGGCGTCGATTTTATTGATCCAGTCTATCGGCTACCACCAGAAACATTAGCCTGGAGGGCCCATTTGCCCATTGGCATTCACACCCCCCGCGCCACTGGCTCCGCTGGCGGGACACCCCAAATGCATCTTGAGCATATCCAGCGTAAAGTAATTACTGTCACTTGGCTCCGTCTGCGAACGATCGTCGTTCCGGCGCCGAAAGTCGCTGTGCTCATTCTTGATGCCGACTTCGACTTCGGCCAGCGCCACCGTCCCGAAGTTCGGGATGAAGATGCGATTGCCAAACGTCCGCACTCCCGGAATCGGAATCGGCTTAATCTTCTTGACCAGTGAGAATCGCAGCTTCGGATGGCCGTTGCCGACGGGCACAACACTGATCGCATCCTCTTTGGCTTGCTTCTTGAGCTCGTCGATGTACGCGATCTCGGCGCCGTACCCTCGCTCCATGCTTTCGGGAAAGTCGTCGGACTCGACCATGCCATCGAGCTGCCGGTGCACACTGTTCAGAAACTCGACGTCTTGCAAATAGTGACGATCGTTCGCCGGCTTGGGACCACAGATTGCCAGATCGAGTTCGACCTCGACCGGACATCCGCCAACCCGCAGGTTCTCGAAGCGCGTGCCGATGAAGCTGACACGGGGCACGTTGCTGTTCGTCATCGGATGCTGAGTGGAAAGCTGCGCTACCACGCGATCGACGGTGACGATGTCTTCAACGTTGTATCCCTCGAGCGCAGCGGTTGCCAGCGTGACCCATCCAGCGTGATCCTGGCCGAAAATATCCGTTTTCTGCTTGACATGGGCGCCGGCGACGCGCGTGTGTCCGCGCTTGAAGGAAATCAGACCTTCAACGTTGGTCTCGCCGACCGATTGCGTGATGAGGCTTTCGCGGCGGCTCTCGAGAGCAACGCGCCCATATTCCTGCTTAGCCAGTTTGATCGGTTGCTCGAGTTCAACATTGAGGATGTAAGCATCGGCGTGATAGATGTGGTACTGCTCCTGAACGGATCCCGACATCATCGGTAATTTCGGATTTGCAGCCATATTGTCAGCTCCTCAGCTTTGAGCTTATTTTTGAATTTGCAATTCAAACGAGGTATCGCCCACGTCCTTACTTTCCCCTGAAGCAGTAATTCCCCGCACCTTCAATTTGTATCTACCCGTTTCACGATTCGCTCCCGGCACCTGCAGCGGCCACTGATCTTGCTGAGATGACGCCGGAATCGTGAACGCGAATGACCATTCCAGCTTGCCCGCAGGATTATACAGGTCCGCAATGTACTTGGAATAGACGTCACCCGGAGGAATCCTCACCAGAAGAAGAAAGGCTCGCCCAGGCTGCTGCGTAATTGTCGGCCCTTCCGATCCATAGGTGTCAAGGTTCACCGGCGCCCATGCCAAGATCTGCGGACTGTTCAATTGACGCGCCAGCTGCGGGTACGTAACCAGATTCTGATACCCAACGACTGCCAGCAACATAGCCATCACCGGAACGAAAAACGCAGGGCGCAACCATGCGAGCCATGCCGATGGAGCCGGGAGCGGCGGCGCAGGCACGGAGTGGACCTCGGGTTCTGGTATGGCTCCATCTCTGATCCGTTCGACCAGCAAAGCTGCAGCATGAACGTCGGCCGCGCACTCCGTGCAGTTGAAATAATGCTCTTCAAATTCGTCGCGTGCCGCGGGGTCGAGTTCGTCGAGCAGATATCTTTCCGTCATATTTTGAGCAGCCGCCAACTGGTGATCCATAAGTAAAAATCCCCCTCGTATAATCCAATAGTGCGCCGGCGCGATCCGGCGTTGCACAGCCATCAGGCCGGGACAAGCCTCAATGAATCATCCCCGTCATCAAATAAGTCCTTGAATTTTTGTTTTGCCCGGTGCAATAAGAGGCGCAGATTGTCCCGGGTTATACCCAGCTCGCGGCACACTTCGTCTTTGTCCCGCTCTTCAAAAAATATGGCGCGCAGCACCCGCCGATCACGTTCGGGAAGTTGGTCAATCACTTTCTGGATTTTTTGCGCGGCCTGCTTGTCGGCGACAATCTTGGTCACGTCAAACGGTGCGGCGGGAAGTTCGGGCGCATCGTCATCGTCCAACGAATCGATTCGCAGGTTCTCACGATAAGTCTCTCGCAACACGTTGTTGCACGTCGAATTTACCCACTGTCCCAGGCGATCGGCGTGCTGGATTTTTCCCTCGCGCAGGGCGATATAAAATCGCACGAAAGTTTCCTGCTGCACATCCTCGACGGCTTCCGGGGACTTCAGCCGCGATCGTAATTTCACCTTCATCAGTGCAGTGAAGTACTTGCGAAAGTGCTCCTGAGTGGGGAAATCGCCCTCTCGCAGTCGGTTCAAATAGTCTTCGTCAAAGGAGTGGAATTGCAAGAGCTTGCCCCGGGAACCTGGAAGTGGCACACAGTTTAGCACTTCGGGTGGCGATGTGTGGCCGGTCTCCGGAGCGATGACGAGCAGTGGGCTTTTCGCAGCGGTGTGGCCGCTAAGACGGCGTCCAGGTGTCGAGCTGGCGCGGGTGGCAGGCACTGGGAAGTCAAAGACTCCTATTCAGCTGGCAAAGTGACGGGTCTGTTCCATCGGGGAAAGACGGGGAACAAAGCACCGGAGCCGCTTCCCCGACGACTCCGGCGCTTTAACGGGATCGCAGCCAAGTGGTTGCCAGGCTAAGGTCCCTGAACTGTGGTGCAATCGCCGTAGAGCGCGACGTTTTCCACTATTGGTATAGTGTCGAAAACGGGTAGATCGTTTCACTATATTGTTAAAATTTCAGCCAACCCGCCTCCCATCCTACCCGTTGAGGAGCCCCGCGCAGAATGATCAAAACAGGAAATCGGAGGCTTGCAAGGATTCTGGAGGTCAAGCTACTTCCGTTGAATGGACTCCAGGTATCGGGTTACATTTTCCAGTCGCACGTTGCCTAAGTCCTGATCAAATTCGATTTCATGGAAGATCGGCCCCCAAATCGGCATCTGCTTTGAGCCGTGCGCGGGCAGGAGATCATCTGCGCCAAACATAATGGTGGTCCGCACATGAATGGCGGGAAAAGCACCGTTATTCCGTAGCGAGAGTCTGCTCAGGTCGGGAACCTCCGGTTTCAGCGCCTTGGACACCGGGCCATTCCCTCGCCCATCACGTCCATGGCACGCAGCACAGTAATCTCGAAATATACTGGCTCCGTCCACCGGACGGATTGCGGGTTGTTGTTGGTTCCTGATTTGTGCGGAGGCAAAGACGGCCACTGATACCAGGAAAACGCTTATGGGGATCGTCTCTCGTCGCTGCACGATGGCCTCCGGCAAAAAAGTGCTTGGGCGGAAAGCGACTCTTGAATAGAATATGCCGTTTAAGTACGACCGTCGGTGACTTGAGTTACTGACCTGTGTGATGTCGTCGGGCCGAGATTCTTCAGCCTCCTGGCGCAGGCTCAGGGCTTACTCGGACACGAACTCTTTATAGAACAGTACGCGACGATTATGAAGTGGCGAACACTACAGAACCCGGGGAGCCGCGGGTGGCCCTATTTCACCAGTCCCACAATCAGGCTGCTGGGCCCGGGCAGGTCGATCCGGCATACGTCGGTGAAACCCGCAGCTTTCATCCAGTCAGTGTATTCGGATTCGCTGTAACTGGCACCGGCATCGGTATTGACGAGCATGTTCAGTGAGAACAGCGCCGCGTGTTGCGGCCCGGTTTTATCAGGATTGAGGATGAAGTCTTGCACAACCAGGCGGCCCTTTGGCGCGAGTGCATGAGATGCACGGCGGAAGATGTCCCGGTTCTGCTCCTCGGAAAACATGTGACAGATTGCGTTCAGCATGATGATGTCGTAGCCGGAACCAAAATCGTCTTGGAGCATGTCTCCACAGCGGAGGCTGACCTGCGCTGAAACGCCGGCTTGGTTGACGTACTCGGCAGTGAGCGGTACAACCTCCGGGACGTCAAGAATCTCGCACCGCAGATCCGAGCTGGCTTTTGCGAACGCGATGGAATACGCACCGGAGCCGCCGCCGAGATCGAGGATGCGCCGCACACCGGCAGTGCCCAGAGCCTTCACCAGCAGCGGGGCACGATCTTTGGCGTTGCGTTGCATGCCGACAATAAAGTTGCAGGTCCATTTTGGAGTGTCTTTGCGGTCATCTTTGCCGTCAACTTTGCGACCAGGTGTGATGCGAGTACCACTGCGCACCGCGTCCGTTAGTGTGCTCCAACGATGCCAGATGTCGGCTGTATGCAGCAGACCATTGCGGTGGTTGTCTTTGGATCCCTGAACAAAGAAGCGAGCTGACTCGGACGTGTTCTTGTATTCGCCGCCGCTCTTCGAGAGTAATCCGAGGGCAACGAGCGCGTTAAGCAGCATGCCTGCCCCGCGGGGATTCGCGTGGATGCTTGTCCCGATCTGTTCTGCATTAGCTCCGTCTCCGACCGCGGTAAAGATGTCGAGTTCGAGCGCCGTAAGAATGCAACGACTCGGCATGTAGCCGCGAATCATTTGATCGAGGCGATCGGGCAGAATTCCTGCTTTCTCCCGAGCCGCCATCGCCTCACGGAACTTTTCCCCATGCTCGACCGCCATGGCCTTCATGGCCGGGGCATCGTTCCAGATAAGACGATCGACGGTCTTGCCGTCGTGCAAATGGCTACCGACGATTTCGGACACATCAGACATTTGCACGCGACGGTACCACACCCCTTCCGGATAGACGACCATCACCGGACCTTCGTCGCATAGTCCCATGCAACCGCAGGTAGTAAGCTGCACGTCGTGGTTGAGGCCGCGCACCTGTATCTCGCGATCTAGCGCGCCGAGCACAGCGAACGACCCGCTGGCCGGGCAAGAGGGAATGCCTTCTGGCTTTTGCTGCGTGCAGACAAAGAGGTGAAAGCGGAACGGTTCCATCGCGTTCTCCGGGCGTAGATTAGTATTAACGCTTTATCGAAACTTGAAGTCTCACGAGCATTCCAGCACATTCACTGTGCTCGGACACTTACTAATATCTCGCCCGCGAATTACGGCTTGCTGTAACGCCAGTCACATGCCGACGTGAGGGGGGCTATTCTCCACCGGAATCTCGACCTGGCCGCATCATGCTCAAACCGATTGTCCAGTGGAGGGAGTATATTAACTGGGCAACAGTTGATGAAAGCCGCGACTCTAACCTCACCGCAAGAAGTTCGGCATCGTCCTCTTCGGATTGGCCAGGTTGCAACGCCGGAGCCGAAGCCAGGTCAAGTTCTTGTGCGGGTGCGTGCGTGCGGAGTGTGCCGCACCGACCTACACATCGTCGAAGGTGACCTGCCACCTCTTCGCCCTGGAGTAATTCCGGGACATCAGATTGTCGGCGAAATCGTAGCTGGAACTGTGGCCGGAGCTGCTGGGGACCTTCCTGTCGGCACACGTGTGGGCGTTTCCTGGATGGGAGGAACGGACGGCACGTGCCAATATTGCCGCCTTGGTCTGGAGAATCTCTGCGATTCACCCACGTTTACCGGTTACACGGTGGATGGCGGCTACGCTGAGTACGCAGTCGTTCGCTCCGATTTCACTTTTCCTCTTCCCGATCAACTGGACGATCTGCATGCCGCCCCGCTGTTGTGCGCCGGCATTATTGGCTTTCGCAGCCTTCGTGTGGCGGGCGTCAAGCATGGCGACCGTGTCGGGCTGTTCGGGTTCGGCGCTTCGGCCCACCTGGCAATCGCGGTCTTACGCTCCTGGAATTGCGAAGTGTACGTCTCCACGCGAGGAGCGACTCATCGCCAATTGGCAGCTTCTCTAGGGGCAGCTTGGGTGGGAGGCGAGACGGACAAACCGCCCGCCGAGCTCGACTGTGCAGTGACTTTCGCTCCCAGTGGCGATGTCGTGATAGCAGCTTTAACGGCCCTGAGGAAGGGAGGAGTGGTTGCCATCAACGCAATTCACTTGGACCGGATTCCTCAGTTTGATTATGATCGCCTGCTGTGGGGCGAGCGCCAGCTTCGGAGCGTCGCGAACATGACTCGTGCTGACGCTCGAGATTTCCTCCAGGTCGCGAGCGAGATTGGTCTGAGGCCAAAGGTAACCGCATTCGCGCTCGACCAGGCCAACGAGGCTTTGATTGCCGTAAGAGAGGATTCCATCGACGGAGCTGCCGTCATACTTGTCTGAGATTGTCGGTTTCGCAGCTTTAATGCGATGACCGGAAATCACTCACAGACCTGACGCTCCGCCCTTCGCTCTCACTTGTCACTTGTCACTTGTCAATCAGGCAGTACGCCCCAACCATCTCGGCGGCTTCTGGTTTGTCTTGGTCGCCTCGATAGATCTCAACGTTTTTGCAATCGTACAGCCCATAGTTCTTGGGCAGTTCAACCATCAGGTAGCTACCGCTCGGCAGAGTCTTGCAACTGCCAGCTCCCTCGTTGCACTGCAGTTCAAGAGAGTTCCCACCCTTCTGGATGTGAACGATGACAACCCCCGTGACAACCTCCGAGCTTTTCACCCTGACCGGCGTTTTGTCCTGCGCGAAAGCTTGTGCGCTAGCCAGGATGATGAAAGCCGCCGTCAATACGGTAAATAGAAAAACGGCCCTTTTCATAACTGCCTCCCACAATACGAAGGCTCTTCAAGCCCATTTATATTGTCCGACTTGGGGCGGCCTTCTGTCTGTGATTTCCGACCGCCGGCATGTGATCTCTGATCACAAGCAGAAGTACTGGGCCCTGCCGACCTCCTGCGGTTCAAAGGGGGCCATGATTGCGCCAAAAAGTCACCCTTGCTTGTGACGAACGGTACAGCCGCCGCAGCTGCTACGCGCGAAAATAGAAGGTAAACGATCTTCACTGGAGGTGTACCTATGAAGAAAGTTTTGATTCTTGGGGCCGCAGGCCGAGACTTCCATAACTTTAATGTCCAGTTTCGTAATAATCCCAACTACGAAGTAGTCGCATTCACTGCCACTCAAATTCCCGACATTGCCGGCCGCCGTTATCCGCCGGAGCTTGCCGGCCGCTTGTATCCGCAAGGCATTCCTATCTTCGAAGAAAAAGATCTGGAGAAACTGATCGCCGAATACGAGATCGACGCGGTCGTGTTTTCCTACAGCGATGTTTCTCACCAGAACCTCATGCATCTCGGCTCCCGCGCAGTGGCTGCGGACGCGGATTTCTGGCTTCTGGGAACCGCGCACACTCAGCTCAAGTCGTCGGTTCCGGTCATTTCCGTGTGCGCGGTGCGAACCGGATGCGGCAAGAGTCCGGTGTCGCGCCTGGTCGCGGGAGAGTTGCGCCGCCAGGGTCGAAGGCCAGTGGTTATTCGACATCCCATGCCCTATGGAGATCTTGCGGCGCAGGCTGTTCAACGATTCGCCACCATGGAGGATCTCGACCTTCAGCAATGCACCATCGAAGAACGCGAGGAATATGAACCGCACATTCGCCAAGGGACCGTGGTGTATGCAGGAGTGGACTACGAAAAAATTCTCCGCCAGGCGGAGAAGGAGGCCGATGTCATTTTGTGGGACGGCGGCAACAACGACACTTCCTTCTATGTCTCCGACCTGGAAATCGTCGTCGCGGATCCGCACCGTCCCGGGCATGAACTGTCCTACTTCCCCGGCGAAGTCAATCTGCGGCGCGCGGATGTGATCGTCATCAATAAGGTCGACACCGCCGAGCAGCGCGACATTGAGACGGTTCGCCAAAACATCAAGCTCCACAACCCCAAGGCAATTGTTTTTGAGATGGCCTGCCGAGTCTCCGTTTCCGAACCGTATCTGGTGAAGGGACAGCGCGTCCTGGTGGTGGAGGACGGTCCCACACTCACTCACGGCGAGATGCCCTATGGCGCCGGTGTGGTCGCGGCGCGGCAGTGTGGGGCGGCGGAATTGGTGGACGCCCGGCCTTATGCCGTGGGATCCATCCGCGGCACCTACGAGCGTTATCCGCACCTGACGAATCTTTTGCCCGCCATGGGTTACAGCGCTATCCAGAGGCATGAACTGGAGGAAACCATCCGCCGCACCCCGTGCGATCTCGTCTTGATCGCCACTCCCATTGACCTCGCGCGGGTAATCAAAATCGATAGGCCTAATCTTCGCGTGACCTATGAAGTCGAAGAACTCACCAAGCCCGGCTTGGCCGAAATGCTTGCCAAGTTCACGCACGAGCACGAGCCAGCCCTGGCAGGAGTCTGAACAGGAGTCGAAAAATGAATGTCAACGGCAATGCCAGTTATAAAGACTTTCTCTCGATTCGAGATTTCTCGCCCTCCGACATCCAGTACCTGCTCACTCTAGGCCGTCAAGTCAAGTCTCACCCGAGCGCCTATAGCGGAGCACTCCGAGGCGAGACTCTGGCCATGATCTTCGAGAAACCTTCTCTGCGCACCCGGGTAACTTTCGATGTCGGCATCCACCAACTGGGTGGTTTCTCGCTCTACCTTTCGCCGGCGGAGATCAATCTGGGTAAGCGCGAGTCGGTGTACGACGTGGCGAAGAACCTCGAGCGCATGGTGCAAGGCATCATGATCCGCACCTTCTGCCATGAAGTAGTTGAGCAGATGGCTCGCTACACCAGTGTTCCCGTCATCAATGGACTCACCGACTACAGTCATCCCTGCCAGGCGATGGCCGATTACCTCACCATCTGGGAGGCGAAAGGCAATTTGGATGGTTTGAAGATCGCATTTATAGGCGATGGCAATAATGTCGCACGCTCACTGCTGTTTGCCGGAGCCCAATTAGGCGCGCATGTCTGGGTGGCTACGCCTCCGGGATACGAACTCGACGAGGACGCGGTGGAGTGGGCCCGCGAGCGTGGCGACGAGACGGGTGGCACTTGCACCGTGACCAATGATCCCGATGAAGCAGCTTTAGGCGCTGACGTGATTTACACCGATGTCTGGGCCAGCATGGGAAAAGAGGCGGAGGCAGAGAGCCGGAAGCATATCTTCCTGCCTTACCAGGTCGATGCGACTCTTTTCCGCCGGGCCCGTCGAGATGCCATCTTTCTGCATTGCCTGCCCGCACACCGCGGCGAAGAAGTTACCAACGATGTCATCGACTCGCCACGCTCGCTGGTATTTCACCAGGCGGAGAACCGGCTGCACTCACAAAAAGCGATCATGCTCGAATTGATGAAAGGTGAGTTCGTCAAATTGCCGCGACTCGTCGAGTTACAGGAGTTGGCGCATATATAAGTGGAGGGAAAGGCGGGGACGCCCGACGCTTCACAGGCTGGGCGGGAATGCCATGAAGACCATGCTTCTTGCCGTGGGCGGAAACTCCCTGATTCGCGCGGGAGAAAAGGGAACTATCGCCGAGCAACGGGCAAACGCCCAGCGCACCGCGGCCCAGATCGTCGGCCTGATCCGTGCCGGTTACCGGATCGTGCTCACGCATGGCAATGGCCCGCAAGTTGGGGCGGCGCTTCTGCGCTCGGAACGGGGAGCGAGCCAGGTACCCGGGCTCCCGCTGGACGTTTGTGGCGCTTCTACCCAGGGTGAGATCGGATATCTTCTCCAGCAATCGTTGCAAACCGAGCTACAACTGGCCGGCCTGCACGTGCCGGTCGCGACCGTTCTAACGCAGTGCCTGGTGTCGCCAGATGATCCCGCTATGAAGTGTCCCAGCAAACCAATCGGTCCCTTCTATTCACGCGCCGACGCCGAAGAACGCCGACGCCTTCTCGGATGGGAGATCGTGGAGGATGCCGCCCGCGGATATCGCCGCGTGGTTCCATCGCCCGACCCGGTTGGCATTGTTGAACTGGAGGTCATTCGAAATTTGTTCGGGCACGGCGTGCTGGTCATCGCCTGCGGAGGCGGAGGAATTCCTGTCGTCTGGGGGGGCGGAAAACTGCAAGGCGTCGAGGCTGTCATCGACAAGGATCGCATCTCCGCATGGCTGGCCCTACGCCTCGGCATAGATCTATTTGTTATTTCTACCGACACCGGCTACGTTTACTTGGACTACAAGAAACCGAACCAACGTCCGCTGCGGCACGTCAACGCCGCAGAGTTAGACAAGTTCGCAAGGGCTGGCCATTTCCCGCCCGGAAACATGGGCCCCAAAATCGAATCCGTGTTGCGCTTTCTGCGCCAGGGCGGCAGCGAAGCCATCATTACTTCTTGCAAGAATCTGTGCCAGGCAGTCGCCGGATCCACCGGCACACACATGTTCACCGATCACGACCGTGCGGAATTCGAACCCAACGCTGATCTCGAAAACACTGATCTCAAAAAAAATGATCTCGAAAACAAGGGCCTCGAATTCCCGGTGGGAGGACGCTAATGCCACAGCCGACTATCATTCCTTTCAAGCCAATCCAGCCCCGGGCTTCGAAATCGGCGCTACGAGGTGGAATGCCAGTGAAACATGTTATCGAGTCCCAGCAATTCACCGTTCCTTTGCTCATGGAATTGTTCGAACGCTCGCAAGGAATGGAGCGCGTGGTGGCGCGCGGAGGCTCTCTTGACTATCAGAACCGCATCATGACCACGCTCTTTTATGCGCCCTCGACCCGCACTCGACTCTCGTTCGAAGCCGCTATGCATCGCCTCGGCGGAAGGGTCCTGTCCACCGAGCACGCGGGCGCGTTTTCGTCCGAGATCGAAGGTGAGCAGGTGGAGGATTCCATCCGGATCATCAGCGGCTATTCGGATGTGATCGTCATCCGGCACTCCGATGAGGACGGCGCGCGACGAGCGGCGGAAGTCTCGGCCGTGCCAGTGATCAATGCCGGAGATGGCAATGGCGGCCAGCATCCGACCCAGGCCTTGCTCGACCTGTACACTATTTTCAGGCAGCGACCGCTCGATGGCCTAAGCGTGGCCATCATTGGCGAGTTGGATAAGGGCCGCACAGCGCGGTCGCTCGCCTATCTGCTGGCCAAGTTTGATCGGATAAAGATGTACTTCGTCAGCCCGCCACAACTCCAGATGAAGCCGGATATCCTGGCCTATCTGGATGAGCACGGCGTTCGCTACGAATTGGAGTCCGACATAAACCGGGTGATTGGCGAAGTGGATGTGGTTTACCAGACCCGAATCCGACCCGAACGAGTGCGAGACGTGAACGGTCTCGAGCGTTATGCCATCGATTCGAAAGTCGTGCAGCGCATGAAGCCGGACGCGCTCATCCTTCATCCGTTGCCCCGCACGGTCGAATTAGATAAGTCAGTCGATACCGACCCGAGAGCCATGTATTTTCGCCAGGCCATGAATGGACTCTATGTGCGGATGGCGCTGTTAACTATGCTGTTGGATAAGGAGCCGGCGGCGGGGAGTGCCTGGTGGTAAGGAACTGAATACCGTGACCGTGTGATGGGCTACACGAATTCGTGAAAGGAACGTATGTCAACCGAACTAATAGATAAATCCACGCGCACCGATTACTTCGTCGAACTCGAAAACCTGTATGGAGCTCATAACTACAATCCGCTCGAGGTAGTAATCGAACGTGCGGAAGGCGTGTGGGTGTATGACGCCGAGGGCAAACGTTACCTCGATTGCCTGGCGGCGTATTCCGCGGTAAATCAAGGACACTGTCATCCCAAAATTCTGCAAACGATGACCGAGCAGGCCCGGAAGGTAACTCTAACCTCGCGCGCCTTCCGTAATGAGCAACTCCCGCTGCTCTGCAAAGAACTCCACGACCTGACCGGCTTCGACATGGCGCTTCCCATGAACTCCGGCGCCGAGGCCGTCGAAACGGCGATCAAGACGGCGCGCAAGTGGGGCTACAAGATCAAGGGCATACCAGAGGACAAAGCCGAGATCATCGTCTGCGCCAATAATTTTCATGGCCGTACCGTCACCATCGTCGGCTTCTCCACCGACGAACAGTATCGCGACGGCTTCGGCCCGTTCACTCGCGGATTCAAAGTCATTCCCTTTGGCGATGCTCGCGCCCTCCGCGAAGCCATCACTCCCAACACTTGCGCCTTTCTGGTCGAGCCCATTCAGGGCGAGGCCGGAGTCGTCATTCCACCCGAGGGATTTCTGCGCGAAGCGGCGGAAATCTGCCACCAGAATCGCGTGCTGCTGATGGTGGACGAAATTCAGTCGGGTCTGGGACGAACCGGTAAGCTCTTCGCCTACATGCACGAAGGAATCACACCCGATGTGTTGATCATTGGCAAAGCACTAGCTGGAGGCTTCTATCCGGTTTCGGCGATACTCGCGTCGCGAGAGATTCTTGGCGTGTACAAACCCGGCGACCACGGCAGCACCTTCGGAGGCAATCCCATGGGCTGCGCCATCGCGCGAACTGCGTTGCGCGTCCTCATCGAAGAGAAAATGGTGGAACGTTCGGCCGAACTAGGCGCCTATTTCCTGACCCTGCTGCAGACGCTGCGCAGCTCCAAATTGAAAGAGGTGCGCGGTAAAGGCTTGTGGATCGGCATCGAACTCCACAGTTTCGCGCGTCCTTACTGCGAAGCACTCAAGGATGAAGGACTCCTGTGTAAGGAAACGCATGATCGAGTAATTCGCGTCGCGCCGCCACTCATCATCAGCCGTCAGGAAATTGACTGGGCCTTTGAGCGAATCACCAAAGTGATTCAGAATCATTGAGCAGGAAGTTGCGAAGAGTCGGGAATCTCGTCACTGCCTCCATAACAAGAAGGAATTATCAATACTAATAGTCACGATAGCTTCCATAAAAAGAGCAGTGAGACGTTTGCGCGCCTCACTGCTGGGAAGAGTGTTGCTATGCTGTGTTACTGCGCTGGGAAAGAATCCAGCGCAATGTTACCGCCCATGTCCGCCGCCGTGCGATCCCCCGCCGCCGTGTGAAGATCCGCCGCCGTGCGAGGATCCGCCACCGTGGCTGCTCGGCGCCGAATGGCCGCCGCCGTAGCTCGGAGCAGAACGCCCGCCGTAACTTGGCGCTGAGCGTCCGCCGCCATAAGAGCGCGGCACAACGATCGGCTGCCTCATATTAAGTGGCGGACGAGAAGATCCGCCGTAGCCGCGTGAACCGTATCCGCCCGAACCGTATCCACGGCCTTCCGATGCCGAACCGGATGAAGAGCCATACGAACCGCGGTTTTCGTTGCGGCCGGCCGATTCACCCGTCCTGCCGGATCCACCCGTCCTGGCTGATTCAGACCTAGTCGATTCAGATCTGGTTGATTCCGAAGATGAGCGCGCCGGCATCGGCGAGAATTTCTGCCAGCCACCGTTGCCGCTGCTACCTTCGCGAGCCGAGGTCGAGCCTCCCGAGTTGCCCGGCCTCGCGACCTCGCGGCCGCTTCCCATCGATCTGCCATTCGACGCGCTTGCCGTAGTGCTTCGGGTCGAAAAGAAGTGCTGATTCTGTGACACGTTCCGAGTCGTCGAGGCAGCCGCCGCGCGTCCGCTAGCCGAGAAGCTTTCGCGGCTCGGACTCACGGCCAATCTGCCGGTAGTGAAACGCGCATTCTGGAACTGAGCGTGAGTCATCGGCCGAGCACTCATGTGCCCGGTGCCAAACTCTTTGCCCGAGACGGTAGTCCCGCCGCGGAAGTTCGCGTCATGCATCGCCAAGTTCACGTTCGAGAACCGTGAACCGGCGCGCAGCGGAGCAAATCCGCCGTGGTTGTACTCGCCGAATCGGGCGTAGCCGAAGCCGCCGCCCCAACGGCCCCACCACGGATGGAAAAAGTCACCCGGTCCAAGCGGAAGCCATCCGATCGACCCGAATCCAAAGCCGAATCCGAAGCCAAAACCACCGCCGAATCCCAAGAATGAAACATAGGCCGGCGCCCAGATAGGACGGTAGAACGGATATCCATAAGCTGGACCAGGCCACCAACCCCAACCGCCGCCAACATACATCCAACGCCCGTAGTGATATGGAGCCCAGCCCCACGGATCATAAGAAACCCAGGTCCAGCCCCAATAAGGTTCATACACCCAGCGCCCGGCCCGGTAAGGAGCCCAACCCACGCCCACCGTTGGCCGCCACACCGGACCGTAATCCGGAACGTCCGTCCAAGTGCCGTAAGCATCGAGATCTTCCGTTCCAACGTAATAGTCGTTGGTGCGCTTCCGCGACACCGAATTGCGAATCATGTTGTCGCGATCGGAGTTCCACTGGTCAAAGTCATCCCGAGCCGGAGCTTCGCCAATCTTGTATTGCTCGTCGGTGCCGGTGCCCTGAATGGTGATGAACTGATTTTGTCCGACGCGCGTCCCACCTTGCGGAGTCGTAACTTCGACTTCGCCTTTTCGGACCAGCACCTCAGTGTGATCGTCGGCAGTAACCAGAATGCGAAAGCTGGATTCGCGCCGCTCGGTGCGAATCGCCACATTAGGCGTATCGATTTCCGCGTCCGCATCGCTGTTCCTGAGGACGGTATAGTTAGCCATGCCATGTCCAAGTTGAATCTGGATCTGCGAGCGCGTGAGCTGCACGAGGTTAGCCTGCGTATGCTCCGCCAGGCGCAGCATGTTGGCATAGTCGAGCTGAACTTCAGTGCGCGCCTTGTCGCCGGTAGAAACCCGGTCACCCGCAAGCACGGGAGCATTCAGCGCAGCCGCCGACCAATCCTTCGAATCGCCACGCTGCGTCGAGACGTCGCCATGAATCAGGCTGATACGCGCCACGCCGTTTTTCTCCTCCGGAGCCGGCGCGTTGGAAGTCGGAGCGCCGGGGCCTGGGTTATCGGGATTTAGGTTATCGGGATTTGGGTTACTGGAATTTGGATCGTTCGAGCCGGGAACCATCGGACCCTGATTCATCGAACCTCTGTCGTTCGAACCTTGACCCGTCGACTGATCCATTGCATCCTGATCCGCAGGACCCTGGTCATTCGGACCCGGCATGGGCGCTTGCGCGGGAGCTTGGATGTTCGGCGATGGTTTCGCATCCGGCGCCTGGCCGTCTGGAACTTGGGCAATGACGGTGCCTGGAATCGCGATCATCAATCCTAGAAGTGCCGCTATTAATTTGAGTTTCATGAATACCTCATCTCATTCGGAACAAAGTTATGCCCAAGATAATGCAGGCCGAGTGCCAATGTCGGAAGCTGGGCGGTGATTTTATCTAACTGCTTAATTTTTAATTAGTTATGAGAAACACAGCAGCGAGGACAGTAAGCGATCAAAGGGGCTCCGATGGCCCGGTTCCACCAGACTGGTGGTTTTCGGCCAGGGATGAACGCCGTCAGCGATTTGCTAAGACCGTCACCTGCCGTGCCTTGAGCAGTTGCTCATCGGCGGTGACCAGAGTCAGCCCGAACACCCGTGCCGTGGCCACCAGAAATCGGTCGGCGGGGTCGCGATGCGGTAGCTGCACGCGGGCCGTTTCTTGCGCAACTTGGTAAGTGATGGGAGCTTCGCGCATAGGAACCGCATCCAGCGCATTAGCCACCCACGCCTGGGGACTCGGATGCAATGTCAATCTGTTTTTCTGACAAAGAGTCAGAACCTCCCACAACGAGATGGGAGAAAGCCACAACTCGTTCTTGGGATTCTCCAGTGTGGCAGCCAGGCGAGCGGAAAGACGCTCTCGATCGAGCGCGCTCCACACCCAAATGTGAGTATCGAGTAGCAGCCTCATCCGCGGAGCGCTTCCCAATCGTCTTCTTCGCTGGCGGGAGAAACGATGTCCCCGTTGATTTGGCCCGTTCCCGCCAAAGAACCGACCCAGTGCTTCGGCTTCCTGGACGCATGCGGCGGAACGACTTCGGCCACCGGCTCGCCAAAACGCGTCACCAGAACGGTTTTCCCGGTCTTGCGGACACTCTCTAACACAGCCAGGCAGGTAGCTTTGAATTTGGAAATCGCGATTTCTTCCATCCCGCCTCCCGCAATCATTATACTATGGTCAACGACCATGGTCAAAATGCTTCCACGCGAAACCTTCAGCGCAAATTATGGCATCCGCGACTTCCCCTGGCGCGTCACTCGCCTTCGTTGTCGTCGATTCCAATCTTGGACAAGCGATAACGCAGCGCATTCCGCGAGAGCCCAAGTAGACGTGCGGCCTGCGACTTGTTGCCGCCAGCGCGCTTCAGCGCTTCGCGGATCATTTCATCTTCCCACTGGTCAAGCGTCATGCCGTCCGGGAGAAACCGATCGGACGCAGCGCCGCTGCGATTGCGCGGCGAGTCAAGTTGTATGTCGCCGACTTCCAACTCGCTGCCCGAGGCGAGCGCGCAGGCGCGTTCGATCACGTTCTGCAGTTCCCGCACATTGCCCGGCCAATAGTGACCCCCGAGAAGCTGCATGGCGGCGGGCGAGATTCCGATGATTTTTTCCGCTCTCCCGGATTCTTCGGTAAATCGCGCGAGGAACAGATTCGCTAATCCAGGGATATCTTCTTTGTGTTCGCGCAGCGGCGGGATATCGATCGGAACCACGTTGAGGCGGTAGTAGAGGTCCTCGCGAAACGTTCCATCTTCGAGCGCGGCGCGCAGATCGCGGTTGGTAGCGGCGAGAAGGCGAACGTCGACTTTGATGGTGCGTGTGCCGCCGAGCCGCTCGAACTCGCGCTCCTGCAGCACGCGGAGCAGTTTGACCTGGATGGCGGGCGGCACGTCTCCGATTTCATCGAGAAAGAGCGTTCCTTTGTCGGCAAGTTCGAATTTGCCCGGCTTGCTCGAGGCGGCGCCGGTGAAGGCTCCTTTTTCGTAGCCGAAGAGTTCGCTCTCCAAAAGGTTTTCGGGGATGGCGGTGCTGTTGATCTTGACAAAGGGACCGGAAGCGCGGCGCGATTTTTCGTGAATGGCGCGCGCGATGAGGTCTTTGCCGACTCCGCTTTCACCGCCTAAGAGAACGGTAGAGTTAGTCGGTGCAACCCGTTCAACGGTGGCGAGCACTTCCTGCATTTTGGGACTGATGGCAACAATATTGGGATGACTGTACTTTTGTCCGAGAGCTTCGCGAAGGGAGCGATTCTCCTCGCGCAGGCGCGAGTTATCGAGCTCCTTGTGCACCACCATCCGCATTTCGGCGAGAGAGAACGGCTTGAGAACATAGTCGCTGGCGCCAGCTTTCATCGCCTCAACCGCGGTCTCGACCGACCCGAACGCGGTCATGACGACAACGGGCAACGCGGGATTCTGCTGCTTGGCGGTTTGCAGAAATTCGAGCCCGTTCATGCCGGGAAGTTTGAGATCCGTGAGAACGAGGTGAACGGGTTCGGAGGCAAGCAGCTTCAAACCAGTTTCGGCGTCGCCCGCGGAGAGCGTCTTGAAGCCGTCGTCTCCGAGGTTCAGCTCCAGCAGGCGCCGCATTTTGACTTCGTCTTCGATGATGAGAATAGTCGGCATTTAGTCAGCTCGTGTGAGTATGGGGGCGGGCGCCCTCGCCCGTCCAAGCCGCGTGCAGCTCGGCAGTTGACGGCGGCTCAGCCGCTTCATCGAGCGGAAAAAAGAGTGTAAACACGGCACCACCCCCCGGCGCGTTCTCGATATGGATCGACCCATGATGACCGTCCACAATCTTCGAAACAATGGAGAGGCCAAGTCCCACACCGGTTTTCTTCGTGGTCACAAACGGGTTAAAGATTTCTTCGCGCAGGTCATTGGGGACGCCGGCGCCCGTGTCGGCCAAGCGAAGTTCCACTCCTTTACGATCGTCATGGCCGGCCAGTTGAACGCTGACCCGCAAGGTGCCGCCGTGATCGTCATCCTGATCCTGCATGGCTTCGTAAGCGTTCTGCACAAGATTGAGGAAGGCTTGCTCGCACAGGCTTTCGTCGAGCGGAACCAGCGGCAGTCCGCTCGCGTAGTGGCGCTCGACGCGCACGGGCTTGCCTGGCTTGCCCGAAAATCGATCAGCGACAATTTGCAGCACGCGATCGAGCAGAGCAACCAGGTCCGCAGGATGTGGTTCGGCATGAAGAGGACGAGCGAAATCCAGGAACTCAGTGACCAGTGCGCTCAGCCGATTGACCTCCGTCGAAATGTAGCCCGCTAACTCGCGGGCAAGCTCGTCGGAGGCTTGTAATTTCTGGATCAGCATTTCGGCCGAGCCCTTGATGACCCCGAGGGGATTGCGAATTTCATGAGCCAATCCCGCGGAGAGCTGGCCGAGCGCAGCCAGCCGTTCGGAGCGCCGCGCTTCGGCCTGAGCCTGCTCCAGGCGGCGATTGGTCTCGGCAAGGCGTTCGGCGAGATCGCGGTATAACTGGGTTTGGTGCTGGCTCTGCTGCGAGAAGCGATTGACGACCATGGCGGCGAGGAAGAAAAACAAAATACGCAGCGCGAGGAGGCCGAAAGCCTCGGGAGTCAATTCGTATTCCTGCATCGCGGGATAGAGATACGAGCAGTAGGCGGCAGATGCAAGAAAGGTCCACATCAGCGTCAACCAAGTGCCACAGTAGAGTGCAGCGGTGACGACCGGCAGATAATAAATCGGATAGTAACTGCTGTTGATTCCGACTTCGCCAGTGTGATCGATGAGCAGAGTTGCCAGCAGAATCTTAAGCAGGAGGACGTAGGACACTCCTCGTTTGGGAAAATAGGAGATCAACCTTGTCTCCAGCAGTTGCACAATTCCGATGGCGAGGAGAATTAACTGTTTGTGCCATTCGAAGAGCGGAGGGAGCACCGCGAGTATGGCGAGAAAGATGAGCCAGATCGTGAGCCAGACCGCATCGAGGCGGTTAAACCGCCGGGAGTCGGGATCGAGAATGGGGAAAGTAGTTGGCACGCAACTTCCATCCAACCGCAGAAAGCACCCCGGCGTCAATCGGAGGGGCCGCTTCTCCAGTGGAGCGCCGGGCGCCTCCGCCCGGCTGGACTCATCACGCGGTCACGTTGATGGCTGCAGCACATAAGCATTTCCAATCATCAACATAAATAGTTTCGATTTCCGCAAAGGGCGGTTGAGCGGCTATTGTTATGATGCGCTAGCGTGATTGAATCAGGGCGGACGATGGTGTCCGGGAACGGACGACAATGACAAAGGTCGAAGCGATTATTCAGGTCTCAAAGCTAGATGCGGTGAAAGACGCGTTGCACGAGGTCGGTGTTGAGGGCATGACCGTTTTTGAGGCCAGAGGACATGGCCGGCAAAAAGGACACACTGAGTTTTACCGGGGACGCGAGTACACGGTCGACCTGATCCCAAAGGTGAAACTCGAAATCGTGCTGGCGGATGAGATGGTCGAGAAAGTCGTACAAGCGATCACCACCGCAGCCCGTACGGGCAAGATCGGCGACGGCAAGATTTTTCTTTCACGCATTGACGAGGCGATTCGGATTCGCAACGACGAACGTGGCGATAATGTTCTGTAAACGCGCGCGAATTTCAAAACGCACGAAATTCCAAGCGTTGGAGATCGACATCGACATCCCCTCATCTGCTGGCTTTATGAGCAGAACGGAATCAAGGCTGGAGCAGGGCTAAACACTTCGAGGAGGGTGTCAACGAAATGACCGCCGTCGCCACCGTACGCTGTGAGTTGCGGGATTTGTACGCGCGCGAATCCGCTGCCATCGAGCGGGAATTCTCCGTGACCGGCGAAGGGCGGACGGCGCTCGCACGGCGCTCGGCGCTGGTCGATTCGATGGTTCAGCGGCTGTGGAACGAGATCATCCTCGATACCGCAACTGCCGATCCTGACCTTCCAAAGAATTTTGTGCTCGTGGCAACCGGGGGATTCGGGCGAGGCTGGCTTTTCCCCCACTCCGATATTGATTTGCTGTTTCTGCACGCTGGCGGTAATTCCGAAAGTGAATTCAAAGATCCCATACGGCGCTTTTCGCAGGAGTTGTGGGACCTGCGGCTGAAGCTGAGTCCAGCAACGCGAAATTTGGCGGAATGCGAACGGCTGGATCCGAACAATGTTGAGTTTGCCATTTCGTTGCTTGACTGCCGATACCTGGCGGGTGATCGCGATCTTTTTTCTCGGCTGCGCGAAAAGGTTATTCCGCGTCTCGTGGGGCGGGATTGCCAAAACCTGATCCAGAATCTGGGCGAGCTTACGCGCGCACGTCATCATAAGTTTGGCAATACCGTTTTTCATCTGGAACCGAACGTAAAGGATGGGCCAGGTGGGTTGCGCGATTACAACGTGGCCAACTGGCTAGCGCTGATTTCAGCGATGGAGAAGCTGAAGGTGTGGCCGGACGCGAAAACTCTGCTGCCGGTTTCTTCGCGGCGAGCGTTCGACGCGGCGCTTGATTTCCAAGTATCGGTGCGTTGCTTTCTGCACTTCCGGCACGGGCGTCACGACAACACACTCACGTGGGAAGCGCAGGACGAAGCGGCGACTCGAAAGATCGGCGCGAGCGTTGGAGTAAACGACGCGGAAATCACGAACGCAGCGGACTGGATGCGCATTTACTTTGGACACGTCCGCAGCGTGCACCGGGTCTGCAACCAATTGCTGGAGGAAATTCCGGCGGCTTGGTCATCGTTGTACCGGCAATTCCAGGGCTGGAGGGCGCGGGTTGCGAGTGATGACTTCTCGGTGGTCGATGGACTGATATTTCTCCAACAGCCGGGCAGGCTACGCGATCCGGAAATGCTGTTGCGGCTTTTTCATTTTATGGCGGAACATGGCCTGAAGCTGAGCACGACGACAGAATATAAAGTGGAGCAGGCTCTGCCCGCGCTGGCGGCCACGCCTCCGCGGGGCGCAGAGTTGTGGCTCTACCTGCAGGAAACGCTGGTGCAACCGCACGCGGCCGACGCTCTGCGCGCCATGAACGCGCTTCGCCTGCTGGCGCTCTTGCTGCCCGAACTAAAGGGGATTGAGGCTCTGGTGGTGCGGGATTTTTACCATCGCTACACAGTTGATGAACACTCGTTTTTGGCAATCGAAAATCTGCATCGCCTGAAGGAATCGAAATCGGAATGGGACCAGCGCTTTGCCGAGTTGCTCGGTGAACTCGAACAGCCGGAACTGCTTTACCTGGCGCTGCTGATGCATGATTCCGGCAAAGCTGTTCCAAGTGACAATCACGTCGAGCTCAGCCTGCAACTTGCCGAAAGCTGCGGCGAGCGACTGGATCTCGATCCACCAGATCGCGAGGCGATACGATTTCTGGTGGCGAGCCATCTGGAAATGTCGGCGGCGATGCGGCGCGATGTATTCGATCCAGCCAATGTGAAGTCGTTCGCGGAAAAGGTGGGAGCGCCGGAGCGGCTGAAGATGCTGTGCCTGATGACATATGCCGACGTCAAGGCCGTGAACCCGGAGGCTATGACCCCGTGGAAAGCGGACAACTTATGGCAACTGTACATTGCATGCGCGAATTACTTGAGCCGGAGCGCCGATGAGCGCGTGCACACACGCGACGACGGCTCCAGTCTGGCGCATCTACGGTCGCTGGCGCCGGTGGCGGGCAAGAAGATCAACGTTTTTCTGGAAGGATTGCCACAAAGGTATCTGCGAATCCACGGCGCAACCGAAGTATTGGCACATGCCGAAATGGCCACCCGGCTGGCGCAGGGTGGCGTCCAACTAAATTTAAAGCAAGTCCGTCACTGGTATGAGCTGACGTTGATTACCAGCGATCGGCCATTCCTATTTGCTTCAGTTTCTGGCGCACTGGCCGCGTGGGGAATGAACATCGTGAAGGCGAACGCGTTCTCAAACGGCGCGGGCATCGTTGTAGACACCTTCTATTTCACGGATCGCTTTCGAACCCTGGAGATGAACCTGCAGGAATGGGAGCATTTAAAAAAGAGCATTGCGGCCGTGGTCAAAGGAGAAGCCGACGTGGCGCGCATGTTGCGCGACCGCTTGAAATCAGAAAAAGCGGACAGCACGAAGGTCAAGATCTCGACGCAGATTGAATTCGACGATAGCTGCTCGGCGCACAGTACGCTGGTGCAGGTTCTGACCCAGGATCGTCCGGGACTGCTCTACCGTATGTGCTCGCTGGTCTCGAAGCACGAGTGCAACATCGAAATTGCGCTGATCGAGACCGAAGGGCAAATGGCGATTGATGTCTTCTATCTGACCTCAGGTGGAGCTAAGTTGAGCCCCGATCGGCAGGCCGCACTCGGGCAGGCATTGCGCGACGAACTCGCGGCAAAATAATGTCCGCATTTCTGCAATCTAGCGATCTGCGTAGTATCCGTCTCTCGTCTGCACCGTAAGATCTTTTTTCTTCACCGCCAACTGGACGTGATGATAACCGGAGCTGGCGCTGTCCTTGTCGGGTGTATAACCCATGCTGTACTGAGTTCGCAATTCCTCGACGATGCTGTCGTAGATCTCGCCGACCGTTTGTTTTTTAGAGACTTCAAAGAAACGTCCACCGGTTTCTTTGGAAATCTGCTCCAGAATTTTCTTGCCGTCGGCGTGCGGGCTCTCAGCAGGACGTTGGCCTCCGCGACCGCGCCCACCGCCGCCGCCCGGCCACCCACCTCCACCACCGGGCCAGCCACCTCCACCACCGCCCCCGGGATAACCGCCGCCGCCCCTTCCCATTCCACCGCCCTGCTGGTCACGATCGTTGCGGTGAGAATCCGCAAAATAGATGGAATAGATTATCGTGTCGGCGCGTTGAGCGGACTCGATTGCGCCATCCAGATAGGTCTTGCTCCCGCGGTCTACGCCGTCGGTGAGTACGATGAGCGCCTTCCGGCCCTGCTGCTTTTTCATTAATTCGTTCGACGCCAGAAACACGGCATCATAGAGCTGCGTGCCGCCGCTGTGGTGAGAGTCTGAGCGGGACGGCGAATTAGAGGGATCGTTGGGATCGTTCGAGCGCTCGCGGTCCGATGACGTCTTCAGCAATTCGAGCGCCGATTGCAGCTTTTCGCGGGATGGAGTCAAGTCCTGCAGCAGTTCCACTTCCCGGTCGAAGTGAATGAGGAAGGCTTTATCGTTGGGCTGCACCAGCATCTGATCGAGAAAACTGCGGCTGGCATTGCGTTCCGCGTCGAGCACGTTGTCTTGACTGCGGCTGGTGTCGACCAGCAGACCGAGGGTGAGCGGGAGATTCGTTTCCTGAGAAAAATAGCGGATGCTCTGCGGGCGCCCGTCCTCCTGTAGCGTGAAATCGTCTTTCGTAAGGTCGCGGATAATTTTGCCATGTTTGTCCCGAACCGTAACCGGCAGCGTGACAACTCTTACGTCGACGGCGACGGTGGCAGCGGCATCCTGCGTCTGCGCCTGTATCGCTGAGCCGACACCGGGAAGAGCCAGGGCCATGTTTAGAGTGAAGATCATTAGAGCGAAGATCAGTAGATTTGGCCGAGGTTTATACGGCTGGGATCCATTCACCGTGCATCCTCCGTTTACGGTGCTCCGTTGTAATTATTTTAGACGAATCCTAAGCGCGCCGAATCTGCACAAGAAAATAGAATACACGGCCACGATCGCGCCTGCCCAAGTGGGGAAGGCCATGGTCAAGCGGTACAAGAGACCGGCCGCGACCGGCTCAGCCTGCACTTCGGGACTGGATTTGTCGTTGTTACTGTCAGCGTTACTGTGAGCGGACATCGGCATCCACGCAAGCATCGTTATCTTGGTGACCGGACTGCGGGATAGTTAGCCCTCACGCGGAAACAAATCGATCCGCGCTTCAGACATCAAACGAGTCGAATACCTATGACTGGATGCGCGGCGATGGAGTTGCAGTTGCCAGCATCCTGTAAAAGGACGGTCAATGGCGGGTAAAACTTCGTAAAGGCTGCGTGTGGCTCGTTTGGCGATGCTAGAGTTATATGTGGTTGGGCGATGTGAGGCTGGTGAGATTATGGGAGGTTTCTCGCAAAAACGGATTGGTGGTCCTAGCACCCGCCTGCTCACGGCATTGGTCATTCTGATGCTGGCGGGGCCGGGCTACGTTTGTGCGCAGGACAAACCAGCTGGCACTTCGGGTAGCGCACAGGTCGCCAAGGCGGTGGGGGTCATCAAGAGCATTCAAGCGGATTCGATCACAATCGCGGCTGAATCCGGCGGCGAAGTCATGGCAAAGCTGACGGGCTCGACGAAGATTCTGCGGGTGCCACCGGGAGAAAAGGATCTGAAGAACGCGATTGCTTTGCAGCCGCAAGACTTGCAGCCTGGAGATCGCGTTCTGGTTCGCGGGCAGGCAGCGCCGAATGGGGACGGGCACACGATCGTCATCACTGCGCTGGCAGTGATTGTGATGAAGCAGGCCGATGTGGCAGCCAAGCAGCAGCATGACCGCGACGACTGGCAGAAGCGCGGCGTAGGCGGGCTCGTCACTAACGTGGACGCTGCGACCGGCACCATCACGATTTCATCCGGCGGAATCGGCGCGAAGAATATCGCCGTCCATATAGCCAAGGATACGATCGTGCGCCGCTATGCGCCCGACTCGGTGAACTTCGACGATGCGAAACCAGCCCCTGTCGATCAAATCAAGGCGGGCGATCAGTTGCGCGCGCGCGGAACTCGCACGCCGGATGGCAGCGAATTGACTGCCGAGGAAGTGGTTACCGGATCCTTCCGGAATATTGCGGGAACTATCAAGGCGATTGACGCATCCAGTAACACGCTGACCGTGCAGGATGCGATCAGTAAGAGCGCGGTCGTGGTGAAGGTGTCACCGGACTCGCAAATGAAGAAGCTCCCGGCAGAAATGGCGCAACGCATCGCGATGCAATTGAAGGGCTCCGCTGGCGGGGGGAGTGGAGGTCAAACTGGCGCCAACGGCCAAGGCACCGGTGGGGGAGCCACGCCGGGAGCTGGCGGAACGCGGTCGGGGACGGAGTCTCAAGCCTCGCACAGCTCTGCCGGCGGACCTTCTGCCGGTGGACCCGGTGGAAACGGTCCGCCAGATTTGCAGCGCACTTTGAGCCGCTTGCCCAACAGCAAGCTGGCGGATCTGCAGAAGGGCGATGCCGTAATGATCGTCTCGACCGAGGGTGGGGATTCGGACTCTGTGACGGCGATTACTCTGCTGGCAGGAGTGGAGCCAATCCTGACCGCAGCCCCAAATCGAAGCGCATCCTCGCTGCTTTCGCCGTGGTCGCTGGGCGCACCCGGTGGAGAAGGCGAAGCCGCGCAATAGAAAGCAAAATCTCGATCCATGTTCTGAATCATATGATCTACCTGGAAAGAATTGGGTGTGTGTGTTGAAGCATTTATCAGTCTTCATTTTGGCAATTCTGATTCCGGTGGTTCTGGTCCCGGCCGCAATAGCTGGGCAAACTGCGCCCCGACCGGCACCGTCGCAGTCATCAACGATGCAGTCAGCAGTAGCAACGGGAACCTTGCGCGGGCAAGTGACGGATCCCTCGGGCGCGGTGGTTGCGAACGCCACGGTGGCCGTCCTGGTATCCGGCGGACCAACGCATTCAGCCACAACCAACAAAACGGGCGGTTACGAAATCGGAAATCTGGCGCCAGGTAAGTACACCGTCACCGCAAATGCCCAGGGATTTGCGGTTTTTGTGCAGAACGACGTGGACGTAGCGGCGGGCCAGGTCGCGCAATTCAACATTGCACTCGACATCAACGTGCAGCAGGAAAAGGTCAACGTCCAGGGAGAAGCACCGGTTCTTCTCGACACCAACCCCGCGAATAACGCGAGCGCGATCGTGCTCACCGGCAAAGACCTGGAAGCGCTGCCCGACGATCCCGATGAATTGCAGTCTGACCTGGAAGCGCTGGCCGGGCCTTCGGCCGGCCCCAACGGCGGGCAGCTTTACATCGATGGATTTACTGCGGGACAGCTTCCGCCAAAGTCATCGATTCGCGAGATTCGCATCAATCAGAATCCGTTTTCGGCCGAATACGACAAGCTGGGCTATGGAAGAATCGAAATTTTTACCAAGCCGGGTACCGACAAGTTTCATGGACAGTTCTCAGTTGTAGGGAACGACTCTGGACTCAACACCCGCAACCCGTTTCTCGGTGACGCTGCGCAGGAGCCCTACGACTCCGTAATTTATCAGGGCAACTTCGGCGGCCCGATCAACAAGAAGACTTCATTCTTCTTTGACGTGCAGCGCCGCAACATCGACGAGATCGCGGTCGTAAACACGCAGGCACTGAACTCGGACCTGCAACCATTTCAGCTGACCGAGGATGAACCCAACCCGCGCACCCGCACCAACATCGCTCCGCGTATCGATTACCAAGTGAGCACTAACAATACGCTCACCGCGCGCTACCAGTATTACCGTGATACGTGGGAGAACAACGGCGTGGGCGGGTCTGTTCTGCCGGAGGCTGGCTACGACACCACGTCGACCGAACACACCGTGCAGATCACAGACACGCAAGTCCTCAGTACGAAGGCGATCAATGAGACTCGCTTTCAGTATCTGCGGGATAACAGCGAGCAGAATCCGGTGACGACGCCGTTGCAGCAATTGCCGACCGGCTTCACGATCAACGCGTCCATTAACGTTATCGGAGCATTCAGCGGCGGACGCTCCAGTGCGGGAACGCAGACCGACCACCAGGATCACTACGAGCTGCAGAATTACACTTCGATCGCGCAGGGCAAACACTTTCTGAAATTCGGAGGGCGACTGCGAGCCGTGCACGAAGTCAATACTTCGGCCGCCGGATTTAATGGCACTTTCACCTTTCCGAGCATACAAGCCTACGCGACCGCAATGCAGGCTCTCGCCGCGGGCGGCCCCGGCACTCAGGTTCCGGGTGCGACCCAGTTTACGCTCGATGCAACCCCCAGCAACACGGTGCCCACCGTGCCGGTCACGGTGGTGGACACCGGGCTGTACGTGCAGGATGACTGGAAAGTGCGTCCTAATATTACGTTAAGTGGCGGGTTGCGCTTTGAAACCCAGAATGCGATTCACGATCATGCGGATTGGGCGCCACGCCTCAGTTTCGCGTGGGGCGTTGGGGGTGGAGGCAAGAGCGCGCCGAAAACCGTACTGCGCGGCGGTTTTGGCCTGTTCTACGACCGATTCACCCAGAACCTGGTTCTAAATGCAGACCGTTTGAACGGGGTGACCCAACAGCAGTATGCGGTGTCGACTGGAATAGACTTTTTCCCGATCGTGCCGAGTGCGAGCCAGTTGCCAACAGGGACGACGTCCCCGATCTATCAGATCGCCACGGATTTGCACGCGCCCTATATCATGCAAACGGCGTTTAGCATGGAGCGGCAGGTCACCAAGATCGCCAACGTTACGCTTACCTATCTGAATGCCCGCGGCGTGCACCAGCTTCTGTTGATTGATACCAATGCGCCAATGCCGGGCACGCCCTATTCCACGGGTCCGCGCCCGAACCCGAACGCAGGCGACATCTATCAATACTCCTCCGATGGACTTTTCCGGCAGAACCAGTTGATCGCGAATTTCAACATCCGGGCAGGAGCGAAGCTGTCTCTGTTCGGTTACTACTCTCTGAATTACGCCAACAGCGACCCTCTCGGCTCCTCGAGCAACGGAGCGTTTACCAATAATTTTCCATCGGATCAGTACAATGTGAGGTTGGATTACGGGCGAGCTTCGTTTGCTATACGCGATAAGGTGTTTTTCGGGGGAACAATCGGACTGCCGCACGGATTTCGCCTGAGCCCGTTTATGATTTTCAATTCCGGCGCTCCCTACAACGTTACCGTGGGTCAGGACTTAGCCAATGATTTGCAGTTCAACGTCCGTCCCGCGTTCGGTTCCTATCCTTCGGGAACATGCCCTTTCCCGACAACCGCCGCTTGCAACAACTTCGTAGTTCCGACGACGCCATACACGCAGATTCCCATCAACTATCTGACTGGCCCCTCACTGTTCACGCTAAACCTGCGGCTGGCAAAAACCTTCGGCTTCGGGCCGGAGGTTGGTGGAAAGAGCGGGGCGCAGGCGGGCGGCGGCCCTCCTGGCGGCGGTGGTGGTGGCCCACGCGGCGGTGGCGGGGGCGGCGGAGGATTCGGACGCCCCGGAGGTGGCGGCGGCTCTTTTAACTTGGGACCGGCAACCACTCGACGCTACAACCTGACGTTCAGCGTAAATGCGCGGAACGCTCTGAACCGGGTGAATGCGGCGCCGCCCATAGGGGTTCTGAGCTCACCCAATTTCGGACAATCGATTGCTCTGGCAGGTGGGGCGTTCTCGAGCCCGGCGGCCAATCGAAAAATCGAATTGCAGGCACTGTTCAGCTTCTAGCGCCAGCTCAGGTTTCAAGAACAACCCGAACCGGCTTCGGGTTTTGCTGAGATCTGCGACCTAACACCTGAGAGCCTTTCTAGGTCGAATAGTCGGCGTTGATCCGAACATACTCGGCGGTCAGGTCGGTGGTAAGAAATCGTACCGCATGGGGGCCGCGTCCAAGCTGCACTCGAATATCGCAGACCGGCTGCGCGAGCGTGCGGTGAGCTTGCCGCTCGTTGAAGGCGCAGGCGATTCCGTTGCGGCATACTTTCTGCCGGCCAATGAAAATCTGGACGCGCGCTGGGTCAATGGGCAAGATGGGCGCGCCGCATCTTCCCACCGCCGCGAGAATGCGTCCCCAATTTGGATCGGCACCAGCCCACGCAGTCTTAACCAGCGCGGAGTGAGCAATCGTCCGTGCCACCAGCAGTGCCTCTTCCCTGCTGCGCGCCTGCTCGACGAGCAGACGGATCACGTGCTGCACCCCTTCTCCGTCGCTGACGATCTGCTCCGCGAGGGATTGGCACACAGCGGTCAGAGCCGCGGAGAATTTTTTTCGCGTGCGAGCATCTTTCGTCCGCACCCGAGCACCGCTGGCGCCGCTGGCCAAAAGCAACACTGTGTCGTTGGTGGAGGTGTCGCCGTCAATCGACATGCAATTTAATGATTCGTCACAAGCCTCGCGGAGAAGAGTCTGCAGTTCACGCGGGCTCGCGCCCACATCGGTAAACAAGTACACGAGCATGGTCGCAAGCTGTGGATGAATCATGCCGGCACCCTTCGCGATTCCAAGGACAGTGACTTCTTTCGATGCCATTCGGAATCGCGCCGTGGCGAGCTTCGGACGCGTGTCGGTGGTCATGATAGCGTGAGCGAAGGCGAGAACGCCACGGTGGCCGGGCGATCGCATGGCGATGAGCTCCGGCAACTTGGCGCGGATTTTTTCCGCCGGCAACCGCACTCCGATGATGCCGGTCGAGGAGGGAAAGATTTCGCCGGCGGGCACGCCGAGCAAGTTTCCGGTTTCGCGACAAATTTGTTCACACGCTCGAATGCCCGGGCGTCCCGTGGCACAGTTGGCGTTTCCGGAGTTGACAACCACGGCACGGACGCGGCCTCCGGTCGAAAGCAACGACGCGCGGCCAACTTCCAGAGGAGCGGCGACGATACGGTTCTTGGTGAACAGCGCTGCAGCGGTTGCGCCCCGGGCGGCTTCCGCCAGTGCGAGATCGGGGCGGCCGCTAATTTTGATGCCGGCAGCGATGGCAGAGAAAGAGAACCCCAAGGGCAAACGAATTTGCTCGGGAGAACTTCTTAGTGCAATACGCAGCGAGGTCATGCCTGAGTCTTTAACTGTAACCAGTTCGTTGGCGGCGGCAGAATTGCGAATGTCGGAAGATCTCCGCGGATCATCGCAACTTCGTCGCAGCGATAGAGTCTGGGACACTGATAACAGTCTTTGTGGATCTTGTCGGGAAGATCCTCGTGATTAGCGACAGTGAATCCCATGCGCGAGAAAAATTCGGGAATGCGCGTGAACAGGCACACGCAACTTACCTTGTGCTTTTCTGCTTGCGCCAGCAAAGCCTTGACCAGACGGCGGCCGCCGCCATTACTTTGGCTGGTGGGATCGACGGTAATCGAACGAATCTCCGCGAGGTGCACGCCATACAAGTGAAGAGCGCCGCATCCGATGATGCGTCCATCGTGCTCCAGGACAACAAAGTCGCGGACGTTCTCGCAGATCTCCGCCAGCGTGCGCGGCAAGAGGGTACCATCGCCGGAGTAGGCCGCGATGAGAGCGTGAATCTGTTCGGCATCGGGAAGAATCGCCTCACGCGTGCGCATGGATCTCCTCGCGCCGCGACGCAGCGGTTTTTTCTTCCTTGGGTTGGGACTTGTATATTGACTCCGCATTTTCGTGCAACGCCGCATCCAGGGCTTTGACTAGCTGATCCACGTGCTTCTTCTCAATCACGTAAGGCGGCAAGAATCGCAGCACAGTTTCGTGCGTACGATTAATGATGATGCCTTCCTGTAGCAATTGTTTGGCCACCGCTTTCGCCAATTCCAGCGAGTCCAATTCCACGGCCTGCATCAGGCCTGCTCCGCGAACGTCCTGAATCGATTTGTGCTTTTTGTCAAGCGCTTCGAGCGACGTGCGAAAATATTCGCCAAGCACGCGGACGTGCTTCAGCAATTTCTTCTCCTGGCGCAGGAACTCGATCGCAACGGCGCAAGCTAGCGGACCTCCGCCAAAAGTTGTTCCGTGCATGCCCGGATGCATGCAAGTAGCAACCCGTTCGGTGGTGAGGATTGCGCCGAGTGGCAAGCCACACGCCAACGGCTTGGCGACGGTGATCACATCCGGCAGCACATCGTAGTGCTGGTAAGCGAAGTGGCGTCCGGTGCGGCCGAGCCCGCATTGGATCTCGTCGAGCACGAGCAGCGCTCCGCTTTGTTTGGTCAGGCGCGAGGCGAGTTCGAGGAACTCCCGATTGACCGGACAAATTCCTCCTTCTCCCTGAATGGTCTCGACGCATACCGCGCAAAGCCCGGAATCGAATTTTCGTCGCAGATCGTCGAGATCATTGAACTTGACGAAAGTCACACCCGGCATGAGAGGGACGAATGGAGCTCTATATTTCGGCTGACCGGTGGTGGCTAACGCGCCGAACGTACGTCCATGAAAAGAGTTCTCCATGGCGAGAATGCGCGTCTTCATTTTCGCCTGGCTGCCGTTGCGATTGCCGTTCTGCGGATGGTTCATTTGCGCAAAGGCGCGGGCGAGTTTGAGCGCGCCTTCCCAGGCCTCGGTGCCGCTGTTGCAAAAGAAAGCGCGGTCGAGTCCGGAGATTTCGGTCAGACTCTGCGCGAGTTCCGCTTGATACTCGTGGAAGAAGAGATTCGAAACATGAATCAACCGGCTAGCCTGACGCTTGATCGTCGCCTGAATGGCAGGGTGGTTGTGCCCGAGCGCGTTGACTCCGATTCCACTCAGGAAATCAAGATATCGCTTGCCGCGAGAATCCCAGAGATACACGCCGCGCCCGCGAACAAACAGGATGGGCTGGCGCTCGTAGGTGGGAAGCAGCAGCTTCGCTTCCATGCGGGAGATAGAAGCGAGGCTCATGCTCTCAGCACCTCGGTACCACATTCGATCTTGGTGAAATAAAACAGGGGCAGCATTTCGACCTGCGTCGCGGGCAGAATGCGCACGCGCCCCACGCCGGACTTGAGAGCCTGCGTGCAGGCTTCGAGCTTGGGCATCATGCCGCCGCTGACTACGCATTCCTCAATGAGACCGGCGGCTTGCTGGGTATCCAAACGAGCCATTACCGAACCGTCAGCCTGCTTTACGCCGGCCACGTCGGTGAGAAAAATCAGCGCGTCGGCTTCACAAGCTATGGCGCACGCGGCCGCCATCTGGTCGGCATTCACATTGTAATACTGGCCGTCACCTCCGAGCGCAACCGAGGAGAGCACGGGAATGCCGCCTTCAGCCCAGATGGCTTTGAGCCATCGCGGTTCAGAAAAGCAAATTTCGCCGACAAATCCCAAGTCGCATTCCGCGTCCTGTTTTTTGCGGGCACGAAAGACGCCGCCGTCTCCGCCACAAAGGCCGATAGCCGGCTGCCCCGCGGCGGCAATCGCCGCCACCAGACTTTTATTTACGATGCCGGCGAGCACCATGAGGGCAACATCGCGCGTCTCGGCGTCAGTAATGCGCAGTCCGTGGACAAAGTCGCTTTTTTTCCCGAGGAGTTTCAGGGTTCGTGTGAGCGCGCTGCCACCGCCGTGCACAACCACGACTTGATGTCCGTCTTCGGCGAGCTGCACCACCGCCTTCGCACATTTCTGAAGAGTCGGTTTATCCTCGAGCGCCGCACCGCCGATCTTGACCACAATTTTCACTGCAGTCCCTCCGCTTCGTCCCAGCCATACATGAGGTTCATGTTCTGCACGGCTTGTCCAGCCGCGCCCTTGAGCAGGTTGTCGAGGCAGGAAACCACGATGAGCCGGCGGCCATCGCGCGCGAGGCAGAAACCGAGGTCACAGTAATTGGTATGCACGGAGAATTGAATTTCCGGCAAGCTCGACGCCGGGAAAATGCGCACCCACCGCTTGCCTCTGTAGAAATCGCGGAAACAACTTTGAACCTCGTCCGTCGTCATCTCGCGTTTGAGGTATACATAAATCGTGGACAGAATGCCGCGTGGGATTGGCAAAAGATGCGGCGTGAAAATTAACTGGCAGGAATTGAGCGCCAATTGCTCCAGGATTTCGCCGGTATGACGGTGTCCGAAGACGGAGTAGGCGGAAAAATTGTCCGCTACCGACACGAAGTGGGTACGCGCCGTGGGTTCCTTGCCGGCACCGGATACGCCGGACTTCGAATCGGATATGATGCCGCGATTGCGATCCACGATATCCGCCGACAGTAACGGCGCGAGCGCGAGAATGACTGATGTCGCGTAGCAGCCTGGATTCGCAACCAGAGCTGCTGACGGTATCCGGTCTGCATTCGGCTTCAACTCGGGCAGACCGTACACGGCGCGCTCCGTGAGTTCCGTCGCCGTTTGAAGGTTGGCGTCTTTGAAGCCATAGATGGCGCGATTCTGTTCTTGTTTCAGCCGCCAGGCTCCGCTCAGATCGATGATTCGGAGGCCGCGTGTCATCAGCCCGCGGGTCATCGCCTCGGAAACAAATTCGCGAGCGACGGCGTGTGGTGTTGCCAGGAACAGCAGTTCCACGCCGTGCTCTTCCAACTTGGACCACGAAAATGGCTCGCACCTCGTCCCGACGGTCCCGAAGACCGGCGAGTGGCCATTGCCATTGCTGGGAACTTGCGGCAGTCCGGCAGCCGAATCGTCGGTTTCTGCGCTGCGACGCAAGAGCAAGGGCGCATCGGTTCGCGGGTGATGGGCGAGGAGACGCGCGAGTTCGAGGCCGGAATAGCCGGTCGCGCCGAGAACCGCGGTATTAAGTTTGGCCCCCATCAGATTTGCTTTAAGTCTCTCAGAGCTTCCTTTCTAGTCATTTTCGTCGTTGAGGCATATTTATCCATCATACTGCATAAATATTCATATATATTAAATCGTCTGGGCGAGCTGTCAAGTCAAAACCGAGAGTCAGGCAAACCTGGAGTTCCTCGGCATGGTAAGACGGGCAAGCCCCGTCTCTACAAAAAGCATTTCTGATGGCTGCAAGAAGAAATTTCTATTGGACTCAGCCGATCAGCAGCATTTAGTGTGAGGGCAATTGCAGCAGCGCGTAGGAGACTTGCGAAGATATTTCATGCCGCATTTCACGCCTCCCTTCCTCGCGTCGCATTATTCCGTAAGAACGGTCAATCACACAGAAACAGGAGTAATTCTATGACGAAACAACTTGGGCGCCTCCCGCGCCGGTCGTTCCCGCGCACGTCATTCTCGGTTGTAGCCATGCTTCTCGCCGCCGGAATATTCGCTGCGGTGGCCATACCTTGCCTTGCCGACGAGGGGCCGAAGCCGGATCCGTCGGGCACGGCAACGGGCGACAAGACTAACGCGCTGGATGCGGCCGGCAATTCTTTTACCGTGCCTGAAGCCACGGACAGGGCGGCTCCGGACTATGCCGCGAATAAGAAGGCATATGACGACTATCAGGCCCAAGCGGCAAAAGAGCCGCTCGCCGTCAAACTCGCCGACAGCGTGGGGCACGTCCGCGTGGCCACCAACTTTGCCTGGACGTTGAATACGGGTTACCTCGTTCTGTTCATGCAGGCAGGCTTCGCGCTGCTCACGTGCGGACTGGTGCGAAAAAAGAATGTCGCGCACCTGATGATGCTGAATTTCGCGGCCTACGTGTTCGCTTTCCTGGCGTACTACGCGGTCGGATACGCATTTCAGTTTGGAGCGGTGGCCATCAATGCCCCGCCCAGCAACCTGGGCGGAATCCCCACTCTCAACAAATTTCTGGTTGGAAGCGGCCTGTGGGGATTCGTGGGGGGGAAGGGTTTTTTCCTTACTGGTCCGGCCTACGACAGTGCCAGCAACTGTTTAACGCTGTTCGAAGTCGTGTTCATGGAGACCGCAGGGTACATCATTGTCGGGGCCATCTGTGAGCGGATCACTTTTTGGGCTTTTCTGCTCTGTGAACTCTTCATCGGAGCGATTCTTTATCCGATCTCCGGATGCTGGGTGTGGGGCGGCGGCTGGATGTCGCAAATTGGCACCACATTGAATCTCGGTCACGGCTATGTCGACTTTGCAGGGTCCACGGTGGTGCACGGGGTGGGCGGTTTCTGCGCCATGGCTCTGGCCATCATTCTCGGTCCGCGACTTGGGAAGTATGGGCCGGGGGGGAAGATACGCGTCTTTCCCGCGCACAACATTGTATACGTCGTGACCGGTACCTTCATTCTGCTTTTCGGCTGGATGGGCTTCAATCCTGGCTCGACTCTGGGCGCCACCGACCTCCGCATTTCGGTGATCGCAGTGAACACCAATCTTGCCGCTGTTGCCGGATCGGCAGCCGCGATGCTCTTGTGGTACTTCCTGTTCGGCAAACCTGATGTGACGATGGCGTGCAATGGCATGCTCGCCGGTCTGGTCGCGATCACCGCTCCCTGCGCTTTTGTGTCTCCCACCTCGGCTGTCATCATTGGCGTGCTGGCGGGGTTGTTGGTGTGCGGCGGCGTTCTTTTCAACGACCGGGTTCTGAAGGTCGACGACCCCTGCGGCGCGATTTCGGTGCACGGCTACTGTGGCTGGCTGGGCGCGGTGAGCGTGGGCATCTTTGCCGACGGTGCGTATGGCGCGGGATGGAATGGCGTCGGCGCAACCGCGTATCTTGGGCACTCGGGCCAGGGGGTGACGGGCTTGCTCCACGGGGATACGCGCCAGTTCTGGTGCCAGCTTATGGGAGCGACTTTGATTGCCGTCTGGGCGTTTGGCGCGACCTACGTTGTCTTCGGGTGCGTGAATAAGGTGAAGAGCATGCGCGTGGCGCCCGAAGTGGAAGAACAGGGTCTGGATGTTCCTGAGTTCGGCATGTCGGGCTATCCCGAGGATGCTGTGGTGCCGGCGGGATATTGAAGTGCAGCTAGAAAATCGGGCCAACGGATCACCGCTGATTAGGTGTGCTGGTGAGACTCTTGACATCCGTCTTCTTTGCCACGCGCTCGAAATCACGATATGGCAGCCAGTACCAAACGGGATTCATCCCCATCGCTAGCCCACGAATAAACCTCACAACCGGAATCAGTTTGCCATTCAGTTCGCGTCTCTCGTGGTCGCCGACCGCAGCCCAGGTGATTTCTTTCGCCGTGACCGTAATCGGTTCAAGTGGGAACTCGGTGTCGTTCCGACCATGATCTAGATAGGCCGTCACATCGACCTCTACTTCGTAAGGCTCACGATCTTCCTTCATGGATTCATACTCCCTGCTCTTAGGGTAACGCTGTTTCTCAAGCTGTCAAGGCCTGGGGCTTGCAAAGCTGCGGTAGAATCCAACCATGAGAATGCGATTTGGGCTGCTGATAGTGATTCCGTTCATCCTGTCCTATTCGAGCATTGGCGAGCAATTGAAGCCGGACCGCGTGATCTCCATTACCAGCCTAGAGCGTTACGAGAATGACAAGAGCAAGGGCTACAAGGTGGAAGGAAAAACCTCAGAGCCGCCCATCTACTACAAGCTGGAATGTGGGATTAGCGCAGCCGAGTTGGAAGTTGGCCGTCTCTATAAGGTCGCCGTGGTGATCTCCCCGGATGGGTGGACTAGGATGCTGGTGTTCTTTGATATTCATCCCGATCCAAAGGCGATCGGTATGTCGTGTGACATCGAATCTGAAAAGACTGCTGCTCGGGAATGATGTTCTGATGTCAGTCAGCCGACAATGTTCTTGCCATCACGAAGCCGGACACGCCGTCGCATGGATTGCAAATGGATATTCTTTGCGGCTAGTGGTTGGGCATTCCGCCGAAGGATTGAGCCCTGAAAAACAGTCGGTGTGGGAGGAGGCGCTCGGTGACCCAAGCAATTACCCCGCGTATGCGACTCAATGCATAAGGAGAGCGCGGTCCGGGGGCGCCGGGACCCTAACAGAAACTAAGAACGTGCCCTTCTTGGAACATTGCGAAGGTGGCTTCAACGAATCATGCCCGACGTGCAGGACGCTGTTCGCTAGCTATCTTTCCTGTATGTTCGCGGGCGGCGCGGCCACATCCATTCTATTGCCAACGGAGCACACCACATCGCAGACGAGCGACGATCGTGATGAGATACGTGAGATGTTGCAGAAAGCCTTCACGGATGAACAGCAGCGCACAATTGTCTACGACAAAGCAGAGCAACAGGCTGACACTTTGATAAAATGTGAATCAAACGCTGTGCGGGCGCTTGCAAAGGAATTGTTAGATCGTGGTGCTCTTTGGGGTTGCGAAGCCGAACAGATTACACGAAAGCACTTGAGTTCGAGCTGAGGCCTAGAACCAATCTACCACGACAGCGAACAGCGATTTGACTAGGAATGTCACGACACTCCACGCGCACAGGGCTGCGAATACCGACCAGAAGATTTCTTCATTCATTTCGTTTTCTCCGTTGGCAAGTTAATCGACTTGCGTAGGAGATGAGTTTAATACGCACTCAGAATGCGGCTGATCGTTTGCGGTTTGAACTCCGCACCTGCGCGCGTTAGCCATTCCTACACTCTCATCCGCAGATCGCTCGAGGTGCCGCCGGCCGCTGGAACATAGCACTTGGTCGTGTAATCCATCACCATGCGATCGGCATTGAAGCGCCAGCCCAGGGTGCGGATGGTGCGCTTCATGCGCTGGATCCAGCCGCGCGGCAGGCCGTCGCGATCGCGCTGATAGTAAAGCGGGATCACTTCGTCACGAAGAACCCGGATCAGGTCATCCCCGTCGCGGGCGTCGTGAACATTCATGTCGGAGTGCGTTCTGCCCTTTCCGATAGCGAAGCCGTTCAAGCCGTCGTAAGCTTCCGCCCACCAGCCGTCCAGAACCGAGAGGTTCAAGCCGCCGTTCAAAACGACTTTCTGACCGCTGGTTCCGGAAGCTTCCAGCGGACGCCGCGGATTGTTCAGCCAGACATCAACACCCTGCGTCAAATGGCGGCCGACATTGATGTCGTAGTCTTCGACGAAGACGAATTTGTCGGAAAACTTCGGGTCTCGCATCAACTGGGCAATCTGCTGCAGGACGCGCTTGCCGGGCTCGTCGAGGGGATGCGCCTTTCCGGCAAAGACGAACTGCACCGGGCGTTTCGGATCATTGACCATGCTGGCGATTTTTTCGATATCGGCCAAAATCAGATTGGCGCGCTTGTAGGTCGCAAAGCGGCGCGCAAAACCGATAGTGAGCGCATCGGGACTGAGCACCCGTTCCAGTTGTTGCAGCACGTCGCGCGGTTCGTTGCGGCGCGCGGCCTGCATAACGGCGCGGCGGCGCACAAATTCGATCATGCGCGACTTCAGGTTGAAGTGAGTTTCCCAGAGTTCGCCGTCGTCGACGTTGTCAATGCCCTCCCAGATTTTGGCCTCGCTGCTGCGCTGCTGCCATCCCGTGCCAAGATGGCGATCATAGAGCCGAAACATCTGCGGAGCCAGCCATGTAGGAACATGCACGCCGTTGGTAATGTGCCCGATGGGAACCGCGTCTTCCAGCTTGCCCGGGAAAAGTCCGGTCCACATGGCGCGGGAGACCTCCCCGTGCAGCGAGGAAACTGCATTGGCGTGCCGTGAAAGCCGCAGACCGAGCACGGTCATGCAAAAACGCTCGTCGCTGTCGGGATTCTCGCGTCCCAGGGCCATAAAGCTTTCCTTGGAAAGACCGAGGGCCTCGCGTAGAGGTCCGAGGTGCTCCTCGACCAGATCGGCATCGAAGCGATCATGGCCGGCGGGCACGGGTGTGTGGGTAGTGAAAACCACTTCACGGGCAACGCGCGGTACGGCCTTTTCGAAGCCGATGCCTTCTTCTTCCATGCGTTGGCGAATTGCTTCGAGGACCACAAAGGCGCTGTGTCCTTCATTGAGGTGAAGAACCCCGGGGGTGATGCCGAGCGCTTTCAGGGCGCGCAGGCCTCCCACACCAAGGAGCAGTTCCTGATGGACGCGAACCCGGCCATCGCCGCCGTACAAACGTGAGGTCAGCTCGCGGTCTTCAGGGGCGTTGCCTTCCACGTCGGAATCGATGAGAAACAACTCACACCGGCCCACTTTGACGCGCCAGACCTTTGCGTAGATCGGACCATGGCGGGTATCGACTTGCACCACGACCGGTCTGCCGTTGACTCCGATGGCCGTTTCCATGGCCAACTGGTTGACATCGGTTTCGAGGTATTCCTCGCGCTGCCAGCCGTCGCGATCGAGGCGCTGGCGGAAATATCCCTGGCCATAGAAAAGGCCGACGCCGACGAGGGGGATCCCGAGATCGGAAGCGCTCTTGATGTGATCGCCGGCCAGAACGCCCAGTCCACCGGAATAAACGGGGAGAGATTCATGCACGCCGAATTCGGCGGAGAAATAAGCCACGGGACGGGGCCGTAGAACACCGGCGTGGCGCGCGCCCCAGGTCCGCTCCGCATCCTGGTACTCGCGCAGGCGGCGATAGGCGTAGTTGATCCGCCCGTGCAGGTTCAGTTCGTTGGCGCGCTGTCCCAGTTTTTCGAGAGGATACTCATTCAGCAGCGAGACTGGACTGTGATTGAGCTGGCTCCAGCGCAGCGGATCGACATCGCGGAACAAGCCGGCAGCATCGTGATCCCAGCTCCACCACAGGTTGCGTGCCAGAGCCCACAGCCTCTCCTGGACCGGCGCGATGAAACGGTCGAGAGTACGGGCTTCGCTCACCACGTTCGCCACCCGACGAGCGGCTTCCGTCAGTTGGCGGATCTCACTTTCCGGGAAGACGCGCGGCTCCACGGTTTGAACCACCAGCACACCTTGCAGCACACCGCGATCAACGAGGGGCACTCCCAGAAACGATTGGTAAGCATCCTCACCCGCTTCGCTGATGTACTTGAAGCGAGGATGCTTCGTGACCTGTTCCACGGCCACCGGGCGGACCTGTTCCGCGACCAAGCCGACGAGTCCTTCATTGACGGCCATGCGAAGCTTGCCGACAGATTCCCGGCGCAGCCCGAGTGTCGCGGCCAGAACGAGATTCGCACGGTCGGGTTCCAGCAGGTAGGCGGAGCAAACATCGGTGCCAAAGCGTCTGGCAATCAGGGCGACTACGTTCATCAGGGTCTCGGCCGGCTTGCCGGGCTCCGCCGCCAGATTCGCGATCTCCTCCCATGTCAGCACATAGCTGGCATCGAGAGAGCAGGCGGCGTGGTCTTGATCCTGAACTAGCTCATTTGGTTCCAAATCCGGTCTCCATCTTCTTAGGTTCCCCCGTCCTGCAACCGGTCAACCAGTCGCCAACTAACGACCCGAAGGCGGTTCAGAAGAAACCTCTCCTAAGCCATTCTATCGGGAGAAAACGGAACTACTCCATATCGGCGGTTGAATTGTTGATTACGACGGTGCGCTTCGGACGGCCCAATTGCCCGTTTTGGGCTTGCGTCATTGCCGATATCTAACTGATTCAGACCCTAATAGACGGTTCGCGCCGAGTCCAATTCGAATTGTTGATGGAGCGCATCAGCTAGCGATAACTTCGTTCTCCTCGCGAGCTGAGGATCCTCGGGGGGCGAGGCACGCCCGGCTCTCCAAACAATTCCTGTCGTGAGAAGGAAATGCGCGCTGTGCTCCACCCGCCAGGAGGTCGAGTGGAACACAGCGCGCTACGGGGTTTCCCCCTTATCGCCCGCTAGCCTTGCGCAGGATGCAACACGCGGAATGTGCTGCCACCCTGCGACCACACGAGCACGAGTGCATCCTGGCCATTTGGCACGTTGGATAGCACTTGCACCACTTCGGCCGCGGATTTGACCGGGTGCCGGTTTACTTCCATGATGACGTCCCCACGCTGCAGGCCCGCATTATCGGCCGGGCTGCCGGGCTTGACGTCCTCAACCACGGCGCCATGAACTGAGGGTTGCGCTTGCACTTCGTTTCGGACATCCGGAGTCAAGTCCGCGAGACTTAGCCCCCAACGCCCTTTACCGTGCTCGCTGCCGGCGATTTCAGTACCTTTGTCCCCGCCGAGTGCTTCGAGCGTTACCGCAATGGTGGTCGGCTTGCTGTCGCGCACTACCTGCAGGTGGATCGTGTCACCGGGCCGCTTTTGTCCAACTACCATTTGCAATTGTCCAGCATCGGTCACGGGCTTTCCGTCGACTTCGGTAATCACGTCTCCGCTGCGGAGGCCAGCCTTCGCTCCGGGCGCGTCAGGCTCAACCTCAGAGACCAGCGCTCCCTCAGCTTTTTTCATCTCGAAGAACTTGGCATTGTCGGGAGTTACGTCGGAGATCTGAATTCCGATAAACGCGTGCGTTATTTTGCCGTCGCGAATCAATGCTTCCACCGTGGGCTCGACGATCTGAGTAGGAATCGCAAAGCCCATGCCCGAGAACGATCCCGAGGATGAAATCAGGAAGGTGTTGATGCCGATGAGTTCGCCGCTCGCGTCCACCAGTGCTCCGCCGGAGTTTCCGGGATTGATGGCAGCGTCGGTCTGGATGAATTCGCCCGGCTTCCGGCGATCGCTCGCGTCGGGATTCGGACGGTTCAGCGCGCTGATGATGCCCCGCGTCACCGTGAAGCGGAACCCGTACGGATTCCCAAAAGCCAGCACCGTCTGTCCAGGGTGCAGGTTGGCCGAATTGCCAAAGGGCACGCTCGGTAAGTTGGTTCCATTTACCTTGATGACCGCGAGATCGGTTAGCGGGTCGGCGCCAATCAACTTCGCGGGCAGCACTTCCCGGTTGCTCATGGTGACCCGAATATCGACCGCTCCGTCGATCACGTGGTTGTTGGTGACGATGTATCCGTCGGGAGAGATGATCACACCGCTGCCCAGGCCATGCTCCACCCGATTCTGCGGTTGCGATGGCATCTGGAACTGATGGCCGAAAGGACCGTTCGGGCCGAAAAACTGCTGCATGTCGGGCATGCCTTCCTGCCCACTCTGTTGCGCGTTGCCCTTCGACACGACCGTAACATTCACGACCGCCGGCGTGACTCGCGCCGCCAGTGTTTCCATTGCGCGGTCGAGTGTGAGCAATGCTGCGACACTATTGTCATCGAGCGGCGCTGCCGCTGGAGCGGGGGCCGCCGCTGCGGTTGCAGACTTCGCAAAGTTGAACGTCGCGAGCGCACCAACTGCTACTACGGCAATCAAGGCCACCAGCAGACGCCTTGTCATCACTGTTTTGCAACGTGCTTTACAACGTTCCATCCACATCTTCATTTTCTTTTCTCCTTGTGTTTTGATAATGTCTTACTAATCATGTGCAACTAATTATGTAGTTGCTAATTGCAAAAAAAATTTTCCCGCTAAATCGCCTTGGTTACAGGCACCCTCGCCAACCGTTCGCGAACTTGAGTCACCCGGATCACTCGCCACACCCGGACGCTCCACGCCGGCGAATCAGATGTCACATACTGTGTGGTTTCAATAAAGACCAAGGTTTCGAATCGAGGCAGGAAAACCTGATCCGCGCTGGCGCCGATCGCGACTGCTCGGGCGGGCGGCGGCTCCTGATTCATTAGAGCGAGGTTCATTAGAGCAAAGTTCATTTGGGCAGAGTTCATTCGGGCGTCAACGGCGCGAGCCTGAGCCAGCAGGGTTTCGGCAGCATCGTTCCCGTGGACGTGCGCATGAACGACTCTGGCAGTCATGATTCTTGCCGGCATGATTCTTGCCGGCATGATTTTTGCCGGCATTGTTTTGGCCGCCATTGTTGTCTTGCCCGTGACGCCCGCCGGCGACGACTCGCCAGTCCGCAACGCAGCGGGTATTACCGCTGCTGTTTGTAACACTGCTGTTTGTAACGACGACTGGAGGGCAGCCTGTCGGAGCGCAGCTGAATACACCGGATCGGAGTTGCTGACGGCCATATCACGATCAGCATCGTGGTCAAACCCAACGAAATGGGGTGCGAGCGGAAGCGCCATCAGGCAGACAATGGAAAAAGCGCTGACCATGCCGAGCGCCGGCCTCCAGACACGCGTGGCCACGGGCCGGTTCGCGTCGAGAATTCGCGCCAGCCGCAGCGAAGCCTCACGCGCGCGGTGCACAGCGGCCTGGACCATCGACCATCGCCGGTCTAGAAGGCGATGCGCCAGACTCTTTTCCAGCAGCGAGACCAGACAAGTTGCGTATCCATGCGGGTTTGCGGTTTCGGCCAGCACGGCGTCGTCACAAGCCATCTCGCGTTCCACCGAGAGCCGGTTATCGATCCACCACACTGCGGGATGAAAGAAGAATAGCGCGCGCACGATCTTCTGAATGAGGTTCGTCCAGTCATCCCAGCGCCGCAGATGTGCGAATTCGTGCAGCAGGATGACGTTGAGATCTTCAGCGGGCAGTTCGCGCAACGCCCAAGCTGGCAGAATAATGGTCCGCTTCCAGAAACCGATGGCGGCGGGCACGCGCACGCAGTCCGAGGTCGCAATAGTTACTGACTTTGATACTGACTTTGAATCGACCGTCCCTGACGCTCCGATTGCCTCCACCGTTTTTCGGACAGCCGGATCAAGATCGGCCACGACGATTGCCGTGCAGCTTTGGCGCAGCCGACGCAGGTGCCAAAGCCCCGCTGCCAGACGTGCCATCGCCACGGACGCTCCAACCACCCACATCAGAAAGACGAAAAGTCCCCAGCGAGCGGGGATGGTGATTGCAGGCCGCATGCTTCCCGATGAACTCCCTGCGAACGAAGTCCCGGCCAGCGAAGTCCCGGCCGACAGCAGTGCGGCGTGCCTTTCGCCGAAACCGCCGAGCACCGGAAGCGCCGCAACCGCCAGCAATGCCAGGAACCAGACCGCAAATCGCGTTCCCGAATTCTGCTTTCGCAAAACCCGCAGCAGCGCCCAGGCGAAGAGCGCGATCAGAATCGCTTCGGGGAACGCGTTGAGAATGCGCTCGACCGACACCTGCGCCACTCTCTGCAGGGATGATGACAATGAGGATAGCGATAGGAATAGGAATAAAGAAGGCCAGTTCATTTCGCGTCCTTCCGAACCAGGTCCTTTTGAACCAGGTCCTTTTGAGCCGAGTCCTTCTGAACCGTG
>Ga0074046_10000214_pt1 | contig 50883 bp, 45 predicted proteins | sample BogForMeECP23OM3_FD_94441 | JGI IMG/M metagenome (GOLD analysis project Ga0074046, IMG submission 94441) | Bog forest soil microbial communities from Calvert Island, British Columbia, Canada - Bog Forest MetaG ECP23OM3 | ecosystem: Environmental > Terrestrial > Soil > Wetlands ... | reverse complement strand
GTGCGCTCCGCAATTAACATCTGCTTTCATCCTGAGGACATTGCCATACTGCCTGATTCCAGCAAGGCCTTCGTTTCCTGTTCCGGGTCGGGGCAGGTGGCGAGCATTGCTCTTAAACATGAAACCCAAAAGGAGCACGGAGCGCAAAAGGAAGACGAAACCCAGAAAGAGAGTGAAACTCAGAACGATAAGTTGCTCACCCTGCTCGATGTCGGAAAATCTCCGGTGAGTCTTGCGCTGAAACCGGACGGTGGGGAACTGATCGCTTTCAATTTTGACGCCGGCAGTATCTCCATCATCGAGACTACGACCAACGAAGTATCAGGCAGTTATCTCATTGGCGCGCAGCCTACGCGTGGAGTCGTTTCGCTCGATAACTCGCGCTTGTATGTCTCGAACTTCGGATCGAATAACATAGCGGTCTACGACATCGACCTCGGAAAGGTCATCGCCTATCTTCCTGTGGGGACGCATCCCGACGCGCTGGCGCTCTCGCAGAATCAAAACTATCTGCTGGTCGTCGACTCCGGTTCCGGAGATCTGGCAGTAATTCAGAAACGCACGCCAAAGAAGAAATTTGAGCCCTCGGAATATTCCTTGCTGACCATCATTCCCGTCGGCATGCAACCCAATCAGATCGTGGTCAAGTCGTTTCGGGCGACGAAGATTTTGGATGGGCGTTAGGCCGCTGCAAAAAAAGGGCGGCCCCTCACAAGGCCGTCCGGTGTGGCTGACGATTTTCCTTCGCGACGATCTTCCTTACACTTCTACGAGGGAGTTATGGAAAGTCGAGGTGACGGCTTCAAACGTCTGAACCTTGGGTGTGCCATCGATCAGTTTTGCAAATGTTCTCAACACTTCCGGGTAAAGACTGGTGTTGTAAGCATCGGCATTGGCTTTGTTCTCCCACAGGCTGATCGAAATCGCATCCGTGCTGCCAGGGTTTGACAAAGTGATTTCTTCTTTAAAGCCCTTCTGCTTGCGCAGTAAAGGCAGAATTTCGTTCTACAGGGTGCGGGGATAGTCAGAAAGCATGTTCGATTTCAGATGAAAAGTTACATTGCGTGCAAACATATCAACCTCCTAAGGTTGTAGTCGCTAAGAGGAGAGAACTTCAGATGGGCTGACTTAGTTTCAGGAAACCTGAAAAAGGAGAAGATTGCTCACTCCATCCAACTCTTGCATTCAAGTGGCCCTCGGCATCAACCGCGCAACTTGTTGTTTCAATACGCCAGATAGCTGATCCGGCACGGTAGAGTCTGGGTTCAGTCGTGTACTTTTGGCGGAAAGGAAGCACAAACAGCGTGGGTTTTGCGGAATTCTTGGGGCGCACAAAGCCTCCCAACTTCGCCACGGCATCGCTTGGTTAGTCGCGGTCTGACTTTTCGACTAACTCTTCTTCCCGGTCACGGCATAAAAAGCGGTTGCTTCCTGCTCCACGTTCTTGCTGCCGCACTTGGGGCATTTCGCGTCCACTTCGTGTTCTTTCAGGGTGAGAATCAATTCGAAGGTTTTGTGACAATCGTTGCAGACGTAGTCGTACACGGGCATCGGGGCCTCCCGCTCGATTGCGAACACGAGCTACGGTTGGAATTGTACGCCGACAGCCGCTGCTTGTCTGCGAGCGAAGGGTGGCCTTCAATGAACGGAGCTCGTCGGCGGTTGAGTGCGCTGAAAACAGGTCCTTCGCTTCGCTCAGGATGACAAGGGCGTGGGGTACTGAGAGCTAAGAGCTAAGAGCTAAGAGCCGTCCTCCGAAAATGTTCGAGGATGGCTTCGGCCTGGGATTTGGTTACTACTGCCGACAGGGCGGCTACGTCGGCTTGCTTTACAGCTTGCAGGCTGCCGAAATGTTCCAGCAGACGGCGGGTGGTGGATTCTCCTACTCCGGGGATTTCTCTTAACTCGGTGGCTCGATCTCTGATCTGGCGGCGCTTGCGATGGAAGGTTACAGCGAAGCGATGGGCTTCGTCGCGGATCTGCTGCACCAGATGTAAGACGGGAGAATGGTGATCCAGAACTACGGGGTCGTCTTCCTGTCCGTAGACGTAGATGATTTCTTCTCTTTTTGCGATAGCAGCGAGCGGCTGATTGATGATTTCCAGAGCTTCGAGCGCTTGGGCGGCGGCGTGCAGTTGGCCGAGGCCTCCGTCGATCAGGACCAGACTGGGCATCGCGTTTTTTTCTACGCCCTTATTCTCTGCCCGCTTTATTTCCTCACCAAGGCGCTGGTAACGGCGCGTCACTACCTCTCGCATGGAGGCGAAGTCGTCCACACCGGCTACGGTTTTGATGATGAACTTGCGGTAGTCGGATTTTTTCATCCTGCCATCCTCCCAGACTACCATCGAGGCCACGGTTTCCGCTCCCTGAATGTGAGAGATGTCGAAACACTCGATGCGCTTGGGGAGTTCGGGGAGGGCTAGCGCGTCTTGCAAGGCTTCCTGAATGGCGCGGGCGTTTGGTTTCAGCACTCGGAAACGCTGATCGTAGGACTGCTTGGCGTTGGTGCCGGAGAGATCGATCAGTTCGCGCTTTTCTCCTCGCTGCGGGACGGTGATGTGCACTCTGGTTGCTCTTCCTCCTTCGCCGGCTAGCTGCTCGCTTAAGGCTTCTTCCAGTTCTTCCCGGTCCTCGAAGTCTACGGGGATGTAGATGTTTCTGGGGACGTAGGGCTGGGCTAGATAGAGTTGCTTGAGCAGGGCGGAGAAGAATTCTCCGGGATGAAATTCCTGTGTGTCGGCGGGGCGGAGCTTGTCCTGAGCGGAGTCGAAGGACCCCGTCACGCCCGGGTCAGAGACCCGGGCCCACACGAACTCGGGCAAGTCTTCCCAGAAAAATTCTCTACGGTCCAGGACTTTTCCTCCTCGCATATGGAAGAGGTTTACGGCTAGCATTTGATTTTCGTAGTGATAACCGAAGACGTCGGCGTCGTCGCCTTCTACGGCGGCGATGCGCTGCTTCTCTTGTAGCTGCTCTACGGTTGAGATCAGGTCGCGATAGCGGGCGGCTCGTTCGAACTCCTGCGACTCGGCGGCTTCGGACATGCGCTCGCGCAGGGATTTGACTAAGTCGGTTTGACGGCCTTCCAAGAAGAGCTTTACGTCGCGAACTGCCTCGGCGTAGATCTCGGGTGTGGTCAGATCCCTTACGCACGGACCGAGACAACGCTTTATATAAAACTGGAGGCAGGGGCGGGGATGGTTGCGGGTCAGATCCACCTTGCAGGAAGGGACCATGAAGTGACGGTGAATAAGGTCGACGATGCGATAGGCGAGATTGGCGGGGAAGTACGGGCCGTAATAGGCGCTGCCGTCCTTGCGCAGACGGCGGGTTACGAAGACTCTCGGGTAGCGCTCGCCCAGGGACAGCTTTACGTAGGGGTAGGTTTTATCGTCGCGCAGCAGGATGTTGAAGCGCGGCTTCTTCTGCTTGATCAGGTGATTCTCCAGCGCCAACGCTTCTTTGTTATTAGCTACGACGATGTAGTCGACGTCGACGGCTTCGCGAACTAACGTACCGGTTTTTGCGTCTTCCCAACGGCCTTCGTGGAAGTAGGAAGAGACGCGGGAGCGCAGGTTTTTCGCTTTGCCTACGTAGATGACTTCGTCTTCGGCGTTCTTGTAGAGGTAGACGCCGGGGGAGGTGGGGATGGTGCGGATTTTCTCGGGGAGATCCATTGCGTTACAGGTCATTGCCCTACAAATCTATGATAGGGCCTGAGACGCAAAGGATTCACAGCGTCTTACGCGCTCCATCCCTTTACGAACTCCACCAGGCTGCGCAGGGCGATTCCGGAGGGGCCTTTGGCGATCCACGGTTTGCTCTCTTCCATCCAGGCGGTGCCGGCTATGTCGAGGTGGATCCAGGGAGTGTCTTCGGCGAACTCTTTCAGGAACATGGCGGCGAAGATGGCGCCTCCCCAGCGGCTTCCGGCATTGACCATATCGGCGATGTTGGATTTGAGATTCTCTTTGTATTCGTCGTCTAATGGGAGGCGCCACATTTTTTCGCCCGCGTGTTGGTTAGCTTTTGCAAAGCGCTCGTACATCTGGTCGTCGCTGGCGAAGATTCCGGCGTTCACGTAGCCGAGGGCCACGACTACGGCGCCGGTCAACGTCGCGGCGTCGACCAGGTGGGTGCAGCCTAATTGACGGGCGTAGGAGAGGCCGTCGGCCAGGATCAGGCGTCCTTCGGCGTCGGTGTTAATAATTTCTATCGACTTGCCGTTCATGGCGATTTGCACGTCTCCCGGTTTTTGCGCTTTACCGGAGGGCATATTCTCGGTGGCGCAGATAATGGCGGTGACCTTTACCTTGGGCTTTAGCAGCGCGATGGCTCGCATGGCCCCGATCATGGTGGCGGCTCCGGCCATGTCGTATTTCATTTTCTCCATACCGTCCGCTGGTTTTATGGAAATGCCGCCGGTGTCGAAGGTGACTCCCTTGCCCACCAGACCGAGGTGCACATCTTTGGCTGCGCCGGAGGGATCGTAGCGCAACACGATCAGCGCGGGAGGTTCGTCCGAGCCCTGGGCGACTCCCCAGAACGCGCCCATCTTTAGTTGCCTGATCTCGTCGCCGCCATGGACTTCGCACTTCAGTCCGACCTCCTTTGCCATTTTTTGGGCGCGCTCGGCCAGGATGGTCGGCGTCATGCGATTCGAAGGCTCGTTGACCAGGTCGCGGGTGAAGTTTTGCGACTCGGCTACGATGCGTCCGCTTTGCAGGGCGGCTTCGAGAGCTTTTGAATCGCCGGACACGACGATGGTGACGGCGTCGATCTTCTGATCTTTATTCTTATCCTTGTTCTTGCGATCGGTCTTGTAGTAGCCGGGATCGAAGTTGCCTACGAAGGCACCTTCCACGACGGCGCGCACGGCTTCGTCGGGTCGTGCTCCGCTCTCAGGTAGAGTGAAGGCAAAGCTGCGGATGTTTTTGTCCTTCAGGGTGCGCACGGCTGCGCCGGCTAGCTTGCGTAGCTCCGCGGCGGAAAAATTCTTGGACTTGCCGCCGCCAAGCAAGAGCAGGCGTTTCGCCTTCAGGCCGGCGGGGTTATGCAGGAGCGTGGTTTCGAAGCTCTTGCCGGTGACTTCGCCGCTGGCGATTATGTCTTTGGCGGCTTCGCGCACGGCCGCGTCGGTGCTCTCGACGGATGGGGCGGGTTTATCCTTTTCGCCCTTATCTTTTTTGCTTCGATCAAGTTCGCTTCGATCAAGTTCGCTGCGATCGAGCACCACTGCGACCAGGCATTCGGTTTCCAGTTCAGACGGAGCGGAGGAAGAGAGGTTTGTTTTCATGTGGAGTATGTTCAGTATCCACGGTGAGAGGGGGAACGCGCAACTCGGCAGGGAAAATCTGGGCCGGGAATGCGCTTTTTTGGGGGGGGTGCCCCCCTCCCCCCTGTTTTCGCGCAAAGTATTAAAAGATAAGGACTTAGCTCTAAAGTATTCAGGAATAAAGACTTAGCGTTTTCTGTTTTCGTAAGATATTCCGGAATAAGGAGTTAGCCGTTGGGTTCGCGCTAAGGCTTTTCGGCAAAAAGGCGTCAAATCCGACTGTTTCAGCTCCGTGTTGTCAAAGAGCGCCGACTCGTGGGGCTGGGACAGGTTTCGAGTGTATTAGGGACGGACACACCTCGGACCTGCCACAGGTCGATCTGTGTTGTCGACGATGGGCGGATCGATGTCTGTGATGGTGCGCACTGGGCGTTTGTGATGAAAAAAGTCAAAGGCCCCGCCCTTCGCTTCGCGATGGGACGGGCCGCCCGTCAGATGCTGCGGCATGAATGAATGTTCGCGGCGACGCGGCGGGGCCCTTCTGCGGGTGGGGCGCGGATTTGTCGTTCTCTGGGCTGGGGCTTGAGGAAAGCTTGGAGCGGAAAAAGCAAAGCAAAGGCAGCGGACAGGAGTATCCGCTCCACACGGGGCACGGGGAGAACGCCCTGACGCTTTGTTGGAGTGTCGGAGTTTGTAGGGGTCCTTCGACTGCGTAGCTGCTTCGCTTCGCGAAGCGGCTACTCCGCTCAGGATGACATTTCGGCGGAGGGGTGGGCCCAACCGCCGCTGTACACCAGGCTCTTGTTACGTTTTTCTTCCCCGCGAAATGGCTTCCCGGGCTTCTTTGTCGGCGGTGCGGCGGCGCTCGGTTTCTCGTTTGTCCCAGAGCTGTTTGCCTTTGGCCAGAGCTAGTTCCAGTTTGATTTTTCCGTTCTTGAAATACATGCGGGTGGGGATCAGGGTCAGTCCCTTTTGCTGGGACTTGCCGATGAGCTTGCGAATTTCTTCTTTGTGAACGAGGAGCTTGCGGGTGCGGAGGGCGGCGTGATTGGAGGAGTTGCCGTGATCATAGGGTCCTATGTGGCAGTTGAGGAGCCAGAGCTCGCCGTCCTTAATCAGGCCGTAGGCGTCCTTGAGATTGGTCGTGCCTGCGCGCACGGATTTTACCTCGGTTCCGGTTAGAACGATTCCTGCTTCGAATTTTTCGAGCAAGAAATAGTTGTGGCTAGCGTTCCTGTTAACGGCGGCATCTTTTTCGCCGGAAGCGGTAGGCTGGCGGCGAGGATTTTTCTCCCGATTGGGCTGGGTCTGGTGGGTGGTCTGCTTGGCCATATTGCGGTAACGAAGCTGAAAAGAAAGTAACACGAACGGGGCGGTGAGTTCTCAGTTCCCGGTTCTCAGTTCTCAGTAAATGCAATAACAAACTGAGAACTGAGAACTGGCTACTGGGAACTGCCCTTAGGGGCCTGTACTAATGAGTGTAAACATCGCCCTACCAATCACTTCGGGTGCTCGTTGATGCGATGCTATAATCCAAATTTCCGGTAGTTTTTGCGGGTTATGGCCCTTGGGATGCGCGGCCCTTGGCTTCTTTGGGGTGCTTTGGATGAGTCTGGCCGGCGCCGCCGGGCGGCTAGAGAGATTTTTATGAGGATTGCTTGATGAGACGTCTGATCCGTCCGGCTGTGTGTGTTCTAGTTTTGCTCTGTCTGAGGCTTCCCGGAATTGCTAAGGATTCTGCCAAGGCGCTTTACGAGAAGGGCAGCGACGCCGAGGCGCGGCAGAACTACGAACAAGCCTTCGACTATTTCAGCCAGGCCTACAATCTCAAACCGAAAGACCTGCGATACCGAACTGCGTACGAGCGGACCCGCTTCCTGGCGGCATCGTCCGAGGTGCATCGTGGGCAGGGTTTGCGCGATGCGGGCAAGCTCGACGAGGCTCTGGCGCAGTTCCAGAAGGCGATGGCGACCGATCCGTCTTCGTTCATCGCGCTGCAGGAACTAAAGCGGACAGAGCAGATGATGAAGGAAGCGCAGAATCCGCCGCCGCAGGCGGCGGCTCCAAGCCCTTTGCGCCGGCGGCTGGAATCGGCGCAGGGTCCGGTAGAAATGGCTCCGATCTCGAACGTGCCCATCACGCTGAAAGTCACGGAGAAAGCCAATGTGATCTACGAGACGGTGGGCAAACTGGCCGGCATCAACGTGCTTTTCGACCCCGATTATGTTCCGAAACAGGTGCACGTCGAACTGAACAACGTGACCCTGGAAGAAGCGCTGGAGATCATTTCATTTGAGACCAAAACCTTCTGGCGTCCGGTGACGCCGAATACGATTTTTGTCGCGCAAGACAATCCTGCGAAACGGAAAGAGCTGGAACAAAACGTCATCAAAACCTTTTATCTTTCGAATCTTTCTCAGCCTACCGAATTGCAGGATGTAGTGAACGCGATGCGCACCATTCTCGAAGTGAGCCGGATTCAGCAGTTGCCTTCGCAGGGAGCGATCGTGGTACGGGGCACGCCGGATCAGGTGGCACTGGCGCAGAAACTGGTGGACGATCTCGACAAGGCGAAACCCGAGGTGCTGATCGAAGTCGTAGTCATGCAGGTCAGCCGCGACAAGTCGCACACCCTTGGAATCAATCCCCCGACCAGCGTTTCAGTGCAACTGCAGCCCAACATCAGCACCACCCCCACGAGCAGCTCGACCACCACGACCACGTCGACCTCTACGAATCCGAGCGGCATTAATCTGAATACTCTCGCCAACCTGAATGCCACCGACTTCCAGGTGACGATTCCGCAGGCTACGGCGACAGCATTGATGAGCGACACCGATACCAAAGTGATCCAGAGTCCGCAGATCCGCGCCTTGGACGGGCAGAAGGCCACGTTGAAGATCGGCGATCGCGTGCCGGTGGCGACGGGATCGTTCCAGCCGGGAATTGGCGGAGTTGGAATCAACCCGCTGGTGAATACTCAATTTCAATACCTCGATGTGGGTGTGAACATCGACATCACGCCGCGGGTGCATGCGGGACGGGAAATATCGCTGAAGATGTCGATGGATGTCTCGGACGTGGACTCGTATGTGAGCATTGGCGGCATCAGCCAGCCGGTAATCGGCCAGCGCAAGATCGAGCACGAGATTCGCCTGAAGGATGGCGAAGTCAGCCTGCTCGGTGGCATGATGGAGGATTCGAGGACGAAGTCGCTGACCGGGATCCCAGGTCTGGCCTCGATTCCGATTCTGAAATATCTCTTTGCGCAGGATACTTCGGACCACTCCACCAACGAAATCGTATTTGTCCTGATCCCGCACATCATCCGCGGGCCGGATACTTCGCATGGCAGTTCCGATATGCTCGACGTGGGCACGGCCAATGCGCTATCGCTGAGACGGAACAATACCAAAGCGGCGACGCCGGCGGCTCCGACCGCCGCGCCGGCTGCTTCGCCAGCCTCTTCCCCGGGAAACCAGGGCGCATCTGTTGCTCCACCGCAGCCATCAACATTTCTGGGCCAGGCTTCTCAGAGCTTGATTTTGCAAGGCCAGTCTCCGTCAAATCAAACTCCGCCGAGGCCGATCGCGCAAAATCAGGCTGGCAGCGGAGCAGGAACGTTTGTGTTTGATCCGCCCACTTTGAATCAGGCCAAAGGCTCGACCTTCACGGTGAACGTCATGGTCTCCGGCGGGCAAAACGTGTACTCCGTGCCGGTACAACTCAACTACGATCCGGATCAGTTGCAGGTACTCAACGTTTCGAACGGGGGATTCCTGTCGCAGGATGGGCAAATCGTAACCATAGCGCATCGCGAGGATCCAGCGACGGGCACGATGCAAATCACGGCGTCGCGGCCTCCGGGAGCCGGCGGCGTCTCGGGACAGGGCGCAGTGGTGACGCTGACCTTCATGGCGAAGGGGCCGGGCCAGTCGGCGCTGACCATCACCCGGGGCGGGGCGCGAGATCCGGCGATGCAGCCGATTGCAATGAGCGGAGCGCAGGCGGCCATTACGATTCAGTAGGAAGTTCTCAGTTCCCGGTTCTCAGAGGAAAATCGGGTTCACTGAGAACTGAGAACCGAGAACTGAGAACTTGTCGATGAGACGGCGCATCAAAACGCGGGAAGTAAAGTCAGTGGCTATCCGGTACCAACGCGGCTTCACCCTGATCGAGTTGATCGTTGCGACCGCGATTCTGGCCATCCTGGTGGGGATGGCGGTTCCGATGGCAAAAAGCGCCGTTAAGCGGGAGCAGGAGCACGAACTGCGCTCCGACCTGTGGATGATCCGCGACGCGATCGATCGCTATAAAGATGCCGCCGATCGCGGTGCGTTTCGAACCAAGGCAGACAGCCAGGGATATCCTCCGGATCTCGAGACGCTGGTCAAAGGTGAGGATGTCGCCGGCAAGAAACTGAAGTTTCTCCGCCGCATCCCGGTCGATCCCATGACCAAGCAGGATTGGGGAATGCGCTCGATGCAGGATGATAAAGACTCGGATTCCTGGGGTGGGCAGAGCGTTTTCGATGTTTACACCAAGTCGGACCAGACGGCGCTGGACGGCACCAAGTATAAGGACTGGTAGATGAGATTCAAGGGCAAAGCGCGCAGTCTCGCAGGTCGAGTGCGCAATCGGGGTTTCACCCTGATCGAGATGCTGGTGGTCATCAGCATCATCATGGTGTTGCTGGCGATCGCGGTGCCGAATTACACCCACAATGTCGCTCTCGCCAAGGAAGCCAAACTTCATCAGAATCTGACGACGCTCAATAAAGTCATCCAGGAGTATTCGCTCGACAAGAAGCACGCGCCCCAGTCGCTGGACGATTTGGTTTCGGCCGGATACATCAAGTTCATTCCGGACGACATCACTGGCAGCAACACCACCTGGCAGACGGATCCGGAAGACCCCGAAAACGCATGGGATCCGAACAACACCGGCATCGGGAGCGTGCACAGCGGTTCGAGTGAGACAGCGCTCGACGGCACTACCTATTCGGGTTGGACGCACTAGGTCAGGACACTAGGTCAGGAGATGAACAGAAGAGCGACAGGGCGGGAGCGCGGATTCACGCTGATCTCGATGATGGTGGTGATCAGCATCATGCTGATCCTGTTGGGAGTGGCCATGCCCATCTTCAGCCACAGCCTTACGCGGGCGCGCGAGGAGAATCTGCGCACCAACCTGGAAACGCTGAATCAGGCGATCTTCCAGTATGCGCAAGACAAGCAAAAGGCGCCGCAATCGCTCAGCGATTTGGTGTCGGCGAAGTATCTGAAGACCATTCCGAATGACATCACAGGCAACCCCGACACCTGGGAGACGGAGCCGGGAGAGGGCGTGATCATGTCACTCGATCAAAAAGACGATGGCGGAATTATTGGCGTCCACAGTGGTTCCACTCAGGTGGGCAGCAACGGTAAGGCGTACTCGGAGTGGTGAATCAGTTCCCAGTTCTCAGTTCTCAGTAAAATCTCTTCATTTTGAGTTCCGTGGTCGTTGGGGGGGCGCTTGGCCTGCTATTGACCGTCGATCTGCATGAGTTCAGCCTTTTCTGAGACCTGAGACCTGAGACCTGAGACCTGAGACCTGAGAACTGAGAACTGAGAACTGAGAACTGAGAACTGATTCTGGAGGTAAACGTGGGTTTTCTCAATCGGCTGCAGCCTTTGGCTCTGCTTGTGATGCGGCTTGTTTTGGGCGCGATCATGATTGCGCATGGTTATCACAAGGTGTTCGGCGGTTTTCATCATCATATGGAGTTCGTAGGCTCGCTCGGCCTTCCGCGCTGGATGGCCTATCTTTCCGCGGGGACGGAATTTTTCGGCGGCATCGGAATTGTGCTGGGATTGTTTACCCGCTTTTTCTCGCTCGCCATCGTGATCGAGATGGCCGTGGTCATCTGGAAGGTGAGTTTCAAAAACGGGCTGATGGGCAACGGCGGGTACGAATTTCCGCTGGCGCTGGCCGCGATGGCGTTTGCGCTGCTTTGTTTTGACGGCGGCCCGTGGGCAGCGACATTTGGCGGGAGGGGAGGCGGCAGGAAAACAAAGAAAGTGTCATAAGCGTAGTTCAGATCCCCGCTGGTCAATTAGCCATAAACATGGCAGAATGGAATCGATGCGGACCACCGTGGACATTCCCGATCCCCTCTATCGTAACCTGAAAGCCAAGGCTGCAGGAGAAGGACGAAGCGTAAAGGAATTGATTCTACGCGGCGTTGAAGTCGAACTGCAGTTGAAGCCCAAGCGACGCCGGCGCCCGGTGACGTTGCCATTGGTCCGGTCCGAGCAGCCGGGGACGATGGCGCTCGACAATGCCAAAATCTTCGAGATCATTCCTTTTCCCTGATGTGAACGTCTGGATCGCCCTCACGTCTGAGAGGCATCTCCACCATGCCATCGCTGCGCGGTGGTTTGCGAGTCTAGATGAGGACTCGCGTCTTTGCTTCTGCCGGATAACTCAACTCAGCGTGCTGCGGCTGCTTACAACGCAAGCAGTGATGGGTACAGAGGTGATGACTCAACCAGGAGCCTGGCAGATCTATGACCGGTGGCTGGACGACCCACGCATCGTTTTCCTCGACGAGCCAACCGGACTGGAACAAGCGTTCCGCTCTCACTCACGACGCCGAAGCCCTGCCCCCAAGGAATGGGCCGACGCCTACCTGCTGGCGTTTGCTGCCGTATCCGGTTTAAGGCTGGTGACGTTTGACCAGGCATTTGGCGGGAAAGCGAAAAGCGTTCTCGTTCTGAGCAGTTAGGCTTCCGAGGCACTCACTCTAGAACTCCGCCAGCTCCTTCATTGCCCGGAACAAATCGCTGGCCTGCGGCAGAATCGCATCCTCAAGAATCGGCTGGTAAGCGACGAAAGTATCGGTCGCCGCCACCCGCTTCACCGGGGCATCAAGGTGGTGGAAGAGTTGGTCGGCGATGCGGGCGGCGATTTCGGCGCCGTATCCCCAGCTTAGCGAGTCTTCGTACGCAATTAGCGCGCGATTGGTTTTCTTCACCGAGGCGGCAATCGCATCCCAATCAAATGGGTTTAACGACCGCAGGTCAATCAGCTCGACGCTGACCCGATGCTCGCGCTCCAGTTTTTGCGCGGCTTGCAGCGCGCGTGGAACTACCGCGCCATAGGTGATAACCGTGAGATCGGTTCCAGGCTGCACCACTTTCGCTTTTCCGAACGGGACCATGTAGTCGGGGCCGGGATAGGGCGCGCGTCCGTAGGTTTCGCGGTACAGCCGCTTGTGTTCGAGGAACAAGACCGGATCGTCGCAACGGATCGCGGTGCGCAGCAGGCCCGCGGCATCGAGTGCGTTGGAAGGGAAGATGACGCGCATGCCGGGAGTGTGGGTAAAGATGCTCTCACCGCACTGCGAGTGGTAAATCGCTCCGCCCGTCAGATAACCGCCAATCGCTACACGGATGACGACCGGCGCCGAGAAGGCGTTGTTCGAACGCCACCGGATGGTGGGGAGTTCGTCGCGCAGCTGCATCATCGCCGGCCAGATGTAATCGAAGAACTGGATTTCCACCACGGGCTTCAATCCGCGCGTGGCCATGCCGGTGGCGCGGCCCACAATGTTGGCCTCCGCGATCGGGGAATTAAACACCCGGTCGGAGCCGAACTGGGACTGCAGGCCCGCCGTCAATTTAAAAACTCCGCCCTTGCCCTTCACCAGTTTCTGCTTTATATACTCTTCGCGACTGCAGTCGGCAACGTCTTCGCCGAAGATGACGATGCGTTCATCCCGGCGCATCTCGTCACGCAGCGTAGTAGTGATGAGGTCTGCCATAGTCTTGTTCGACGACTTGTTCGGCGACTTGTTCAGTGTGTCGGGGCTTTTGCCATCCGCCGCCGTCTCGGGCGCGGCGATTGCCGGCTGCGTTTCGAACTCCGCCGATGTGGGATCGAGATTGGGCGAGTACACGAAGTTGTAAATCGTTTCCGGCCGCGGCAGCGCCGCTTCCAGGGCGCGATCGGTATCGGCCTGGATCTGCTCTTCGATTTCCTGCTCGATTTTGTTGATCTGTTTTTCGTCGAGGATTCCCTCGCGCAGCAGGAACATTTGCAAGCAGTGCACCGGGTCGCGCGCGGCATCGGCCTGGCGCTCGGCGTCAGGGCGGTAAAGACGCTCGTCGTCAGATAGCGAGTGGGAATAGGGACGGATGACATGGGCGTGGACCAAGGCGGGGCCATGGCTGGCGCGGCAATAATCTGACGCCCGCTTAAAGGCGGCATAGGCGACGATCGGGTCGGTGCCGTCAAACTCCTCGAAGTGGAAGTTGGGAAAACCTGAGACCAGGCGCGAAATGTTGCCGCCCGCGGTCTGCACTTCGACCGGTACGGAGATGGCATATCCGTTATCTTGCACGCAAAAAATCACCGGCAGGCGGCGGTTGGATGCAGTGTTCAGCGCCTCCCAGAATTCGCCTTCGCTGGTGGTCCCGTCGCCGAGCGAAACGTAGGTGATTTCGTCACCCTGAAATTGGACATCCTTGAACTGCCGATAATCGACCTGGCGGGAATCGCCCTGAGCTTCGATCTTGCGAGCGGCATTCGGGTGCTGGGAGAAATAACGGCCCGCTTCGGCGCACCCCACCGCTTGCAGGATTTGGGTTCCCGTCGGAGAAGACTGAGTGACGACATTGAGGCGCTCGAAGCCCCAGTGCGAGGGCATCTGACGGCCGCCGGAAGCGGGGTCGTCGGCCGCACCCACGGCCCCGAGCAGCATTTCGTACGGAGTTGCGCCCAAAGCTAGACAGAGCGCGCGATCGCGGTAGTAGGGATAAAACCAGTCATAGGCAGGCTTCAACGCTAATGCCGCGGCCACTCCCACTGCTTCGTGGCCAGCGCCCGAGATCTGGAAGAAGACCTTCTGCTGGCGTTTGAGCAGGATTTCGCGGTCGTCCAGCCGCCGCGACGTGAACATGATGCGATACGAGTCGATCAGTTGCTGACTGGTCAACCCCTGATAGGTCTTGGCTGGTTTCGTAACTTTCGTTTCGTTGAGCTTGGGATCGACTTTGGTCGTAGCCATGCTGCGTTCTTCACCCCACGGAGTTCCAGCCCCGCAACATTGTAAATCAGCTCTCAGCTCTCAGCTAACAGTTCTCAGCAGGAGCCTTCATATCAAGTCTCCGGGGTTCTCCTGAGCATCCGGCGCGCTATTGACGGCGCATGTCTTGAGGCCTCCGCTTTTCCTGAGAACTGAGAACTGAGAGCTCCCGGCTTGCGTTATCCTGAACTCTCCATGATTCGTTACCTCCGTCCGTTTGATCCGCAGCGCATTCGCTTGCTGGTGTTTGATCTCGATGGCACCCTGATTGACTCGCGCTTGGATCTGATTCACTCCGTGAATGCAACCATGCGGCATATCGGCCGTTCCGAACTGGAAGACGACGTGATTGCGAGCTATGTGGGAGATGGCGCTCCCGCACTGGTACGACGCGCGCTTGGGAATACGGCGCCTGGGAATACGGAAGACGAGGCATTGTTTCGTGTCGCTCTGGAGTATTTTCTGGGCTACTACCGGCTGCACAAGCTCGATCACACCACGGTTTATGACGGAATTCCGGAGACGCTGGCTAGGCTGGCAGAGGCGTCGAATGGAGAACAGAGGCTAATGGCGGTGCTCTCGAATAAGCCCGTCAATCCTTCGCGCGATATTGTGCGCGCGCTCGGACTGGGGGACTTTTTTGTGCGGGTTTACGGCGGCAACAGCTTTACGGCGAAGAAGCCCGATCCGCTGGGGGTGCAGACTATTTTGCAGGAAACTGGTGTGGCGGCGGCTGACGCATTGATGATTGGAGATTCGTCCATTGACGTTTTGACGGGGCGCAACGCCGGGCTGTGGACTTGCGGTGTGATGTATGGCTTCGCTCCGCACTCGCTGGACGAGGTGCCTCCGGATGTGCTGGTGGAGACTCCGCGCGAACTGGGAGCATTGTTGCGGTAGCAGTTGCGGAGTATTGTGTAGAAACGTAAATTTGCAGCCTGAATTGCACTTTTTGCATCTCTTAACTATAGAGGGCCTCGGGTGACAGCGATGCAGAGGAGGTTCCAAAAACATGAATACTTTTGGAGATACCGCAGGATTTGAAATGCTTCGATTAGGTAAGCAGAGTTTGGTTTTCGTTTTGTCGATGGCGCTCTTGTTCGTGACGTTTCCGCCAAACCTGTTGGCCCAAGATCAGGATGCGCAAGCCCCGCCGGCACAAGACACGCAAGCCCCGGCGCAGGACGGGCAGGCGCCACCCTATGCGCAGCAGACTCCCGAGCAGTTGCAACGGCTGGTAGCACCGATTGCATTGTATCCGGATTCGCTGGTGGCGCAGGTCCTGGCCGCGTCCACGTTTCCCGATGAAGTCGTCGAGGCTGACCGATGGGTGCAGGCGAATCCTGATTTGAAGGGCGACGCTTTGGGTAAAGCTGTCGACCAGCAACCCTGGGACCCGAGCGTCAAGGCGCTCACGGCATTTCCATCGGTCCTGGGTAATATGGACAAGAATCTTTCCTGGACGTCATCTCTCGGCGACGCTTATTACAATCAGCAACAGGATGTAATGGACGCCGTGCAGGCAATGCGCCAGAAAGCGCAACAAGCCGGCAATCTAAAGACCACGTCGCAGCAGGTCGTAACGACGCAAGGCTCGGATGTCGTCATTGCGCCGGCTGACCCGGATGTGGTTTACGTCCCGGCGTATGATCCGTGGCTGATTTATGGATATCCCATCGTGGCGTGGCCGGGGTGGTATCCGTATCCCGGAATCTGGTTTGGCGGCCCGTATCTCTCGTTCGGACTCGGCTTCGGAATCGGCTGGTTTGGCGGTTTTGGCTGGGGCTGGGGTCATTGGGGATTCAATTGGGGTGGCCATTACCCACTGTATAACGGCGGCAGGTACTACTCCCAGAGCAGGACGTTTTACAACCGAAACAGTTACTACCGGGGAGGAGGCGAGGGGGGCGTAGCGAGGAACGTGCAGCGCGGAATGAGCGGCGACCGCGGCGGTGCGGCGCGCGGCGGAGTTAACGGCCGTACCGGGGCTGGGGCTAGGCCTTTCGATGGAAATCGTCAGGCGGCTCGCGGATACGCTGCACCTCGCGGTCAGAGCGGCACGCGCTCGGGAGCCTTCAGCGGCTACGACCGTGGCGGACAGACCAGGGGCTTTTCCTCACGCGGAAGCGCCAGCATGGGCGGCGGGGGCGGATTTCACGGTGGTGGAGGAGCCCGCGGCGGCGGTGGCGGGCGTCGTTAATCGAGACGACGATCGAGATGACGATCGGGATCATGATCGAGTGTTAGTTAGGTTCCTGGTAGCGTGAAAAATTTGGAGATGGAGATGAGCCATATGCGGCGGATGAAGCTGAACTTCGATAAATTTCATTGGGCCAATCTTCCTAAATTAGGCGTGGTCACGATCGCTTTGACGATGTGCTTGCCCAGAGCCTCGATGGCGCAGCAACCGGGCCAGAAGACGTTTTCATCGGCGGAAAAGGCGAGCAATGCGCTGGTCACGGCAGCTGAGAGTAATGATGAAAAAGCGATGCTCGCAATCCTGGGACCGGACGGCAAGCAAGTCGTCTCCTCCGGAGACGATGCCGAGGACGCCGAGAGCCGGGCTAATTTCGCGAAGAGATATCGGGAAATGCACCGTCTGGTAAAAGAGCCGGATGGAACTACGATTTTGTATATCGGCGCGCACAATTGGCCGACTCCCATCCCGCTCGTGCAGAAAGGGAATTCGTGGTATTTCGACACCGAAGCGGGCAAAAAAGAAATTTTATACCGGCGCGTTGGCCGGAATGAACTATCGGCCATCCGCGTTTGTGAGGAACTCGTAACCGCGCAAAAGGAATACTTCGCGCAGCACAGCGAGTACGCGCAGAAAATCTTCAGTGATGAAGGGCAGCACAATGGCCTTTATTGGAAGGCTGCCAATGGCGAACCGCAGAGCCCGATCGGACCCCTGGTGGCATCGGCAGTGGCCGAGGGCTATGCCAAGAGCCAGGAGGGCGCTCCGACTCCCTACCGCGGCTACTATTTTCACGTCCTTGAGCGTCAGGGAAAGCATAGCCCAGGCGGTGCGAAGAGCTTCACCGTGAATGGCAAAATGACGGCGGGCTTCGCTTTCGTCGCCTATCCGGCGGAATACAGGTCGTCGGGCGTGATGACCTTCGTCGTTGACCAGGATGGAGTCGTGTATGAGAAGGATCTTGGCAAGAAGACCGCTGTTGCCGCTAAAGGCATGAAGGAATACGATCCCAGCTCCGGTTGGAACAAGACTGAAGAAGAGCCAGAGCAAGCAGCGAACCAGCCGGCCAAATAAACAAGGATTTGGTGGTTGTGCAGTTTGAATCGGTTTTGAAAGGGCACGGCCTCAGCCGCGCCGTAAGCCACTACCAGGTTTTGTCATCCCGACCCTGAGCGGAGCCGAAGGGGAGGGATCTGTATCTTGCCGCGGACTGCGGACCCCTCGCTCGGCTTATAACAGTTCACACTATTGCGGGAATCCGATTTTGCGCACCAGTTCCGCATAGCGCCGATCGGAGCGCAGCGAATCCATCGTGTAGTCGACCCGGAGAGTGACCAGCACAATGTCGTGCTCCTGGTAAGCGAGGTTGAGCCACTCGAAGGCGTGATCTTTGTCGCCCAGGTCGGCATAGAATTCCGCAATTGCAAAAGGCGAAACATACGAGGCTTTGGATTTGCGCTGCGCCTGCAAAACTTCGATTGCCTTGCGCTCGGCAACCGGCCATCCGCCGGCGTGGTAGCCCGCGTCCAGGGCGGCAGCGACTTCGCCCCAATTCTTGTCATTCGACACTTGAGCGTTGAGTTTGTTTTCCTGGATGGTTTCCGGGTATTTGCGCTCGCCCCAATAGCTAATGATCAGACCCTGGTGAGCCGCTGGAAAATTCGGGTTGTCGGCAAGGACTTTCTTGTCCAGCTCAATACCCTTGTCAAACTGCCGGTCGGAGTAGTAAACCTCCGCCAGCGTGTGGCTTATGATGGGCGATAGCGGATCGAGTTGATGGGCTCGGTTGGCTTCATCGATTGATTCCTTGGCCCGGCCACCGATGTAGGCAAGGTCCTCGGCAAACCACTGATGGGCGGTGGCGTCACTCGGATCGAGCGCAAATGCCTTTCTGAACTCGGCCTCGCCGCCGGAAAAATCCCAATAGTATTGCATCTTGTTGAAGCCCAGGTCGGCATGGGGACGCGCGAGTGTGGGATCGAGTTCCAGCGCCTTTTCGGCCGCGGCCATCGATTTGGGGATGACGTCAGCAGGATCACCGCCAAAGTTGCCGAGGACGTTATAGCAATCCGCCAGGCCTGCATATGCCATTGCGTATCCCGGATCTTTATCGATGGCTTGATTGAAGTAGGAAATGGCCGCTTTAATATCGGAGTTGGTGCGCTTGGTCCAATAGTAGCGGCCTTTCACGTAGAGCTGATACGCCTCCATGTTCTGCGTGCCCTGCTTGGTGACCTGCTGTTTTTCCGCTCCGCTTAATTTCGACCGCAGCTTTTCTGCGATATCGCCTGCGATTTGCTGCTGCAGGGCAATAATGTCGCTGGATTTGCGCTCATATTGCTCGCCCCAGATTTCGGTGTTGTCCTGCACGTTGGTGAGGTCGGCGCTAACCTGGATCGTGTCTCCACGTTGGACCACACGGCCGGTGAGCAGGGCATCGACCGATAATTCCTTTCCGACTTTCTGGACGTCGACATCTTTGCCCTTGTAGCGGAAGACGGAGCTGCGCGATTTCACTTTCAGCTGCGGCACGTGGACCAGGCTGCTGATCAGGGATTCGGTGAGGCCGTCGCTGAGGAAATCGGCGTCGGCGTTGCCGCCCGAGTTACTGCCAGAGTTACTCCCGACGCTGCCGTTAACGCTGGCGAATGGAATGACAGCGATGGATTCGATCTGCGAAGGGCTCGAGTGGGCACGCCAATACCAGATGCCGGCGGCTGCCATGGCAATCAAAATGAACGCGACCACCGTTGTGATCAAATAATTGTGCTTGCGGGCAAAAGCTTCTGCGGTTGCGGCCGGCGAGGTCGAGCCTGATTTTCCTGATTCGGTTTCGCGCTTGAGTCGCTTCAGATCAGCGCGCACATCAGCGGCGGACTGGTAGCGCAGGTCGCGATCTTTTTCCAGCAGCTTGTTGATGGTGCGCTCGAGTTCAACCGGCAGCTCAGGATTGAGGCGTCCCGGGGAGGTCGGCGCGGCGTCCAGAATGGCCTTGAAAATGACTCCCGAGCTTTCTCCGCGGAAGGGCAGCTGCCCGGTGGCCATTTCATAGAGGACGGCACCAAAGGAGAAGAGGTCGCTCCGCGCATCGAGTTCCTTCGCCCGCACTTGCTCGGGCGACATATAAGCGACGGTACCGAGTGCGGAACCAGGACTGGTCAGGTGTTGGTCATCGATATTGACAGCGGTCTTCGTGTTGTCCGATGCAATCTGGTTCGACGAACTCGCAGTGGGCGCGACCTTTGCCAGTCCGAAATCAAGAATCTTGGCGTGACCGCGCTTGGTGACGAAAATGTTCGCAGTCTTGATGTCGCGGTGAACGATGCCAGCCGCGTGCGCGGCGTCGAGCGCATCGGCGATGTCGATGGCGATGGGGAGAAGAAATTCGGTTTCCAGCGCGCGCCCCGCGATACGATGCCTCAGGGTGACGCCGTCGAGAAACTCCATGGCGAGGAAGGCCTTCCCGTCCTGCTCGCCAATATCGTAAATCGTGCAAATATTCGGATGGTTCAGCGCCGACGCGGCTTGCGCTTCGCGCTGAAAACGGGCGAGCGCCAGCGGGTCGCGGGCAACTTCATCGGGCAGGAATTTTAGCGCGACGAAGCGATGCAACCGCGTGTCCTCGGCCTTATAAACCACGCCCATCCCGCCGCCGCCGAGTTTCTCGACAATGCGGTAGTGAGAGATGGTTTGACCGATCATTGGAGGTAGGGCAAATCTTACGTTGCGTGAAACCTGCAAGTCAACGAAGGGACCCGCTGCTCTATTCCCAATCCTTGCCCGATCCTGCTACCTTCAAGTGACTCTGCAATCCGCGTCTCTACTGGAAATTTGGAATGATTAACTTTGAATGAGTAACAACGCCAACTCCTGGGGCCTGACACCGGCTGAACTTCGCAAGCTGCGCGGGTTGAAGACTCCACATGGAATTCAGCGTTTGCTTGACGACATGCCTTACCATCTTGCGGACAGCGCCTGGTCGCCGCGGCGCGTGCTGCGGGAAAACACTTCGCATTGCTATGAGGGAGCGCTGTTCGCAGCGGCGGCGCTGCGGGTGATCGGATTTCCTCCGCTGATTATCGATCTGGAAGCCGAGCACGACACCGACCACGTGGTTGCCGTCTACAAAGTCGGTGGACACTGGGGTGCTCTGGCCAAATCGAATTACACCGGATGCCGCTATCGCGAACCGGTGTATCGTTCGCTGCGCGAGCTGGCGCTCAGTTATTTCGACACTTACTTCAATCTGCGGGGAGAACGGACCCTGCGGACTTTTTCCCGGCCGGTGCATATGCGGCGGTTTGATTCTTTGCACTGGATGACTTCGGAGCAGCCGGTGTGGTTTGTGGCGGAATACCTGCTTACCATTTCTCATTATCCGCTGATCACTCGCGCCCAGGCTCAGCGGCTGCATCGGCTGGATGGGCGGTCATTTCGGGCTGGGTGTTTGGAGCGGGCTGAGAAAAAGCTTTAGCCACAGCGGACACTGGGGTGCATGGGGATGAAGAGGGGAACCCTTCACTTTGCGGAACTGCTCTTGGGTTGGCTTCGTACATCTGTTATGCGTTTTTGTTTGGGACTTCTCTTCAACGCAGCGGTGGTTCTGCTGGCGAGCTTCCTTTTCGGCCAGGATTCGGTTCCGGCTTCAACTCCACCTCTCGCTTCAACTTCAGCAACTCCGGTTTTGCCGCCGATCGATCTCAAGCCCGATGGCGCCGGCGTGGTGCCTCCGGAACAGATTCGCGAACTTCTGCGCCGCGCCGAAGAAAAAGACTTGGAAAACGACAAGCGGCAGCGCGATTACACCTACATGGAGCGCGAGGAGGAACACAAACTCGATAGTCATGGCGGGGTAAAGAAGATCGAATCCAGGACCTCGGAGATTCTGGAGATTTATGGAGAGCCAGTCGAGCGGCTAACCGCCAAGGATGACAAACCGTTGTCCGCCGATGAAGCGAAGAAAGAAGACGACAAGATTCAGAAGATCATTGACAAACGCAAGCGCGAATCGAAGGAGGATCGTCAGAAGCGACTCGACAAGGAAGAAAAAGAACGAGAAGAGGATCGCAAGTTTGTGCTGGAGATTGCCGACGCATTCAACTTCCGGTTGGTCGGCTCCGAAGTAATTGACGGGAGCGATACCTGGGTGCTGGAGGGCGAACCCCGTCCCGGCTACGAACCGAAGCACCGCGACGCCAAGATGCTCAGCAAGTTCAAAGGGCGCGTTTGGATTGACAAATCCGAAGCCCAATGGGTGAAGCTCGACATCACCGCCATCGATACGATAGCGGTCGGCTTCGTACTCGCAAGGATCCACAAAGGCGCGCATGTTCTGGTTGAACTGACCCGGGTGAACGATGAGGTTTGGCTGCCCAAATACGTTCAGTTCCATCTCGACGCGCGGGTGATGCTGCTTAAGAACTACGACGAAGACATCGAACAGATGTTCCGCGATTACAGGAAGTTCCGAACCGACACGAAGATTACCGTAGTGGGGGAGACGCAATAGCGCAAGCACGAGATGTTGTCGCCGAACCCAGAGTGGCCGCGGGCGTCCGCCAACTGCATCGCTACTCCATCCGAAACTCGATCTTGATTCCCCGGCGCCTGATTTCTTCGAGGAAGGCTTCCGCGGGGACGTCTCGCTCTTGCAGGACTGCGCCGCGCTTGCTGATCGTGCCCAGACACATCATCTGTAGGACGATCGAAGCGGGGAAGGCGGTGGTGCGCATCATGGCGCTCATGTCACTCTTGGGATCGTAGTGATCGACCATGGTAAAGCTGGCCACACGGCCCTTCAGCTTCCCGCCGAGCAGTCCGCGGACTCCGGGAGCTTTGATGGATTCGTGGGCTTCGAGGCGCATGATGCAGACGTCGGGACCTTTGCCGGCGAATTTTCCCTCGAACACTTTGGACAGCAGCGCGCGCGGCGCCACTTCTACATTTCCGACTCGCATTTTCTCATTCGAGAACAGGCCCAACTCCTTCAATTCGCAGAGTAGATCGTAGTGTCCGGGATAGCGCAGAGTCTTTTCGAAGCACTCGCCAACTCTTCCTTCGAAAGTTTCGGGCAAGGTAGAAGTTCCGCCGGAGGTTTGAAAGGCCACAAGCGGGGCGAAGCCGTCCATGTGAAATGGTTCGGGTTCGGTAAGCGCCTCGATGGTGGTCAGCTTGCCTTTGCGCAGAATGCGCGCGGGCTCGACGTATTCATTAATCAGTCCTTCGACGGAGAACACGAGTTGGTAGTGAAACGGAGGCATGGGTTTTTCGGGCAGACCTCCGACGTAGAGCTTGAGCGCATCGGCCCGGCCGTCGAGGCGGCGAACCAGTTCTCCGCCAAGAATCGAGGCCATGCCGGGAGAGAGGCCGCAATCGGGAGCGATCCCGACGCCCTTCCTCTCCGCCTGTTTGGCGAGTGCGAGTTCCTGGCGGACCACCGTGTTGTTGCCGCCTAGATCGGCGAAATGGCAGCCCGCGCTGATAGCGGCTTTGGCCAAGCCGAGGTTCAACCGGTAGGGAACCGCGGAGAGCACGCCATCGTGACCTTTCATCAGGCGAGCGCTTTCCTTTTCTCTGGAGGCGTCGAGCGCGGCGGCTCGGACTTTCTTGCCGGCTGTGATGCGGTTGATGCGGGCAGCGACGTCTTGGGCACGAGTGCGGTCATTGTCGGCGAGAGTGACGGAGTCGACCTGATCCTGGCGCGCCATATCGTAGGCGGCCGCTGAACCCATCATGCCGGAACCGATGACTAGCAGTTTCATGAGTGCTCCTTACCTTGTTATCCGAACTTTGTTATCCGAAGACAGATCAGCCTACAGGAACTTGACCAAGCGAGAAGTGACGGGGCTCACGTCGCTCGCTGTGATCCGGAGCACGGCGAAAGGCTCGGTAGACGGCACATTATTGTTCAAGGGGATCGAGATGGTCACAGATAACGCAAGAATACTCGTCATAGGGGCCGGCGTGAATGGCTCGATTTGTGCCGTGGCCCTCTATAGGGCGGGGTTCGATGTGACCGTCCTGGCCCGCGGCCAGCGCTATGAAGAAGTGCGAGATGGAGGGATCGTCATCGAGGACCCCTTCAAAAATACACGCAGTCATACGAAGGTTCCGGTCATCAACCGCCTCGATCCGGAAGATTCCTACGATTACATCCTCGTTGTCATCCGAAAAAATCAGGTACCAGACCTCTTGCCGGTCTTGGCCCTCAACCGGTCTCCAAATGTCGTCTTCATGGTCAACAATCCATCCGGCCCCTATGAATTTATCAAGGTACTCGGTGAGGAAAGGGTCATGCTGGGTTTTGTGTTCGGTGCGGGAAAGCGCGATGGAAGCGTTATCCGTGCCATCAGCGGAGTTGGCGGTTCCTGGCTCGCCACGCCCTTTGGGGAGATCGACGGCAGGATAACGCCGCGGTTGACGCGGCTGGTTGGCATTCTATGCGAGGCAGGTTTGAAATCCAAAACGTCAACCAATATTTCAGACCACCTTGCAACCCATGCGGCGCTCGTCGCTCCCCTTGGCCATCTTTTAATTAAACATGGCTGCGATACCTATGACCTGGCCCGATCAACAGCCGATCTCAGGCTGCTCGTCGAGGCCCTGCGCGAAACACTCGATGTACTTCGCGCAACTGGGTTCAAAATAATCCCATCGAGCACAAACATGGTCAGGATCATCCCGCGTCTTGTTTTGGTCGCTGCTCTGCGTCGCTTGCTTTCCAGTAAATTCGCGGAAGTCGGCGCGGGCTGGCACTGTTCCCAGGCGCCTGATGAAATGCACCAGCTCGGCATCGAACTGATGGCACTGGTTGAAGAATCCACTCTGCCGGCCCCTGCAATCCGGAAGCTGTTTGCGCCAGACTGATAACTGCACATGGAAATTAAAAACCCGATGCGGCGGTGGAAGGCGAACCGATTTGCGCGTTGGGGCGGTGAGCAAGTTGCCACGTTTCCAATAGCTTGCGCGCCCGTTCAAGTACCTCCGTACCGTCTCTAGTACCTTAGTTACTCCAACTCGGGTGACCGGGGCTTTACTTGTGCCTTGCATACTATATGTAGGGGTAGATAAAACGCCTCCAACAATGAATAGACAATCGCTGCAAGTCCGCATTTTGTGAAATCCAGAAAACCCCCATAAAACCCAGCAAAACCGTGAGATTCGCGTTGAGACGCCCTCGCTTCCGGTTGAGATATGCTCAGCACACCAAAAGACACTCGAACGCGCAGGGAAACGTGAAATGGCCGACTCGCGAGAAGTGATGAACATTCGCCAAGCTTCGCAGTATTTGGGAGTGAGTCCGGACACGCTTTACAAGTACGTGAACGAGCAGAAGATTCCGGCGTTCAAGTTGGGCAATCGCTGGCGCTTCAAGAAGTCGAAGATCGATCAGTGGATGGAAGAGAAGACGGTGGAGACAGAGCCGCGCGGCAAGAGGAAGGTCCAGGCAACCGGTAAGGCTGCTGGAACTCAATAGCGAACTTCGTTAGGGAACTTTGTTAAGGAAGGGCGGGCACATGTTTGGAATGGGATCGAAGACGATAGTGGGTCTGGATGTGGGCTCTTCAAGCATCAAAGCGGTCGAGCTGAGGAAGACGCGCACCGGAATCGAAGTGGCGCACCTCGGCCTGGAACCGATCGCGCCCGACATCGTGGTTGATTCCATGATCGTGGACTCGGGTACGGTTTCGAGCGCCATTACCAAGCTGTTCATGGACACGCAGATCAAGTCGAAAGCGGTGGCCACGGCGGTGAGCGGGCACTCCGTGATCGTCAAGAAGATCTCCTTGCCCTCGATGAGCGATCAGGAACTGTCCGACACGATTCAGAAGGAAGCAGCGCAACACATCCCGTTCGATCTGGCGGATGTGAACCTCGACTACCAGATTCTTTCGGAAGATGCCAGCAGTCCGACCATGGATGTGTTGCTGGTGGCGGTGAAGAAAGACAAGATTCTGAACTACACCAACGTACTCTCGATGGCGGGCAAGACTCCGGCTATTGTCGATATCGATGCCCTGGCTTTGCAGAATTGCTACGAGTACAACTACGAGCCGGCCGCAACCCAGGTGGTGGCGTTGCTCAATCTGGGCGCGAGCGTCATGAACATCAACATCGTCAAGGGCACGACGCCGCTGTTCCCGCGCGACGTTTCCGTGGGCGGGCATCAGTACACGGATTCACTGCAGAAGGAACTGGATCTGAGCTTCGATGATGCGGAATCGCTCAAGCTGGGCAACAAGGTGGGTACGGTGCACGACGACGCGAAGACGCCCATCCTGCAACAGGTGACGGAAATTATCGTGCTCGAAATTCAGAAAACCTTCGACTTCTTCCGCGCCAGTGCCGCCGGCGAGCACATCGAGAAGATTTATCTGGCCGGGGGTTCGGCGAAGGTTCCTGGGCTCGTCGAAGCTCTGCGCCAGGAGTTTTCGATGCCGGTGGAGTTGTTCAATCCATTTCAGAAAGTGCTGGCTCCGGTGGAAGGCGCCGGGGCGGAACTGGTCGAACAGAACGCCGGCCAGTTGGCAGTGGCCGTGGGTTTGGCCCTGAGGAGCTTTGACAAGCTATGATCCGAATCAATCTGCTGGGCTCTCCGAAACCGAAAGGCAAGAAAAGCGCCGGTCCCGCCCTGAGCATGCCGAGCTTCGAGCTGGGCAATTGGGCCGGGCCACTGGCGCAGGTGGCAGTCGTGTTGCTGATTGCCGGTGCGCTCAACTTCGGGTACTGGTACCAGCTCGACCGGGAAAAGAAATCCATCGAAGTGCAAACCCGGATAGCGGAACAGAAGAATCGCACGCTGTCCGACATCAAGGTGCACTATCTGGAGCGGCAGAAGCAAGCCGAGGCTTATAAGCGGCGGGTCGATGTCATCGACCAGTTGCGCAAGAACCAATCCGGCCCCGTCGCCCTGCTTTCGATGATCAGCGATACCGTCAACGGCACCGAGGCGGTGTGGTTGAACAGCATGCAGGACACGGGCGCGAGCGTCGCCATCGATGGGACGGCGCTGTCGAGCGACGCCGTGGCCAATCTGATTTCGAATCTGCAGAAGACCGGATTTTTCCGCAACATCGAGATCAAGGAAACTTATCAGGATGATGGGATCAAGGAAATGCAGGCGTTTCAGTTCACGCTGACCTGCGAAAAGGCGAAGTCGTAAAGGCGGAACCGACTATGAATCTTGGCGAATTATCAGGTGGGAAGCTGTTGGGAGTTCTGGTGCTGGCGGCAGTGGTGGGCACGGGCGCCCTCTACTACACAGTCTTCAAGTCGCAGCGCGATCAAAATGCGGCGGCCCAGATCAAGCTGCAGGCCAAACTGCGCGAGAACGCGGAACTCGAAGCCTACCGGCCGAAGCTGGCCGACATCGAGCGCCAGTTGGCCAGCCTCAAGCAGCAGCTCGAGATCGAGCGACGCATCGTGCCCGATGAAAAAGAAGTGGACAATTTCATGCGCATGGTGAGCGGAGAAGCGCGCAAGTCGGGAGTGGAAATCCGCCGCTATACGGCCAAGCCATACGTCAGCAAAGAGTTCTACACCGAAGTGCCGTTCGAAGTGGAGTTCGACGGTCCGTACTACTCGATGCTTGGTTTCTTCGACCGGCTGGGAAAAGTGGAGCGCATCGTCAACGTTTCCAACCTGGCGGTGGCCTCGACCCGTAAGCCGGGCGATGCCAAGGCGAAGCATAGCTACCAGTACGCGCCCAGCGAGAGTGTGGTGGCAACTTGCCTGACCACGACGTATTTCAGCCATGACCTGGACCCGGCGGGTCCGGCCAGCCAGCCGGGAACACCGGCAAAGAAGTAGGAGGGACAGAGTGAGGATGAAGCCAGCGATCGCGATAACGAGGACAATTCTGGTTTCGGTACTGGCCGCGGGCTTGGCCTCGGCCCAGCGTCCCGGCATTATCCAGGACACGCGCAACACGATGAATGGCGTGAGCAATAAACAAACCGCCGCGTCGAATGAAGCCTTGGGCGTTCACGATAGCGTTCCATCGGCGGCGAGCGCTACCCACGCTGCGAGGAAGCCGGGCAGAGTGGCGGTGGCCGGGCCGGCGAGGATCTCTTCATCTTCATCCCCGGCGGGTGCGCGTCCGGCGGCAGCGAAAAGAAGGGGGCACGTGAGACGGGGCGGGGCAGTCTTAGTCGGTGGAGTCGTCGCGGAAGCGCCCGCTGCAGCTCCCCAAGCAGAAGCGCAAACGGACGCTGGCCTGGCCGCAGCTGCGGCAAGCGGACAAGGCGAGAACGAGGCGAGCGAGCAGGAGGTTGTTCCAGACAGCAAGTACGCCGCGAACGGCAGACGGGATCCTTTCATTAGTCCGGTGGTGAGCCACGCCGGGGGTTCGGGTTGCAGCACCGGCAAGAAGTGTCTGGAAATTGGCGCCATTAACCTTAAGGGTGTGGTGCACGCGGAGAGCGGTTTCATCGCCGTGGTCAGCAACGGTCTGAATAAGGCTTATTTTTTGCGGGAAAACGATCCGGTGTTCAACGGTTATGTGATGAAAATCACGGGCGACTCCATCGTTTTCCAGGAAACACTGCAGGATCGGTTGGGCAAGACGTTTACGCGGGAAGTGGTGAAGAAGATTACGACTCCGGCAGTATAGGCCGGGAGGCAGACGACTTCGAAGAAACGCGTTTTAGGGAATACGTTTGAAGAAACACGTTTTAGGAAACACGTTCTAGGAAACACATGGAGGCGAAAGCGCCTCGCATGGGGAGACAGGGAAATGCGAAAGCAACTGCTGGGTCTAATGGTTTCGCTGCTGGCGTTCGTACTTATCGCCGCCGCGGCTGACACGACGGGCAAGGGGGTGGCCGCGAGCGCTCGGTTGCAGAAGCTCGAGGTCACCGACAGCCAGGACGGATTGCGGGTCGAGTTCAAGGCGGCGGGCACATTGGCGCCCAAAGTGTCGACACTCGATTCTCCGGCACGCATCGTCGTCGACTTTCCCAACACCGTGATGGCCACGGCCGAGAGCCACATCAGCGTTGGCCGCGATGGCGTGAAAGGCGTCCGCATCGGAATGGATGGGGAAGTCCCGCCCACGACGCGCGTCGTTATTGACCTGGCCGCGAGCTGCCAACATGAACTGATGCCGGGTAAGGACGGCGGCTTTATTCTCAAGATTCATGACGCCGCGCTGGCTCATCGCCAGGGAACGGCGCCGGCCGCAGCAGCGCAGGCTTCGACCACTGCGCCGCAAGTGCGGGCTTCGGCTCCAGCAATCGCGACTCCAGTAAGTTCAGCAGCCGCGACTTCGGCCTCGATAGGTTCCGCTCCGATGAACCCGACCTCGGCGGACAACGCCGGGAAACCGGCGGAATTTGCCTTCGTTGAGCCTAAGTACTCGGTCAAGAGCGCCGACGATAAGAAAGACGATAAACCGGCACAGCCGGCTGCCAAGGCGCAGGAAGCGGCGAGTCGTTTTGCTGACAAGACGGCGGCGGAATTGGTCGCCACGAACAGCAATGCTGCCATGGCGCAAGCTGCCGGCAGCGGGCCAGGCGTCCAGCCGGCCGTGAATCTGGCGGCGGAGCAGAAGGCCCAGTTGGAGCAGCAGAAGCCGGCGGCGAACGGGGCGAAATACACTGGCGAGCCAATCTCGGTCAACCTCAAGGATGTGGATCTGAAAGATTTCTTCCGGCTGATTCACGAGATCAGCGGATTGAATGTGGTGCTCGATCCCATGATCCACGGCACTCTGACAATCGTGCTCGATGACGTGCCGTGGGATCAGGCGCTCGACATCGTGCTCAAGAACAACGACCTGTCCCGTCAACTCGACGGTAATGTATTGCGCATCGCAACCGTGGATACGTTGAGGAAGGAAGCCGAGAACCGGCGCGCTCAAATCGATGCCGAGGCGCTGGCGGTAGATAAAGTCACCATCACCCGCTTCCTCAGCTACGCCCACGCCAAAGACCTGTTGATTCCGCTCAAGAAATTTATCACTGGGCGTGGCGACATTGTCGCTGACGAACGCACCAACTCGATCATCGTCTCCGACATACCCGCGGTTTTACCGCAGATCGACCGCCTCATCCAGCAGATGGACCGCAAGACGCAGGAAGTTGAAATTGAAGCCCGCGTAGTAGCGGCCACGCGCAGCTTCGCTCGCGACATCGGCGTGCAGCTTGGCTTGGGCTGGGGCAATGGCACTACCGGCGTAGGCGGTGTCCAAGGCGTCGGGACCTCGCCGATCATCGTCGGTGGGGGAGCGGTGCCGAATCCGCTATACCCTGTCGTTGGAACGCCAGCGACCGGAACCCAGATTCCTCTGTTTTCAAACCTGGGCGCAACCGGCCCGTCCAGCGGTCTGGAACTTACGAACTTCTCCAACAACATGCGGATCGACATGATCCTCACCGCGGCTGAGTCGCGCGGTTTGCTGAAAATTCTTTCTCGTCCGCGAGTGGTTACGCAGAACAACATTCAGGCAGTGGTCAAGCAGGGCGTGAAGATCCCGATCATGACTGCGCCGTCGTTAGGCTCTCCGGCAACCGCTACCTACGTGGATGCTTTTCTGCGGCTGACGGTGACTCCTCAGATTACGTCGGAAGGAACCATCTTCCTCAACGTGGATGTGGAAAATACCTTGCCTAACTTTGGCCAGGTCGACCTGTTAGGCAACCCAGAACTGATCACCCAGCAGGCCACCACGCAAGTGCTGGTGACCGATGGCGGTACGGTGGTGATTGGCGGCGTGATCCAGACCAACAACTCTCTCAACATCGCGCAGGTACCTCTGCTCGGGAATATCCCGTACCTGGGCAACCTGTTCAAGCATCGCTCGGTGCAAACCACAAACCAGGAACTGATTTTCTTCATCACTCCGCGCATCGTCCAGACATAAGTTCGGACCTAGGCGCGAAGTTAACAGAGCCACAGCCGCCGGCTTTCTCGGAGAACCCGCCGAGAGCCCGGTGGCTTTGCTTTTTGCGCTCGCAGCCCACATTTCCTCTTCTTGAATCCAGCATAAGTCGCGTCTTGAACGCTCGGCGGCGAACGAACCCGCAGTTCCCGCTCCCGGACCCGGGTGAAAATTGTTTCACATGTTGTTTCCCATTGACGCGAGCTGGGTTTGGGGGGAGAATGGCAGCCATTTGTTGGGCTCCCAGAAGCAGATCCCGGTTCAAGACGCTGTGCCGTAGGCCCTTGGCGGCTGCGGGCTCCTGCTCCTTTCAGACTTGGTCAGAAAGTTGGTCAGCAAGTCTGTCAGGAAGATTGATTTGGAATGAGGATCGATATGAAGCTGCCAGCCAACGTTCTGTTTCTTTTGCTTCTATCAGGAACCATAGTTGCGCAATCCCACCTCGAGCGACCTAAGTCGGCCGCTTTCCCATCGCAGATCACGAATGTAGTCGTGATTGTCCAGGAGAACCGCACTCCCGACAATCTTTTCCAGGCTCTGAAACCGCTCTGCACCATCCCGGTTGGAGCCAGTGGCCTGAATGCGTGTACGCCGAGTCCAGTGACCTCGAGCTGTTACGACATCGCGCCCTGCGGCGTCTCCAACCAAAATGGCCTGCAAGCGGTTCCGCTAGCGTCGATCATGCTGAACGGCCCCATCGATCCCAACCATGGGCATGAAAATTTCGTGCAAATGTGCGACCCGGACGCAAAGAAAGGATATGCTTGCCGGAACGATGGCGCGTGGCACAATCTGCAAGGCAGCTACCCAGGTCAAGGCATCGCTTACAGTTATGTCGACGACATTCCAGTTACTAACTACAACGGCTCCAGCGGGTATCTCCTAGATCCATATGTGACGTTTGCCGAAACCTACGGGTGGGCAAACTACATGTATCAGACCAATCAAGGGCCAAGTTATCCTGCCCACCAATTCCTTTTCAGTGGGACCTCGGCGCTTAGCTTTACTGACGACCAGTCCTCTACCTTCATAGCGGAGAATTTCGTTCCTTCTACGAGCCCTGCCGGTTGTCTGGCGACGGCGAAAGCCACGAACAAGTTGATTTCTCCTCTGCTCCCGGGTGCAACCGAATGCACCGGCGGCATAACTTGGGACGCTAAGTCCATCCAGGAGTGCCCGATCACCAACACCCTCGTAGGCTCCGTGGGCAGCTTCTGCAGTTACAAGGACACCATGGCGACTTGGTTGGATAGCAACGTCCCGCAAATTACCTGGAAGTACTATGCCCCATCCGCCGGCAAGATCTGGACCGCCCCGGATTCCATCTATTCCATTTGTGACCCGCAATTCGAGCCTGACAGCGACACTTTGTATTGCGCCGGTATGGAATGGGCGACCAACGTCGACGTCAAAAATATGGGTACGGACATTTTGACGGACATTACGAACTGCAAACTTAATCAAGTAAGTTGGGTGATTCCAGATGGCGCGTGGTCCGACCATGCGGGCGCTACGGGAAACTATGGACCCTCCTGGGTAGCGGCCGTTATCAATGAGATCGGGCAGAATCCCACCTGCGCCGCCGGAACGCCCGATGCAGGCCAGACATTTTGGAACAACACGGCGATCGTCGTTACCTGGGACGACTGGGGAGGTTGGTCGGATAATCAGCCGCCGCCGATTCTCTCGGCACTGCCCTGTACGTCAGATAGCTGCCAGGGCGATTATCAATATGGATTTCGCGTGCCTTTGATCGTGGTGTCCGCCTACACGCCATCGACCATAGACAGCACCAACATTTATGACTTTGGCAGCATTCTCCGCATGATTGAGGGCATTTATGGGATAGACGAAGGCGTTCTGGGAGTGGCCGACGCACGCAATACCACCGATCTGAGCGCATTCTTCCCAGGCCCCTATCGCAGCTACACGCCGGTCCCGGCAATCGAACCCGCCAGCTACTTCACCAGCGAAAAAGTGCAGAGCCGCAAGCCGATTCCTCCGGATAATGACGGGGACGAAGACTAAATCTACCCTGTCACCCTGAGCGGAGCCAGCCAAGCGCGAAGCGATTGGCCTGGCGCAGTCGAAGGGCCCCTACCCCTCCCATGACGTATCCAGAGCTGCCCTGTCCCCTGCGATGCATAGCTGTTTTGCTTCAGATGTCATCAACTTCATTCGCGTATTTCCGGGACACGACACCGCGGAGATTCGGGTTTCCTAACACCTGAGACCTAAGACCTAAGACCTGCTTCTTGCTACACTCCTGTTATGGATCACGCCGGCCGCCTCAGCCGTCTTCGAGCCGGGCTCGAAGAAAATGATCTCGACTCCCTGTTGGTGACGCATCTTCCGAATATTCGCTATCTCTGTGGCTTTACTGGCAGCGCGGCTGCCTTGCTGGTGGCAGCGCGTGGCAGCGTCCTCTTTACTGACGGCCGCTACCGCACCCAGGCAAAAGAGGAAGTAGAAATAAAGGATGCGAGCATTTTTGTCGCTCGAAAGTCTCTACCGGTGGCGGCTGCGGAGTGGCTGGCCACGCGGCGAAAGAGTTCCACGCGGGCGTCTCTGGGACGCGTATCCATCAAACGCCTATCCATGAAACGCACATCCGTCGGTATTGAACCAGAATCGATCAGCGCGGGCATGCGCGACCGGGTGGCTGCTGTCCTGAAAGGGAAGGCGCGCCTGCGCTCCGCGCCCCCACTGGTCGAGCGTGCCCGCATGGTGAAGGAGGCTGCCGAGATCCAGCGCATCCGGCGAGCGGTTGAACTCGGCGCCAGTCTTTTTCAGATTGCACGCCAAAAAATTCGGCCGGGTGTGAGTGAGGTCGAAGTTGCCGCCGCTATGGAATACGAGGCCCGTTGTGCCGGGGCGGAAGGCATGTCCTTTGCAACCATACTCGCTTCCGGAACGCGCTCGGCGATTGTGCATGGCCGAGCATCGGATGCGCGCATACCCCGGCGCGGGTTCGTGGTCTGCGATTTTGGTGTTATACTCGCCGGTTATTGTTCAGATCGCACGCGAACTGTGCATGTCGGGCCGCCTTCAGAAGAAGCTCGACAGTTGTATGAGGCTGTGTTGGAAGCGCAACTGGCCGCGATCGCGGCAGTTCGTCCGGGCGTGACTGCCGCTGAGGTGGATAATGCCGCGCGGCGCGTGCTTCGTAAACGGAAACTGGCCCGGTACTTCACCCATTCGACCGGGCATGGTTTAGGATTGGAAATACACGAAGCGCCCAGACTGGCGGCGGGGCAAAGCCAGACGCTGGAGCCGGGAATGGTGCTTACGATTGAGCCCGGCGTGTACGTTCCGGGAAAGTGGGGCGTGCGGATCGAAGACGTTGTGGTGGTTACGCCGTCGGGGTGCGAAGTATTGACGCCCACGGATAAAGAACTGGTTGTTATTTAGAGTGTAATTTTCCGTAGAGACGCGGCTTGCCGCGTCTCCCGCCGCAAAGTGAGACAGGGTAAGACCCGTGTCTACAGACAGAAGAAAATAACGAGAGCAAAGCGGAACCCGCCGTTATACATGAATCAAAAAGAGCTGAAAGAACTCATCGAGTTCTTAATCGAAAAAGACATTGCCGAATTTGAATTGGAGCGCGGCGATGTCAGAGTGAAGATCAAGCGTGTAGCCGAACCTGCGCCCGCGGCGGCGCCCGATTCGCGCTATATCACGGTTCATCCCGCGCCGCCCCCGGTTCCGGCTTCGGCTCCCGTGGCCGGCCGGTCTGATTTGGCAGTGGGCGCGAGCGCAGCTGAACCCGAGGATGGCTTGCATATTGTGCGCTCGCCGATCGTGGGCACATTTTACGAATCGCCGTCGCCCGGGTCCCCACCTTTTGTCAAAGTCGGCGATTCGCTGGAAGTGGGCCAGGTTTTGTGCATTGTGGAAGCGATGAAGCTGATGAATGAAATCGAATGCGACGTGGCGGGAGAGTTGGTCAGGAAGCTTGTCGCCAACGGCCAGCCCATCGAGTACGGCCAGGAACTGTTCGCCGTCCGTCCGGCAAAATAAGCTCTCAGTTCTCGGCTCACAGTTCTCAGGGAAGTCCAGTGCTGTGCATTCACCTGATTTTCCTGAGAGCTGAGAGCTGACAGCTGAGAGCTTTCATATCATGTTCAAGAAAATTCTGGTAGCGAATCGTGGCGAGATTGCGCTGCGCGTCATTTGCGCATGCAAAGAACTCGGCATCCGCTCCGTCGCAATCTACAGCGAGGCGGACCGGAATTCGCTCCATGTGCGCTTTGCCGATGAGGCGATCTGCATCGGCCCGCCGCAACTGGCGCAGAGTTATCTCAATGTTCCAGCCGTGATCAGCGCGGCCGAAATCGCGAATGTCGATGCCATCCATCCCGGATATGGCCTGCTTTCGGAAAACGCCAACTTCGCGGAAGTCTGCGAGGCCTGTCACATCAAGTTCATCGGACCCACTCCCGATGTCATCCGCCTGATGGGCGAAAAGGAAAAAGCTCGCGCCGCCATGAAGCAGTATGGAGTGCCGATTGTTCCCGGCTCGGACGGCGTGGTCGCTACGGCAGAAGAGGCTCGCGAATGGGCGCGGCAGATCGGTTTTCCCATCATCGTAAAGGCCACGGCCGGCGGCGGCGGACGCGGCATGCGCATCGTGCGCAACGAGGACGAATTGCCCGCGCTCTATCGTCAGGCGCAGTCGGAGGCCTCGGCCGCCTTCGGCAACGGCGATCTTTACCTGGAACGCTATGTCGAGCACCCCCGCCACATAGAGTTCCAGGTGCTGGGTGACGAGCACGGCAACGTCATCAGTCTGGGGGAACGCGAGTGCTCCATTCAGCGTCGCCATCAAAAGCTGATCGAAGAATCGCCGTCAGTGAGGATGACGCCCGAGTTGCGCAAGGAAACCGGAGACATGCTGAGCAAAACTCTCAGCCAGATTGGCTACCACAATGCCGGCACAATAGAGTTTCTTATGGACCAAGACCGGCGGCTTTACTTCATCGAGATGAACACGCGCATCCAGGTGGAGCATCCCGTTACCGAAATGGTCACCGACGTGGACCTCGTTAAGAGCCAGATCATGATCGCGGCGGGCGCCAAGCTGAGCGATGTGTTACAAGGTCCCATCGTGCATCGCGGACACGCCATCGAGTGCCGCATCAATGCCGAGCATCCAGAGAAGTTCACGCCCTCGGCAGGCAAGATCACAACCTTCAATCCCCCAGGAGGCACCGGCGTGCGCATCGACACCGCCGCCTACGCCGAAGGCACGATTCCTCCATACTATGACTCGCTGATTGCGAAGCTCGTGGTGCGCGGAAAAGATCGCAGCGAAGCCATCTCGCGCATGAGCCGCGCTCTCGGAATGTTTATTGTAGAAGGAATCTACACCACGATTCCGCTGCACCGGCGCATTCTGGCGGACCCGGATTTCCGCGCCGGCAATTTCGATACCGGATTCATCGAGAGATTTCTGGCGAAAAAAGAAGCGGCGCGTTGACGTGGTCATCTAAATAGGACGCCGGTTAATGGCCGAGCTATCTGGAATGGGGGTTCCATGAAGCCGACCTCTGTTGTCGCCGTCCTGGTTTTTCTCGGTGCCTGGTTCTTAGGAACATGGTTCTTGGCATCAGCCCGCGCCCAAACCCAAAATCAGAAGAATGAAATTCCCATCGAACGTTGCGATCGCCTGCCCGTTGTCACGATGAAGGTTGCGGGAGAAAACCGGCGGTTTCTGCTTGACACTGCCGCCACCACGATCCTCAATCTGAAGTCTTTCACGTCGGGTGAATCCAAGCAGGTCCATATCTATTCGTGGAGTGGAAGTGCGGCCACCAGCGCCCGCGAAGTTTCTTTGCCGGAGGTAGAGCTGGGCATGCACAAGCTGCGCGACCTGAAGCTCCCGGCGATTGATCTGAGTGCCATCGGCAAGGCGTGTGGCGGGCAGATCGACGGGATCCTGGGTGTGGATTTGCTCGATCAGATGGGGATGACCATCGATTTGAAACGGCGAATTGCGGTGCCAGCGCAATCCCCCGCGCAATCCAATGAGCCGCCAGATCCTGCAAAGGTACTTGCAGAGGCGGAACGGGACTTGGGGCCCTGCGAGATCGCCTTCAATCAGGGAGACGAGAAAGCGATGGCAGAGTGCTATGATCCGGAAGTCGTTTTCTATACTCCGCATGGCGAGTACAGGGGACGCGACGCGGTCATTCGTTACCTGAGCCAGCGTTATTTCAAGTTTGCTCCCAAACTGCGTTATGACGCGACGCCACACGACGTACGCGTCTTCGGCGACGTTTTGTGGTTCTCCTATGATTTCTGGATTGATAACCCCGAAGAGCGCCTCAGTGGACATGGGACGACCATGTGCCGGAAGGATGCAGGAGGCCGGTGGCGCATCATCAACGTGAATAATTCCGTAAAGGAAGCGGCCGCTGCCCCTGACCCGGTACACTGATCCGGTACCGTGAACGCTGCTCTCCCACACAAGGCGATGGTCTCGCTGCTGCGTCTGTACCCAATCCTGGATACGTCGTGTTTTTCTGAAAGCAGCAGCTTGTTTGCCGCGGCCCACGACCTCGTCGCCGCCGGTTGCACGCTGCTGCAATATCGCAACAAATCCGGCAACGCGCGCCGCATGCTCGATGAAGCGCGTGAACTCAGAGCGCGCCTGGGACCAAGCGTCATGCTCATCATGAACGACCGCGCCGATCTCTGCCTGGCGGCCGGTTTCGACGGCCTTCATGTTGGGCAAGATGATCTATCGCCCGAATCCGCGCGCCGCATCATTGGCCCCGCTCGGTGGCTGGGAGTATCAACGCACAATCCCGAGCAGCTTGCGGAAGCCGACGAAACTTCCGCCGACTACCTGGTGATCGGCCCCGTCTTTGCAACTGGTAGCAAAGTCAATCCTGATCCTGTCGTGGGACTCGAAGGTGTTCGCCGGGCGAGGGAACTGACGCGCAAGCCGCTGGTTGCTATCGGCGGCATTACCCGGGCCAACGCCCGTTCCGTCATCGAAGCCGGCGCCGATGCCGTGGCGGTGATATCCGACTTGTTACGGGATCCCGGTAAATCAGCAGAAGAATTTTTCAGGGTTCTGGGTTAAAGTTGGAAAGCTAAAGTTGAAAAGCTAAATTTGAAACGCTCTTGCAGCGGAAGTTTTTTCTCAGCTCTTTAGGAGGTTCTTGAGCGCGAAGATTCCACCGCCAGTTCTCGCTTCGAACGTCGCTTCGAACATCAGCGATTGGGAGCGGCATACCCATCAGGATAAAGAGCTCGTTAAAGCTCTCGGCCTGACCAGTGCGACCATGCTGGTGATGGGCTCCATGATCGGCTCGGGCATCTTCATTGTGTCCGCCGAGATTTCTCGCGAGGTCACTTCGCCGGCATTGCTGATTGGCGCCTGGCTCATCACTGGATTTCTGACCATCGTCGGCGCGCTCACCTACGGCGAACTGGCTGCGATGATGCCACGGGCGGGCGGCCAGTACGTCTACCTGCGCGAGTCGCTCGGCCCGCTCTGGGGATTTCTCTACGGTTGGACTCTGTTTCTCGTGATCCAGACCGGCACGATCGCTGCCGTGGGCGTAGCTTTCGGCAAGTTCCTCGGAATCTTCTGGCCGGCAGTCTCTTCCAGTCATTGGATCCTGCACCTATGGAAAGTGCCGAAGATTCCCGTCGGCCCGATGATTTTAGGTGGCATGGATGTTGGACTAAACACGCAGAACCTTGCCGCCATCCTGGTTGTGATCGCGCTCTCCATCATCAATATTTTCGGGGTGAAGACGGGGGCTTTCATCCAGAACATTTTCACCACTGCGAAAGTTTCGGCGCTGCTTGGTCTGGTCATCTTCGGAGTCTTTCTCGGCCGGAACGCTCAGGCGATAGCCGCTAATTTCGGCGCAAACTTCTGGAATGATTCTGGCCTCCGCACTATGCATGACGTTGGCGGCATGGGAGCAAGCGTGCTGGTCTCGACGCTGACCGTGCTGGCGATTGCGCAGGTCGGTTCGTTGTTTTCCGCCGATGCCTGGAACAACGTTACCTTCACCGCCGGCGAGGTAAAGAACCCGAGCCGCAATCTTCCCCTGTAATTGGCGCTCGGCACCGGCGTGGTGATCGCGCTCTATATTGCGTGCAACTTTATTTATCTGGCCGCGCTGCCGCTGGTCGGCAGTCCGACCGGAACGACGCTCGTGGAGTGCGGCATCCAGTACGCGCGCGAGGACCGCGTCGCCACCGCGGTTATGACCCAGATGTTTGGTTCGATCGGCGGATCGCTGATGGCGGTCGCCATCATGGTTTCAGGTTTCGGCTGCTGCAATGGGTTGATTCTTTCCGGAGCGCGCGTTTACTACGCCATGGCCAAGGATGGTCTGTTCTTTCGCGGCGTCGCCCGTCTGCATCCCGGCTACAAAACGCCCGCGATTTCGCTGATGGTGCAGATGGTCTGGACTTGCGTTCTCTGCATCTCTGGTACTTACGGCCAGCTTCTCGACTATATTATTTTTGCGGTGCTCGTATTTTACGTGCTCACCATCTTCGGACTATTCGTTTTACGCCGTACTCATCCCGAAGCCGAACGTCCGTACAAAGCCATCGGATACCCGATTTTGCCCGCTCTCTATATCGTGATGGCTTTGTTTATTGACATTGTGCTGTTACGCTACAAGCCGCAATACACTTGGCCGGGACTTTTTATTGTGTTGCTTGGCATTCCGGTGTACTACGTCTGGCGGCCGCGAGCTCAGACGACTTCAGTTTGATAGGACAGGAGAAACGCACCTCATGACTGACCTCTTTGCGAAAAAGCCGCTTGCGCTTTTGTTCGAGGAAGCGCGAGAGACCGGCTCGCATAGTTTGAAACGCACGCTGGGTGTATTTCAACTGACGGCTCTCGGTGTCGGCGCTGTGATTGGGGCCGGAATTTTCGTGATGTCTGGACTCGGTGCCCACTATGCTGGACCGGGGTTGATGCTCTCGTTCGTGCTTTCCGGGCTGGGATGCACCTTTGCGGCGCTGTGCTACGCGGAGTTTGCGGCTATGATCCCGTTGGCGGGCAGCGCCTACACCTATGCCTACGCTACGCTGGGCGAAATTGTTGCCTGGATCATCGGCTGGGACCTCACGCTCGAATACGCCATGGGCGCCAGCACCGTGTCCTCTGGTTGGTCGAATCACTTTATCGAACTGCTTAATATTTTTCATGTCAAGATGCCGCTGTGGCTGGCGTATGACCACTGGACGGGACTCCACACCGCGGAAGACATTGTGGCTCGCCAGATGGCTCTGGCCTCCAATCCCACGCTGGTGACCGGTACCCAGACTTTTCTGCTAGCCAAGAGCGCGGTCATGGCAGCGCAATCGCCAGAGTTGTTGCAGAGAGCTCATGCACTATTGAACGCACCGCATCTCTTCGGATATGAAATCGGCGTCAATGTGCCCGCCTTCTTGATCGCTTTGGTAATCACGGCGATCCTTGTTGTAGGCATCAAAGAGAGCGCCCGCTTCAACGCCACCATCGTCACCATCAAGGTTGGGGTTGTCCTTTTTGTGATCGGGCTCGGTATCCGCTACATCAGCGCCGCTAACTGGGGCACGGACTGGGCGACTTTCGCGCCCTTCGGGTTCTCTGGAATCGGGGCCGGAGCAGCTTACATTTTCTTCGCCTATATCGGATTCGATGCGGTTTCGACCACTGCACAGGAAGCGAAGAATCCGCAGCGCGATCTTCCCATCGGCATCATTGCCTCGCTGCTGATCTGCACCGTGTTGTATATCGCGGTGTCGGCCGTTCTGACCGGAATGGTGCCCTGGCGCGACATCAACATCGAAGCTCCGGTTGCGCGCGCCTTCCTCGACCGCGGCCTTAGCGGAGCATCGCACATCATTACCCTCGGGGCGCTGGCCGGTCTCACCAGCGTGATGCTCGTCATGCTCCTCGGACAGACCCGCGTCTTGTATTCGATGGCCAACGACGGCCTTTTGCCCAGGAAATTCTTCGCCGACATTCACGAGCGCTTCCGGACTCCTTGGAAGAACACCATGCTCGTGGGCATGCTGGCGGCGATCGTGGGCAGCCTCACGCCGATCGAGGATATCGGAAAAATGGTCAACATCGGAACCCTGCTGGCGTTCGTGATTGTTTGCATCGCCATCTTGGCTCTGCGGCATACGAACCCGGGCCAACCTCGACCCTTCCGGACGCCCTGGGTGCCATTTGTGCCGGTCATGGGCATATTGTTCAACGGCTACATGATGTACAAACTCGGCTGGATCAATTGGGCGCGATTGATTATCTGGCTGATTATCGGGTTGGTCGTCTATTTCACCTATAGCCGGAAACACAGCCGCGTGCAGGCAGCATTGGAAAGCCGCAAGACAACTGCAGAAACCTTCCGGTAGAGACGCGCCTGGCCGCGTTTCACGGCGTGATACATGAATTTTGGGTGTCATCCTGAGCGCAGCGAAGGACCTATGCAATCGCCAGCAGCGCCAGAGTAGTTAGCTTACTTGTTTCGCTCAGCATCACCTAACTCTCTTGCACCTTCCGTGCAATCGCGGTCACCAGTCGGCGAGGCGTAAGTCGTATGGATTGCGCCAGCAGCCAATTCTTGAATCCCGAAATCACCGCGGGTTTTCCCGCCACTAGAGCGCGATAACCGTCCTCGGCAACGGTGTGCGCGTCCATCGAACCGAACTTCAGCAGGCGCTGGCCAGTTGCCTTCGCGCGCTTGTGGAATTCCGTAGCCGTCGCGCCCGGGCACAAGCAGGTTACGGTAACGCCCGTCCCCTTGACTTCATTAGACAGCGCCTCCGATAAATGCAGAACATAAGCCTTGGTCGCGAAATATACGGCCATCAGCGGCCCGGGCTGAAACGCCGCAGTGGACGCCACATTCAGAATGCGTCCACTTTCGCGCTCAATCATCGCCGGAAGATACAGGCGCGTGAGGTGGGTAAGAGTCGTTACATTCAGTTGGATCTGGCGCAGACATTCTTCCAGATCGTTTTCGGCAAACAAACCGTATTGTCCGAATCCCGCGTTGTTAACCAGCACATCCACCTGAATGTCGGCGCGCGTGGTTTGATCCAGCACATAGGCGGAGGCACCCGGCTCGGTCAGGTCGGTGGCCAGAATCAGCGAACGCGTGCCGTGGGCCTTCTCCAGTTCGGACGCGAGTTGTCGCAGCTTGTCTGCGCTGCGAGCGACGAGAACCAGGTTGTAGCCTTCGCGCGCGAAGATGCGGGCGAATTCCAGTCCGATGCCGAACGAGGCGCCGGTGATCAGAGCGGTTTTGCGGTCAGCCATACGGTCGGCACTTGGCAATTTTCGTATCAGGGTATCGCTTTAGCGATACCGTAAGTTGAGGCGACCAGCGGGCGTCAGCCCGCTGCCGAAATCCTGAGCGAAGCGAAGGATCTGGAAATCGGATGCCCCTTTAGGGGCTGCGCGCCACAACACACAAAGGCGGGTCCGAAGACCCGCCTCTGCGGCCTTGGAAAGATTTCGTCTACACGTGCGCCAGCGCCGGTTCGACCCCGTAGATCGAGTGCCACGAGCTAGCCGCTTTCAGGCGGTCATTTACGTTATTGATATTCTTTACCCCTTCGTTTTCCAGCCACTTCCGGAAGGCATCAGCGCCGTGTTTCGCGTAGACAGGGATGCCTTCTTTCCAGGTGGCGCGTCCGCAGAGCACACCGTTGAATTTCACACTCGACTCGGCCGCCAGTTCCAGCGACTCGGTGAACTCGCTATTGCTCACGCCCGCCGAGAGATAGATGAAGGGCTTGGTCGCGACCGCCGCTGCCTCGCGGAACAGCTTCATCGCCTCCTGTTTTGAATAGGCCTTTTCACCCTTGTAAGACTTGGTCCCTTCCACAAACTGCATGTTGACCGGCACTTCTACTTTCATGACATCAACGCCATAGCGGTCTTTGGTAAACTCGCGCATGGCTTCAATGACCGCCTTCGGTTTCTTCTTCGAGAAGTCGAAACTTTTTTCGTCCACGCCTTCTTCGTACGTGACGAATTCGAGGAAGAACGGAATATCATTGGCGCGGCACTCATCTCCCAGGCGCTCGACCCAGGCGTGCTTCTGGTCGTTAATGCTGTGCGGATCAAATGGCGTGTAGTAGAGGAGAATCTTGACACAATCCGCGCCCGCTTCCTTCAGTCGCCGCGCCGACCAGTGATCCAGCAGATCGCCCAGCCGCCCCGGCCCGGTCTTGTCGTAGCCGGTTTTTTCATAGGCCAGCAACAGCCCGGCATTTTTTGCGCGCCGTTTCGAAGCCGGCAGTCCCCACTCCGGATCGAGCAGGATGGCGCTCGCATGCGGCGTCAGTACCTCGGTGACGAGTGTCTTGAATTCCTCCATCATCGAGTCGGAAACCGCCGAGCCTTTTTCCTTGGCCAGAGATTTCTGCAGTGAGCCGCGTTGGTCCATAGCGGCGGCGGCGATTACGCCATGTTTATTCGATACAGCTTTCATGCCGGCGAGTTTGCCGGGTGTGAGTTTCATAGATCCTCCTATGAGTGCAATAGCAACGGATAATTCTAAACCACAGACGCTGCCAACAGCACACCTACCACAGAGACACAGAGCTACGGAGGAATTCAAAAAATGGGGAAGACCTTGGTCTTTACAGATTTGAAGGTTTTCTCCGTGCCTCTGTGTCTCTGTGGTAGGTTCTGGGCCTCACTGCCGCAGAGCCAGCGTTCCGAGCAGCGTTTGCTGTTTCGCAATCAGCGACTGGATGCCTTGCCGGGCCATCGCCATCATCTTCGCGAGTTGCGCGTCGTCGAACACCTGGTGCTCGGCGGTGGCCTGCAGTTCGACAATCTTATTGCCCGCGGTCATAACAAAGTTCATGTCCACATCGGCGCGCGAGTCTTCTTCGTAGTTAAGATCGAGAAGAACTTCGCCATCCACGATGCCCACGCTGATCGCCGCCACAAAATCCTTAATCGGAGCCGCAGTCAACGTCCCCGCATCGATCAGCCGCTGCAGAGCCAGGCCCAGCGCAACGAATGCTCCCGTGATCGAAGCCGTTCGCGTGCCCCCGTCCGCCTGGATCACGTCGCAATCGATCCAGATAGTCCGCTCACCCAACCGCTTCAAGTCGGCCACGGCGCGCAGCGAGCGTCCAATCAGGCGCTGAATCTCCTGCGTGCGCCCGCTCTGTTTTCCCTTGGCTGATTCGCGCGCCGTGCGCGTCAGCGTCGAGCGCGGCAGCATTCCGTATTCGCCGGAGATCCATCCCTTGCCCGAGTTGCGCAAGAACGCAGGCACCGTCTCCTCGACCGATGCCGTGCAGATGACGCGAGTATTCCCCATCTCAATCAGCGCCGAGCCCTCGGCGGTCGAGATGAAGTCGGGAATGATGTTAACGGGACGAATCTGCTCAGGAGCGCGGTTATCGCTGCGAAAGATCATCGACGGAATTCTAACAGCCGGAGTGCGGCAGTTCCGGTTCCAGCGAGGTTCCTGGCGCATTCCGCGCTGTTAAAAGGGTTTGGCCGAGCAGTAATTCGGTACGGTCGCCAGGCCCATCGGATTGTCGATTGCGGTGAGGTCGGCTGGCTTTTCCTTCCACTCGCAACGCCCTTTCGCAAGGTCTTCTCTCTTCTGCTTGAAGGCCTCAACCCACTCTCGAACGACGGAAGCTTCACTGACGCCGGCTTTGAAGCTGCCATCGCTGTTGTGATACTCAGGCATCTCGGCTGCGCGCGAGACCTTGTAGAGGTCTTCGATCTGGCGGTCCGAGAGTTGGCACATAAGACCGGCGTCGAAACGCCGCCCTTCCTCGCTGATCATGGGATTGTCCAGGCCGTCGTGCGCCGCCAAGCTCTTGCGCAACGCGGCTTGGCACTGCTTTGGCGCGCCGTCGGTTCCCACTCTGTTCCAAAGCTTCTTGCTCGACCATCCTTTGAGATTCATTTTGGCCCTGGTGTTGCTGGTGAACCAACCGCCGGTGCCGAAGGTCGCGCCGACGTCCTGCACCAGCATGACGGACTTATCGCAGGTGGTGGTAAAGGGCTGCGTTTTCGTGTCGACATCCACTTTGTGGCAGGTCAGGCGCTGCTGCGGCGGTTTGTTGTCGCTGTGTTTCATGAACGCGGCCAGCAGTTTGAGGCCGTCCCTTTCGTAGGTGGGGCGGGCATTGGCGGTGTCGAGCTCCTTCCAGCTCCAACCTTCCTCTCCCTTGCCGATTTCGGTCATCTTGCGCCAGGAGAACTTTCGAACAATGGTTGCGGGGTCGAAGGTGTGCGTCCCGGTTGGTCCTTTACCGGATATCGGGTTCTCGGGGCAGTTGTGGCACTCGACCCGGACCGGGAACCATGAGTCAGCATAGTAGCCCAAAGCCCACATCAGGCGCGTGGCGACGACTTCGGCATAGACCTCGTTATCGTCAGGACCGAACTTGACCTTGACCGGACCTCCGTCATCTATGTCAGGCGTCAAGGTCTGGACTTGGCCGTTGACGCTCTCGACACCGGTGATCTTGCATGCAAACTTGGGCGTTTTGCCCCCCATCTTTGAGCCGGGAGTAGCGAAATCGCAAATGACTTTGTCGTTGAAGTGAAGTTGAAACTGCTTTTTGTCCTGGGATGGGCCCACCATAATATCGGCGTCGGCGACGGCTTTGGGAACAAACAGCGCAGCATCGTGCATGGCCGCCAGCCGGTCCTTGGCGGAATAGAACGCCTTTTTCACCTTATCATCGTCGGGCTTAGACTCGGGGTCCTGGGCGTAGACGTTGCGACCGAGAGCTCCCACCAGGATCAGAACGAGCAGCGGAATCCGCCATAGCCTGGCGCTGTCGGAAAGCGGAACCAACCACCCCCGAGAACTGTGCTGTCGAGCATTATGACCGCTTGGCCGTCTGCACGAGAGCCTGTTATGTTCGGTTGATTCTAGAGTTACTAAGGTTAAAGCGGATGCGAAACTGGGGCTCACCGGGCTCCTCCTTGGTTTGTGTTGCGCGAAGGGCTAGCTAGGCTCTGCGTGTGTTTGTAGTCTGATGTCGGGCACAGTACGCCTGCGATTGAGATTCTGTCAACCGGTATTACGCTTTCGGTTGAGCAGTAAACTCAGCTCAGGCCTGAACTTGGATGAAGACCAGCCCTCTGAAGTAATAGTGACAGGCCGCGACGAAACGTTTCATGCAGTGAAGCGCACTATCTACCAAGCCTGCGAAGAGGTCCACGCGCAATCCAGGCTACTGATCGCGGGATCGGCGCTAGAATCTCTGATGGCAGACTCCTGCCGGGAGAAATGATTATGCTTTTCGTTACCCTTCATGGCGGCAAATCCGGGAAAAACCCACTCAACAACAACGTGCACGCCTATGACAAAGACGGCAAGAAGATTACTCTCGGTGTGCTTGAAGACACAGAGGGCGTGATATTGGATGAGCTGCGTGGCATCTGCCGCTTCGGAAATTATCTGTATGTGGTCAATGCCAACCAAACGCAGAATAGCGTGCTTTGCTATCAAGGCTCGGACACGAGTTATCGATTTGTCGGCAAGTTCGTGTCACAGGAAACCTGCAAGGGCGTCTTGCATCCCTTCGACCTAACATTTGACGGCGCGGGGTACTGCTACGTTTCGAGCCAGGATACAAATGTCGTCACACGCCTGGCCGTTTCGGCGGACGGCAAGACTGCCACGCCCGCACCCGTGGCTCCGGCGCTTCCCGCGAACGGGAAGTTCCTGCCGGGAACTTTTGTTGCGTCGAGCGTTGGCAACCTGACCTCACCGACCACGCCGGTGCCGGCTCCGGCTGGGCTGGAATACTCCGGTGAAGGAGAAAAGAAGCATTCTGTGCGGGGCGTGCTATGGGCAAACAACGCACTCTATGTTGCCGACGAGCCAGCTTGCCGCGTCAAGGTCTACGACAAAAACGGAAAATATCTGGGACAGAGCAATGGCGTGAAAGAGCCGGTGCATCTCGCGGTGCACAACAGCAGCTTATACGTCAGTGGCGGGAACGAAGTGCTCACCGCGAAGCTCTCAAAGCCGGCTGGCGATTTCGCGCTGTCGGTAATCCCAGGTTTGCAAATCAAGAACGGCTGTGGGACGGCGTTCAGCAACTCCGGCCATTTTTACATCGCGAGCCGTACAGAGAACTTCATCCTGAAGTTCGATGCCAGCTTCAAGCCGATGAAGTTCAAATGCATATTGCCTGACAATCCAGAATTTCTATTACATGTTTAGAAACCTGGCAGGTTCTTTTCTCGCTGCTTAGCGCCTTAGCGGACGAGGTTATTGCTGCGAAAGATCAGCGACGGAATTCTAACAGCCGGAGTGTGGATCAGCTCAGCTGTCAACCCTCGGTCACCGCACTTCGCCCTCGGACCTCGCCTTCGCACTTCGCCCTCGCACTTCGCCTTACTGCAAGCGCTTCGAGTCCGCTGGTTGCTTGCGGTCGCTTTCTTCGCTGAGATCGTCTTCGCTTAGATCGTCGTACTCGCGTCCCTCGATCCTGGACCACGCGGTGGCGCCAATCGGACGGTTGGCCACCGACTCGCGATCAATCACTACCTGGGTCGGCATGGCCGGTTCCAGCGAGGTACGTTTCAGGTTCATGGACGCCGTCTGCAACGCATAGAGCATCAGGGCTGCCGTCTTGTGATCGACTTCCTGCATTACCAGACGTTCCATCACGTGTGCCAACTCCACTTGGATCGAGTTTGCATCCTCAAGCGTCGGGAATCGTTTGGCCCACTCGTTGTTGTCGGGCGTAGCCTCCAACTCTGGCCAATGGTAGCGAATGTGGTAATAGCAGAACTTACCGTCGTGCAGGGCGGGAGAACCGCACTGGGTGCCATTGATCTTGATGTGCTGACAGCGCTTCACAGTTACGGGATATAAAGGCATTTTGGTAGCTCCTGTATGAAGTATGAAATTGGTAGGGAATATATAGATATGCGGAGGTGTTCACTGGTTAGTACCGGTACCCCCCTCCCCCCTGGGTTCCTAGAATCATGGAGTTGGCGGGAATTTTTGGGCCTGGTCTTTGAATCTTAAGGACTTATATGAAAGTATTCCGGAATAAGGAGTTAGCAGATCTTCGCCAGCAAGGTCCTTCGCTTCGCTCAGGATTTCGGCAGCGGGCTCCCGCTTCGACTATGTTCAGGGTCACGCCCGCTAAACGCCTCAAATTGTCAAAGAGCAGCTGAAATGGCTTGGTGGAGCTTCCATGACCGTCCCATAGTACGGGCATTCTGCGGCCTGCTCCACTGTGCGCAAATATTATCGCCATTGACGGGATTGGCGTCTGTGACGGCGCGCACCGGGCGTTTGTGATGAATCGGAATGGCGGACTGGCTGGGAGCCAACGCCAGCGAGCGCAAGAATGCTCCGCGTTCATTGTTCATTGTTGACTGATTGGAGCAGCTCCTAGAAGCGTTCTGGATCGATGTTCTGATCGAGATAAATCCAAAGCACACGGGAAAGAAACGTCAGCATGGGGGCGAAGGGCAGGAACGACAAGGCCGCCCAGATTGCAATCTTGTCCAAACGCCAATCGGTCAGGGCCCAGAGGGCGGCGCCAAGAACAAAGATGAAGGCGAGGGCTATGCCATAACTGATGTACATGGCACCGAGAAAATATCCCGGCTCGCGATTGAAGCGGAGACCGCACGTGGGGCAACAATCATACATTTTGGGGAAGCCCCAATAAATGGAAGAACGGAAAATTCTTGCAGACCGGCATCGAGGACAGCGCTGGCCGAAGATGCCGCGCAAGGCGGATGGATGAGAATGGGACACGAAGAAATGATAGTGGATGGGCGAACCATTGCGCGTTGGAGGCCAGGGCTGGGGTGAACGCGAATCCGCTCAGCAACACATCAATGAGTGAAGTGGGGATTCTTCGCCAACTATCAGACGCTCGGAGGGGCTGGCTTCTCGGTCCTGGCCATGGGAAGAATGATAAGAAAGGTTGTGAGCAAAGGAATAAGCACCGGAATCAAGGCCACCAATGGCAAAGGCCGAGGGACGAAGAGGACGACCAGAATCTCTGTCACCGCGACCAGCAGAAGAATCAACATCATCCTCACTAACCACTTCAGATTCTGGCGATTTATCCGCATGAGTCTCCTCCCCGCTGGTAGCCCTGGCAAACTCTGCACAGTATCCGTGCAAGAGCTTGTCCAACAAAATGAATTTTACAGGATAGTTGACGTAAACAGTGATTACGCTCAAAACCCCTCGATGAGCGTTATCGGGATTTTTCAACAACAATTCGTTTGAGCAGCTCGCTGGTCCCCACTTTGCGACCGCAAAACTTTGCAGGTTGACAGGGCAACGGCCATAGAACATAATCTCACGCACGTTTTGGGCGCACCCGCCCGCTGTCCGCACCCGAAGACGTTACGCTGCCCATGGGGGTTCCTTCCAATGTTGTCTAGGATAGTCCGCGCATACGCCGCGGTTCTGGTTGCCCTTCTTGTGCTGGGTCGCGTGACCTGGGCACAGTCTACTGCGGCTGCAACCGTTGGCCAGACAACCCAAACGCTCACCATCACCATCGATGGCACGCTTGGACCGATCCTGTCGGGCAGTGATCCCATCGGCGCAAATGGGCAAAGCGGAACAGTCACGATCATGGCCAGCGAGTCGCTGTCTCCCACGAAACACACCAAGACTTCCGCCACCTACACTCTTCCCGCTGGCGCAATCACGGCTAACGTGGGAGGCACGATCTTCACCAGCACATCTCCGGCCAAGATGACTATCAAGCTGGCGAAGAAGGCAGACACTCTGACTTTGATTTTCGCATCTTCCGTGGATGGTTTCAGTTTTACCATCACCGATACGACCGCTCTCGCACCCGGCAGTTGGACGCCTGCCGTGCTGGAGAACCCCGGAGTCTTCACTCCATCTCCGCAGACGCTGACGGCGGCCAAGTCTGCGACCGGACCGGGCAGCAAGTTCAAATACACATTCGAAGGATCTGCAACGGTTCTCGGCGTTGATGGAACCGCCTCCAGCAGTGCTGACGTGGACCCGGATCTTCCCGACGACGATTTGGATCAGTAAGGCGGTGGTTCTAGACGAAGACAGCAGAAGCTCGAACCGGAGGGGCGCTCTGCAGGGTCGGACACTAGAAGCCCGAATCTTGATGTATGTAACCAGGCGTTAGCGGTCATTGAGAATTGACGACGGACCCACGCATTCGCACAAAACGCGAATGAGTGGGGCGCCCGCCGGATCCGGATCATTGACTGCCCGCCTGCTCAATCGTGATCACATCAAACGAATCGCTCAGGTCGGCGTGGCCGGCCAGTGTGTCCCGCGTCTTGCCTTCGACCAGGATGTTTACTCGCTGAATTCCCGGAACGTTGACGGCCAGCGTCTGCACCAGCGAATTCACCGTGAGCTGCTCGCTCTGAATGCCGGAGCGGTGCTGGTCGGCGAAGGCGGCATTCAGATCGATTACGGCCGCTCCGGGATCGACCAGGTAGATGGCGCGGATGTCGGCGGCGGGAACCAGCGGATGCGTCGCTCCCGGCTGCTGGTAGATGCGCAACAGCGCTCGCAATAGCTCTTCCGCGCGCTGCTGGCGTCCTCCGGGAAGAGGGATCTGCGTCGCTCGCGGGCGGAGCAGGCCGGCCGTGTCATCCGCCACATAGAGAGTCACTGTCTCGGTCGGACCCGTGGCTGGCGGAGCGACCGGTGACGCGTCGACTGCCGCAGACTCCAATTCCCGTGCCTGCAGCCGCATGTGGCGAAGGTAGAGGCCCATGGCCACCACCAACACCAGCAGCACCGCGACGGCGATCAGAAGATGGCGCGGGATCATGCTTGGACCTTCATGGCTGTCTGCTCATGGTTGGACTCCCAGGCGGTCGCGGACAGCGACCACCGCATCGGCAATCGCGGATGCGGCGCGTTGTTGATAATTGGCGTTGGTCAAGTCGGCGATGCCATTCTCTCCCGGCGCCAGTTCCACGGCGACCGCAGGCATGGATACATTATTCAGCGGCCGCAGGGAAGCGGAAGACGCCCGAACCGCAAGTTCTTTCTTCTGCATCTCGGTCGCGATGGCCGCCGACACGATGCGGCTGACGGGCAACGCCGGCGACTGGGCCGCATTCCAGGCATGGAAGATTCCGTTGTTCGGTCCTTCCACCGGAAGCAGCGCGGTGTAGACTCGCGCACCGGTGCCTTGGGAAACCGCGTGCAGGCTGATGTAGATTCCGGCGCGCGCCACGTTGGCGGCCGCGGCCCGCTGATCCAGAGTCAAACTGGTATCGGCGTCGCGCAGCAATGCAACCGCGAAACCGCGAATCTCCAGTTCGTGGCGGAGCAGGCGCGCAAATCCCAGGGTTACGTCTTTTTCGGCCAGCGTATCGGTCAAGGCGGCACCGCGTTCGCCGCCGCCGTGCGCGGGATCGACTGCGGCCAGAATGCGATGGAGGTTGTTACTGCCCGATCCGGCGGTTGCGGCGGGCGGGACCTGCG